>Ga0335071_10000226_pt1 | contig 66091 bp, 42 predicted proteins | sample Lox_Sample_15_FD_206724 | JGI IMG/M metagenome (GOLD analysis project Ga0335071, IMG submission 206724) | Soil microbial communities from Loxahatchee National Wildlife Refuge, Florida, United States - Lox_Sample_1.5 | ecosystem: Environmental > Terrestrial > Soil > Wetlands | place: USA... | reverse complement strand
TCACGCGCAGCCCTGCCACCTCTGCCGTCTGCCACCAGCCCAGCTCGGCCGCCACCCGCCCGCCGGCCCTGCTCACGAGCGCGGCGAGCCCGCTGGGGACCACGAAGGGCACGCCGCGGCCGGCCAGCTCACGCATCGTGGGCAGGTCGCTGTGGTCGTAGTGGTCGTGCGTGAGCAGCGCGAAGTCGATCCGGGGCAGGGCCGGAAGCGGCACGCCCGGGGGCACCATCCGCCGCGGGCCGGCGAAGGCGAGCGGGCTCGCCCGCTCGGAGTAGATGGGGTCGGTCAGGAACCCGGCACCGTCCAGGCGGACGTAGAACGTGGCATGGCCGATCCAGGTCACCGCGGGGCCGCTCTCGAGCGCCGCCGGGTCGAACGGCACCAGCAGCGCGGCGCCCGCCCGCGGCTGGGCGCTGGCACGCAGCCGCCGCCAGAAAAAAGGGAGCGCGACCCTGGCGCTCAGGCGGCCCGGTCCCTGGTGGACCGGCCTCGTCGTGTCGGGCATCCTCCCAATGTACAGTCTGTCGTCGGAGGAGTCCCATCGCCATCGTGCTCGTCCCCTCCCGCCCCGCCAGCCTCCGCCTCCCTCCGGGCGCGCTCTGCGGGCTCGCCCTGGCGGCGCTCGTCGCGCTGGCGCCCCAGACTCCGGCGGCCGCGGCGGCCGAGAAGGCCCAGAAGGCCGCCAGCGGCGCGCGGCTCGAGCCGTCCGCGATCCTGGTCGCGCTGGACGCGTCGCCGATCGAGGCCTTCGCCGCGCGCGAGGTGCGCCGCTACTTCTACCTGCGCACGGGGACCGTGCTGCCGATCGTCCACAAGACGGACGCGCCAGCGATCGTGGTCGGCCGCGCCAACGCGAACGTGGTGCGGCTCGTCGCCGACGAGAAGCTCACCGCGCGGCTGGCGGCGCTGCAGCCGGAGGAGAGGCTGCTCGTCTCGGTGCCCCGCCGGCAACCGCCGGCGCTGCTGGTCGCCGGCGGGGACGACGCGGGCGTCCTCTACGCGGCCTACCGGATGGCCGAGCACCTGGGCGTGGGCTTCGGCCTGCACGGCGACACCCTCCCCGACGCCCGCCAGCCGGCGGCGCTGCCGGAGCTGGACGAGGAGGCGCGCCCGCTCTTCGCGCTGCGCGGCATCCAGCCGTTCCACGATTTCCCGGAGGGGCCGGACTGGTGGACCCGCGACGACTACAAGGCGGTGCTGGCGCAGCTACCGAAGCTGGGCATGAACTTCGTCGGGCTGCACACCTACCCGGAAGGGCGGCCGAACGCGGAGCCGACGGTCTGGATCGGACCGCCCGAGGAGGCGGGCGCCGGCACCGAGGTGAAGCAGGCCTACCCGGCGAGCTACTTCAGCAACCTGCGCGGCAACTGGGGCTACGACGCGCGCAGGACCGGCGACTACTTCTTCGGGGCCGGCCTGCTGTTCGACCGCGACGACTACGGCAACGACGTGATGGAGGGCCTCGCACCGCAGCCCCGCACGCCGGACGAGCAGCGGACGCTCTTCGCGCGCGCCGCGGACGTCCTGCGGGACGCCTTCACCTTCGCGCGCCGGCTCTCCGTGCGCACCTGCGCCGGCACCGAGACGCCGCTGGTCGTCCCCCGCGCGGTGGCCCTTCGCCAGGCGAGCGCGGGGCGGCCCGCGGACGACGCGGCCGGCAGGCAGCGACTCTACGAGGGGATCTTCCGCCGCATCGCGCAGTCGTACCCGCTCGACTACTACTGGTTCTGGACGCCCGAAGGCTGGACCTGGGAGGGCGTCCCCGACGCCGAGGTGCGCTCGACCCTCGGCGACCTGCGCAGTGCGCTGGCGGCCGCCAAGGCGGCGCACGCCCCGTTCGCCCTGGCCACCTGCGGCTGGGTGCTGGGTCCCCCGCAGGACCGGACGCTGTTCGACCGCGAGCTGCCCGGGGACGTCGCCCTCTCCTGCATCAACCGCACGGTCGGCCACTCGCCGGTCGAGCGCGGCTTCGCGACGGTGAAGGGACGGCCGACCTGGGCCATCCCCTGGCTGGAAGACGATCCCGCGCTCACCTCGCCCCAGCTGTGGGTGGGCCGCCTGCGCCGCGACGCCGCGGACGCGAGGCGCTACGGCGCCAGCGGCCTCATCGGCATCCACTGGAGGACGCGCGCCATCGGCCCCGCTGTCGCCGCGCTGGCCCAGGCCGGCTGGAGGCAGGACTGGACGGAGACACCGGCGCAGGTCGAGGGGCCGGTCGGCGGCTACCCGCTGGTGCGCGCGGACGCCGCGGTCGCCGGCACGCGCGAGCCGGACCTCTACCGCCACCAGCGCTGCGGGCTCGCCGGCTACCGGCTGAAGCTGCCGAACGGGCGCTACGACCTGCACCTGCGCTTTGCCGAGCTGCAGCTGGCGCGCGCCGGCGAGCGCGTCTTCGACGTCACCGTGCAGGGCCGGACCGTCGCCACGAACGTCGACCTGGCGCGCTCACCCGGGCCGCGGACCGCCTTCGACCACGTCGTGCGCGGCGTGGGGGTCCACCACGGCTGGCTCGACGTCGGCTTCGTGGACCACCAGAACGTCGCCTGCCTGGCGGCGATCGAGGTGGAGGGCCGGACCGCGCGGCGCATCGACGTGGGCGGCCCGGCGCTCGCGGGCTGGGAGGCCGACCTCGAGGGCGTGCCCTTCGTGCCGACCACCGATTTCTGGTCGGACTGGGCAGCCGGCGAGTTCGGGGCGGAAGCGGGCAAGCAGGCGGCGTCCATCTTCGAGCGGCTCGACAGCCGGCTGCCGCGGCCCGTCGACTGGGTGGACGGGCCGGGCGGGCTGGTGCCCGACGCGCGCCCCTGGTGGCAGGCGAAGGCCGACTACGCGTTCGTCGACCAGCTCGCGGCGCTGCGGCCGGTGGTGGACGGCCCGCTCAGCCTGGAGCGCTTCGACTACTGGCTGGAGAGCTTCCGTTACCTGCGCGCCACCGGCGAGCTGGCCTGCGCCTACGCGCGGCTGCAGGAGGCGCTGGGGGCCCTGCGCGCCGCTCCCGCAGCCGACAGGCGACGGCGCGCGGAGGCGGCGCTCGTGCCGCTGCGCGCGATGGTGCCGCTGGTCGGCGCCGCCATGCACCACCTGCTCGCCACCGTGCGCACCCGGGGCGAGCTGGGCACCGTGGCCAACTGGCAGCAGCACCTGCTGCCGCGCGTGTACGAGGCGGCGGCACGCGAGATCGCGGAGGCGTTCGGCGGCGCGCTGCCGCCCGAGGCCGTGCTGCCGCGCACCTACGACGGCCCGGACCGCCTGGTGGTGCCCACGCTGCGCACCGCGCTCGAGCGCGGCGAGCCGCTGCGGCTGGAGGCGCTCGTCTTTGGCGAGGTCGAGGGGGCCGTCCAGCTCACCTGGCGGCGGATGGGGAGCGGGACCTGGACCCCGGTTCCCTTCACCCGGGTCGCCCGCGGTGTCTACCGGGTGACGCTGCCGGCTCCTGCCGACGACATCGAGTACTTCGTGCAGGCGACGCCGGTGCGTGGCGGGCTGCTCAAGGTGCCCGCGGCCGGCAGCGCCGTGCCACAGACGGTGGTCATCGGACCCTGACGGTATTCAGGGCGCGGCCTCGCGCAGCCGCGCCGCGCCGGGCAGCAGGTACTGGATCGGCCAGCGCTCGCGGCCCTGCTCGACCGCCTCGCGCCAGGAGAACACGGGGGTCCCCGGCTCGTTCGCCAGCTCGAGGCCGGGCTGCACCCTCGAGGCGAGGACGGCCAGCAGCCCCGCCTCGCCGCGACCGGCGATCGCCAGCCGCTTGGCGCCGAGCGCCTCGCGGGCGAAGCGGGCGGCGGTGTCCACGTCCTCCAGCGCGTCGAGGAGGTAGGGCCGGCCGGTCAGCAGGCCGTTGTAGACGTAGTTGGCCAGGACACCCGAGAGCGGGTCGGCGTAGGCGGCTTCCTCGTCGGCGGGCGCGAGCGCGGCGTCGTCCACCGAGGCGGCGCGGTAGCGCATGCGGTCCTCGCCCGTCCCGCGCAGGTCGAAGCTGAGGACGCTGTCCTGCTCGAGCGCGCGCTCTACCACCGGCCAGTCGGCCGCGCCGACCTTGCCGTCGAACGACACATCCAGCCGAACGCGCGCGAGGCTGCTGTTGGGGCGGTGGATGTGAAGAGCCAGCAGGTCCGGTGTGGTGGACGAGCGCACGAGGTAGCGATCGATGCTGACGTTCCTCTCTTCCGTCGAGCCTCGTTTGTCCCAGGAGAGGGTGGAGGGTCGCGGCCGCGTGACGGTCGCGTACCACTCGGCGAACGACGGGCCGCTGCCGGTCCGCGCGGCCGCGTGCATCTCGTCCCGGATCACCTCCACCAGCGAGCGGCCGGCGAGGTCGACGCGGACCTGGCCGGTCGGCGTGACCTGCAGCTGCTGCGGCATCAGCTTCGGCACACTGGCGAGGCCGCTGGTCGGCGGGACGCCGTTCCAGCGGTCGAGGAAGGCGAAGGCCCGCTCCTGGTTCTCGTCGGAATAGCGGTGCTCGTGGTAGCCCTGGGCGAAGCCGACGCGGTCGCCGTGGCCGAACCTCTGGTAGAGCGCGCGCAGCTCGCGGACGGTGCGCCGCGCGCCCTCGATGGGCACGAAGTCCTTGACCGCCGAGGCCACGTGGATCGCCCGCGGGTAGGCGAGCAGCAGCAGACCGGGGTGATCGATCCCCTCCGAGACGAGGCCGGGCGGGTCCTGCTCGGGGTCGCTGTCCGGATCCTCGAAGATGCGGTTGGCCATGCGCATGGGCAGCGAGGTCACGAAGCAGGACGGCGCCACCACGCCGATCCTCTCGTCGAGCGCGCCGATCCACGCCGACTGCGCCCCGCCACCGCTGGTGCCGGTGATGGAGATGCGCTTGGCGTCCACGTCGGGGCGCGAGAGCAGGTAGTCGAGCGCGCGCACGCCGTCCCACACCTCGTAACGGAGCAGGCTGCTGCCGGAGAGGGTGGCGAGGTTGCCGAGCACCGCGTGCTCGCCGCAGACTAGGTTGTAGCGGCTGCGGCCGCGGGCGGCGTCCCAGAACTGGCTGCGCTCGCCCTGGCCGACCGGGTCCCAGCAGAGGACCACGTACCCGCGCGCCGCCAGGCGGCCGGCGATCTCCTGGTAGTTTGGGTAGGCCTTCCCCTCCGGCGAGTGGCCGCAGGGCAGCAGCACGGCCGGCCTGGCGCCTGCCGCCGCGTCCGGCACGTACACGAGAGCCGTGACGAACACGCCGGGCAGGCTCTCCAACAGGAGCTTCTCGATCCGGTAGCCGGTCATCGGCACGCTGCCGGTGAGGCGCGCGTGGAGCGGAGTCCTCTCGCCGGGCAGGCCGCCGATGAGGTCGAGGACCTTCTGGCGGGTCTGCGCGCGCAGCCGCAGGAGATCGGCCTCGCCCTGCAGGCGCGCCCACTCCGCGCGCCGCGCCTCGTCCTGCGACCAGCCCAGGTCGAGCTGCTGCTGCAGGTAGGAGGTGATGCGGGGACCGGGCGGCACTTCCCGGGTCAGGACCCGGAAGGCCTCGGCGGGCGGTGCGGGCGAATCGGCGAGGACGCCCGCCGCGCAGCACGAGAAGAGCAGCCACAGCGATGCCGTGCGCGTCATCAGGTCCCCTTTCTCCCGGTTCGCGACATTGACGCCCAAATCGAAAGCGATTATAAGACAGACACTTACGTTTGCTTTCGGTTTCTGGCGTTTGGCCGGGAGGCCGCGCTGAGCCACTTCACCTGGATCGACGCCGTCCTGGTCGTCCTGTCGCTGGCGGTGACGCTGTGGGCGGGGCTCGCGGTAAAGCGCTACGTGGGCGGCCTCGAGGACTACCTGGTGGCCCGACGCGGCATGGGCCTCTACATCGGCACCGCCTCGCTCGTCTCCACCGAGATCGGCATCATCACCTACGCCTACCAGGCGCAGTTCGGGTTCCTCGCCGGCTTCTCCGCCTTTAGCGTCGGCCTCATCACCATCGCGGTTGCCTTCGCGGTCGGCCAGACGGGGTTCGTGATCACCCGCCTGCGCGAGGCGCAGGTGATGACCGTGCCCGAGTACTTCGAGCGCCGCTACGGCCGCGGCGTGCGGGTGCTGGCCGCCGTGCTGATGGCCGTGGGCGGCTCGCTCAACCTCGGCATCTTCCCGCTGATCGAGGCCCGCTTCCTGACCATCCTCACCGGGATCGACGCCCGCTTCGTCACCTGGACCATGGCGGGGCTGCTGCTGGTGGCGCTCGCCTACACGGCGGTGGGCGGCATGGTCTCGCTGCTGCTCACCAACTACCTCCAGTACGTGATGCTGGCGGCCGGCACGGTGATGGTGACGCTCGTCTGCCTGCGCGCCGCCGGCTGGGGCGCGATGAGCCGGGCGGTGGCGGACCACCTGCATGGGCAGGGGACGAACCCCTTCGCGGCCGGTGACCTGGGTGCCGGGTTCCTGTTGTGGCAGGTGCTGTTGTGGATCGCCCTGATGACGGTCTGGCAGACCGTGGCCATGCGGGCCTTCTCGGCCACCGACACCCGGACCTCCCGGCGCGTCTACCAGCTGACGAGCGGCCTCTTCCTGGGCCGGGCCGTGATCCCGATGGCCTGGGGCATCGCGGCGCTGGCCTTCTTCTGGGGAGCCGCCACGCGGCTGCCGGCCGACCCCGCGGGTCCGGCCGGCGAGCGCGGGCGGCTTGCGGCCGAGCTGCGCGGCTCGTTCCAGCAGCGGCTCGACCACGGCGAGATCGCGGCGCTGCTGCCGCGCGTCGACCGGCTCGAGCAGCTGGCGGCCGAGGCGGGAACGGCCGCCGAGGCCGACCGGCGGCAGGCGCGCTCTTGGCGCGAGGACGTCGGCATGGTGGCGATGCCCTGGATGCTGGCGCGCACGCTGCCGACGGGCCTCCTCGGCCTGGTGCTGGCCGGCATGCTGGCGGCCTCCGTTTCGACCTACGCCGGCTACTTCCTGGGCTGGAGCGCGATCCTGGCGCAGGACGTGGTCGGCCCCTGCGTGCCGGGCGGGCTGTCCGCGGCGGCGCGGCTGCGGCTGACGCGGCTGACGGTGATCGGCCTGGCGCTCTTCATCCTGGTCTGGAGCCTCGTCTACAAGGTGCCGGGCCCGGCCTTCTTCTACCTGCAGGTCACCGCCAACCTGTTCATGGCGCCGACGCTGCTCACGGTGGTGGCCGGCCTCTACTGGCCTCGCGCCTCGGCCGTCGGAGCCTGGCTCGCGTTCCTGCTGGGTGCCCTCGCCTCGCTCGCCTACCTGCTGCCGGGTCTCGGGGTCGGCGTGGCGGCCGCAGGCAACCTCAGCTGGGCCCTCGCGCTCGCTGGCCTCGTCGTCGGCTCGCTGCTGTTCCCGCTCCGCAGGGCGCAGCCCCTGGCGGCGGTGGGGAAGGTGCCCGCGTGAGCGCCGGCGGGTTTTGGGCGGCCGTTTTCTACGCGGCCCTCGCCGCGTTCGCCGCGATCTCGGCCCTGATCGCGGTGAAGGGTGTGGGCGAGATCCGCGATCTGTTCGATCACCTGCGTGGCGGGCGTCGCTGAGGGGTTCCGCATGGGCTATGTCCTGAGATTCGTCCAGCGCTTCCGGCCCGCCGACGAGGCCGCGTTCATGGCGCTCGAGCGACAGTTCGCGGCGCTCGAGCGGAAGAAGCGTGGGTTTCCGCGGGGGCGCCGCTCGCGGCCGCACGCCGGCCGCGAGCCGCTGCACACGCTCATCTGGGAAGGCGAGTTCCCGAGCCTGGAGGCCGTGCAGCGCGCCCTGGCACGGCTCTCCGCCGACCCCGACCACGCACGCCTGCTGAAGAAGCAGCTGCCGTACTTCCTGGAGGCGTGGGCCGAGATCGACGAGGTGCTCGACTTCTGAATCGAGCAGGGAGCAGGGGATGGGCGATCACGTGCGGCCGAGGGACCTGCTGGAGTGGTGCCGTGTGCCCGCCGACCAGCTGCTCGCTCACCCGGGGCGGCGGGTGCCCCTGCGGCTGGTCAGGGACTCGGCCGAGATGGGCGCGCTGATGGCGCGGGAGCTGGTCGACCTCGTCGCCTCGCGCAACGCGGAGGGCCGCGACACGCGGGTCATCGTCCCCTGCGGTCCGACCTGCTGGTACCAGCCGTGGACGCGCCTGGTGAACGAGCGGCGCGTCTCGCTGGCGCGGCTCACGGTGTTCCACATGGACGAGTGCCTCGACTGGCAGGGCCGGCCGCTGCCGAAGGGCCATCCCTACAACTTCCGCTCCTTCATGGAGGCGCACTTCTACGGCGGCATCGCCCCGCAGCTGCAGGTGCCCGAGCGCCAGCGCCACTGGCTGCTGCCCTCGACCATCGAGGCGGTCCGGGACGCGCTGGCGGAAGCCCCCGTCGACCTCACGCTCGGCGGCTGGGGCCAGGACGGCCACGTCGCCTACAACCAGGCGCGGCGCCACCCCTTCCACCACCTGACCCTGGAGGAGGTGGCGGAGTCCACCGTCCGCATCCAGGAGAACAACCTCGACACCGTGCTGGCGCTCGCCCAGCGCACCTTCGGCGCCGCCTTCCAGTTCGTGCCGCCGATGTCGGTCACCCTGGGCGTCCGCGAGTGCCTGTCTGCCCGCCAGGTCCGCGTCTTCAGCGACACCGGGGCCTGGAAGCAGACGGCGCTGCGCGTCGCCCTCTTCTCTCCTCCGACGCCGGAGTACCCGATGACGCTGCTGCAGCGCCACCCCGACGCCCTGGTCACGGCCACGCTGGGGACGGCGCGCCATCCGATCGCGGAGCACCCCGAGTGGGAGCTGGTCTGAGCGCGGCCCCCTCCGCGCCGTACGCCCGCCTGGTCGGCGTGGGCGGCATCGGCACCGGGATGTTCTTCGCCCTGGAGGGCGCCCACGACCTGGGCCGCAACGAGAGCCGTCCGGCGCGGCTGCTGGACGTGCGCGACTACTGCAAGCTCCACATCGTCGCCCACTACGTCGCCGTGCTGCTCGGCGCCCGCCCGGCGGGCGACGGCTTCCACGTGCTGCCGCTGGGGCGGGTGGGCGACGACGAGGCGGGCCGGCAGGTCCGCCACCAGATGAGCGCGGCGGGGATGGACGTGCGCTTGGTGCTCGAGCTGCCGGGCCGGCCCACCACCTTCTCCGTCTGCTTCCAGTACCCGGACGGCTCGGGCGGCAACATCACCACCAGCGACTCGGCCTCGGCGGCGCTGCGCCCGGCCGACGTGGAGGCGATCGCGGGGCTCGTCGACGCGCGCACGATCGCCCTGGCGGCTCCCGAGGTGCCCCTGGCCACGCGCCACGCGCTGCTGCGCCTCGCCGGCGCCCGCGGCGCGCTGCGGGTGGCGGCCCTCGCCACGGCCGAGGTGGCCGAGGCGCGCCGGTGCGGGATGCTCGGCGAGGTCGACCTGCTGGCCTTGAACGCCGACGAGGCGGGGGCGGTCGTCGGCCGGCCGTTCCCCCCCGGTCTGCCGACCGGGTTCCTCGACGCCTGCGCGAAGGAGCTGGTCGCGGCGAACCCGCGGATTGCCGTCGTCGTCACCGCCGGCCGGCGCGGAGCGTGGGGCTTCGAGAGCGGACGCTGGAGCCACACGCCCGCGCTCGAGGTCCCGGTCGCCAGCACCGCCGGCGCCGGGGATGCGCTCCTCGGCGCCACCATGGCCGGTCTGGCCGCGGGCCTGCCGCTCACCGCTCCCGGGCCGCAGCGGGAGACGCTCGCCGAGCGGCCGCTCGCCAGCGCGCTCGACCTCGGCGTGCTGCTGTCGGCGCTCACGGTCACCTCGCCGCACACCATCCACCCCGATGCCTCGCCGGACACGCTGCTGGCGTTCGCCCGCCAACACGGCGTGGCGCTGGGCGATGGCCTGGTGCGCCTGCTGCAGCATCGGGCCCCGGGAGACGCCGTTGGCGGCTGAAGGCGGGACGCCCGGCCTCGCCCGCGAGGCGCGGCGGCTGCTGCGGCCGCTGCGGGAAGAAGTGCTGCGCCTGGCGCAGGCGCTCGTCCGCGTCGAGACGGTGGCCGTGCCCCCCGACGGCAACGAGACCGCCGGGCAGAAGCTGCTGGCCCGGGCCCTGCGCCGCCACGGCATCGAAGTCGAGCTGTACGACACCGGCTTCCTCTCGCGCTGCCGCCACCCGTACGTGCGCCGCGGCCGGCGCTACCGCGGCCGGCACAACCTGCTGGCGCGGCTTCCGGGGACGGGGCGCGGGCGCAGCCTGCTGCTGAGCGGCCACATGGACACCGTGCCGCCCGGCGGCGAGCGGTGGACGAGCGGCGCCTGGTCGGGGGTGATTCGCGGCGGCCGGCTGCACGGCCGCGGCAGCTGGGACATGAAGGGCGGCCTGGTCGCGCAGTGCGCGGTGGCGATGGCGCTCCGGCGGGCCGGGCTGCGGCCCGGCGGCGACCTGCTGGTGGAGTCGGTGGTGGACGAGGAGTTCGCGGGCGGCGGGGGAACCCTGGCGGCGCGGCTGCGCGGCATCACCGCCGACGCCTGCGCCATCGCCGAGCCGACGAACGAGGAGGTGTACCGCGCCTCGCGTGGCGGCCACTTCTTCGACCTGGTCTGCCGCGCCGGCGACCCGGCCTCGTACTTCTCGAAGGACGCTCCGGTGAGCCCCGCGCTGCCGCTCGGGCGGCTGCTCGGCTGGATCGAGGGCTGGGTGGAGAGGCGAAAGCAGGTCGACCGCGGCGAGGCGTACGCCGCCTTCCCGGACCCCGCGCCGGTGCAGGTGCTGGCCGTCGAGGCGAACCGCTGTGACCCGGACGTCGCCTGGAGCGTGCCGCTGCAGGCGCGGGTGCGGGTCTACTTCCAGTTCCTCCCGCAGGAGGACGTGGCAGCGTGCGTGGCGGAGGTCGAGTCCTCGCTGAGCGGCTTCTGCGCGGCGGATCCGTTCTTTCGCGAGCACCCGGTCGAGGTCGAGCGGCTGGTCGATCCGCCGCTCGAGGGCCACGAGCTGCCTGCCGACCACCCCTGGACCCACTGCCTGCACGGCGCGGCCTGCGCTGTCATCGGCGGCGACGTCCCGCTGACCGCCGCCGAGTGGCCGTGTGACGCCTTCCTGAACCAGCGGCACTTCGGGATCCCCACCCTGCTCTTCGGCCCCCGCGGCGCGGGCGCGCACAACGTGAACGAGTACGTGGAGACGCCGTCGCTCCTGCGCACCGCCGAGGCATGCCTGGCGGCGACGCTCGAGTGGTGCGGGGCCTGACCGTGCCGGCTCCCCTGCAAGTGGCGCTGGCGCAGGTCCACTGTCCCTGGGCCGACAAGCAGGCGAGCCTCGAGCGCATGGCCGGCTGGGCTGAGCGGGCGCGGGCGGAGGGGGCGCGGCTCGTGGTGTTTCCCGAGCTGTGCACGAGCGGCATCTGCAAGGACGAGCGGCTCGCCAGCGCCTGCGAGGACCTCGACGGGCCGTCGCTCGCCTTCGTGTCGGCGCTCGCGCGCCGGCTGGGGCTCGCCATCGGCTTCGGCTTCAGCGAGAGGACGGACGCGCTGCCGCTGAACGCCTACGCCCTGGTCGAGCCGGACGGCCGCCTCGCCGGCGTCTACCGCAAGAACCACATCCCCGAACTGGAGGTCCCGTTCTGGCGCGGCGACGACCGGGCGCCCGTCTTCGAGGTTCTCGGCTGGCGGGTGGCGGTCTCGATCTGCTGGGACAACAAGTACCCTGAGCTGCTCGCCGGCTACGCGGCGAACGGTGCCGAGCTCGTGCTGATGCCGCACGCCTGGGATTCGGACGCCCTCGACGACGAGGGCCGCGTCATCGACTATCACTCGATGGAGGAGATCGTCGCCTGGCGCGCGCGGGCGGGACGGCTGTCCTGGAAGAGCCACGACCAGATGCTGGACGATTTCCTCGGCTACGTGCCGGCGTTGGCACGCGACGGCCGCTTCTGGGCGCTGTTCGTGAACCAGGCCGGCCGGCCGCACCCGTGCCTGCAGTTCGTGGGCCCGAGCTTCGTCGTCGACCCGGCGGGGAGGGTGGTCGCGGCGACCGCCGGTGGCGCGGAGCAGTTGGTCTTCGCGACGATCACGCCGGCTGGCGGGGACGCCCGCCGAGGAGGCCCGTGATGCGCGACCTGCGAGCCGCTGCCGTCCAGTTCGAGTCCGCGGCCGGCGACAAGGAGGCGAACTTCGCCACCTTGGAGCGTTTCCTGCCCGAGGCCACTCGCCGCGGCGTGGAGATCCTCCTCTCGCCCGAGTGCGGGCTCACCGGCTATTGGTTCCTGCGCAGGCTGAGCGTGCCGCAGCTCGCCGCCCTGGCCGAGCCGGTGCCCGAAGGTCCGAGCTGCCGGCGCCTGCTCGGTCTCGCCGAAAAGCACCGGATGACGATCGGCGCCGGCCTGCTGGAGGCCGGTGGCGCCGAGGTCTTCCACAACACCTACCTGGTGGCGATGCCCGACGGCCGGATCGTCTCGCACCGCAAGATCCACGCCTTCGAGCACCCGGCGATCGAGCCCGGCCGGGAGATCACCGTCTTCGAGACACCCCACGGCTGCCGGGCGGCGCTGCTCATCTGCTACGACAACAACATCGTCGAGAACGTGCGCATCGCGGCCCTGCGCGGGGCCGAGGTGCTGCTGGCGCCGCACCAGACCGGCGGCTGCCGCACCAGCAACCCGCACCTGATGGGCTTCATCGAGCGGCGGGTCTGGGACGAGCGCCACGCCAGGCCGGAGGCGATCGACCGCGAGCTGCGCGGCGACAAGGGCCGGGGCTGGCTGATGCGCTGGCTGCCCAGCCGCGCCCACGACAACGCCCTCTTCCTGGTCTTCGCCAACGGCATCGGCGTCGACGACGACGAGATCCGCACCGGCAACTCGATGATCCTCGACCCCTACGGCCGCGTGCTGGCGGAGACGAGCTGCGCCGGCGACGACATGGTGACCGCCCTTCTCGACGCCTCGCTGCTCGAGCACGCCACCGGCCGGCTCTGGATGCAGGCGCGGCGGCCGGAGCTCTACGGCGAGATCGCCGTCCCCACCGGGCGGGAGCGCGACGCGCGCCAGCTCAAGCGCAGGGAGTAGGAGGTGCCCGCCTCAGTGGCCCGGTGCCTTCGCCGCCGCCACCAGCGCCAGCGCGAGCTGCAGCAGCGCGGCCACGCCGTTCGGCAGCCAGATGGCCACCCGCCGGAAGCGCAGGCCGTAGAGGAACCAGAAGCTGTAGGCGAGGGCGAAGCCGGCGAGGAACGGCCAGGAGAGGGTACTCGGCGCGCGCGACCGAAGCTCGTGCACCACCTGGGAGCCGATCGAAGCGCAAGCCAGCAGGCCCATCAGGACGCCCGTCCCCTCCCAGTGCGCCGCGCGCACGCGGTCGACCGACCGCTCCAGCATCCGCACCTCGGTCACCTCCTTCCCGCCGCCGCCCCCCGGACGGTAGCACGAGCGCTGGTGGTGGCGGCGATGCTCGGCGCCGTGTCGGCCGTGGCCGGCTGGGCCTCGGAAGCTGCCGCCGCGGCCGGGACGACGGTCACCTACCACTCCGTGGGCACGCTCGCCCTCCGGGCGGAGGTCTTCCGCCCGAGCGGCCGCGGGCCCTTCCCGGTGGTGCTGTGGATCCACGGCGGCGCCCTCATCTTCGGCGACCGGGGCATGCTGCCGGCGGAGCAGAGGCGGCGCTACCTCAGCGCGGGCCTGGCGGTGGTGTCGATCGACTACCGCCTCGCCCCGGAGACGAAGCTGCCCGGGATCCTCGAGGACCTGGATGCGGCCCACGCCTGGCTGCGCCGCGAGGGGCCGGCGCTCGGCCTCGACCCCGCACGGCTGGCCGTGGTCGGCCACTCGGCCGGCGGCTACCTGGCGCTGCTCGCCGGGCAGCGCTTCCGGCCGAGGCCGCGGGCGGTCGTCTCCTTCTATGGCTACGGCGACGTCGCCGGCGAGTGGTACAGCCGTCCCGATCCCGGCTATCTCCGCGACGGGCTGGTGAGCGAGGCCGAAGCGCAGTGCGCCGTCGGGCGCGAGCCCGTGGCGCAGGGCGACGAGGACCGGCGCTTCGTCTTCTACCGTTACGCGCGACAGCGAGGGCTCTGGCCGCAGCTGGTGGCGGGCCTCGATCCGGACCGCGAGGCGCGCGCGTTCGACCCGCTCTGCCCGGTCCGCAACGTGGACGGCGGCTACCCGCCCACGCTGCTGCTGCACGGCGACCGCGACCAGGACGTCCCCTACCCGCGCTCGCTGGAGATGGCGCAGGCGCTGAAGTCGGCGGGGGTGAGGCACGAGCTGGTCACCCTCCCCGGCCGTGGCCACGTCTTCGACAGCGAGGGAGAGGCGCTCTCCGATCCAGAGGTCTCGCGGGCCTTCGACCGCGCCGTGTCCTTCGTGGCCGAGTGGCTGGGGGCCGCGCCGGAGCACCCACGGCTGCTGCTCGACGCCGCGCGGCTGGCGCAACTGAAGCCGCGCCTTCGCACCACGCACCGCTTCCTGTGGGAGCGCTATCAGCAGGACCTGCCGCACATGGTGGCGGTGGCGACGCGGAAGGCGCCGCTCGAGGACGTCCGCGACGACGGCGACCTCATCCCGGAGCTCGCCTTCGGCTGGCTGCTGAGCGGCCGCGACGACCTGCGGGCGGTGGCGAAGGCGCAGCTGCTGCGGCTGGCGGCCGACGAGGAGTGGAGCACCAACGAGGACCTCGCCTTCCTGGTGCCCGCCCACTACATCCTCGGCCTCGCGCTCGGCTACGACTGGCTGTACGAGGCGCTCGCGCCCGAGGAGCGGGCGGCGGTGCGCGCGCGGCTCGCCCGGGAGGCCGAGGCGCAGCACCGGCGGATCACCCGCGAGCGGGTGTGGTGGCGAAACCAGTATTTCCAGAACCACTCGCACTCGAACACCGCAGCCCTCGCCTTCGCCGCGGCCGCGCTGTGGGGAGAGGACCCGCGCGCGGCCGAGTGGCTGGCCACGGCCGAGAGCTTCTTCGCGAAGACGTTCTCGGTCCTCCCCGCGGACGGCTCCTCGCTCGAGGGCTACGCGTACGCGGGCTACGGAGGCGAGTACCTGCTCCTTTACGCGCTGCTGGAGCGGGAGCTGCGCGGCCGGGACGACACGGGACGACCCTGGCTGCGCCACTTCCCCGAGTACCTGCTGCAGGGCTTGCTGCCGCTGCGCACGGCCGAGGAGTGGGCGATGACCTTCGGCGACGCTCCCCGCCGCGGCTGGACCTCCACCGCGCAGCACCTCTTCACGCTGGCGGGCCTGCACGAGGACGGCGCCGCCCAGTGGATGGCGCGGGAGACGGTGTCGCTCCGGCCGACCGGGCTCGGCTCGCGCGGCTGGATGATGCTGCTGGGCTACGACCCCGGGGTGCCGCCGGCAGACCCGCGGACGTTCGCGACCTTCGCCCGATTCCCCGAGGTCGACCAGGTGATGATGCGCTCCTCCTGGACCGACCCGCAGGCGACGCTGGTCGGCTTCAAGTGTGGCCCCTTCATGGGCCGCAGCCTGTCGAAGTACGCCGTCTTCGACTACGGCACCGGGCACCAGGACGCCGACTCCGGCTCTTTCCAGCTCTTCTCGCACGGCCGCTTCCTCGCCATCGACCCGCTCTACACGGGACGGGAGCGCACCGAGGACCACAGCACGGTCCTCTTCAAGCGCCACGGCCAGCTCGGCGAGCAGGCGGCGTTCGGCTCGATGGAGGCGCTCCGCTTCGGCCACTATCCGCAGGTGGTGCGGGCGACCACCAGCGACCGCTACGACTACGTGGTTGGCGACGTCGCCCGGGCCTATCACCCGGCGCTGGGTGTGGAGCGCTTCCGCCGCCACCTGCTGTTCCTCAAGCCGGACGTCCTGGCGGTCGCCGACGAGATATCGCTGCGCCCCGAGGGCGTCGTCCACGACTACGCGCCCGAGTCGCTGCACACGGCCGGCGGCCTGACGCACGCCGCCAACGGGTACGTCGTCGGCCCGCAGGGCGAGGCCTTCGCGTCGTTCGACGGCGAGCCGGGCGAGTACCGGATCGCCGCCGTCTACCTCGACAACGCGCCCGGGGCGGGTCGCTACGCGTTCGCGGTCGACGGCCGCACCGTGGGGGAGTGGACCAGCCGCAACCAGGACCGCGACGACCACCTGATCGAGGTCTCGGAGCCGGTGAGGCTCGCCCGGGGCAGCCGGGTGTCCTTCCGCGCCTCGCCGATGGCCGCTGGCGCGCGGCTCACCAAGCTGTTCGTCTTCTCCGACACCGTGAAGGCGCCGCTCGAGGCCGAGTGGCTGCTGCAGCTCGACCCGAAGTCGCGGGTCCGCGCCGAGGGTGACGGCGTGGAGGCCGCCCTGGGCGGCGCCGTGCTGGAGCTGCGCTGGCCGATCCACGACGGCAGCCGGATCGGGTGGGAGAGGCACGCGGTGGCGAAGCCGGAGGTGGAACCCTTCACCTTCCGGGAGACGAACCGCGTGGTGGTGCGGCCTCCCTTCGCCGGCCAGGATGCATTCCTGCTGACCGTCCTGCGCGCCCGCGATGCGGCCGGCGACCCGCTCTCCAGAGTGAGCGCGAGCCGAGACGGCTCCCGGGTGAGTCTCGCCTACACGACCGGCGGCGTTTCGACCGCGGTCGGCTGGGACCTCGCCGCCTTCACGGTCACGCTTCGAGAACAAACGAGGAGATGAGATGAGGAAGGCCTGCCTGCTGCTGCTCGTCGTCCCGACCGCCCTGGCGCTGGGCGCCCCACCCCCGTCGTCGTCGGCCGGCGCGCCGCTCTCGCCGGTCACGCTGGGGCGCATCGACGCGCACGCCCACTTCTTCGCCGAGGCCAGGCCCGTGCTCGACCTGCTGGGCCGGCTGAACCTCACCGCCGTCAACATCTGCGTGGTCGACCGCTACGACAAGGGCTACGAGACGGCGGCGCCGCAGCACAGGATCGCCCGCCAGCTGGCGGCGGCGAGCCGTGGCCGGCTGCCCTGGGTCGCCACCTTCGAGGACGACGGCTTCGCCCAGCCGGGGTTCACCGAGCGCACGCTCGCCGCCGTCGACCAGGCACTCGCCGAGGGGGCGCACGGCGTGAAGATCTACAAGAGCATGGGCATGGAGCTGCGCGACGCCAAGGGCCGCTACCTGCTGCCCGACGACCCGGCCTTCGAGGCCGTCTTCGCCGGGCTGGCGAAGCGGGGCACCACCGTCTACGCGCACATCGCCGAGCCGATCGCCGCCTGGTTGCCGCTCGACCCGAAGAACCCGGACTACAGCTACTACAAGGAGAACCCCTCCTGGCACGTCCACGGCCGCCCGGGCGTGCCGTCCAAGGAGGAGATCCTGGCCGGCCGCGACCGCCTGCTCGAGAAGCACCCGACGCTGAAGGTCGTCGGCTGCCACCTCGGCAGCATGGAAGAGGACGTGGACGCCATCGCCAGGCGCCTCGACCGCTATCCCAACTTCGCGGTCGACACCGCCGCGCGCATCACCCACCTGACGCTGCAGCCACCCGACAAGGTGCGGGCCTTCCTGCTGAAGTACCAGGACCGCGTCCTCTACGGCACCGACATGGGCATGATGCCCGGCCAGGATCCCGCCGCCACCGTGCGGCGCCTGGAGTCGGAGTACGACCGCGACTGGCGCTACTTCGCGACCAGGGGGAAGGTCGACTTCGACGGCCGCACCGTCGAGGGCCTGGCGCTGCCCGAGCCCGTGCTGCGGCAGCTATTCCGCGACAACGCGCTGCACTGGGTGCCGGGGCTGCTGCCCGGGGCGGCCAGCCGCTGAGGGCCGGGTAGCGATGCGCGCGCGGCTGCGGGTGGCGGCCTGTCAGTTCCCGGTGACGAGGGACGTCGCCGCCAACGGCCGCCACGTCCGCCGACTGCTCGGGCGAGCGGCCGCCGGCGGCGCCCAGCTCGCGCTCTTCCCCGAGGCCGCGCTCTCGGGCTACGGGGGGTTCCACTTCCCGTCGTTTGCGGGCTACGACTGGAAGCGGCTTCGCCACGAGACTGTCGCCGTGCAGGAGGCCGCCGCCGCCGCGCGTATCCGGGTGCTGCTCGGCTCGGCGCACTGGCTCTCCGCGCGCGAGAAGCCCACGAACTGCCTGTACCTCCTCGACGAGCGAGGCCGGATCCAGGACCGCTACGACAAGCGCATGTGCACCGAGGAGGACCGGCGCGTATACACACCCGGCGCGCGCAGCGTCCGCTTCACCCTGGCGGGCGTCCGCTGCGGCGTCCTCGTCTGCTACGACGGCTGCTACCCCGAGCTGTACGCCGAGTGTCGTGCGGCCGGGGTGGAGGTGGTGCTGCACGCCTTCCACAACGCCGGCTTCCCCGGACCCAACGTCCTCGACCAGTACAAGCCCGCGCTCATCCGCACCCGCGCGGCGGACAACGCGCTCTGGGTGGTGGCCGTGAACTCGAGCCTGCGCCACTCGTCCTGGCCGACCTGCATCGCCCGCCCCGACGGGTCGCTCGCCGCCGCGCTGCGCCGCCACGTGACCGGCGTGCTGTTCCACGACTTCCCCGACTTGCGGCTGCCCGGCTGGCTGCACAACCGCCGGCCGCTCCCGGTGCCGCCGGTGCCGCTCCACAACGGCCACCCTTCGCGTTCGCCGCGGGCCGTTGACCCGCGCTCGGATCCCTGACCGGAGGTCTCCATGTGCCGGACGCACAGCCGTCGCCAGTTCGTGCGCAGGGCCGGCGCCGCCGTCGGCGCGGCGGGCACCGCGGTGGCGTTCGGCGGGGTCGTCGCTCCGCCGGCGCACGCCGCCGAAGCAGTCGACCCGGCGAAGGCAACACCTGGCCCCACCCGCGTCTTCGACGCCCACCTGCACGCCCCGGCCGAGAGCGGGGAGCTGTGGCAGTGGCACACGGTGACGCGCAACTTCGACGAGTTCGTGGCCTACCTCGACAAGACGGGCGTCGAGCGCGGGATCGTCAACTCCCAGCGCTGCCAGCAGGACGGCGGCAAGCCGGCCGACTTCGTGGCCGGCAACCGCGAGATCGCCCGCTTCGTCGAGAAGCACAAGGGCCGCTTCCTGGGCGCCTGCGCCGTCAACCCCCAGTACCTCGACGAGGCCCTCAGGGAGGTCGAGTACTGCCGGAAGCAGCTGGGCTTCGTGTGGGTGGGCGAGCTCTGCAACTACATGGGGCCCTACCAGTACACCAGCCGGGAGTTCGCCCTGCTGGTGAAGGAGGTGGTGCGCCTGGGCATGGTGCTCGCAGTCCACACCGAGAACGAGGAGATCGACTACATCGTCTCCACGTTCCCGCAGGCGACCATCGTCTTCGCGCACTTCGGCGACGAGAAGGAGTACGACCACATCTTCAAGCGCATCGACCTCGTGGCGAAGCACGCCAACTGCTACCTCGACACCTCGGGCTACGGCCACGACCGCATGGGCATGCTGGAGTACGCGGTGAAGACGATCGGCCCCGACCGGGTGCTGTTCGGCTCCGACTTCTCGATCAACGACCCGGCGACGGTGCTGGCCCGCATCCACAACGCCTTCCTGACCGACGAGCAGAAGGCGAAGGTGCTGGCGGGCAACCTGGAGGCGCTGCTGGCGAAGCTCCCGGTCTGAGGCCGCCTACTGGTGCGCGCCGGCGAAGTCGACCTGCGCCAGCGTGAGGGCCGCGCGCGCGGGCTGTGTGTCCCGCGCCGTCGCCCGGGCCATCGCCTCGCGGGCGCCGGTGGCGTCCCCCTTCGCCTCGAGCGCCAGCGAGAGCAGGTAGTAGCCGGCGGTCCCGGTGCGGCCGCGGCGGTCGTCGGCGCCGCCGGTCATCGCGCGCGCCGTCTCCTCCAGCTTGGTGAGCAGCGCCCGCGAGGTCTCGGCGTGCCCGCGGGCCTTCTCGGCCAGCGCCTGGTAGTAGGTGCCGAGCCCCGGCCGCGGGTACTTCTCGGCGAGGACGCGGTCCAGGTACGGCTTCGCCTCGCCCTTGCGGCCCATGGTGAGGTACGCGTTCGCCAGGCTCCAGTTGAGGTGGGCGCGGAAGTCCGGCGTGCGCGGCGCCACCTCGAGGTTCTTCGGGTAGAGGAAGGCCTTCTGGTAGAGCGCGAGCGCGCCGGGCAGGTCCTTCTTGGCGAGGGCGGCGTCGCCCAGCCGCTGGTGCACGTCCATGTACGCCTGGTGGATGCCGTACATCCCCTCCCAGCTGTGGAAGTGGCGGGTCAGCAGGACCTTCTGTACGGGCTCGAGGTCCGCGGGCGACCCGGCGGCGAGGGAGGCGTCGATCCAGCGCAGGGTGAGGTCGTCGCGGCGCAGGACGGTTTCCCGGCTGGCGTCGAGCAGGGCGCGGCGCTCGGCGGTGGGGACGTGCAGGCGCTCGGCGTTCTGGTCGAGCTCGAGCAGCACGCGGGCGTCTGAGGGGTCGATGGCGAAGGCCCTGCGGTAGGCGGCGTCCGCCGCGCGGTCGTCGTCGTTCAACTGGTGCTCGGCGTAGCCGATGTTGCGCCAGGAGAGGGCCAGCGTGTCGTCGAGGGCGACCGCCTGCTTCCAGTGAGCCAGGCCGTCCTCCCGCCGACCGAGGCCGTAGAGGACGTTGCCGAGCAGGTGCTGCGCGTGCGCGTCCTTCGGGTTCGCAGCCACCGCCGCTTCCAGCGCCTGCAGCTCCTCGACACGGTGCGGGTTCGCGTAGACGAGCGAGCCGCCGGCAGCTTTGGAGAAGAGCGGCGCCGCGGCGTTCGCGTCGCCTCGCGCCTGGGCCAGCCAGCCTCGCAGGTAGTCGACCACCGGGCTGTAGCGCCGAACAGAGTAGACGGACGGCGGCTCGTCGGGGCTGCCCGCCTGGCGATCCGCGCCCGCGGTCGCCAGCACGGCGTCCGCGTCCGTGAGCAGACCGGCCTGGATGTAGGCCGCCGCCAGCTCGATCGCGTTCTGCACCGAGTCGCGCATGAAGGCGCGCCGGGTCACCTCCCACTCCTCCGTCGGACGGCCCAGCGCCAGCAGGGCCAGCGTCTTCTCGTACCCGCCCATGAAGTGCATGGGGTCGAGGGCGAGCGAGGCCTCCGCCGCGGCGAGGGCCTTCTCCGGCTGCTTCAGCCGGCGCAGCGCGGCCGCGCGCAGGGCCGGGACGTCGGCGAAGAGCCCGTTGCGCGAGGAGGCGACCTCCAGGTGCGGGAGCGCCGCCGCCGGGTCGCCACGTCGCAGGGCCAGTCGCGCCAGGGCCAGCTCGGCACTGGCCTGCTGGCCGGCTCCCAGGGCCGCCTTCGCGAACGCCTCCTCGGCCTCGGCGAAGCGGCCCTCGCCGACGAAGGCCTGCCCCCGCCCGAACCAGGCACGCGCGTTCGACGGATCGCGCTCGAGCGCCGCGTCCAGGTGCTGCAGCGCCGCCTCCCAGCGGGTCTCCTTGAGCGCGATCCCACCCAGCTCCAGGTTGACGCGGACGTCCTTCGCGTCGCGGCGCAGGGCCTCGTGGTAGTAGACGAGCGCCTCGGGGCGGCGCACGAAGCGGTCGAGCCACTCGCCCCAGGCGTAGAGCTCGTCGGCGTCGACCTTGGCCGGATCCGGAGGCGCAACCGCCGGCGCAGGCAGCGCGCCGTTGCCGGGCTTCTGCGGCTGGAGCGCGATGCGCGGGGCGCCGTCCCTGTCGGCCACCGTCAGCCGCAGGTCGTAGACGCTCAGCCTCGGGGGCGCGACCAGGTCGATGGTGAACGGCCGGTCCGGCGACACCGGCGTCATGGTCTCGATGAGGACCTGGCGGCTGCGCTGGTCGATGAGCGTCACCTTGACCGCCTCGAACGCCGAGGTGGCGTGGACGGCGGCGAACGCGCGGCCGTTCGCCACCTCGACGTTGAGCGCGAAGTCCCGGTCCGCCTTTTGGAAGCCGCGGGTGCCGCGGACGGGGTACCAGTAGTCGTGGGCGACGCGCACCTGCCCCGGCTCCATCCAGTGATAGTCGGGCTGGTTGTCGCTGAAGGCGCCCGCCTGCGGCTCGTAATACGGACCGCCGCCCTCGGTGAGGATGTCCTCCCAGATGCGACCCGAGGGGCCCGAGCCCCAGGTCCACAGCTTCTTGCCCGGCATCACCCGGTGATCGGCGACGTGCACGGTCCCGGCGTCCGCCTTGTGGTCGTAGGTGCCGAACCAGTCGTCCCGGCTCTGCCAGGCGAAGAACGAGTTCGCGTTCTCGACGTTCTTCCACCAGGACTGGTCGAGGCCGTGGTCGACCGGCCAGTACCAGAACTCCTCCTTGCCGTGGCCGGTCATCACCTCGCCGGGGTACTGCGCCTGCGTCCACTCGTTGGCGTGCGTCGCGCCGGTCGCCCAGAACTGGAACGGCTGGCGGTGATCGGTCGGGTTGATGAAGACGTAGTCGCAGCGCAGGAAGCTGTGGCCGGGGAAGAGGGTGAGCCCGACCAGCCAGCGCATGCGGTAGACGGGCTCGGTCTCGCCGACCCAGACGGTGGCGCTGCCGTCGGGGTTCTTCACGATCCGGTGGTCGACCGGCATGAAGCCCGAGGGCCGATGGCCGTGCGGGAAGTTCCACTCGATCCCGCCGGAGATCCAGGCGCCGGTCATGCTGATGAGCCCGGGCTTGATGGTGGGCTGCCAGTAGAGCCAGGTGTAGCCGTTCGTCTTGTCCTTCGCCCCGTGCACGCGGCCGCCGATCTCCGGCAGCACCAGCACCCGCACGTACTCGTTCTCCAGCGTCACCGCCTGGTACGGCTTGTCGACCTTGCGGTCGGTCAGCGTGTCGTTCTGGGTGTAGGGGTAGATGGGCCCCTGCGGCGCCGGGAACAGCGGGTGCACCGCCGGCGGGCCGATCTCCCAGGTGGGAATGGTGAGCGTCTCCTCACGCACGCTGACCGGCGCCTGGGCGGTGGCGGCCGCCGCCAGCCCGGGGACCAGCAGCGCCGTCAGCACGCCCGCCTTCAGCACGCAGCCGACCGCCCTTCGTGTCATGGGACCCTCGCGATGTTGAGAGGCAAGACCTGACCCCTATTGAGACTGAGTCGCAACAAGCTCCAGCGCTGCCTGCGCCCGGGCGCCGGTCAGCACGTCCGTGGCCGCGATACGGTACACCCCCGGCGGGTCGTCGACGGCCGACGGCACCACGAAGCGGGCGCGGCCGTCCCGCGGGACCAGGTTGGCGGCGTACTCTGGGAGGAAGCGGCCGTCCGGGCCGAAGACGTGGACGCGCACGAGGTGCGCCGCGCGCAGGGTGAAGGCGGGGTGCGAGCCGGGCGCCGCCGACGCCGGCCCCGCCAGCGTCACCTCGCCGGCCTCCGGCGTGATCGCCAGCACCAGCGCCTCGCCTGGCACGAGGCGCGCACTCACCGTGTCCGTCCGGCCGAACGACTCGCCGGTGCGCGCGTTCACCACCAGGCCGGCCTTCGGCAGGCGTACCCGCACGGCGCGGCCGGCCGAATCCGGGGCGGTCGCCGTGTAGCGGGTGACCCCGTCGACGCCGTAGCGGGTGCCCGCCTCGAGCTCGCCGTCGAGCACCGCGACCACGTCGGCCTCCCCCAGGCGGTAGCGCGAGACGAGCGCCCGCCGCAGCGGCCGGCCGGAGGCGTCGGTCACCGACACCGCCGGGCGCACGCCGAGGTGGTCCAGCACGCGCTCGAGCAGCAGGCGGTAGGCCTCGCCGCCGGTCTTGCGCCGCAGGTCGGGGTAGCCGTCGAGCAGCTGGTTGAGGTACACGGCCCAGCCCTGGCCGACGCGGCGCACGACCAGCGCGCTCGCGCCGCCGATGCGCAGCAGCGCCTGCCCGCTCGTCGCCGTGAGCGCCGGCTCGAGCGCGACGAGCCCCGGCAGCGCCTCGGCCCTCAGCCCCCAGGCGGCGGCGGCGGTGGTGACCGAGACCGCGCCGGCGGTCCGCTCGACGGCCCTGGCTCGCGCTTCCGCCGGACCCGCGCCGATCCCGAACATCTCGTCGAGCGCGCCGGCCGTCCGCCAGCTCGCGTGAGGATCGAGGATCCCCGCCGGGCCGGCCGCGATCACCACCCCGCCCTTCTCCACGAACGCGCGGATCGCCGCCACCTCGGCGTCGGAGAGGGCGAGAGAGTAGGGCAGCACGAACACCCTCCGGCCAGCGAGGCCGTTTGCCGCCACCTGCTCCGAGGCCACGAAGTCCGGGGCGTAGCCGAGGTCCTCCAGCACCTTGACCCAGCCGTCGCGCGCTGCCGGGAAGTCGCGCTTGCCGGGCACCGGCGCGTCCTCCTCCTCGTTGCGCAGGTGCTGGCCGAGGATGCCGGCGGCGTGCACCGAGGGCATCGAGTAGTGGATGGCGATCCCGTCGGAGACGCGCTCCGCCTCCATCAGCAGCCGGCCGATCCCCTCGAAGCGCAGCGCGCGGAAGGCGTCGCCGAGGTCCTGGCCCGAGCGCGAGAAGGTGAGGTCGGGGTTGACGATCGACGGGCTCCAGAAGAGGTTCGGGTAGAGGACACCACTGAGCGCGGCCGACCACGCCTCGTGCTTCACCGCCGCGCCGCTGCGGCCGTAGCCGGTCCAGAAGCCGACGCGGGCGCCCTGCTTGGCGAAGGAGCGGTGGATCTCCCACTGGTTGCCGCCGCTGTAGGAGAGGAAGTCGTCGACGATCGCGTCGAGGCGATGCCAGTCGCAGCCGTTCCACGGCGTCGTCACCTGGGTCCCCGAGAGCGCGATGCGGCCCTGGGGATCGCCCTCGACCACCGCCTGGCGCACGGTCGCGTAGGCGTGGGCGAAGGAGGTCTCCATGTACGTGCGGTGGTCGGCCCAGGGCGCGAACCGGCCGGTGCGCCGCGCCTCGTCGGTGGTGAGCGGCACCACCGCGTCCCACTCGGCGAAGTCGCTCTTCCAGGCACGGTTCAGCTCCGCCAGCGAGTCGTATTGCCCGCGCAGCCACTGCCGGAAACTCGCGAGCGTGTGCCGGCCGAAGCAGAAGTCGACCGGGTCGGCGTAGGAGCCGAGCGAACCCTCGTCTCCGACGAAGTAGTAGTCCATGTTGTAGACGGCCTTGGCACGCGCGGACGAGCGCGACACGTCGGCGAGGATGCGCAGTGTCTCCGGGTCGTCGAGACAGGGCCGGCGGACGAGGAAGCGGGTGTCGCCGGTGCGCTTGAACAGCTCCTTCTTGGTCAGGTAGGCGAGTGCGTCGAAATCCTGCGTCTTCTGGAACTCGGCGATCGCCTTCTCCATCGCCTCGGGTGTGGTCGGTCCGCGGTCGTACCAGTAGACGCCGAAGTAGCCGCGCGGCACCCCGAGCTCGTCGTTCACCTTGCCGCCCCAGGTGAACCCGCTGGTCATGGCCTGCTCCTGCAGGCGCCGCAGGCGCAGCGCGGCCTGGTGGTGGACCGGGGTCTCGAACGACAGCAGCCCCCGGTACTCCTTCTGCCGCCGTTCCGCCGCCACCACCGGCAGCGGCGGGTGGCGGAGCTGGTCGACCACCCGGCCCTTCGCGTCCACCAGCTCGGCAATCACCTGCACGCGGCGGCCGACGAAGTCCTCGAGCGGGTAGAAGAAGGCCCGCTCGCCGTGTGTCGTCTTCTCCTCGACGAACACGGTGCGGTCGAGGTCGTCCAGCATGCGCACCCGCATGCGCAGCGAGTCGAGCGCGCCGGCCGCCTGGGTGACGACGCTCATCGTCTCGCCCCCGCGGTAGACCTCGGCGTTCGTGCGGACGCCGGTGACCGAGGCCTCGCGCGGGACCTCGAAGCTCGCCGCGCCGAAGGCGAGGCTGGCGCCGCCGCCCGCCTCCCGCACCACGAGGTCGACGATCTGCCGGCCTCCGGCGAAGCCCCACGGCGGCGTCATCTCCGAGGCCGGGATCTCCAGCCTGGACTCACCGGCCGCCAGCTCGCGTCGGAGGCGGGCGACCTGCGCCGGGCCGCCGAATGCGCTGGTCGTCCGCATCTCGAGCTCGACCGCCTTCGCCGCCTTCGCCGCCAGCACCACGCTGGCTCCCCTGGTCGTGGCAGCGAAGGAGACCAGCCTCACCTCGCTTTCGCGCCCCGCCGCCCACAGCACGGCACGGGCGAGGAGGGCGTTCTCGTACTCCCAGTAGCTCCAGGTCGTCCGCGTCTCGACCGGGTCGACCGGCTCCGGTACGAAGCCCTCGCCCACCCAGGCGAGGCCGACCACCCGTCCCTTGCCGTAGCTCCTCACCGCCACCACCGGGTGGCCCGCGGCCTGCACCAGCACCTCGCCTTTGGGCTGGTACGTGTAGAAGCGCCCGCCGCTCGCGCCGGAGGGGATCAGCGACAGGTCGAACCCGTCGGTGATGAAGTGGCTCTTCGCCACCTCCCAGCGGCCCTGGGCGATCGCGTCGCGGTTGGGCTCGGGATAGCCGCGCTCGTTGACGCGGTCGTCCGCCACCCCGACCAGCGGCGAGACCTCCCAGATGCGACGATCGCCCGCCTTCTCGTCGCCGAGGAAGGGGTGACCCTCGACGTCACCCACGAACGGGTGGACCAGCACCAGGCCGGCGCCCTCGCTCACCCGGCGCAGGATCGCGTCGCGGGAGGGCCGGGTCAGGCGCGACCAGCCGTTGAGCCCTGGCAGCACGATCACCTCGAAAGGCTTCCCGCTGGTGATCTCCTCCTCGACGTAACCGTAGACCGTGCGGAAGTCGTCGCGGTCGCCGCGCTCCTCGTGGCCGTAGAAGTCGCCGAGGCCCCAGCAGTTGACGTCCCAGTTGGGGTCGATGGTGACGGTGGTGGGCAAGAGCGCGAGCCGCTGCATCAGCTCGACCATGTCCCGGCCGTGCGCGACCGTCGGGATGAAGAAACCCTTGATGGGACCGCCGGGTAGCTGGGTGGCCCAGGGGACGTGCGGCGTCACCACCTCGGTCGAGTAGCGGATGTCGTTGCGCGTCCTCGGTGGGGGCGCTGCCTTCGGCGCAGCAGCGATCGACGCCATCGCCCACAGCGACACCGTGGCGGCGACGGCCGTCGCCCCGAGCCCCGCCCGCGTCATCCTCATGTATCCCTCCCGGTGCCTATCTCTCGTCCTCGACGCGCGGCTTCTCCACCGCCGTCACCGCCAGCAGGATCGGCAAGGCCGCCGAGGGCCCCGGCGAGCCGACCAGGCGCACGGAGGCGATGTCCACGTCCGGCCTCGGGTTCGTCCACTCGCTCGCCCAGACCACGGCGTCGCGCCCGTCCGGCAGCGCGCCGGCGACGAGCGCGCGGCCGAAGTAGAAGAGGCCGGAGAGCCCGGCGTCCCAGCGCGAGACGTTCTCCTCGTAGCGGATGCCGTGGCTCACCACCAGCCCGTCGCGGAAGCGGATCTCGTACAGGCCCAAGAGCTCGCTCGACTCGCGGGGGAAGTGCGTCTGGTCGCCGGCGTGAATCGACGGCGCTCCCGCCGCCGTCGCCGACTGGACGAAGACGAGCGAGGCCCAACGGCCGGACACCGGCAGGCCCACCGCCAGCGGCTCCTCGCCGGGCCGGCGGCCCACCACGACGCACGAGCGTCCGCCGCGGTCCTTCGGGTCCTCGATCCGGAAGGGCAGGCCGTCGACCACGGCACGCCCCGGCTTCAGCTTCGAGAGGTCCCAGCCGTCTCCCTGCGGCGCGTGGTTGAGCGCGGAGCCGAGGTCCTGGACCTCGAAGCGCATGGGGTGGGCGCGCAGCGACGGCGGCGGAGCCGCGGAGAGGAGCGCCTGCGTCTCGACCAGCCGCCGTCCGACCTCCGCCAGCGCGTCCTCGCGGCGGGCGGTGGCGCCCGACCACAGCAGGTTCGCGCTGAAGAGGGCCTCGGGGAAGTGGAGCTTGCCCAGCTGGAACTCCTCGAGCGCGCACCAGGAGGAGACCTCGCCGCCGGTGGCGCCCCCGCGCAGAAGGCGCCCCTTCCAGTCCGTCTCCTCGGTGCCCGTGAGGTTGCCGATCACGAACGGCCAGCCGAGCCGCTTGAAGGTGGAGTCCCCTTCCTCGCCGGACCAGTTGGTGACGTGGATCTCGTTGGTGGCGGCCGCCACCAGGTCGCGAGCGGAGGCGGTGTCGGGCCTCTCGTAGCGGACGAAGCCGCCCTCGGACCACTTGCGGCCGAAGCGGTTGTGGCCGTCCACGAAGTGATCGCCCCACATCCAGGTCTCGATGCCCTTCTCCTTCAGGTGCTGGTGGATCCGGAGCACGTCCTCGGCGTAGAGCCGCCCGGTGTCCTTGCCGCGGCAGCGCGGGCAGAAGGCCCCGGCGCGCCACTCGTCGTGGCCGATGTGGACGCGCTTCGGCCCGAGGACCTCCAGGTACTCGTCCATGACCTCGAACAGCAGCCGGTAGGAGGCGTCGTTCGAGGGGCAGTACGAGTCCGGCCAGGCCATGTCCGGGTCCTCGGCCAGCTCGCGGTGTGAGGCGACGAGGTAGTACGAGTGGGTCAGCGACTGGATCTCGGGGACGATCTCCAGGCCGAGGTCCTGCGCCCATCCTGCCAGTCGCCGTACGTCGTCCTTCTCCAGGTATGAGCCGCCGCCGACGCCGACGTGCAGCGAGGCGGCGAAGCGGTTGGCGGTGCCGAGCGGGATGCCCTCGTCGATCTTGGGCACGGTCTCGCCGTGCGCATACCACTCGCGCACCGTCCGGCGCCAGCCGTTGCTGACCTCGGGGTGGCGGTCGAGGCGCATGCCGCCGCCCGTCTCCAGGACGAGGCCGTTGAACTTGTAGCGGAGCAGGAAATCGCGGAGGTACCGGCGCGCGAAGGCCAGCTGCTCCTGGGCCGGCATGAAGACGTGCACCCAGCGGACCGGCAGCAGCGGCCAGTCGCGGACCTCGGCCTTGCGCACGGCGAGGCTCTGCGTGCCCCAGCGGTGGACGAGCTGGACGAGCGAGGAGACGCCGTAGAGGGCGCCGCGATCGTCACAGCCGGCCACCAGAGCGCCGGTGCCGCCGACGCGCAGCAGGTAACCCTCCGCCCCGGGGCAGGTCGCGCCCGCGCCAAGCTGCGCGGCAATCTCCGGCGAGCCCACGGTACCGACCGCGATCGGTGTCCGGCCCTCCGGCGCCTGTCCCGTCGCCACCGGCAGCACCACCTGGAACTGGTCCTGCAGCAGCTCCGCCAGCAGCCGGCCGGCCCGCTGCGCCCGCGGCGGCCCCGCCGGCACCACGATGACGGCGTCGGTCAGCAGCAGGCGGTCGTCGAGGAACTTCGCCTCGCGGGGCAGCGGCCAGATCGGCGCCGGCCCGGGCGAAGCCGCTGATGCCAGGCTGGCGGTCGCCAGCAAAGCCAGCAGCGAGGGTGGGAGGACGCGGGTCATGGGACCTCCTGCGCGATGCGGTGGGCGAGCCGCTTGTCTGGCAGCAGCAGCGTCCGCTCGACCTCGGCCCGCGCCTCGTCGTCGCGGCCCAGCGCCCGGAGCGTCAGGGCCCGGGCAGCGGCGAGCAGGCCCGGGTAGTTCGTCCCCACGGCCAGGCGGCTGTCGATCGCCTCGAGCGTGCGCTCGAAGCGCGAGCGCCAGGCGGCATCGCCCACCGGGCCGAGACGCCGGGCGGCGCGCCACGCGTAGACGGGGCCGAGGAAGGGGAAGGCGTCTCCGCCGGCCGCAGCCTTCGCCCAGCTCTGGCGAGCGGCGGCATCGGAACCGCACAGCGCGTGCAGCTCGCCCAGGTGGAACTGGAAGCGGGGGTCCTCGAGGAAGGCGCCCAGCCCGTCGGCGGTGAACGCGAGTCCGTCCACCGGCCGCGCCAGCGACGCGGCGACGGCCAGGGCCTCCTTCGCGCGGCCCGCTCGCGCCGCGGCCAGGGCGCGCGCGAGCCGCACCTCCAGCCAGACCGCGCGCACGTTGGTCCCGAACTCCTCCCGCGGGAAGAAGCGGCCGCGGAACAGCGCCTCCGCCTCGTCGAAGCGACCGAGGTCGGCGAGCACCAGCGCCAGCTGGAAGACGAGCGCCGACGGCATGGCGGTGGGTTCGGGATACCGCCGCAGCGCGGCGGCGCGCTCCTCGGCGGGCCGGTGGAGCATCTCCAGCGCCTGGTCGAGCGCGAGGTAGACCTGCGGGTTCGTCGGGTCGGCGTCGAGCCCCTGCGTCAGCACCGTGCGCGCCCGCGCGAGGTCGCCCTCGCGGAGGAGGGTCAGCCCCAGGTTGCGATGGAGCACCGGGCGCCTGGCATCGAGCTTCAGCGAAGCCTTCCACTCCGCGATCGCGCGCTCAGTCATCCCGCCGCTCAGGTACAGCGAGCCGAGCAGGAAGTGCGCGGTGGCGTCGTCCGGGTTCGCCGCCAGGGCGGCCTTCAGCACAGGCAGCGACTCGGCGCGGTTCGGGAACACGTAGGTCGTCGGCATGCGCGCGGCCGCCACCCAGTCCAGCGTGGTGTCGAAGCCCCGGCCCACCTTGTCCCGGCAGTATGCTCGGTAGTAGCCGAGCTCGGGGTGGTTCTCCGGCCGCAGTGCTCCCGGCTCGCCGACGACGCCCTCGGTCGGCCAGCGCTGAGACAGGACGAACAGCGCGTCGTCGAACGCGCCGAGCGCCATGTAGTCGATGACCACGTCCAGGATGCGCTGGGGCTCGCCGGCCAGATGCGCCCACGGGCCGGTGTCAGAGGCGCCGAGACGGACCGCCTCGACACGGAGCGTGTTGCTGGTCGGGTCGATGGCGAGCCAGTGGGCCAGGCGCTCGCGGGCCGCCTCGAGGTGGCCGGATCGCCGCAGCAGGATCACCTCGAACGCGCCGGCGCGCACCACGCCGGGCGAGTCGGCCGCCGCCGCGCGCAGGCGATCGAGCGCCGAGGCCACCCGGCCGGCCCGAGCTTCGAGCCCCGCGAGCCGAAGGAGCGCCGCCGGTCGCGTGGCGCGGGCGCGGGTCGCCGCTTCGAAGAGGGTCCATGCCTTCCCCAGGGTTCCCGGCTCGTCGAGCCCGACCAAGGCCAGGCCGAGGGCGTATGCGATCTCCGTGTCCTGCGGCGCGCGCGTCGCGACCGCCGTCAGCCGCTCGACCGCCTCGTCGTAGCGCTTGAGGGCGACGGCAAGCCGGCCGGCCGCCTTACCCAGGGCGAAGCTGCCCGGATACCGGCGGAGGCCGTCCTGGTAGGTCGCGTAGGCGACCAGCAGCTTGCCCTCCAGCTCCTGGTTGCGGCCCAGCTGGACGAAGTCGTCCTCGGTTCGTGACGAGGGCGGCGGGCAGCGCCAGGCCTTCTGCGGGCCGAGCGTCACCTGGTCGCGCGACACGGTCCAGTAGAGGCCTTCGATGTGCTGCACCAGCACGCGTCCGCTCGCGTCCACGACCTCGACCCAGTAGCGCTCCGTCCGCGGCAGGTCGTGGAAGGTCTTCAGGAAGAAGGAGGACGGCTCGAGCGAGAGCGGCTCCGTCACGACCCACTCGCCCGACGCCGGCGGCGGTGCCGTCGACGACGTGCCGTTCCGGATCCGCAGCGTCCCCGCGCGCAGCGGCTCGCTCACGTTCAACCCCACCCGCAGGCCTGGCCGTTCGGCACCCGCCGGTGTTCTCTCCAGGTTCAGCACGGCATCAGGCGTCACCCGCACGAACCCGCCGATCCCGCGCACCGGCAGCCACTGCTCGTGGAAGCGGATCTCCTCCTGCGGCGCCAGGAAGGCGTAGGTCTCCTGGTCGCGGAAGAGGCCGGCCTGGATCTCGGCCTCGGCGCTGTCGTTGTCGGAGAGCGCCTTGCGCCAGTCGAGCCCGTCCGCGTCGTTGCCCCAGCTCCAGACCTTCTTGGCCGGCAGCTCCGCGGGATCCGCGTAGTGGGCGACGCCCGCGCGCGTGCGCGGGTGGTAGATGCCCATGAAGCCCTCATGGCTGCCGTGGGCGAAGAGCGACACCGGACCGGAGCGGTGGTTCCCCGGCCGCGAGAGGTCGACTCCCTTCGAGTTGACCGGCCAGGTGTCGATCTCGGCGAAGCCGTGGGCCGCCGTGAAGTCCATCGGGTAGACGATCTGCGAGTCGTCCCAGACCTCGACCGCCGCGTTCGTCCACCAGTAGAAGCGGTGCGGCAGGTCGCTTCGGTTGTAGAGGGTCGTCTCCTGCTCCAGCGCGGCGCGGCCCGGGCGCAGGGTCAGACGGACGCGCCACTGCATGCCGTAGACGAGGTCCACGTTGCCGACCACGATCGAGGCGCCGCCGTCCTGGTGGCGCTCGGTCGCGAAGTCGACGGGGGACGAGGTGACCCAGTTGTGCGAGACCGGGAAGTTCCACTCGATGCCGAAGGTCGCCCAGGAGCCGCGGTAGGCGACCTGCGCGAACTTCAGCGAGGGGTTGGCGTAGAAGAGGCTCGCGCCGTCCGCCTTGTCGATGCAGCGCCAGAGCCGGCCGCCGAGGTCGGGCAGCACCTCGACCCGCAGATACTCGTTCTCGAGCACGAGCACCCGCCACTCGCGGTCCGTGCGCCTCGCGGTCAGGTTCTCGCGGAGGGTGTAGGGGTAGTTGAAGCGGGTGGCGGTGAAGAGGTCGAACGGCGGGTTCGGGTCCGGAAGGCCTTCCTCGTAGGTCGGGATGGCGCGCGCCTCCTGCGCCACGCGCACCTCGGCGGCCGCCGCCAGTCGCCCGGACGCGGCGACCACTGCGAACGCCAGGACCGCGAGCCGAAGGCTCACGGTCGCGGAGGCCGCGACAGCAGATGCGCCGCGTCGCGGTCGAGGAACAGCGTCGTGCGCGGGTGCTCCCGCAGCGCGGAGGCCGGGTGGGCGGGCGAGACCGGCAGCTCCAGGCAGTCGCGGACCGCCACGGCCTTCCGCCGATCCGGCACCACGGCCACGATCTCGCGCGCCTTCAGGATCTGGCGGATCGACATGGAGACGGCCCGTGCCGGCACGTCCTCGACCCGGGCGAACCAGCCCTCGCCCATCTGCTGGCGCCGGCACGGCTCGTCGAGGGTGACCACCAGGTAGGGCTCCTCCGTCTCGAAGTCGGCCGGCGGGTCGTTGAAAGCCAGGTGGCCGTTCTCGCCGATGCCGACGAAGGCCACGTCGACCGGCCGCTGGTTCAGCAGGGCGCCGACCCGGCGGCACTCGGCGGCGACGTCGCGGGCGTCGCCCTCGATGAAGTGGAAGGCGCCGGGGTGGACGCGGTCGACGAGGCGCTCGCGGAGGTAACGCCGGAAGCTCGCCGGGTGGCTCTCCGGCAGTCCCACGTACTCGTCGAGGTGGAAGAAGACGACCTTCGCCCAGTCGACACCCGGAAGCCGGCACAGCGCATCCAGAAACTCGAACTGCGAGGCGCCGGTGGCGGCGATCGCGCGGGCTTCGCCGCGGGCGGTGATCGCGTCGGCCAGCGCGGCGGCCGTGTGCGCGGCGGCGGCCTCCGCCATCGCCTGCTTGGTCTCGAAGACGCGCGTCAGCATGTCAGCGCTCCAGTCGGGCCGGCCGCGCGCCCACCAGCCAAGCGAGCCACTCCCTGGCCATCAGCCGGTGGTAGGGCTCGGTCATGTGGATCCTGTCGAGGCAGAGGAAGCGCTCGCGGTCGGGCGAGGCAGCCAGCAGCGCGCCGACCTCGATCACCGTCATCCCCGACTCGCGGGCGGCGGCGACGTCCCGCGCGACCGCCGCCGGGTCGCTGGCGGCGGGGTCGTGGATGTCGTCGAAGGTGACGACCCGCGCCCCCGCCGCCGCGAAGTCCCGGCCCAGGCGGACGAAGGCCGAGAGGTCCTCGGCGGTGCGGTTGAGGACCACCAGCAGCACGGTGTCGGGCTTCCAGGCGATCACCTCGTCGTGGAAGCGGGCGAGCGCCCTGGTCGAGGTGAGCCCTCCCGCCTGGAACTGCCGGAACTCCACCGCGGGGTTCACGCGCGCGAACATCGCCGTCACCACGGGCACGAACGCGCCCGGTGTCGACCAGTGCAGCTGCATGGTGAAGGAGTGGCCGACCACGGCGATCCGCCGCCGCGGCAGCGCCTTCATCCGTGGGACCAGTCGTGCCACGTCCTCCTGCTGCAGCAGCTCCGCCGCCAGCACCTTGTCGTCGCGGAGGCCGAGGTTCTTCTCGCCCCAGTTCCAGTTCTTGCGCCCGGCGATCTGCCAGTCGGCGGCGTTCGTGCCGAACGGCGAGGCGCAGCAGCGGCTCTCCAGCGCCCGCCCCATCTCCAGGAAGGCCGCGTCCGTCCCCGGGAGCCCGAGCTGTCCGAGGTATACGGGCAGGCCCAGGCCGATGTAGAAGGCGAACAGCTCCTGCAGCCGGTCGCCGTCGCGTTCCACTTCCAGGTTCGTCTGGAGCAGGCTGGCGATGGCCCGTACGCTCGCGCGCGGGGCGTGCGTCTTCTCCTCCAGCCAGCGGCAGAAGACGTTCACCGGCAGGCCGTCCGGCATCGCCAGCGGGACCTGCAGCAGCGGCTCGAGGTCGCGAGCGGGCTCGAAGGCGGACGGCTTGCCCTCTGCCCAGGCGCGGACTCCGCTCACATCGCCCTTCAGGAGCGCGGCCTGGTGCGCCTCGATCGCGGCCAGCTCCGCCTCGGTGAGCGTTCCTGCCGCGTAGCAGGCCGGGTCGGCCCTGCCCTCCTTCCTTGCCAGCCCCACCTGGAACGCGTGCGTCCCGAGAACGTTCGCCTCCACCAGCTGCTCGAGCCGGGACGGCGCAGGAGCAGAGGTCGCAGGGCCCAGGAGGAGAGCGCAGAGAAAGGCCGGGCTCATCTCACCACGTCCTCGGGGGCGTTCGGATCGCCGGTCGCCGGCCCGTACCAGACGTTCGAGCCGAAGGTGGTGATGTAGACCTTCGACGGATCGTTCGGGTCCGGGACCACGCGCGTGCCCTGCTTGAAGTTGAAGCCGCGCAGCCGCGACCAGGTGCGGCCGCGGTCGCTCGAGCGCCAGGCGGCCTGGTCGTGGCCGGTGAAGTAGAGGATGGAGGGGTCTCGCGGGTCCAGCGTGACGTCGTAGACGTACTCGGCGTCGGGCCGCAGCCGCGTCCAGGTGGCCCCGGCGTCGTGGCTGAGGAGCAGCCCGCCACCGGTGTCGCCGCCGGGAGTTGCCACCGGCCAGCAGGACAGGTACAGCCGCCGCGGGTCGATGGGGTCGACGGTGACGGCGTTGGGACCGTTGACACCCGCAGGCAGGGCCATCCGCTCCCAGTGCTCGGCCCCGTCCCGGGAGCGATAGACGGCCCCGTCGCCAGCGTCGCCCATGCGGCCGCCCTCGCTGCGCCGCGCGACGACCAGGTAGAGCGTCCCGTCGCCCGCGCGCGTCAGCCGCCAGGCGAAGGGCTGGGGGCCGTCGACGCCCGTGTTCCGGCCCGCCCAGGTCCGGCCCCCGTCCGTCGACTTGTAGAGGCCTCGCCCGAAGACGCAGGCGTAGAGCGTGCGCGCGCCCCTCGGGCTGGCCGGGTCGAGGAGGAGGTGGGTGACCGCTCCCTGCGGCGCGCCCTGCCACGACGGCGTCCAGGTGCGCCCGCCGTCCGTCGAGATCCCGACGCCGCCGCGGAACGAGGCGGGGTCGGTGTGCCGCCACATTTTGGGACGCGGCAGGTCGTGCGTCCCGCTGAAGGCCGCCCAGGCGAGGCCGCGCTCTTCGGGATCGAACACCAACCAGTAGGCCGTGTTGCGCCACTCCTTCGGCACGCCGGCGCTGGAACCGATCCAGCTGCTGCCGCCATCCTCGCTGCGGAAGAGGCCGATGTCGGTGGTGCTGACGAACACGCGGCGAGGGTCGAAAGGGTCGAGGTGGACGCCGTAGGTGGTGGTGACGTCGAGGCCCCGGCTCACCCACGCCCCGTTTCCGCGGGGGGCCGAGTTGAGCTGGTCCCACGTCCTTCCGCCGTCGCGGGTGCGGTAGGTCCGGAAGAGGTCGGTGGCGAAGCACAGGTCGGGATCGGCGGGGCCCACGCCGAGGTCCGTGGGGGCGTCGAACCACACCGAGTAGCCGTCCTCGAGCGCGCGCTCCTCGACCCAGCTTCCCCGGAGGTTCGAGGACGGCCGGTCGTCCTCCTCGTGCACGATCGCCCAGGTGCGGCCGCCGTCCGCGGTCCGTGCGATGCCGTTGAACTTGGGCGCGCTCGGAGAGCGCCGCAGGCCGCGCAGGCCGACGTAGGCGACGAGGCCATGGCCGGCCGAGGCGGAGACGGGGTAGAGCAGCGGACGCGAGGTGGCGGCCGGTCCCCAGGGCTCGCCCTGCGTGGAGCCGAAAGACAAGGCGGCCAGATCGCCGGACGCCGCCCGCCAGGTGCGGCCGCCGTCCTCGGAGACGTGCACTCCGCCCGCTCCGCCAGCCGCGAAGGGCGAGGTGACGTAGAGAAGGGTGCGTCCGGAGTCACGGCCGAAGCTCGCCGAGCTGAGCCGCACTCCGCCGGGAGCCTCGAAGCGACGGACGCCGGTGCCGGCGATCTCCCAGGCGGCGTCGGGGGTGACGGCGCGGACAGGTCCGTTTCTCTCGATCCACAGGCTGAGCACCGCGCCCGAGCCGAGGGCGCAGCGCCTCTCCCAGGACCCGCCGGCGTCCCGGGACTCCAGGAGCTGCGTCTCGCTCTCCGGTGTCGTCCCCGGCGGCCCCACACGGCGGCCGCTCAGGGAGACGACCAGTCGCCGCGGATCGGAGGGGTCGACGGCAACGGCGTGGAGCCGGGTGAACCGGCCGCTCGGGTAGAGCGGCTCGTCGGTCGTGTAGACGGTGTCGCCGTGGTCGCTCCAGTGGTGCTGGACGGTGTTCCTCTCCGGCGAGGGGAACACCAGCCGCCAGGTCCGCCCCCGGTCCGCGCTGCGCCACAGCGCGGCGTTCGCCGCGTAGATCACGTCCGGCGACACGGGATCGAAGGCGAAGACGAGCGGGCTGCCGCCGAGCTGGAAGAGCCGCCAGCTCTCGCCTCCATCGGTGGAGACGTAGCCGCTCGTCATGTCCGTCGTCTCCACCACCAGCGCCGGGTCGTGAGGGCTCACGACGGGGTGGTAGAAGGTCCCGCCGCCGCCCGGGCCGAGGATCCGCCAGGCGTCGAGGCGGGCCGCCGGCCCGTCGGGGGCGGCGGCCGCCAGCAGCATCGTCGCAGCCGCGGCGAGCCCGGTCGTCATGCGGGTCATGCCTGCCTCTTCATTCTGCCGGCCCGGGCCTGAAAGGTGGCCTTGCGGTGCCGGACGTGCTCCGCGATCGCCACCGACTGTCGCGCTTCCCGCAGGCTCGGCGAGGGCGGCCGGCCGGCCGCGACGGCGTCGAGGAAGGCGACCGTCTCGCGGAAGAAGCCGCCCAGCTCGAAGAGGGCGGTGCCGTCGCCCAGCTGCTCGCCTCCCAGCTCCGCCGCGAGCGTGCCTGAGGTGAACTGCCACAGCCGGCCGGGTGAGTCGACGCCGCCCCACATGGGCACGTGCAGCGTGAAGCTGCTGTCGCCGGCGTGGACGGTCGCCCGCTCCACCAGGACGCCGGCCACCGGACAGAAAGCGAGGTGGGCCGTGGCGCCGTTCGCCATGACAGCGTCGACGAAGGTGTTCGCGACACCGCGCCCGAGCTCCGGCAGCTCGCGGTAGCGGAACCGCGCCTCGGCGTAGTCGCAGCCGGCGAGGTAGCGCACGGCGTCGAGGCCGTGGATGGCGGTGGTCGAGAAGTCGGGGTCGCGGCGGTTCACCCGGGTCATCTCGTAGTGGAGGTGCTGCAGCGGCCCCGCGGCTTCGATCCTGCGCCGCAGCTCGCGGACGAGCGGCGCGTACCGGCGGTTGAAGGCGACCTGGTGGGGCACCACACTGCCGCGCCGCTCGGCGGCCTCGGCCAGGCGGTCCACCTCGGCGGGCGTCTCGCCCGGCGGCTTCTCCAGCAGGACCGGGAGGCCGCGCTCGAGCACCAGCGAGGCGACCGCCACCGTCCGCTCGACCGGTACCACCACCACCACCGCATCGGGGCGCTCCGCCTCCAGCATCCCGGCGACGTCCGTGAACGCCCGGGCGTAGCCGAACTCGGCGCGGAAGGACTCGGCGCGCGCGGCGTCGACATCGCAGCAGCCGGCGAGAACGAGGTCGTTCCGTTCCCGTGCGCAGCGCGCCTGGGAGGGGCCGTGCGCCACCCGGGCGTGCTCGCCGCAGCCCACCTGGCAGAGCCTCATACGGTGCCCCCAGTCCCGATCCGCTACTTCGGCTGGTCCTCGACCACCCGCGCCCCGGTGTCGACCACCTCGAAGTCGGATCCCTTGACCCGCTTCAGCGTCTCCAGCCCCGAGAGCCGGCGATCCGGGGAGATCGACATCAGCCAGTCGCTCCCGTTGTCGGCCACGAACATGCCGTAGGTCTTGAGGCCCTCCAGGATGGCGCGGGCGTGCTTCGGGAAGGAGGAGGTGTCGAAGCTGGCGCGCAAGCGGAAGCGCTCGCCCATCCGCGGATAGGCCTTGTCGAAGCTGCGGCTGGCCCAGTGGGTCGCCGGCAGCACGAACCCGCGGCGGGTGTGGCGGACGGTGAAGCGCATCGCGTGCTCGACCTTGCCCCGCTCGCACTCGTCGTAGCGCACCACGGCCGGGAAGATCGGGAGGCCTGCCGCGTCGGAGGAGGTCCAGCGCTCGGGCCGCAGCGCGCCCGTCCTCAGGTCGAAGGTCGCCTCGTTCCAGGCCTGCCAGCCGGCGTCGGTGCGCCGGCCCTGCCAGAACTCGTAGAGCTTGCCGTTCACCGGGTCGACCACGATGACGTGGCGGTCGCCGGTGCCGTCTCTCTGCATGTCCTCCAGCGTCTGGCCCGGCTTCGTCAACGCGTTGCGGTCCTCGTTCACCGCCAGCGGCCAGTTCTCGATGGGCGCGTTCTCGGGCACCGGGTACGGACCGGGGTCGGACTCGCTGCCGTCGTGGAGCGCCACCGGCACTCGCTTCTGGTCGGGCGGCACCAGCACGAAGCCCATGTCGAGGTTGTAGCCGAGGCTCCTGTCGGCCCCGATGGAGGAGATGAGCACCGCCGAGTCCTTCGCCACCGGCAATCTGGAGACGTCCTGGTTCCAGGGGTTGTCGGGGGGGAAGACCTGCATGGCCTCGAGGATGCGGTCGGCCTCCGGCGTTCCGAAGAGCACGGGCGCCGTGATCGCGGGCAGCGGCGGGCGCGGGCGCGCTGCGGCGGCGTCGACCAGCCCCAGCGCGACGAGCGCCATCCCGGCGACGACGGCGAAGGCGGGCGACGGGGTCGAGCGCATGTGGTTCTCCTCCTCTCAGTGCAGCCGGCGCAGCCGCAGCCGCGCCTCGTCTCTCTGGTCCCACGTCAACCGCAGCGTCCCGTCGTCGCTCGTCTCGGCGGCCGCGCGCCACGCGGGCGAGCCGGGGGCGAAGCCGGAAGTGAGCTGGACCTCGTAGGGCGCGTTGCGGCCGAGGCCGCTCAGCAGCAGGGCGCGGGTGGGGATCGCCGGCAGCGTGGCCTCGGCCTGCTCGACGGCGGCGTCGGCGTCCGCGAACAGGACGACGCTGGCGCCCTCGATCGCGGCCCCCGTCAGGCCATGGCCCTCGATGGCGGCCGTGTGCCGCGGCGGTGCCGGGTCGGCGCGGTCGGCGATCTCCAGCACGTTCAGGAACACGTCGTCGGTGGCGGGCGCTGCCGGCGAGACCTCGAGCCGCCAGGCCCCGGGCACCACCGCGCGCCGGTTGGACGGCGAGAGCGCCGTCATCTCGCCGCCCCAGAACGTCGTCCACATGGCCTTGAGGTACGGGTCGTCGGGGAGCGGCCCGCCCTCGGCCGGCTCCAGAGGCCAGTTCTGTCCCGACCCCCAGGGGCCGCCCTTCGCGTCGCCGGGCGTCCAGAACTCGAACCCCGCGCCGCCCCGCGCGATCACCTCCCGCTCGCGCGGCAGCAGCGTGTGGATGCGCAGGCGGCCCTCGCCGTCCTCGAAGGTGGCGAGGGTGGCGTTGCGGTGGCTGCTGCCGCCGTCGCCGACGGCCGCCCCCGCCGCCGGCCCCTCGATGCGCGGCTCGGCCGTGCCGTGCAGCAGCCACGCCTTGCGGTAGCTGGCGTCGGTGCTCGCCACGCGGTCGAGCACCACCAGCGTGCGCTCCGGCTCCAGGTAGACGAGCTCGCGGGTGAAGCGGCGGAGCTTCGAGGGCTGATACGCCTTCGTGGCGTCCGCCCTGGCGTAGTGGTACACGCCGGGTACCGACTCGACCGGCGCCAGGGTACAGCGGTCCCACAGGTCGCGCGTCCGTCGCCAGTCCTCGAGCGAGCGGACCGAGTTCCAGAAGCGCGACGAGTCCATGCGCTGGCCGCCGTCGTTCGCGGCCGTCCACTTGTTCTCGCCCCAGAAGAAGCTCTCGCCGGGCTGGTAGACGAGCAGGGTGTTGTGGGCGACGGTGCGACGGTAGTAGTTGAGGTAGTGGGGGCTCTCGGTGTCGGTGTAGTCGGCCCCGCTGTCGATCGCCAGGTGGCCCTTGCGGTAGATCACGAAGTGGGCGGCGTCGAGGTGGTCGTGCTTCGCGAAGTACGGCCCGCAGGCCAGCTCGATCCAGGTGGCGTCGGGACGCCAGCCGTCGCGCAGCACCAGGTGGCCGATCCCGCTGAAGAGGCGGTGGCGCGGCAGCTCGGCCTCGCTGGTCGTGGCCGGGTCGCGGGGCACGACCTCCGGGTCGTCCCACAGGAAGCGGAGCACCGGGATGGCCCAGGGCCGTGGCAGCCAGCCGCTCTCGCGCAGCAGGAAGGCCGCGAACGGGTCCTTGAAGCGGTGGACGGCGTAGCCGAGGACCACGTCGTCGAGGCCGTCCAGGTGCGGGAACTCGTCGTCGTCGTCGCGGGCGCAGGAGCCGTCCGGCAGCAGCTTGTAGAGGTAGGTGGTGCCCATGTTCGCGAAGACGCCGAAACGGCGGGCCGGGTCGGAGCCCGTCCGGGTGCGCCGCATCTCGGCCATGAGCGCGAGCGGCGCCCAGGTGATGCGCATGTAGTCGGTCGACTCGTGGTACCCGCCCTGGGGGTCCACCAGCTCGGTCGTCTCCAGGATGTTGTCGAGCGCGCGGTCGACCTTCTGCCGCATCGGCGCCGCCCGCATCTCGACCGAGGGGTGGCCCTCCACCGCCCACAGCGCGAAGGCGGCGAGCGCCAGCTCGCGGGCGGTGTGGTTGTGGTAGGAGGCCTGCTCTGGGTCGGCGAGCGACTGCAGCGCCAGCATCTGCGCGGCGCCGTCCACCAGCTCGCCGGCGACCCGGTCCTTGAGCGCCGTGTCGAAGCCAGCGTAGCCGTACAGCCAGTCGAAGGCGAGCGACCGTTCGAGGAAGAGGAGGTAGCGGTTGGAGCCCTTGCCCCGCGCCCTGGTGTCCGGCATCGCGCCGAGCGCCCGCTTCGCGTACGCCTCGTCGCCGGTCAGCAGCCAGCCGAGCGCCCAGCCCGGCAGGTCGTCCGATGGCCGCGCCCCCTGCGCGTAACGCGCCCGTAGCATCGCCAGGGACGCAAACGGGTCGTGCTCCGCCACCAGCAGCCTCGGGTGGGCCACGGGCGCCGGAGAGGCGGCCCGGGTGTCGCGACGGGAGAGGCCCAGGAGCGCGAGCCCGGCCGCTGCCGCCAGGGCCAGAGACTTGCGCCCGCTCACGGCCGCCCCCGCCTCGTGGCCGCCACGATCGCGTCGGCCAGCTGGCGCCGCGCGGCCTCGTAGGTCTCGCCAGTCTCGGCGAAGCCGACCGTCTCGCCGGCCTCGGAGAAGACCCGCGGCACCACCGCCGCCAGCGCCTTCTGCACCGTCGGCTCCAGGCCGAGCCGACGCGCCAGCGTGAGGTACTGGTGGTCCTGCAGCCCGCGTCGGAGGTTGGCGAGCTGCACGGTTCCCACCGGCCCTGCCAGCCCCCGGTCCTCCTGCGGGTGCAGCCTCTCCTCGCCGGGATAGAGGAGGACGCCGTCGCCGTTGATGAAGCCCTGGTCCTCCGCCGGCTTGTGCGGCTGGCCGCGGTTGTCGAAGGTGACCGGGTTTCTCCACACGTCCTGCTCGCGCACGCCCTGCTTCTGGCGGTTGTGGCGCCAGTGCACGCCGTGCCAGTAGAAGTAGGTGTCGGCGTCGTGCTTGAAGGCGGCCCAGGCGACCGCCCGGGCCTCGGTGGCCGGGGCGTCGATCACCGGCGTCGGCCCGTTCGGCCGGCCGCCGTTGTAGAACCAGACCCGCCGGCCCTTCGCCCGCTCGGCCGCCGCCTTCGCCACGTCGAAGACCTGCGGCGGCACGCACCAGATGTCGATCAGCTCCGCGAGCTCCGGCACGATCTCCTTGGTCAGGAAGGTCGGCAGCGCGCGCCCGGGGCCGGGGTTCGAGTGGACGTTCTCCGCCAGCCGCTTCACGTACGGGTACTGAGGCGGATAAGGCTCGTCGGGGAGATACAGGAAGGTGCGCGCGCCGGGCAGCGTCGCTCGCAGGAACTCCATCCACGCGTCGGCGCGTCGCCAGGCGCCCGCCCGCTCGTCGAAGTCCCGGCCCGGGCCGTAGAAGGTGAGGGGGACGATGCGGTTGCCGCGTCCCTCGCCCGGTCCCTCGTAGCCCTTCGCCGCCGTAAAGTCCGTCCCCTCCAGCCGGCCCAGGCTCGCCCGGACACGGGCCTCGTCGTAGGCGTGGACCAGCTCGACACGGTGGCGGTGCGCGAAGCGGTGGTAGGCCGGGTCGAGGTTGCGGCCCTGGTAGAGCTCCGGCTGCTCCGGCTCGTAGAACACCATCGCGTCCATCGAGTTCTCGTCGGACAGCTCGAAGTCGAGGAGCTCGAGCGCGACCGGCAGCGTGCGGGTCTCGCGGTCCGCGTGCACCGTGAGCGTGCCCTCGTACGTCCCCGCGGGCCGGCCTCGGCCCGTGTAGAGCTCTATCCACACCGCCTGGGCGGCGTTCGCGGCCACCGCCAGCGGGAACCCGCCGCGGCCGGCGCGCGCGTTCTCGGGGACGAGCTGCACCGGCTGCCAGCCGACGGTGTGCTTCGGCGCGGCCGGGCTGCCGGGCTTCCAGGCCCAGGAGGCGTGCGTCTCCTCGGTCACCTTCATCGAGCGGACCGAGAAGAGCTGGATGGGCCTCCCCGCGGAGAGCGAGGGGTCCGGGGCGGGCGGTGCGTAGGCGATGCGCGAGGCGCCGTCGTGCTGGCGCAGCTCCGGCAGCGCGACGGAGAGCGCGCCGATGCCCGAAGGGTCCGCCTGGACGATCACCTGGAACGCGAGCACCTCGTTGCGGGCGCCGAAGAGGCGGACGGTCCGGCCGTCCCACGCGGCGTTGCGCGCGGCGAGCGGGCTGGCGGTGGTGTCCGGCGCGACCTTCTCGCCGTCGCCGACCGCCCAGACGGAGGCGACGCCGCCGCGGGCCGGGGCCGCCGCAACTGCCGTCAAGACCAGCGGAGCCAGCAGCGAGCGGCCGAGTGCTGTCATCGGGCGTGCTCCTTTCCCCGCCGCGGCGGGGCTCATGGCTGGGTGACGCGCAGCGGGACGGCCGCCGGGGCGCGCTCGCGGCGGCGGACGAAGGCGAGGGCAGCGGCGAGGGCGAGGGTGATCGCCACGTAGCCGAGGACCACGCCGCGCTGGTCGGCCGGCGCGGTGAAGGCGAACGGGATGCAGAGGACGCCCACCAGGCCCGTCGACCGGCTGAGGAAGCGGAACACCTCCGCCGTCGGGTCGTGCCGCAGGTCGACTTCGGCGGCCACGTCGACGGGGGTGTCGAGCCGCGCGAACAGGTCGTCGCGGGCGGCGAGCCGCGCCGGGCGGCGCTCCGGGACCAGCCCGCTCAGGAAGAAGACGGCAACCGACGCCGGCACCACCGTCACGACGTTTGCCACCAGCTCCCAGCCCAGCGCGAAGCTGCCGATCGAGCCGATCGCCAGGCCTACGGTGAAGGCCGCGAGACCCGACCAGGACGGCGTCCGGCGCACCACGAGACCGAGCAGCGCCGGCGGCCCATAGGCGAGCGACATCACGGTGTTGAAGGTGACCATGGAGCCGAAGACGCTGTGGCCGCCCTGCGCCATCACCAGGGCGACCGAGGTGATGACGACGCCGACGGCGAACGTGGCCGTCCAGGCGACACGCAGCGTTTCCGCCTCGCCCTTGTGCCGCGGGAAGAGAGTCGGGTAGATGTCGCGCGAGATGATCGAGGCGTGCAGGTTCAGCACCCCCGAGAGGCTCGACATGGTGGCGCTGAACATGGCGGCGAGCATGATGCCGACCAGCCCGCTCGGCAGCAGGGTCAGCGCGGCCAGCGCGTACGAGGACTCGTGCGGGTTGGCCAGCCCCGGCCAGATCGCGGTCAGGTCCGGGTGCAGCACCCGCATGGCGAGCGGGGGCACGAACCAGATGAAGGCGCCCACCAGGAACAGCGAGAAGCAGAGCAGAGCCACCTTGCGCGAGGCGTGCTCGTCCTCCACGCTGAAGTAGCGCTGCGCCATGGCGGCGGTGTTGTAGCCGAAGCTCGTCATCACCGACCAGCACACCACGAAGCTCCAGCCGTAGCCGGGCGCCAGTGCCAGCGAGGTCGACTCCGCCGGCAGCGAGGAGACGAGCGCGTGCAGGCCGCCCACCTTCGCCAGCGCGGCCACGAACATCACCACCGTGAACGGCATCAGGATCGCCGCCTGCAGGAAGTCGGTGATCACCACCGCCCACAGGCCGCCGACCACGCAGTAGGCGAGGATCACCGCGCCGCAGCCGATGATGGTCCAGGAGACCGCCCAGCCGCAGGCCGGGGCCACGAACACGGCGAGGCCGTACAGCATGGCGGCGCCGGTGAAGAACTGGAAGAAGATGGTGGTCCAGGAGAAGGCCTGCCGCGTGCGCTCGTCGTAGCGGTCGACCAGGTACTCCATCACCGTGCCGATGCGCGCCCGCCGCCAGCGCCGCGCGAAGAGGAAGTAGCCGAGCAGGAAGGTGCAGGCGTTGCCGACGTAGAGCAGGATCGCCACCAGGCCGTGCTGGTAGGCGAGGCCGGCGGCGCCGGTGAAGGTCCAGGCCGAGAAGCCGCTCATGAAAGAGGAGAGGCCGGCCGCCAGCCAGTGGACCCGGTTCCCCCCCTTGAAGTAGTCGGCGGCGCCGCGGTTGAAGCGCATCGCGTAGACGCCGATCCCCAGCATCAGCAGCATGTAGGCGGCGATCACCGCGAAGTCGACGGGGAGGACGCTCTTCAGGGGAGGGCTCATGGCGACGAAGCGGATCGACAGCGAAACGCCGGGAACATAGCGGCAAAGCACAGGCAAACGCAAGAGAAAAATATCAAACGCAAGTCGATCCAGAGTATGCTTCGGGCCGGCCCGCTGCCGAGGCCCGGCAGCAGGGGCCCTCACGGAGGGCTGCGATGACAGGTCGGAGCCGTCGCGTCGTGCTCGTCCTCTTTCTTCTCGCAGCAGCGGCGGTGCCGGCCTTCTCCGCCGGCCCGCGCGACGTCGACACGAAGCGCTTCCCGCGCGTCGCCCGCATCTTCCTGCTGCCCGAGGAGGCGGCGCTGCTCAAGGAGCTGAAGGACGAGAAGGACCGCCAGGAGTTCCAGAAGATCTTCTGGGCCCGGCGTGACCCCACGCCGGGGACGCCCGCCAACGAGTTCCAGGACAACGTGCTCACCGCCTGGTCCCGTAGCGACGACTCGTTCTCGTACCCGGGGCGGAAGGGTTCGGAGACCGGCTGCGGCCAGGTGTTCGCGTTGCTGGGGCGGCCCGAGGAGATCGTGGCCGTCCAGGGGGCGCGCTCGCCACGCGCGAGCACCGCGGACAGACAGGAGGAGGCGGGCACGGCCGCGACCAAGACGCCACCTGCCGGCCCCGGCCCGCAGTTCGACAACATGGCCTACCTGCGCGAGGGCTCGACGCGGCAGCCGGAGGCCTGGGTGTACCGCGACCGGCCGGGGCTCCCCTACCACTTCACCGGCGCCGAGCTGCGGATCGAGTTCGACGCCGAGTGCGGCTACGCCGAGGGCGGCGGCATCCTGGGCGAGAACCTGCAGCGGGCGGCCGCCGCCTACGTCACCCGGCCGGACCTCGGCTACGCGCGCGGAGCCGACGGCCACCTGCTGCCGCTGGCGGCGGTGGGGGCGTCGAGCGGCGCCAGCGCCGGCGCGCGGGCGCTGCTGGCCTCCCCGCGCACCGACTTCCCGCTGACCGCGGAGCTGAAGCTGCTGACGCGCGCGCCCAGGGGCGAGGCGTACGCGGCGGGCCTGGTGTCGGCGCCGCCCGCGTCCGCGAGCGGCCCCACACGCCTGTCGATCGCGGCCCAGGCCAAGGACGCCGGCGGCCAGACGGTGGCGAGCACGACGCGCGACGTGGTCGCCGCCGAGGTGGACGGCGCCGCCGTCGCCTCGTGGGGTCTCGCGCTGAAGCCCGGCCGCTACAGGCTGACCGTGGCGGCGGCGCTGCCGGACGGCAAGGGATCGGCGACGACAGTGGACCTCGAGGTACCGGATCTCGGGGGAGGGGCGCTGGTGGCCAGCCCTCTCGTCCTCTACCCGGACGAGCCCGCCGCGGGCAAGCCGGACGCGCACGACCCCCTGGCCGCCTTCCAGATCGGCGCGCAGGTGCTGCGCCCGCGGCCGGGAAACGCGTTCACCGCGAAGGACGCGCTGATGGTGCTGGCCGGCGTCTACGGCGGCAGGACGGACCCGGCCACCGGCCAGGCCGCGCTGCGCTCGCGGTTCACCATCCTGAAGGACGGCAAGCCGGTGGCCCGCGGCTCCGAGGACGTCTTCACCACCGCCGACGCGGTCGCCTCCGTGGGGCCGATCCAGCTCAACGGGTTCGCGCCTGGCGCGTACGTGGTCCGGCTGGACGTCAACGACACGGTGGCCAGGCAGACGCTGCGCCAGGAGGCGCCGCTCACCATCAAGCCGTAGCCGGAGGCTCCATGGATCAGGTGACGATCGACGGCCTGCGCGTCTCGCGCCTGCTGCTGGGGTCGAACCCCTTCAGCGGCTTCTCGCACCAGGGGATCGCGCGCGACGAGGAGATGGTCCACTACTACACCGTCGGCCGCATCAAGCAGACGCTGTTCGAGGCCGAGCGCGTGGGCATCACCGCCTTCGTCGCCCGCACCGACTTCCACGTGATGCGGATGCTGCTCGAGTACCGCGACGAGGGCGGGCGGCTCGCCTGGTTCGCCCAGACCTGCCCCGAGGTGGGCGACTCCGAGGCCTGCGTGCGGCGCGCGCTGCGTGGCGGCGCGGTCGCCTGCCACATCCACGGCGGGGTGATGGACCACCTGGTGGCGCAGGGGCAGGCCGCCGAGGTGGAGCCCGCCATCGCCCTCGTCCGCGCCTCCGGGATGAAGGCCGGGATCGCCGGCCACACCACCGCCGTGTTCGAGTGGGCGGAGCAGCACCTCGACGTCGACTACTACATGTGCTGCCACTACAACCCCACACCGCGGGCCGCCGACCCCGAGCACGTCCACGGCGCGGTCGAGGAGTACCGGGAGGAGGACCGGCAGGCGATGGTCGACCTCGTGCAGAGGCTCTCGCGGCCGGTGATCCACTACAAGGTGCTCGCCGCCGGCCGCAACGACCCGCAGGCCGCGTTCGCCTACTGCGGTCGGCGGATGCGGCCGCAGGACCTGGCCTGCGTCGGCGTGTTCACCGGGGACGACCCACGACAGCTGGAGACGGACGTCCGCCTGTTCGAGACGCACGCGTGCGTCCCCCAGGGCGCGGCACCGGCGACGGCGCGCTGAAGAGCGGCCACGGTTCCCAGCGCGCCTTCATCCTCAGCCCGCCGCCAGGCCGGCCGCCGAGGCCGGGTCCAGGAACAGGGTGCAGTCCGGGTGACGCCGCAGCACCGAGGCCGGGCAGGCGGTGGTGAGGGGACCTTCGATCGCGGCCCGGACGGCGGCGCGCTTGGCCGGTCCGGGCACGATGCAGACCGCCCGCGGCACCCTCATCAGGAAGGGCACGGTCAGCGAGAGCGCGCGGCGCGGGACGTCCTCCAGGCGGGGGAAGGAGCCGTCGTGGACCTGCTGCTCGCGGCTTCGCGGGTCCAGCTCGACGACGCGCACGTCCAGCGGCTCCGCGAAGTCGCACAGCGGCGGGTCGATGAAAGCGAGGTGGCCGTTCTCGCCGATGCCGAGGACGGCGAGCGCGGGTGCCTGCGCCCGCAGCAGCCCGGCGTAGCGCGCGCACTCGGCGGCGAGGTCGGCCGCCTGGCCGTCGAGGCCGTGGAAGGTCCCGATCGGGACGTGGGCGAACAGGCGGTCGCGGAGGAAGCGGCGGAAGGAGGCGGGGTGAGAGGCGCCGACGCCCACGAACTCGTCGAGGTGGAACGCCGTCAGCTTCGGCCAGTCGATCCCCGGCGTCGCGCGCAGAGCCGCCAGGAACTCGTTCTGTGACACCGCCGAGGCGAAGATGAGGCCGGCCCGGCCGTCACGCGTGACCAGCCGGCGGATCTCCTCGGCCACCGTCCGCGCGGCGGCCCGGCCCATGGCCTCGCGGTCCTGGTGGACCTCGACCCGCAGGCGTCCCGCCTCGAGCACCCGCGCCCCGGCCGGCGCCGGCTCCACGCGCCCTCGCCGCGCGTCCGTCGCCCAGTGCAGGAAGTGCGGCAGCGCCACCTCCGGCTCCTCGATCCCGGGGTGCCAGCGCTTCTCCCACTCGAACGAGACCCACCGGTCGTAGCCCCTGCGCTCCAGCCAGGCGAGGACGTCCGCGGCGGGGAAGTCGCCCGCCCCCATCAGCACCGGCGGCCAGGGCAGGCGGCCATCGGCGGGACGGCGCAGGTCCTTGAGGTGGACGTGCCGCACGAGCGCGCCCAGCGCCTCGCCGCCCCGCTCCGGGGCCTCGTCGAACTCGGAGAAGGCGTTGGCGGGATCCCACACCAGGCCGAGGCCCTCGCCGCCCGCCTGCTCCAGCAGCGAGCGGGCGGCGGGCGCGCTGGCGAAGTCGCCGTGCGTCTCCAGCCAGACCGAGACGCCGCTGCCGCGCAGGCGGTCGCGCAGCGTCGCCAGCGCCCCGGCGATCCAGTCGCGGGTGGTGCCGAGGTCCGCGCCGGGCTGCACGCGGTCGCCGAAGACGCGGATGCCGGCGGCGCCCAGGTCGGCCGCCAGGTCGGCCGAGCGCATCGCCTCCTCGATCGCCTGCCGCCGCGCTGCGGGGTCGGGGTGGTGGAAGAAGGACCGCGTGTCGACACAGGGGATGGAGAGGCCGGCGTCGGTCAGCCGCCGGCGGGTCTCCGAGAGCCCGGCCCCGGACAGCTCGGGGCGCGCCCACAGCGCGTCGTCGCCCGCCACGAAACGCAGCTCGACGCCGTCGTAACCCATGCGTCCCGCCGCGTCGACGATGCGCGGGAGGTCCCAGGACGGGCAGCCCAGGGTGGAGAAGGCGAGGCGCATCAGGTCATCCTCGAGAGCATCGCCGGCGTGACCCGGTTCGGCACCCGGCGGTCCGCGAAGAAGCGCTCCAGCGTGTCGAGGACGATGTCCGCCATCGCCTGGCGCACCTCGACCATGGCCGAGCCCACGTGCGGGGTGACACAGGCGCCGCGCAGCCGGCGGAGCGGGTGCCGGAGCGGCAGCGGCTCCAGCGGGTCGGTGACGTCCACCGCGTAGCGCAGCCGCCCGCGCCCGACCTCGGCCACCATGGCGTCGAGGTCCACCAGCCCGCCGCGGGCCACGTTCACCACCGTGGCGCCGTCGCGCAAGCGGGACAGCTCCGTCCGGCCGAGCAGGCCGCGCGTCTCGTCGGTGAGGCCGGCGGCCAGCACCAGGTGCTCCGCCTCGCGCAGCAGGCGGCCGAACGGCACCAGCACCACCCCGAGCCGGGAAGCGACGCGCGCGGGAACGTAGGGATCGTGGGCGAGCAGGCGCACCCCGAACGGCCGCAGCAGCCGCGCGACCTCCTGCCCGATGCGCCCGAGGCCGAGGACGCCGATGGTGCGCCCGCGCAGGGTCTCGGCGCCGGCGCCGTGCGTGTGCAGCGCGCCGTAGATCGCGTTCGACGCCCGGCGCAGCGCCGCCCGGTAGTCGTCCACGCGCCGCACGGCCATCAGCAGGAAGGTGACCGCCAGCTCGGCGACGTAGGGGGACATGGGTCCCGGCGCGTTGGCGATCGTCAGCCGATCGAACAGGGGCCGCGCGAAGCGGGCCTTCACCTCGCCGCCGCAGTGCGCCACCAGCCGCAGCCGCGGAGCCAGCGCGGTCAGCTCCTCGCCGAACCACCGGGGCGAGTCCCAGGTGGTGACGATCGCGTCCGCTTCCTCCAGCGCCGCCCGGATCGCCCCCGTCAGTCGCCGTCCCGCCAGGCGGGACCAGCGGCCGATGCGGGACAGCCGCCGCTGCCGGGCCCGGTCGAAGAAGGAGACGAACAACGCCTCTGGTGCCAGCACCACGACTCGGGGCTTCGGCATCAGATCACCTTGAGCACGCCACGGCCGGACGCGGCGGTGTTGCGCACCAGCGCGAGCACCAGTGCTGCGGCCACGATCGGCACGAAGCTGGCAACCACCAGGATGGGGGTGAAGGAGAAACGGTCGGCGATCACGCCGATCAGGAAGGTGGAGCCGATGGTGCCGAGGCCGGCGCCGGAGCCGCAGAGTCCGGCCACGGTGGCGACCGCCCGGGCACGGAAGAGGTCCGCCGGCAGCGAGATGGCCATGGTCGACATGGCAGCGTACGAGAAGGTCGCGACGGCGAAGCAGGCGACCAGGCCCTTGAAGTCGGAGAGGAAGGCGGCGGGCACCAGGGCGAGGACCCCGAAGGCGCCTCCCACGATGACGGCCCGGCGCGCGCGCCCGACCGGCCAGCCCCTGCGGATGAGGTGGCTCGACAGCCCGCCGCCGAAGAAGTTGCCGAGGTCCGAGGCCAGGAACGGCACCCAGAAGCCGGCCGCCGTCTGCTCCAGCGAGAAGCCCTTCGCGGCGAGGTAGATCGCGAACCAGTCCGCGATCATGAACCAGACGGGATCCGTGAGCCCGCGGGCGGCGATCGTGCCCCAGGTCTGGCGCAGGGTGAGCAGCTCTCTCCAGCGCGGCGGGGCCGTCGTCTCCTCCGGCGACTCCGCCAGCTCGGCGGCACGGTCGGCCAGGATCATGGCCCGCTCGGCCTCGCTCACCCGCGGGTGCGTTTCCAGCGGGTGGTAGCTCAGACGCCAGACCACGACCCAGGCGAAGCCGAGCAGGCCCGTGATCACGAACGCGGGCCGCCAGCCACCGAAGCGCGCCAACAGGCAGACGACCAGCGCCGGCGCCACCGCGGCCCCCACCGAGGAGCCGCTGTCGAAGAGCGCCACCGCCCAGCCGCGCTCGCGGCGCGGGAACCACTCGGAGACAGCCTTGGTGGCGCCCGGCCAGTTGGCGGCCTCGCCGGCGCCGAGCAGGAATCGGAAGCTGCAGAAGCTGCGCAGCCCGCCGGCGAGCGAAGTGAGGGCGGCCACCGTCGAGTACCACAGCACCGAGAGCGTCAGGCCGTTGCGCGTCCCCACCCGGTCGAGCACACGGCCGGCCACCGTCTGCATGATCGCGTAGGCGATGCGAAAGGAGATGATGATGAGCGCGAAGTCCTGGTTGGACCAGCGGAAGTCGTGCTTCAGCGTGGGGCCGAGGACGCTCAGCGTCTGGCGGTCGAGGTAGTTGATCACGGTGGAGGCGAAGAGCAGGCCGCCGATCCACCAGCGATAGCGCCCCGTCAGGAAGCTCCGGCTCAGGCCGGACCCCCGACGTCCCAGACGAGCACCTTGCGGTCGTAGGTGCCGGCGGCCGCGTGCCGCCCGTCGGCGCTCGCTGCCAGGCACTGCACGCCGCCGCTGACCGCCTCCACCGCCTCGCAGCCGCCCGTCGCGAGGTCCCACAGCCGCAGCGTCTTGTCCTCGGACCCGGAGAGCGCGAAGCGGCCGTCGGGAAGGAAGGCCACCCCGCGCACCGCCCCCTCGTGCCCCTTGAGGACCTGGAGGCAGGAGCCGCTGTCGAGGTCCCACAGTCGCAACTCGTGGTTCTTGGCCCCCGAGAGGAGCCGCCTGCCGTCGCGGCTCACGGCCAGGGCGTAGACCTTGTCGGCGTGCGCGCTCAGCTCCAGCAGCGGCCGGTAAGCGTCGGCGTCCCAGACGCGCACGCTGCCGTCCATGCCGGCCGAGACGACGCGGTCCCCGTTCGGGGTGAAGGCCACGGCCCGCACCCACGCCTGGTGGCCCTGGAGGACGGCGAGAGGGCGGCCCGAGTGCAGATCGAAGAGGCGCACGACGTCGTCGGCGCCGCCCGAGGCCACTCGCCCGCCGCGGAGGTCGAGGGCGACCGCGCTCACCTCGGCCTTGTGGCCGGTGAGCTCCCGCAGGGCCTTGCGGGCCGGCACGTCCCAGACCCGCGCGATGCCCTCGGCGAGGCTCATCTCGCCGGACCCGGAGACCGCGACCCGGCCATCGGGGCTCAGGGCTACGGCGTTCACGTCCGCCCTCTCGTCGGCGAGGACGGCCTCGCAAGCCCCGCCGGCGACGTCCCACAGGCGGAGCGTCCGATCGAGGCTGCCCGACAGCAGCCGCGCCCCGTCGGCCGTCAGGGCGACCGAGCTCACGCGGCGCGTGTGTCCCAGCAGCGGCGGACGACCGCGCAGCCGCGGGGCGGCCATCAGGCCCGCTGGCGGACGAACTCCTCCGCCTCCGTCAGCGTCGGCTGGGTGCCGGTGCCGCCGAGGCCCCGGGTGCTGAGCGCGCCGCAGGCGTTGCCCAGGCGCAGGCAGTCCTCGAGCGGCGCCTTCTGCAGCCAGCGGTGCAGGAAACCGGCGTTGAAGGAGTCGCCGGCGCCGGTGGTGTCGACCGGCTGCACGGGGAAGGCCGGGACGTGGACGGGACGGTCGCCGTCGAGGCTCATGGAGCCGGCCGGGCCCAGCTTGGCCACCACCCGCGTGCGCCCGTTCTGTAGGCCGCGCAGCCCCTCCACCGGGTCCTCGCGGCCGCTCAGCGCCCGCAGCTCCACCTCGTTCGGGAAGAAGAGGTCGGTCTCCGCCAGCGTCGCCCGCAGCCCGCCGTCCCACCGGCCGCTGGGGTCGAAGCCGGTGTCGAGCGAGGTGGTGAGGCCGGCGCGGCGCGCACGCGCGAACAGCTGCGGCAGCTCCGGCCGCAGGCCGTCCTGGAAGAAGAACGAGGACACGTGCAGGTGGTCGAACCCGGCGAGCGCGGCATCCGGGACGTCGCCCGCGGTGAGGGCCCCGATGGCGCCGAGGTAGGTGACGAGGGCGCGGTCGCCGCGGTCGCTGATGGAGACCGTGACCCCGGTCTTCAGGGTGTCGCGGCAGATCACCCGCGAGAGGTCGATGCCCCGACGCGCCATCTCCTCGAGGCAGAAGCGCCCGAAATGATCGTCGCCCACGCAGCCGGCGAAGGCGACGCTGGTACCCAGCCGGGCGAGGCCCATGGCCAGGATGGCCGAGGCGCTGCCCAGCACCATCGCGAAGTCCCGGACCAGCACCTCCTGGCCCGGGACCGGGAAGGCCGAGTAGCCCTGCAGCACGAGGTCCACGTTGATCTCACCGGCCACCAGGGTCTTCTTCATGCCCTCACCGTCCGCCGCTGCGGGAGTGTATCTGGAAGTCGGAGACGACGCGCGTGATCACGCTGGCCTCGGAGGGGGCGTCGGGACGGTGGCCTGCGTGGAGGCAGCGGAAGAACGCCAGCAGCTGGGCGCAGACCGCGTCGAGCACGGCCATCTGGCTGTCGTCGCAGGCCGCGGCGGCGGCGCAGTCGACGCGCAGGCCGGGCCCGGACGGCAGCCCCGCGCCGAGCACCACCCGCCCGCAGCCGAGGCCCTTGCGGTCCAGCTCCGTCAGCAGGTCCAGCTCGTAGGGGCGCACCTGCGGGTCGGAGGAGAGGAAGGCGACCACCAGCGTGTCCCTACGGATCGCCGACATGGGGCCGTGCCGCAGGCCGAGGAAGGACTCGGCCATCGTCCAGACCTCGCCGGCATTCGTCTCCAGCATCTTCAGCGCCGCCTCGCGGGCCGAGCCCAGCCGGCAGCCGCTGCCCAGGTAGACGACCGAGCAGAAGCCGCTGCGGGCGACGGCGGCGAGCGCGTCGGCGTGGTCGCGCAGCAGCTCGGCCCCCGCCTGCGCCAGTCGCCGACTGCGCTCCTCCTCGTCCTGCGCCCCGCCGGCCAGCGAGCGCGCCGCCAGCACCAGGTTGGTGAAGCTGCTGGTCATCACCAGGCTGCGGTCGTTGGTTCGGTCGTCCAGCACCACCGCGCGCACGCTCCCGCGGTCGCCGTAGGCGGTGGCCAGAGCTCCGGCACGGTTGCAGGTGATGAACAGGTGCCGGGCTTGCGGCCGGCTCTCCAGCAGCCAGTCGACGGCGGCCCGGCTCTCCGGGCTGTCGCCCGAGCGGGCCACCGACACCACCAGGAAACGGCCGCTCGGTGGCAGAGAGCTTTCGGGATGGGTCAGGACGAACCCGGCCGGCACGGCGGAGACCGGCAGGTCGGCGACCGCCTGCAGCCAGGGGGCGACGCACTCGGCGGCGTAGACCGAGCTGCCCGAGCCGGTGAAGACGACCGCCTGCACGTCCCTCAGGCACTCGCTGAGCGGCGGCCGCTCGCCCCGCAGCCGGGCGGTCGTCTCCAGCCAGGTCACCGGCTGCTGCGCGATCTCCCGCAGCGTGTGGCCGTAGCCGAGCCGCAACTGCTCCTCCCACGGCCGGGACAGCAGGCCGCCGATCTCACCGGGCCCGCGCAGGGTGTTCAGCCACTCCTCCAGGTCGGAGAGGGGCAGGGCGTGTGCTTGGCGGCCGGAGGTGGGATCGAGGGTGCCTGTCATGTCGCGCTTCCGCAGCGTCGTGGAGAATAGCGGCTTGACAACGACGACCAGGGTCCGCTAGAAAACCAAACGCAAGCATTGGTAAACTATCGCAATGAAACGAAAGAGTCAAGCGGCAACCCCCGGTTCCGGCCCAGCGCTCAGGAACCTCTCGCTCGCGCAGGGCAAGCGCGCACGGCTGTGGCGGCTCCTCTACGGCCACGGTCCGGCCAACGGCACGCTCATGGTGCTGCCGCTCGACCAGGGGTTGGAGCACGGGCCCTCTGACTTCTTCCCCAACCCTCCCGCGCTCGACGCCTCCTACCAGGTGCGCCTGGCGCTGGAGGGTGGCTACTCGGCGATCGCTCTCGGCATCGGCCTCGCCGAGAAGTACCTGGCCGAGCACGCGGGCGAGGTCCCGCTGATCCTCAAGCTGAACGGCAAGACCAACATCGCCGACGACGCGGAGGCGACCTCTCCTGCCTTCGCCAGCGTGGAAGACGCGGTGCGGCTGGGCGCCGACGCGGTCGGCTACACGGTGTACGTCGGCTCACCGCGGCAGGACGACGAGATCCGCGAGTATGGGCGGGTGCGCCGCGAGTGCGAGCGGCTGGGGATGCCGCTGGTGGTGTGGGCCTACCCGCGCGGGCGCGACGTCGAGGCGAAGGGCGGGCGGGGCACGCTCTACGCGCAGGACTACGCGGCGCGGGTGGCGGAGGAGCTGGGGGCGGACGTGGTGAAGCTGCACGAGCCCACGCCGGATGCGAGCGCGAGCCCCGAGCCCTACCGCTCGCTGCGCGAGGACGGCCTGGCCCGGGTGCGGCGGGTGGTGCGCTCGGCGGGGCGGGTGATGGTGCTCTTCTCCGGCGGCGTGAAGCAGGACGACGACGCGGCGGTGCTGCGCAAGGTGAAGCTGTACATGGACGGCGGCGCCACCGGCGTGATGTTCGGGCGCAACATGTGGCTGCGCCCGATGGACCAGGCGCAAGCGCTCAGTCGCAGGGTGCGGAGCCTGCTGGCGCGCTACCCGCGCTAGAGGCGGCGATGGACAACGGAGGTCTTTGTGGGCGAGTGGAGTCGTCGTGACTGCATGAAGACGCTGGGCAGCGGTGTGGCGGCGGGGGCGGCGCTGGGCGGCGGCCTGCCGCTGGGGCCTGCGTCGGCGGAGGCCGCGGGAGCGCAGCCGGAGAGGCCGGGCACGCCGGGCCGGCTCGACCTCAGCGATTTCCAGCCGCGCAGCATGCTCCACGTGAAGGAGACGCGGGTGGAGAGGCCGCGCTTCCCGGTGATCGACGTGCACACCCACCTCACCTTCTCGGACCGCGCGCAGGGCGGCGAGCAGGTGAAGGTGCTGATCGCCGCGAAGGAGGCGGTGGCGGTGATGGACCGCAAGGGCATCGCCGCCATGGTGAACCTCACCGGCGGCACTGCCGACGTGCTGCCGCAGACGCTCGCCGCCTTCGACAAGGCCGTCCCCGGACGCTTCCTGAGCTGCGTCGAGCCTGCCTACGACCGCATCCGGGAGTCGCGCTTCGCGCAGCAGCAGGCCGATGCCATCGCGGCAGCCCACCGGGCCGGCGCGCGCGGGCTCAAGGTCCTGAAGACGCTCGGCCTCTACCTGCGCGAGCAGGTCGGCGAGGGCCCGCTGGTGAAGGTGGACGACCGGCGCTTCGACCCCATGTGGGAGGCGGCGGCGGCCGCGTCGCTGCCGGTCTTCATCCACACCGCCGACCCCGAGGCCTTCTTCCTGCCCATCGACCGCTTCAACGAGCGCTGGGACGAGCTGGGCCACCATCCCGACTGGTCCTTCTACGGGCGTGACTTCCCGAGCTTCAAGGAGCTGATGGAGGCGCGCGACCGCGTCTTCGCCCGCCACCCGAAGACGACCTTCGTGGCGCTGCACGTCGGCCACGACGCCGAGAACCTCGCCTTCGTCTCGGAGAGCCTCGACCGCTTCCCGAACATGCTGGTGGAGCTGGGAGCGCGGGTCGGCGAGCTGGGCCGCCAGCCGCGCACGGCCCGGCGGTTCTTCGAGCGCTACCAGGACCGCATCCTGTTCGGCACCGACGCGGTGCCGCCGCCCGAGGGCGAGTCGACGCCGCAGCAGGTCTTCAAGGACGAGCTGTACGAGATCTACTACCGCTTCCTGGAGACCGAGGACGAGTACTTCGACTACGCGCCGGCCAAGGTGCCGCCGCAGGGCCGCTGGCGCATCTACGGCATCGGCCTGCCGGAGGGGATCCTGAAGAAGGTGTACCACGACAACGCCGTGCGGCTGCTGGGGCTCTCGTCGTGATCGCCGCCCTCGCGCTGCCCGCGCTGCTGGCGGCCGCCGGCGAGCCCGGGTACACGGTCGCCCGCACGTCGGCGGCAGAGCAGCCGCTGCTGGCGGCCGAGGAGGCGGCGTGGTCGGGAGCGTCGGCGGTCGAGTGGGGGCCCGCGAAGTACGAGACCCGCTTCCGCGCGCTGTGGGGCGACGCGGGCCTCTTCCTCCGCTACGACGCGACCGACCCCGACCCCTGGTCCACCATGACGCGCCGCGACGACCACCTGTGGGAAGAGGAGGTGGTCGAGATCTTCCTCGACCCCGACGGTGACGGCCGCGACTACTACGAGCTCGAGATCAGCCCGGCGAACGTGGTTTGCGACCTGCGGGTCATCACGCCGCCGCCGGACATGAAGCAGGACTTCCCGTTCGACCTCGCCGGCCTGCAGACGCGCGCGGTCCTCGACCGGGACGCGTCCGGGAAGACCGCTGGCTGGACGGCGACCGCGCTGCTGCCCTGGGCCGGACTGCAGGCCCTGCCCACGGCGGCGAAGGTGGCGGTGCCGCCTTTGCCGGGCGACCGCTGGCACTTCAACCTGTTTCGCATCAAGCGGCCGGGCGGCCCGAAGGCGCCGGAGAAGGACGGCGTCTTCGAGGCCTGGTCGCCGACCGGGGCGGGGACCTTCCACAAGCCGAGCGCGTTCCGGGACATGCTGTTCGCGGGAGCACGCTGACGGCCGACGCGGACGTCGTCTTCCGGGAGATGACCGAGGCCGACCTCGCGGCGGGGTTGCGCCTCTCGCGGGCGAGCGGCTGGAACCAGACGCTCGCCGACTGGAGCCTGCTGCTGTCGCTGGGGCCCGGGCTCTTCCGCGTCGGCCTCGCCGGCGACCGCATCGTGGCCTCCGGCGGCGCGGTCCGTTACGGCGGCGCCCTCGCCTGGATCTGCATGATCCTCGTCGACCCGGCGTCTCGCGGCCGCGGCCTGGGAACGCGGGTCTTCGACGAGGTGCTCTCCGGCCTGCGACGGCTGGTCGGCGCCGGCGAGCTCGCCGCCGTCGGCCTGGACGCGACGCCCGAGGGCCGCCCGATCTACGCCCAGCGGGGGTTCGTCGCCGCGGCGTCGCTGGTGCGGATGGGCGTGCCCGCGGCGAGGGGCGGCGCCGTCGTCCGTCCGGCGGCGGTGCGCGCCATGCGGCCGGCGGACCTGCCAGCCGTGCGCGCCCTGGACCGCGAGGTGTTCGGCGCCGAGCGCTCCGCGCTGCTGCAGCACGCGCTCGCCTCGGCGCCCGACCTCGCCCGCGTTGCCAGCCACGGCCAGGAGATGCGCGGCTTCTGCCTCGGCCGCCACGGCGAGCACTCCGATCACCTCGGTCCGGTGATCGGCGACGCGGGGACCGCGCGCGAGCTGGTCGCCGGCTGCCTGTGCGAGCAGCGGGACCGCCCCCTGCTCGTCGACGCGCGGGTGACGGCGTCCTGGCTCGCGGCGCTGGAGGCCCTGGGATTCCGCGTGCAGCGCCCCTTCACCCGGATGTACCTTGGGGACCCGCGCCCGCCCGCGCGCCCGGGCCTCGAGCACGCGGTGCGGGGGCCCGAGTTCGGCTGAGGAGAACCGTCCATGATCGTCGTTTCCCGACACACGGCGGCGGCTGCCGTCCTGGCCGTCGTCGTCCTCGGCCCTGCGGCGTCGACCGCCCAGACGCCGGCGGAGAAGCAGTCCTTCCCCGCGCAGACCGAGGTCGTCACCGTCGACGTGGTGGTGACCGACCGCGGCGGCGCGCCGGTGCTCGACCTGAAGCAGGATGACTTCGCCGTCAGCGAGGACGGGGTGCACCAGGAGGTCGTCGCCTTCGACGCCGTCCATCGCCCCGCGCCGACCGCGCCGGTGGCGGGGACGCCTGCTCGCGCCACGCCGCAGCCGCGCGCGACCTCGAACCACGACGCGGCGGCGCGCGAGGCCGCCAGCTTCGTGATCGTGTTCGACGAGCTACACCTCGACGTGGCGGAGGCGGCGCGGGGTCGCCGGGCGGTGGCCGACTTCCTGAACACCGGCGTGGCGGACGGCGACCGCGTCGGGGTGGTGGGGACGGCGGAGGGTGTCCGCTGGACGGCGGCGGTGCCGGACGGCCGCGAGGCCCTGCTCAAGGCTGTCGGCCGCTTCCAGGGGAAGCTGCAGGGCGAGATGGTCCGGGACGCGATGAGCGAGTACGAGGCGATGCGCATCGACCAGGAGCGCGATCCCCTGGTCACCGACCAGGTGATGCGCCGCTTCATCCAGACCGGGCAGATCCAGCGGGACACGAAGCTGGCTGGCGACACCAGCGCCGCGGGCATCAGCGACAGCGACAACTACCCCGGCTGGCGCCAGGACGTGCAGGCCCGCGCTGCCCAGGTGTACGTGCGCGCTGCCGCTCGTCTCGAGCAGTCCCTGGGCGTCATCGAACGCTCCCTGGAGTCGCTCGCCGACACCCGCGGGCGCAAGTCGCTGGTGCTGGTCTCGGGCGGGCTGATGCAGGACACGCGGCTCGGGGTCTTCCGCCAGGTGGTGACGGCGGCGCGCCGCGCGAACACGGCCATCTACTTCCTCGACGTGCGGGGGCTCTCGGCGGTGACCGCCGCCTTCCAGACCGACATGGGGGTGCCGACCGACACCGTCGACGTGAGCGCGGGCGTGGGGCTGAACGAGAGCCGCGACCGCAGCGAGGGCAGCGAGGGCCTGGCCGTCGATACCGGCGGCTTCGTCCTGAAGAACCGCAACGACCTCTCGGCCGGCCTGGCCCGGATCGGGCGCGAGTCGCGGAGCTTCTACCTGCTCGGCTACACGCCGACCAACCGCACCGCGGACGGGCGGTTCCGCAAGATCGAGGTGAAGGTCGCGCGACCCGGGGTGACCGTCCGCGCCCGCCGTGGCTATTACGCCCCGGGGAAGGACGACGGCAAGAAGCCGGCCGGCGAGGGACGGGACGCCGCCATTCAGCGGGCGCTCGACGCGCCGTTCGACCTCGCCGACGTCCCGCTGCGCGCGATCGCGGACGTCTTTGCCGAGAATGAGCCGGGCAAGGCGCGGGTGCGGCTCACGGTCGAGGCGGACGTGCGCAACTTCGCCTTCGCGGAGAAGGGCGGCACGGCCCGAGACGTCCTGGAGTTCCTGCTGCTGGTGGCGCGCCGTGACACCGGCGAGTTCACCCGCTTCGACCAGCAGTTCGAGATGAACCTCAAGCCGGAGACCCGGGCCCGCTACGAGAAGGACGGCTTCCCGATCGTGCGCGAGGTGGCCCTCGCCCCCGGGCGCTACCAGGCGCGGGTGGTGGCGCGCGACCACAACTCCGGCCGCCTCGGGAGCCTGGTCCACGAGTTCGAGGTGCCGGAGGTGAAGGGCCTCCGCGTCTCGAGCCTCGCGCTGACGGACCGAGTGGGCGACGCGAGAGCCGGCGAGTCGCCGGTGCCGGAGCCGACCGCGCGGCGGCTCTTCGCTCCGGCCGGGACGATGCACTGCCGCTTCGAGGTGTACGGGGCGGGCACGGACTCCGTCACCGGCAAACCGAAGCTGACCGCCGGCCTCTCGATCCGCCGCAGCGACGGGCGCTTCCTGGCCGCCATGCCGGAGACGCCGCTCTCGCCGGGAAAGGACGGCTCGCTCGCCCGCGCCGTCGGCATCCCGCTCGACGGCGCGCCTCCCGGCCTTTACGAGGCGATCGTCGTGGTCACCGACCTCGCCGCTGGCCGCTCGGCCGAGGCACGCGAGGCGTTCCAGATCGGCGCCGAGCGCTAGCCACCGATCTCCGACAGCGTGCGGGCGACCTCGGGCTGGTGCGGGTCGAGGCGGAGCGACTCGCGGAAGGCCTGTGCCGCCCCCCGCCGGTCGCCCACGGCCATGCGCGCCAGGGCCAGGCCGTTGAGGGTCATCGAGGTGCGCTGGCCCGCCTCCAGCGCCCTCTCGAAGTAGGGCAGGGCCTCGGCGGGGCGGCCGCTGGAGGCGAGCGCGCCGGCGAGGTAGAGGAGAGCCTCGCCGTTCTTCGGCTGGCGTTCGATCACCCTGCGGAAGAGCGCGATCGCCTCGTCGGGACGGCCGGTCCTCATCTTGACCACGCCCAGCTTGGTGAGGGCAGGGACGTCCGTCCCGTCCAGCTCGAGGACGCGGGTGTAGTGGCTGGCGGCGGCGTCGAGGTCGCCGCGCACGAGCGCGAGGTCGCCCAGCCCGCGCCGCGCCTCGGTGTGGTCGGGGTCGATGTCGAGGACCTTCTGGTAGGCGTCGGCAGCCCGCGCGACGTCTTGCTGCAGGACGAAGATGGCGGCCAGGGAGAGCCAGGGCTCGGTGAACTTCGGGTTCTCCCGCGCCGTGCGCTCGAGGACGACGGTCGCCTCCTTCAGGTGGCCGGCGAGGCGCAGGTTGTCGCCGAGCACGACCGCGTCCTCGGAGGTGAGGGCACCCCGCTTCTCCAGCTCGCGCAGGTCGCGGATCGCACCCTTGTACTGTCCCGCCGCCTCGTACGCGATCGCCCGCGTGCGGCGGGCCACCAGCATGCCCGGGTCCTCGGCCAGCAGGGCCGTGAGCTCCGGGATCGCCTGCAGCGGCTCGGTCCGCGCCACCGTCATGCCGTTGCGGCCGAGCCGGGTGGCGAGGCCGATCCCGTCCTTGGGGTCCTTGCCGGAGGGCGGTCGCACGCTGCTGCCGCCGGTGCCGACGTAGCCGAGGGCGGCCAGCCGCTCCGCCGTCTCGGCGTCGATCGCCTGCGCGGCGTCGGGCGTCGTGGTCGCCATCGCCTTCTGCAGGTCGCGGCGCATCGCCTCGAGACGCGGCGCGTCCTCGCGCGAACGGTCGTGCGCCTCCGAAGCGTCGGTCTGCAGGTCGTACAGCTCCGGCCGCGGCGCCTCGATCATCTTGAAGCGCGCCGTCCGCCAGGCGTGCAGCGGCGCCCAGCCGTATTGCAGCTGCGGGTGGAGCGACTCCGCGTACGAGGGGACGTCGGCCAGTCGCTCGCCCGAGGCGGCCCTGCGGAGCGAACGCCCCTCCATCCCTCGTCCCGCCAGGCCGGCGTAATCCAGGAGCGTCGGACCCACGTCGATGCCGCGCGCGACCGTGTCCGCCACCCGGCCGGCGGGCACGCCGGTGCCGGCGAGGATGAAGGGGACGCGGAGCGTCGAGTCGTAGACGAAGATGCCGTGGGTGTCCTCACCGTGCTCGCCCAGGCTCTCGCCGTGGTCGGCGGTGACGAGGACGACGAGCGGCGCGCCCCTGCCGGTCTCCTCGAGCCGGCGCAGCAGCCGCCCGAGCTGGGCGTCGACGAACGCGATCTCGCCGTCGTACGGCGAGGCCGCCCGCAACGTGTACTCCGCCGGCGCCTCGTAGGGCGCGTGCGGATCGAAGTAGTGCACCCAGAGGAAGAAGGGCGAGGGGGAGGCAGGCGTCGTCTCGAGCCAGTGGAGGACGGCGTCGGTCGTCTTGTCTGCCGTCCTCTCGACGTACGCCGTCCGGCGCGCGTCCTTGCCCCGCGGGAGCTGGTCGTCGTAGGCATCGAAGCCGCGGTCGAGGCCGAAGCGGCGCTTCAGCGGGTAGCCCGAGACGAAGGCCGCCGTGCGGTAGCCGGCCGCCCGGAACGCCTCCGCGACGGTCGGCACCGTCCTGGGCAGCACGTAGCTGCCGTTGTCGCGGACACCGTGGCCGAGGGGCGTGCGGCTGGTGAGGATCGAGGTGTGCGAGGGGCCGGTGAGCGGAACGTGGGCGACGGCGGTCGCGAAGCGCACTCCCCGGGCCGCGAGGCCATCGAGCGTTGGAGTGACCGCCGCCCGGTACCCGTAGGCCCCGATGTGGTCGGCACGGCAGGTGTCGATCGTCACGAGAAGGACGTTGGGCCGGCCCTGCGGGCCCTTCTTCGGGGTGCAGCCGCCGACGACCAGCGCCGCGGCCACGATTAGGGCGGCGACCTGGCTGGGGCGTGAAACGGGGCGGTGCACGTCCATCGAATGGACAAGGTTACCCAACCGGCCGCCAAACGCCAAAACGACGTAAAAAAACACGTTGACACGCGAAAAGAAAAGCACTAGAAACCACCGCGAACTGTTGTTTGCTTTCGATTGTCACCCGGCACTTAGCGGCGGGAACTCATGTGCCCCCCCGCCGAGGCGTCCGAGGCGGAACTCAGGCGACAGAGCACGCCCCGCAATCGGCGGGATGCGAGGAGGACGAAGATGCGACGAGAGCCGTTCGTAGCCGCGCTCGGGGCGCGGCCTGCTTCGGCCACATGCCTGATTCTATTGCTTCTTCTGGCCGCGGCTGCCGTCCCGACCTTCGCCCAGTCCACCCTGGGCACGATCCGCGGCCTCGTGACCGACCCGCAGGGCGGGGTGGTCGCCAAGGCCGCGGTGCTCGTGGTCGACGAGGCGACCGGCATACCCCGCAACGTCGACACCGACGCAGAGGGCCGCTACGAGGCCTCCAACCTGAGGCCCGGCACCTACCGGGTCGAGGTGGTCACCGCCAACTTCAAGAAGGCCCAGAAGACGGGGGTCGTGGTGAGCACCGGCGCCGTCGCCCGCGTGGACTTCAGGCTCGAGGTCGGCCCTCTGTCCGAGACCGTGACCGTCTCCGCGGAACCCATCAACAACATCGCGCTCGAGAGCCAAGCCGTCACCGCGAAGTTCGACGAGCAGCAGATCCGCGACCTGCCGCGCAACAGCCGCGACATCCAGTCCTTCCTGTACCTCAACCCGAACGTCCTCGGCAGCGGGGACGACCCCCAGTTCCTGGGCGGCCGCACCTACGGCGTGTCGTACATCCAGGACGGCCAGGCCTCGACGAACGCGATCTTCGGCACCATCGGCAACTCGGCGCCGGGCCTGGATTCGATCGGCGAGGTGCAGGTCCTCTCGAACTCCTACTCCGCGGAGTACGGCGGCCTCGCCGGCGTCGTGGTCACCACCAAGCGCGGTGGCAACCAGTACCGCGGCAGCGCCTTCTACGACTTCAACTCGAACGGCCTCAACGCCCTCACCTACGACCAGAAGTACGGGCTGTCGGAGGAGGACCTGGCCGGCCTGCGCTCCGACCCCAATGCCCAGACGCACGAGCACCGCTGGGGCCTGAGCCTGGGCGGGCCGATCAAGTCCGGCAAGACCTATTTCTTCGCCAGCTACGAGGGCTCGAACCAGAAGGCCATCTACGGCGGCAGCACCGCGACGGTGCCCACCGAGGCGATGCGCAACGGAAACTTCCAGGGCACGGCCATCAATCCGATCGACCCCCTCACCGGCCAGCCCTTCCCGAACCAGATCATCCCGGCCGGCCGCATCGATCCCTCGGCGACGAAGGTCATGAACATGTTCTACCCGCTGCCGAATGCGGGGACGCTGTCGAACGGCTACGGCAAGTACCGGGCCTTCGTCCCGGAGACCCGCAACCGCGAGCGCGCCGACCTGCGGATCGACCACGAGCTGTCCTCCAACAACTCGCTGTTCCTCCGCGCCGGCTATCAATGGCGCAACCCGAATGCGATCACCTTCGAGGGCGGAAACGCCCTCACCAACCTGCCGATCCTCGACCAGAGCCTGAACACGGCCTCCGTGATCGGCGGCTGGACGAAGGTGTTCTCGCCCACCGTGGTCAACGAGCTCCGCCTCGGGTACAACCTGGACGACTCGCATCGGCAGAGCACTTTCTTCGCCAACCAGGTGTCGTCGGAACTGGGCCTGGAGAAGGCGCCCAGCCTCGGCGACGACCGCCGCGGCTTCCCCCGCTTCACCTTTGCCAACGGCTCGAACCGGCCGACGAACATCACCGACGCGGGCCGCAACGTCGACCGCACGCTGACGCAGAACGCGTTCTCGATCAGCGACAACGCCACCTTCGTGATGGGCGGCCACTCGCTCAAGGTCGGCGGGCTCTACGACCGCAACCTGGCCACGGACGGGTTCGGCTACGGCGTCAACTACCGCGGGGCGTACACGTTCCGTAGCACGAACACCGGCAACGCGTTCACCGACTTCCTGCTGGGCATGCCGTACCAGGTGCAGGACCAGGTGACGACCCGCGGACAGCTCGACGGGCACTCGGACGACTACGCCCTCTTCGCCCAGGACGACTGGCGGGTGAACAAGGACCTCACCGTCTTCCTCGGCCTACGGTACGAGATCATCGGCAGTTGGCACGAGAACAGCGACATGCTGGCGAACTGGATCAAGGCGGACGGCGGCCACCACGTGGTGCCGACGGCCGAGGTCGCGAGCAAACTGCCCCCCGGCTTGCAGCAACTCGACCGCACGCTCATCGCCGGCCAGGCCGGGTACCCGAGCACCCTGGTCAACGCCGACACCAACAACTTCAGCCCGCGCGTCGGGTTCGCCTGGCGCCTGGGCGGGAACGACAAGACGGTGCTGCGCGGCGGCTTCGGCCTCTTCCACCCGACCGTGGCGGTGCAGGGCGTGCGCGACCTGCTGGCCACGAACGAGTTCCGATACGCCAACACCTACCGGGGTGGCGGCCTGCAGAACGGCTTCTCTGGCGGGACGCCGACCTACGACATCGCCGACTTCGGCAACCAGGGCATCGACCCCAACCTGCAGAGCCCCGACGTATACCAGTACAACCTGAGCCTGGAGCGGGAGATCGGTGACTTCGGCGTGCGTGCCAGCTACATCGGCTCCACCATGCGGAAGCTGCTGATCTCCACCATGTACAACTACTTGCCGGCGATGACGCAGGCCCAGTGCGAGTCGGCCGGCTACTGCCGGCCGGGCAGCCCGTTCGACATCAGCAACCCGGTGGACTACGCGAAGCTGCCCTACTACCCGTACGGTACCTACGCGAACATCACCGAGAACCGTGGGCAGGGTCAGCTCCACGCCTTCCAGCTCGAGCTGAAGCGGCGCTGGAAGAAGGGCCTCGCCTTCGACGTGGCCTACACGTACGCCCACTCCTCCAGCACCTCGCCGGACACCGGCGACAGCACGATCGGCACGTACGCCTACAACATCTTCAACCTCGAGATGGACCGGGGGCCGGACCCCAACGTGGTCAAGCACCGCGTGGTCGCGAACGCCACCTGGGACGTCCCGGTCGGGCACGGCCGCGCGCACGGCGCGAACATGCCGGGCTGGGCGGACGCGCTCTTCGGCGGCTGGACGGTGTCCACGATCTTCCAGGCGCGCAGCGGGATCAACCTGATGCCCTTCTTCACCGGCTTCTACACCACGAGCCCCTGGAACACCGGCCAGTCCCTCGACGGCCTCGGGAACAACGGCTGCTGCCAGTGGCGGCCGAACCTCGTCGGCAATCCCGCCGCGGGCGGCTCTCGTGACGCGTACTTCAACCAGGCGGCCTACGGAGTGCCGGCCGAGGGCCAGTACGGCAACGTGTCGAAGAACAGCCTGACCGGGCCGGGGACCTGGGTGGTCAACTTCGCCTTCTACAAGGACATCGTGGCGAAGAACCACTTCCGCCTGCAGCTGTCGGCAATGATGGACAATGCGTTCAACCATCCCCAGTTCTTCCCGGCCTACGGGAGCAGCTTCGTCGACCTGACCGACAACCTCGTGAACGGCATCCCCAACAACGGGACGACCGGGGTGCTGGGTTCCGACACGATCGCCAACGCCGAGGGATTCTCACCAGGGCGCGTCATCCGACTCGGCTTGAGAGCCTCGTTCTAGCCTCCT
>Ga0335071_10000225_pt1 | contig 66142 bp, 58 predicted proteins | sample Lox_Sample_15_FD_206724 | JGI IMG/M metagenome (GOLD analysis project Ga0335071, IMG submission 206724) | Soil microbial communities from Loxahatchee National Wildlife Refuge, Florida, United States - Lox_Sample_1.5 | ecosystem: Environmental > Terrestrial > Soil > Wetlands | place: USA... | reverse complement strand
GGGAGCGGGGAGAATTCCCTTCGAAGGGTCGGGGCCCAGCGGGGGGGCGGGGCTCGATTTCTCAAGGTGCTCTCTCGTGCGCTCGAGCGCTTCCCCATCGGGCTCTTGTGCCGGGGGGCCTTCGCCGCGTCCCTCCGGGGCGCGGGGGGGAGGAGAGGCCGGCGGGGCCGGACCGGGGCTCACCTTCACCGGCTGGACCTCCTTGAGCCTGCGCGGCATGCGGGCGGTGAAGTAGGAGAGAGCGACGTTCCGCAGGCTCGCGAGCTGCAGACCGCAGGCGCCGAGGAGCTGGTGAGCCGCCGAGGCGCGGACCCGGCTCATGGCGATGAGGAGGTGGAGGCAGTCCACCTCGGCCGCCCCCACCCCCGCGGCCACGTCCCGGGCGCGCTCGCGCAGGTCCCGGGCCACCCCTTCGGGCTCGCGCGGGGCCTGGCCCATGACCTCCAGGATCCGGTCCTCGTCCACGCCCCGCTCCCGCAAGAGGATCTCGGCGCGGTTCGGTACGGTGAAGAAGGCGAGCAGCTGGTGGGCGCTCGTGAGCTTCTGGTTGACGCTCCGTGCGATGTCCTCCGCCTCGGTGAGGACCTGGAGGAGCTCGATCGACTCGATGACGCTGGACATCCGCCGGGACGATGCGATATCGGGTCTGGCGCGTCAACAAACCGGATCGTCCCAGAGGATCGCGACCTTCGATGGCCGATCTCGTTCGCAAGGTGAAGGGACGCCTCTCGGGCACGCGCTGGCTCTCCTCGCTCTTGCCCGACGCGACTCAGCTCAAGTGGCGGTACGAGGCCCGGCTGGGGAGAAGGCTCGATCTCGCTCGCCCCCGCACCTTCAACGAGAAGCTGCAGTGGCTGAAGCTTCACTGGCGCGACCCGCGCTGTCCGACCTGCGTGGACAAGCTGGCGGTGCGGGGATACGTGAAGGAGCGTTGCGGCCCGGGGCTGCTCAACACCCTCCACGGCGTCTACCTTCGGCCCGAGGACATCGACCCAGGCCTCCTCCCCCCGGCCTTCGTCCTCCGCGCCACCCACGGAAGCGGGTTCAACGTGATCTGCCCGGACCGGGACCGGTTCGACTGGGAACGGGCGCGCGCCGACCTCGGCCGCTTTCTGCGGCACGACTTCGGTCGCCTCGACCGGGAGTGGCCCTACGCCCGCCTCCCGCGCCGGATCCTCTGCGAGAAGTACCTGGGGCGAAAGGGACGTCCCCCCGACGACTACAAGCTCTTCTGCTTCGACGGGGAACCCCGCTTCGTCGAGGTCCACACCGGCCGGGGTGAAGACCCTCGGATGGCGCTTCACGACCCCGAGTGGAACCCGCTCGAGATCGCGCTCGAGCACCCACCGCCCCCCCGGCCCGCGCCCAGGCCTTTGGCGCTCGAGGGGATGCTCGTTACGGCCCGAAAGCTCTCGGCGGGATTCCCCTTCGTGCGGGTGGACCTCTACGAGGTGGAAGGGCGGGTGGTGTTCGGCGAGCTCACCTTCTTCCCCACGGCTGGCCTGAAGGTGTTCGGGGACCAAGCCGACGATCTCTTCCTGGGGGAGCTCCTCTGCCTCCCGCCGCCCTTCCCGGGCTAAGAGCGCGGTGCTTGCAGGAGGGCGTTTCAAGCGCAGGTCGCCAAGGGGCGGCGGGGTCGCGGTCGATCGCCCGTTCGCCGCGGCTATTCCAGCCCGCGCTCGTACAGCTCGTCCTCGTCGAGGCCGAGGAAGTGTCCCACCTCGTGGACGAGCGTGCGCCGGATCTCCTCCACCACCTCGTCGCGGGAGCGGGCGTATCGCTCCAGGTTCCGCTGGTAGAGCACGATGGCCGAGGGGAAGTGGCTCCAGGGGTCCATGGAGGCCTTCCGGCCGTAGGGCGCGCCCCGGAAGAGCCCGAGGATGCCGGGGGAAAGGGGAGGATCGGCGGCGAGGAGGTCCTCGTCGTTCGGCAGGTCCTCGACGGAGATCGCCACGTTGGCGAGGTAGCGCCGGACGCCCTCGGGGAGCTCTAGGAGGGCGTCCTCGACCGCGGCCTCGAAGGCCTCGTTGGAGAGCCCGGGGGGGCGGGGGAAGTCCTCCGGGGCGAGCCGGCGCGCCCGCTTGAAGAAGCGCCGGGCCAGGTCAAGGTCTCCCCGGCGCTCGGCCAGTAGCCCGAGCGCGTGCACCGTGGAGGCGTCGTCCCGGTCGGCCGCTTCCGCCGCCGCAAGGGCGGCCTCGGCCTCTTCGAAGCGGCAGAGCTCGTAGAGGGCGAGCCCCTTCTCCCGCAGGACCTCCGGATCGCCCGGGGCGATCTTCTCCGCCCGTTCGAGGCTCGCGAGGGCCTCGTCGTCGCGGGCGAGCCGGGAGAGCGCCCGGGCCTCGACGAGGAGGAGATCCACCTCGAGTAAAGGGTCCTCCGCCCGGTCGAGGAGGCGTCTCCCGCGCCGGACGCGGGAGAGCCCCTCCAAGAGGTCGACCCGCTCCTCCTCCTCCTCGGTGAGCCCGTCGACGAGGAAGCGCGCGGCATCGAGCCAGAGGGCGGGGTCGTCCTTGCCCCTTTCGAGCGCCCGCTCGTAAGCGGTCCGCGCCTCGGCGGTCTTGCCCAGCTCCTCGAGGGCGGCGGCGCGGTAGTGGAGGGCCTTCGGGGAGCGTGGGGAACTCGCGAGGGCCTCCTCCGCTCGAGCGAGCGCCTCCTCGGGGCGACCTTCCTCGAGGGCCGCCCGGGCGGCTTCGAGGAGGGGGTCGTCGGGGGCGCGGGAGGGGGGCACGAAACACTCTTGAAGGGGGAACGCGGGCGGATCCCCCTACGGGTTATTCGACCGCCGGTCGCGAGGGCGAGAAGCACTCGCTTGACCGGATCCGGCAGACGGTTACATTAGCGCTCGCCCAGGGCGACTGCCAAGCCGTATCGCCCACGCAACCAACTGGAATTCCAAACTTTATCGGACAAGGAGTCTCGGTATGCCGGCCAAGGAGATCGCGTTTCACCAGCCCGCCCGGGAGGCCATCCTGCGAGGCGTCCAGACGCTCGCGGAGGCGGTCTCGGTCACGCTCGGGCCCAAGGGTCGAAACGTCGTCATCGAGAAGAGCTACGGGTCGCCGACGGTCACGAAAGACGGAGTGACGGTGGCGAAGGAGATCGAGGTCGAGCCGCGCTTCGAGAACATGGGCGCCCAGATGGTGAGGGAAGTGGCGTCCCGCACTTCCGACAAGGCGGGGGACGGCACCACCACCGCCACGGTGCTGGCCCGCTCGATCTTCGAAGAGGGCTTACGGCTCGTCGCGGCCGGCAACAACCCCATGGATCTGAAGCGGGGGATCGACCGGGCGGTCGAGGTGGTGGTGGGCGAGCTGAAGAAGCAGTCGAAGCCGACGCAGGGGAAGAAGGACATCGCCCAGGTGGGGACCATCTCCGCGAACGGAGACGAGTCCATCGGCAAGATCATCGCCGAGGCGATGGACAAGGTGGGCAAGGAGGGCGTCATCACGGTCGAGGAGGCGAAGGGGCTCGAGACCACCCTTGAGGTGGTGGAGGGGATGCAGTTCGACCGTGGTTACGTCTCGCCCTACTTCGTCACCAACGCCGACCGGATGGAGGCGGTCCTGGAGGAGCCCTACATCCTCATCACCGAGAAGAAGATCTCGGCCATGGCCGACCTCATCCCGGTCCTGGAGCAGGTGGCCCGCTCGGGCAAGCCGCTCCTCCTCGTGGCCGAGGACGTGGAGGGGGAGGCCCTCGCCACCCTGGTGGTGAACAAGCTCCGCGGGACGCTCCACGTCTGTGCCGTGAAGGCCCCCGGATTCGGCGACCGGCGCAAGGAGATGCTGAAGGACATCGGGGTCCTCACCGGGGGGAACGTGGTGGCGGAGGAACTCGGGCTGAAACTCGAGCAGCTCACCCTGCGGGACATGGGCCGCGCCAAGCGGGTCACGGTGGACAAGGACAACACCACCATCGTCGACGGGGAGGGCAAGAAGTCCGACATCGAGGGGCGGATCAAGCAGATCCGGAGCCAGATCGAGGAGACCACGAGCGACTACGACCGGGAGAAGCTGCAGGAGCGGCTCGCCAAGCTCGCCGGCGGGGTGGCGGTGATCAACGTCGGAGCGGCCACCGAGACGGAGATGAAGGAGAAGAAGGCCCGGGTGGAGGACGCGCTCCACGCCACCCGCGCCGCGGTGGAGGAGGGGATCGTGCCCGGGGGCGGGGTGGCGTTCCTGAGGGCCCTTTCGACCTTGAAGGGCCTGAAGGCCGAGGGCGATCAGAAGTACGGGGTGCAGATCGTGGCGAAGGCGCTCGAGTGGCCGGCCAAGCGGATCGCCCAGAACGCCGGCTGGGACGGCGCGGTGGTGGTGAACAAGATCCTCGAGGGCTCGGGCGCGCACGGCTTCAATGCCCAGACCGAGGTCTTCGAGGACTTGGAAAAGGCGGGGGTGATCGACCCGACCAAGGTGGTGCGCACCGCGCTCCAGAACGCGGCCTCGGTGGCGAGCCTGCTCCTCACCACGGAGGCGCTCGTGGCCGAGAAGCCGAAGAAGAAGGCTCCGCCCATGCCCGGCGGCGGAATGGGCGGGCCGGGCGGCATGGACGACATGGACTACTAAGCCGCTTCCCCAATAGGCTCGCGGCTTCTCGAAGGGCCGCGCCGGATCGCTTCCGGCGCGGCCTGTCCGTTTTTGCGTTCCCCTTCGATGTTTGACAGGAAACGAAGGCATCTGTAAGAATTCGTGCCGGCGGCCCTTGCCGCCCCTAGAGGAGAGGGGATGTTTCCCGAGGAGCGGCGGAGGGAGATCGTAGCCTCGCTGAAGCGGGACGGGCGCTGCCTCGTCGCCGAGCTCGCCCGGCGCCTCGAGGTCTCCGAGGTCACCATCCGCCAGGATCTCGACGCCCTCGAGCAGGAGGGCGTTCTCGAGCGTACCCACGGCGGCGCCATCCTGAACCAGAAGATCGGGCTCGAGCGGCCGTTCCAGGTGGAGGAGACCTCCCACAAAGCCGAGAAGGAGCGGATCGCCGCCGCCGCCGCCGACCTCGTCTCCTCGGGCGACACGCTCATCCTCGACGTGGGGACGACCGTCACCGCCGCCGCCCGCAGGCTCGTGGAGCAGAAGAAGCGGCCCACCGTCTTCACCAACGGGCTCAACATCGCGGCCATCCTCGAGGCGGATCCGGAGATCACCACCGTGGTGACCGGCGGGACTCTTCGCCCCAAGCAGCACTCGCTCGTGAACCCCCTCGCCGAGTTCATTCTGCCTCGGATCCACGCCGACCTGGCCCTCATCGGCGTGAACGGGATCGAGGCGGAGCACGGGGTGACGAACGTGAACGTGGCCGAGGCCGAGATGAAGGCGCTCTTCGTGAAGGCGGCGCGGCGCCGGGTGGTGCTCGCCGACTCGAGCAAGGTCGGCCAGATCGCCCTCGCCAAGTTCGCCGATCTCGCCGACATCGACCTGCTCATCACCGACTCCGGGGCGAACGAGAAAGACGTGGCCGCCATCCGCAACAAGGGGCTCGAGGTGAAGCTCGTCTAGGGGGCGGCCTCGAAGGGCCGCTTTGGGGAGACAGACCGTGGTGGTGAACGAAGAGCCGGAGAATCCCCCGTTCGAGAAGGAGGTCATCCGGCTTCCGGATGGCCGGGAGCTCACCTACTACCGGTTCCCGGAGGAGCCGCCCCCGCCGGCCGAGGAGCCGGCCGGGTCCGCCCCGCGAAAGAAGGAGCGCTAAGAGTGTCCGAGCTCCGCTGGCACCCGCTCCTGTCGCAGTGGGTCATCACCGCGACGCACCGTCAGGACCGCACCTTCCTCCCTCCCGAGGACTACTGCCCGCTCTGCCCCACGAGGCCGGGCGGGTTCCCCACCGAGGTGCCGGCGGAGACCTACGACATCGTGGTCTTCGAGAACAAGTTCCCCTCCCTCCAGCGGCAGCCTCCCGAGCCGGCAGTCTCGGGCGACGACGTCTCGCCCGTTCTCAGGGCGCGCGGCGCCTGCGAGGTCGTGCTCTACTCCCCCGACCACCACGCCTCGCTCCCCACCATGCCGCTCAGGCGCGTCGCGAACCTCGTCCGGGTCTGGCGAGACCGGACTCGGGTCCTCGGCGAGAAGAGCGAGATCGAGTACGTGTTCGTGTTCGAGAACCGGGGCGAGGCGGTGGGCGTGACCCTCCATCACCCCCACGGGCAGATCTACGCCTTCCCCTTCGTTCCCCCCATCGTCGCGAAGGAGCTGGAGGCCTCGCGAGCGCACCACTTGAAGTACGGGCGGTGCCTCTTCTGCGACGCGCTCCGCGGGGAGCTCGCCGACGGCCGGAGGGTGGTCTTGGAGGGGGAGCGCTTCGTGGCCTTCGTCCCCTTCTTCGCCCGCTATCCCTACGAGGTCTACCTCGCCCCCAGGCGGCACCAGGCCACCCTCCTGGAATTCACCCCCGCCGACGAGGAGGACCTGGCGGCGGTACTGAAGGGGCTCCTCTTGAAGTACGACGCCCTCTTCGACAAGCCCTTCCCCTACATCATGGTCTGTCACCAGGCGCCGGTCGACGGGGCCCCGCACCCGGAATTCCACCTCCACTTCGAGTTCTACCCGCCGCTCCGGACCGCGAACAAGCTCAAGTACCTGGCCGGGTGCGAGGCGGGGGCGGGAAACTTCATCATGGACAAGCTCCCGGAGGAGAGCGCCGCCGAGCTCCGTCGGGTGGGCCCGCAGAGCACCTCCCAGGTGAGGCAACAGGATTCCGCCCGGTCGCCCTAGGGCGGGAAGGTGCCGAGGGATCCCTTTGGAAACCCGCATGCGCGACGTCCTCGTTCAGTCGTTCGGCGACGGCGGCCCGGTCAAGGTCCGCCGCGCCCCGGGCCGGGTGAACCTCATCGGCGAGCACACCGACTACAACGACGGGTTCGTCCTGCCCATGGCCCTCGAGTTCGCCATCGAGATGGCGGGGCGGCTACGCCCCGGGCCCCTTGTGCGGGTCCATTCCCGGGATTACGGCGAGTCGGTCTCCTTCCGGGTGGACCGCCCCATAGAGCCCGATCCCGCCCACCCTTGGAGCAACTACGTCCGCGGCGTCCTCTGGGCGCTCTCCCAGGCGGGCGTGAGGCTCGAGGGGATGGACCTCGCATTCGGGGGCGACGTCCCAAAGGGCGCCGGCCTCTCCTCCTCGGCCGCCCTCGAGGTGGCGACCGCGGAGGTGGTCCGCGGCCTCAACGGGTTCGCGATCAAAGGTCCAGACCTGGCCCGGCTCTGCCAGAAGGCCGAGAACGACTTCGTGGGGATGAAGTGCGGGATCATGGACCAGTTCGTCTCGCTCATGGGCCGGGCCGATCACGCCCTCTTCCTCGACTGCCGATCGCTCGAGCACGAGCTCATCCCCTTGGAGCTCGGCGACCACCTCATCGCCATCGTCCACAGCGGCGTGAGGCACGAGCTCGTCGGGTCGGAGTACAACCGCCGCCGGGAGGAGTGCGGGGCGGGAGTGGCCGCGCTCAGGCGGAGGTTCCCGGCGGTCCTTGCCCTGAGGGACGCCACCCTTAGGGAGCTCGCCCTCTGCGCCGAAGAGCTCTCGCCCACCGTTCAAAAACGCTGCCGCCACGTGATCACCGAGTGTGGGCGGGTCTTGGAGAGCAAACAGGCCCTGCGGCGCGGCGACCTGGCCCGCTTCGGCCGGCTCATGAACGCCTCGCACGACTCCCTCCGCGACGACTACGAGGTGAGCTGTCCGGAGATCGACCTCCTCGTCGACCTCGCGAGGGCCGTGCCGGGGGTGGAAGGCGCCCGGATCACAGGAGGCGGCTTCGGCGGATGCACGGTGAACCTCCTCGCGGGCTCGGCCTTGGAGGGCTTCAAGGACCTTGTCCCCGCCCGTTACGCGAAAGAGACCGGCATCACCCCGAGGCTCTTCTTGACGAGAGCCGCGGACGGGGCAGCTCCTTTCTGAATCGATCGTCCGAGAGGCGAACAAAGGGAGTCCTCGCCGATTCCGGCGAGAGAGAACGGTCTAGCCGCTCTCTTGAGCGGAGGTGCGCGCGCGAGCGAAGGGGGGACCCGAAGGAGTCAAAACACGCTCGCTCCAAGCTCGCGATAACAGGCCAAATACCTATGTTCACTTGCTTTTTAGCCAAGCTCCAGCTAGACAGATAACAAGGACAGGGCGGGGCCCAGAAGTTCCGGACCCGTCCCGTCGATGACGAGGGCAGCCGCAACTACGCGCCTTGTCCGGGCGGAAACCGGCAGTCGTCGTCAGCGGGGCCAGGGGGGAAAACCCCCTGGCCCCGCGGTGTCTAGAGGGGGGGCTCTCCCGAGCCCGAAGAAGGGAAGGGCCCTAGCTCTCCCGCTCGCCCACCGGCACTGGGGGGAGGTCCCGGGAGGCCATGTAGACGACGTTTCGGCTCGAGCGCTTGCCCCGGTACATGGCCCGATCGGCGAGGTCGAGGATCTCGGCCTTGCTGGGCGCGTGCTCCGGGAAGCTGGCGAGGCCGATGGAGCAGGTGATCCGGACGCGGGAGCCCTCGCGGGAGAGGAACCGGTGGTCCTCGATGGCCCGCCGGATGCGCTCGGCCACCTTCAGGGCCCCCCCGGAGTCGATGCCGACGAGGAGCACCACGTACTCGTCGCCCCCGTACCGGATGAGGATGTCGTCGTCCCGCACGCAGGAGCGGAGGACGCGCGCCACCTCGACGAGCAAGCGTGAGCCGGCGAGGTGCCCGTGCTCGTCGTTCACGAGCTTGAACCGGTCCAGGTCCATGAAGAGGACGGTGAAGGCGCGGCCCCCCTGCACCTCGCGCTCGAGGACCATGTCGAGGTAGCGGGTGTTGTAGAGGTGGGTGAGGTCGTCGAGGTAGGCGAGGTGCTCGACCTGTTTCAGGCGGCCCAGGTTCCTGAGGGAGAGCCCCAGGTTCCGGCACAAGAACGCGGCCGCCTCGGCCCCGGCGCCGTCGAGCTCTCCCGCCACCATGACGGCGATGGCGCCGATCACCCGGCCCTCGTCGGCCACGGGCAAGAGGAGAGCGCGGGGCCCGAGCTCGGTGAGCTCGCCGGGGAGGAGCTCCACCCGGGCGGAGGAATCGCCCAAGGTCTCGAGCGCGGGCCGGGACAGGCGCAAGAGCTCGGCCGCGATGGCGAAATCGAGCCCGTGGGCGCCGGAAAGGACCCACTCGCCCGCCGAGGTCTTCTCGAAGAGGGCCGCGCCCGCGCTGCGGCAGGAGCCGGCCACCGCCGAGAGCGCCACCGGCACGAGCGTGTCCCGGTCGAGGGTGGCCGCGATCCGCTGGCCGGCCTCGAAGAGCTTGAGGTGCGCCCGAAGGGACTTGTTCTCGTCGAGCAGGGCCCGGGTGGCGAGGCAGCGCTGCACCGCGAGCTGCAACCCCTCGGGGGCGACCGGCTTCACCAGGTAGTCGCTGGCCCCGGACTTCATGGCCCGCACCGCCGGGTCGACCTTGTCGAGGGCGGTGATCACCAAAACCTCGAGGTTCGGGTCGAGGCCCTTCGCGATCCCGAGCAGGTCGAGGCCCGAGGACCCGGGGAGGATGACGTCGGTGAGGAGGACGTCGTAGCGCCTGTGCTTGAGGAGGGAGAGGGCCGCCTCGGCGTCCGCCGCCACCTCCACCTCGTAGCCGGCGGCGCGCAGGTAGTCGGAGTAGACCGTGCGCGCGAAGCGCTCGTCGTCCACGAGGAGGACCGACGCGCTCATCCCGACCTTGTATATCATGCTCTCCGTGGACCTCCCCGCGGACCGCAAGGCGCTCATCTTCTCCACCGCCGGCGTCCGACTTGCGCTGCGCCTCTCCCACCTGAGGGAGATCGTGTCCGCGCCGCCGGAGGGCGGGGAGATCGTGGCCCGCGGCGAGGCCTACCCCACGGCCTTCGTGTCCACGGTGCTGGGCCTGCCCGGGGGAGAGACTCCCTACGCGCTCCTCACCCAGGGGACGCCTCGGATGGCCCTGCGGGTGGAGGCGCTGCACGGGATCATCGACCTCTCCGCAGCCGAGTTCTTCCAGCTCCCCGTGCCCACTCCCCTGCCGCAGCCCCCGCCGTTCTCGGGGGCGGTGGTCGCGAAGGGGGAAGTGGCGCTGGAACTGGCGGTCTCCACCCTCGGGTTCGCGCCGCTCGAGCCGGCGGTGGAGAAACCCGAGCCCCCGCCCGACCTCGGGCCCTTCGCCGAGCCGGAGCTCTGCTTCGCGCGCCGGGGGATGCGCTTCGCCGTCCCGCTCTCGCTCCTCGTGCAGGTGCTTGAGGATGCGCGCCTCGCCCCCGTGCCCCTCACCCCCCCCTCGCACAAGGGGCTGCTCTACCACGGGCGCTCCCTGCACCCGGTGGTCGACCTCGCGCCCCTGTACGGCATCGCCGACGCGGGCACTTCACGGACGGTGCTTCTCGTGGACGCGGGCGGCGCCGGGGTGGGGGTGGTGGCCGACCGCGTGCTCGGGGTAGGGGAGGGGGGGCCGGGCGTGGTCCGTCCGCCCTGGGACACGCTCTTTGGCGGGTGACGGGGAAGTGGGCGCTTTCCCGCGGCTCTCCCTCGCTGTCGCGGAAACGCCCAACTCCGCGGCAAATCTTGACATTCGAGGAACCGCGGCGTTACTGGATACGGCCCTTTTTTTCTGACGGCCCTTGACCGCCATGCCCAAGAACCTGCTCCTCGCCGACGACTCGATCACCATCCAGAAGGTCGTTGGGATCACCTTCGCGAACGAGGACTACAAGGTCATCTCGGTCGACAACGGCGACGACGCCCTCAGCAAGGCGCGCGAGGTGAAGCCCGACCTCATCCTGGCCGACGTGGTCATGCCGCGGAAGAACGGCTACGAGGTGTGCGAGGCGATCAAGGGGGACCCCGGTCTCTCCTCCATCCCGGTCGTGCTTCTCGCCGGCACGTTCGAGGCGTTCGACGAGGCGCGGGCCCGGGCGGCCCGGGCCGATGGCCACATCGCCAAGCCCTTCGAGAGCCAGGCCCTCATCAACAAGGTGAAGGAGCTCGTGGAGGGAAGACCGCCCTCCCAGGCGGCGGCGCCGGCGAAGCCCCTTTCCGCGCCCCAGGCGGCGGCGCCCGCCCCGGCCACTCCGAGCACCGCTCCAAGGCCCGCCCCCCCGCCCGCCGGCGCGGTGGCGCGGCCGGGACCGCCGCCCGGTGCGCCCGCGGGAGCGCGCCCCCTGGGAGCCTCGGGTCCGCAAGCCGCCCGGCCGAGCGGACCGGGTGTTCCACCGGGGCCGAGGCCGCCGCCCCAGGGCATGCCTCTCGGCGCGCGGCCGGCCGGGCCGTTCCCGCCCGCTCGGCCCCCCGGGCCGGGCATGCCGCCCGGGGCTCGCATTCCCGCGCCCGGGATGCCGCCGGGCGGGCCGCGCCCCGGTGGCCCCGTCCCCCCGTTTGCCCCGGCCCGGCCCCAAGGGCCCGTTGCCCCGCCCGCCGCTCGGACACCCGCGGCCGGGATGCCGCCGGGGGCACGCCCGCTGGGCCCGGTCCCGCCCGGCGCCCGGCCACCGGTCGCCCAAGCTCCGCGGCCCTCCTTGGCGAGCTCGCCCGCCCAGGCGAGGCCTGCCCCGGTCCCCCCTTCTCCCGCCCCGCGTCCGGCGCCTCGCAAGGACCCGTTCGGCCTGGCCGAGGCGCCTGCCCCGGCGCCGCCCGCGGCCGCCCCGGCCGAGCCGGTCCTCCCCGACCTTTCCTGGGAAGAGGTGAAGGAGCCGCCCGCGCCGGCGCTCGAGGTGAGCCTCGAGGACCAGGCCGCCTCGGCGGTCGCGAAACCGCTCCTCCCTTCCCCCGCCGTGCTGGCCCCCGAGATCGAGCTCCCGCCGCCCGAGGAGGAGGGGGAGCCCGAGCTCGCCCCGGTGCACGAGTTCATCCCCAAGGCGGAGGCCACCGGGCACAAGCCCGAGCCGGCCGGCGGGGAGGCCAGTGCTGAGTTGCTCCGCGAGGCGCTCTCCAAGGCGTCGCGCGAGATGATCGAGCGGGTGGTATGGGAGGTAGTGCCCCAGCTCGCGGAGACCATCATCCGCGAGAACCTCGACCGGCTCGTGAAGGAGCGGCAGAAGTAGTCGGCGAGGCCCCGGTCGGAGAAAGCGCGGCCGCCGACCGGGAAGGGCAGCCCCAAAGAGCGAAGCGCCGCACCCGCCTCCCCCGCCTTAAAGCGGGCGGCACCGAGGTCGCCCGGTCCGCGTGAGAGCCCTCCGGAGAGACACACCGTGAACGACGAAATCCGCACCGCCCTCGCCAAGGGCTACTCGCACCGCGAGGTGGAGGCCCGCTGGTACCGCTTCTGGCGCGAGCGCGGCTACTTCCACGGGGACGAGCACGACGCCTCCCGCCCGCCGTTCTCGATCGTGCTCCCCCCCCCCAACGTGACTGGCTCCCTGCACCTCGGCCACGCTCTCACCGCCACCCTCCAGGACGTGCTCATCCGCTGGAAGAGGATGAGCGGGTTCAACACCCTGTGGCTCCCGGGGACGGACCACGCCGGCATCGCCACCCAGATGATCGTGGAGAAGGAGATCGAGAAGGCCGAAAAGAAGAACCGGCACGATCTCGGCCGGGAGGAGTTTTTGCGCCGGGTGTGGGCCTGGAAGGAGCGCTTCGGGTCGCGGATCGGCGAGCAGCACCAGGCGCTCGGGGCGTCCCTCGACTGGGATCGCGAGCGCTTCACCATGGACGAGGGGCTCTCCCGGGCGGTGCGCGAGGTGTTCGTGCGCCTCTTCGAGGAGGGGCTCATCTACCGGGAGAAGAAGCTCATCAACTGGTGCCCGCGCTGCCAGACCGCCCTCTCCGACCTCGAGGTGAACCACGAGGAGGCGCACGAGGGCGAGCTATGGAGCTTCGCCTACCCGCTCTCCGCCGAGGCAGGCCGAGCGGGGGAGGAAAAGAAAGAAGGGGGCGCCACCGAGATCGTCGTGGCCACCACAAGGCCGGAGACGATGCTCGGCGACACCGCGGTCGCGGTCCATCCCGACGACGAGCGATACCGGTCCCTCCTCGGGAGGAAGGTCCGTCACCCCCTCCTCGACCGGGAGCTCCCCATCATCGGCGACGCCCTCCTCGTCGATCCCGCCTTCGGGACCGGGGCGGTGAAGGTGACCCCCGCCCACGACTTCAACGACTTCGAGGTGGGCAAGCGGCACGGGCTCGAGATGATCACGGTCATCGGCCCGGACGGGAGGATGACCGAGGCGGCCGGGCCGGTCGCGGGCCTGGACCGCTTCGCCGCGCGCAAGGAGGTGAAGCGCCTCCTCGCTGAAAAGGGTCTCGACCGCGGGACGAAGCCGCACCTCATGCCGCTCGGCCGCTGCCAGCGTTGCGAGACCGTGCTCGAGCCACTCCTCTCGGACCAGTGGTTCGTGCGGATCGAGCCGCTCGCCCGCCCGGCCATCGAGGCGGTGGAGAGGGGGGGGACCCGGTTCATCCCCGAGCAGTGGACCAACACCTACATGGCCTGGATGCGAAGCATCCACGACTGGTGCATCAGCCGCCAGCTCTGGTGGGGCCACCAGATCCCCGCCTGGTACTGCGCCGACGGCCACGTCACCGTGGCCCGCCAGGCTCCGACGCGGTGCGGCACCTGCGGCAAGGAGAGCCTTCGCCAGGACGAGGACGTGCTCGACACCTGGTTCTCCTCGGCCTTGTGGCCCTTCTCGACCATGGGCTGGCCCGAGGAGACGGCCACGCTCCGCACCTTCTACCCGACCTCGGTCATGGAGACCGGGCACGACATCATCTTCTTCTGGGTGGCCCGGATGATGATGATGGGCATCCACTTCATGGGCGAGGTGCCCTTCCGGACGGTGTACCTGCATCCCATGGTCCGGGACGAGAAGGGCCAGAAGATGTCGAAGACGAAGGGGAACGTCATCGACCCGCTCCTCATCACCGAAGAGTACGGCGCCGACGCCCTCCGCTTCACGCTCGCCGCCCTGACCGCGCAGGGGCGCGACATCAAGCTCGCCCGGGAGCGGATCGACGGATATCGCGCCTTCGCGAACAAGCTCTGGAACGCCAGCCGCTTCGCGCTCATGAACCTCTCCGGGTACGAGGAGCGCGGATCCGATCCAAGGGGCGGCGAGGTCTCCCCGGCCGACCGGTGGATCCTGGCCCGGCTGCAGCGCGCCGTGAACGAGACCCTCGAGGCGCTCGAGGCCTTCCGTTTCAACGACGCGGCCGGGACGATCTATCATTTCGTCTGGCACGAGCTCTGCGACTGGTACATCGAACTCGCGAAGGAGGCTCTGTCCGGGGAAGACGCCGGGCGGCGCGCGGCGGCGCAGGCGGTGCTCGTCCGGTGCCTCATGACCTCCTACCGGCTCCTGCACCCGTTCATGCCCTTCATCACCGAGGAGCTCTGGCACGTGTTACGGGGCGTGGTGAAGGCGGAGGGGTGGGCGGACTCCATCTACGCGTCCCCGTATCCCCCAAAGGGGCACGTGGACGAGGCGGCCGAGCGGAGCTTCGGGCCTGTCATCGGCATCGTGGATGCGATCCGCAATGTTCGCGGGGAGATGAACGTCCCGCCCAAGGCGGAGCCGAGGGTCACGATCGCGGTCTCTGACCCCGAGGCACTCCTTACGGTCCGGGGGGAGGCGGCCCGCGTGAGAAGGCTCGCGCGCGCCGCCATCGAGGTGGTCGGAGGCAAGGTGGCGCCCTACGTGCCCAAGACGGCGGTGGCGGTCGGGCCGGGCTTCGAGCTCCGGGTCCACCTCGCGGGCGTGGTGGACCTTGCCGCGGAGGTCGCCCGGGTCGAGAAGGAGCTCCTGAGGCTCGAAGAGGACCTCGCCGGGATCGAGCGCAAGCTCAAGAACCCAGACTTCATCCGCAAGGCGCCCGTCGAGGTGGTGGACAAGGACCGGGCCCGGGCCGACGAATTGCGCGAAAAAAGAGGCAAGCTGGAGGCGCATCGTGCGATGCTTTCGGGCACCGAGGCGAACCCTGCCAGGAGGGACACCATGGAGAACCAGAACGAGCCCAAGCCGGTTGCGGAGAGCGCCGCCCCGGCTCCCGTCGAGCCCGCTCCGGCGCCCGCGCCGGCCGCACCCGCGGTGGAGGAGGCGCCTCCCGCGCCGGAACCCACCGTGAAGAAGGCGGCGCCGAAGCGCAAGCCGGCGAGGAAGGCGGCGGCGCGGAAGGTGGCCCGCAAGCCGGCCAAGAAGGCGAAGAAGATGCCGGTCAAGAAGGCCAAGGGGGGAAAGAAGCCGGCCAAGAAGGGGAAGGGGAAGGGCCGGAAGTAGAATCGCCTGGCCGATGCACCCCTTGCCCGCCCCGCTGGAGAGGCTCCTCGAGCTGGCGCTCGAGGAGGACCTCTCCTTGGGCGACGCCACGAGCGAGGCCACTCTCCTTCCCGGCTCGACCGGGGAGGGGTCCTTCCTCGCGAAGGAGCCCCTGGTCCTGGCCGGCACCGCGGTCGCCGCCCGGGCCTTCGAGCGGCTCGGCGCCGCCTGCGAGTTCGATCGGCGCGACGGGGAGCTCGCCACCGGGGGGGAGGTGTTGGGGAGAGCGAAGGGGCCGTTGTCCGCGCTCCTCGCCGCCGAGCGCACCGCGCTCAACTTCCTCCAGCGGCTCTCGGGAGTGGCCACCGCCACCCGAGGCGCGGTGGAGGCGCTCGCGGCCGGGGGGGGGCGGACGCGGCTACTCGACACCCGGAAGACCACCCCCGGCTTTCGCCTCCTCGAGAAGGCGGCGGTCCGGGCGGGCGGGGGCACGAACCACCGCCTCTCGCTCGGCGACGGGATCCTCATCAAGGACAACCACGTGGCGGCCTGCGGGGGCGTGGCCGAGGCGGTGCGGCGGGCCCGGTCGCGCAAGGGGGCCTTGCTCAAGGTCGAGGTCGAGGTGGTGGATCTCCCGGGCCTCGACGCGGCCATCGCCGCCGGCGCGGACATCGTGCTCCTCGACAACATGGATGACGCAGCGCTCGCCGAGGCGGTGCGGCGGGCGGCGGGCCGGGTGCTGCTCGAGGCGAGCGGGAACATGACCCGGGAGCGGCTGCCCCGGGTGGCCGCCACGGGCGTCGACTTCGTGTCGATGGGGGCCATCACTCACGGTGCCAGGGCGGTGGACATCTCGTTCGAGGTGGTCCTCTAGCGCGGGGCGGCCGGCCCCCGGTCCGCGCCCCTCTTCGCGGCGAGAGGAAGAGGGCCCGGCCCGGGCCCCGGTTGACACAAAAAGGGCCCCGCTCTCACAATCTACGAAGGTGCCGCCCGAGCCGGCGAACTCCGAGGAGCTGGTGCTCGGCTTCCTGGCGGAGGCCGGAGACGAGTTCGTCTCGGGCGAGGCCATCAGCGACAAGCTGGGGCTCACCCGCACCGCGGTCTGGAAGCACGTCGAGTCGCTGCGCGCCCAGGGCTACCGCATCGACGCCGCCCCCGCCCGGGGGTACCGCCTGAGCGCCATCCCGGACCGGCTCACCGCCCTCGAGCTGCGGCCGCTGCTCAACACCCACGACCTGGGCCAGGTGCTCCACCACTTCGAGGTGATCTCCTCCACCAACGACCACGCCCGGGAGCTGGCGGAGGAGGGCGCCGGCCACGGGGAGGTGGTGATCGCCGAGGCCCAGACCGGGGGGCGAGGTCGGCGCGGACGGCCCTGGGTGTCACCCCCGGGGAAGAACGCCTACTTCTCGGTCCTGCTCCGACCGGACCTTCCCCCGGTCCGGGCGCCGGAGTTGACCCTGCTCGGCTCGGTGGCCATCTGCGACGCTCTGCGGCAGGCGAACGTGCCGGCGACCATCAAGTGGCCCAACGATCTCCTCGTGGCCGAGCGGAAGATCGCCGGGATCCTGACCGAGCTCGCCTCCGAGCCGGAGCGGGTCCACTGGGTGGTGTTGGGGGTGGGGGTCAACGTGAATGCGGCCCCGTCGGACTTCCCCGAGGAACTCCGCCCCGTCGCCACGAGCATCTTCATCGAGCGGGGCTCGAAAGCTCCCCGGGCGCTGTTCGTGGCCGCCTGCCTCACCGCCCTCGAGGGCTGGCTCGACCGCTACGAGGAGGAGGGGTTCGATCCGGTGCGCCGGGCCTGGCGGGAGCGGAGCTCGACCCTGGGGCGCGAGGTGAGGGTCAAGGCCGAGGGGCGGGAGGTCCTTGGCCGGGCCGAGGACATCGACGCCTCTGGCGCGCTCCTCGTCCGGTCGGGAGAGGGTGTGGAGCGGATCCTCTCGGGGGACGTGGTGCACCTGCGGACCGACGGGTAGCGCGTAGGGCGCTGTGGTCCCGAGGTGGCCCCCCTCGCTTCCTCGCCCACACCGGCGCATCCCACGGCCGGGCGGTCATTCACTTACGGTACGTGAATGACGGGTGGTAAATGCGCTGGATCAACGCCGCCCCCCCGGCGTTTTGTTGAGAATTAGGGCGAGTGGGAGTTGGATCTCGATTGCAACGGGCACGCAAGGTTCCCACGGCCCCGACGGTCACTGCCATGCAAAGATCCATTGCCAATCCGGTGCCGCTCCTGCTTCTCGCCCTCCTCTCGGTTCCCGGGCTCGCCCGCTCGGCCACGCTCCGGACCGAGGTGAAGCGCCTCCCCAGCCCGCGGGGCCCGGCCCTGAAGCCCCTCCCGGCGAGCGAGGCGAAGCACGCCATGCCGCCGTTCGCCGTGGGCCAGTGCATCGTCTGCCACGTGAGCAACGACCCCCAGAAGCCGGGGCCCATCAAGCACGCCTCCATCAACGAGGAGTGCTTCACCTGCCATGACGACGTGAAGGAGATCATGGCGCGCCGCTACAAGCACTCCGCCAAGGATACCTGCACCGACTGCCACAACCCCCACAACTCGAAGGAGCCGGCCCTCCTGCACACCGAGCAGGTGGCCCTCTGCACCTCGTGCCACGTCGGGATCGGCGCCCAGGTGGTGGCGGCCAAGGTGAAGCACTACGCCATCAACAAGGACAAGAAGTGCGTCAACTGCCACAACCCCCACGCCTCCAACATCGAGCGCGTCCTCATCGCCCTTCCCTTCAACCTGTGCGTGAACTGCCACTCCAAGGACGGGATGACCTCGGCCGACGGGAAGCCCATGCCCAACTACTCCAAGCTCCTGGGCGAGAACGCCGTCTGGCACGATCCGGTGAGGAACAAGGACTGCTCCGCCTGCCACCGCACCCACGGCGGGGAGAACTACCGGCTCCTCGTCGCCGCCTATCCCGAGACCTTCTACGCCCCCTTCGAGAAGAAAACCTACGCCCTCTGCTTCAGCTGCCACAACGAGAAGGTGGTCTCCGAGCCCCTCACCACCACCCTCACCGCCTTCCGCGACGGCTCGAAGAACCTCCACTACACCCACATCGTCCGGGAGCGAGGCCGCACCTGCCGCGCCTGCCACGAGGTCCACGCCGCCAAGCAGGCGAAGCGCATCCGGGAGAGCGTCCCCTACGGGCCGGGCGGCTGGCTCCTCAACATCGGCTTCACCAAGACCGCGACCGGCGGGACCTGCATCAAGACCTGTCACGAGGCCAAGAGCTACAATAACAAGATCTTGACCAGTGCCGCGCCTTCGGGTGGGACCCGAGCCGAGTGAGGTGGCACGTGCTCTCTCTCAGGATCCTGACCCTCCTCGCCCTGTTGTCCTCTCCCAAGGCCGGACCCGCCCTCGAGGTCGGCGACCGGGTCGACGATGTGCAGCTCCCGGCGGCCGCCGGAGGACAGACGAGCCTGCTCGCCAAGGGGGCGGTCAACGTCCTCGTGTTCGCCAAGACGGGCCACCCCCACTGCAGCGAGACCCTGCGCGACCTCGCCTCTCGGGAGGGGCAGATCGCCGGGGTCCACTGGGTGGCCATCTTCCCCGGGGACACGCCCCTCGCGGACGCCCGGGCCATGGCCACCGAATGCGGCATCAAGATGCCCATCCTCCTCGACCCGGGAGACGCCCTCTACGGCAAGCTGGGCGTGAAGCTCCATCCCACCATCCTCGTGGTCGACAAAGAGGGGAAGCTCGCCGCCTGGGAGCCATTCCGGGAGATCAACTACGGCGATCGGCTCATGGCCCAGATCCGGTTCACCCTGGGGGAGATCAGCGCCGCGCAGCTCGCCGAGGCGCAGGACCCGAAGCGCAGCGATACCCACTCCGACCCGGGGGCGGCGAAGAGCCACACCCAGTTCGCCCAGAAGCTCCTGGAGATGGGAGCTCTCGATCAGGCGCTCTCCGAGGTGCAGAAGAGCCTCGCCCTCTCGCCCTCGAGCCAGGCCTATCTCATGGAGGGGAAGGTTCTCGTCCGGCAGGGGAAGTGCGGGGACGCTGCCAAGGCCTTCGAGGTGGCGGAGAGGCTCGAGCCGAAGAACGGCGAGGTCGTGGCCGAGAAGAGCCGCCCCTGCCCGCCGAAGGGGGCGCGGGTGCAGTGATCCCCGGAAGAGAGACCCCCCACTGCGCCCGAGGTCGAAGGGCTCGAAGGGCGAACCCATGAACCGGACCACGATCGCCCGCGCCGCGTTTCACCTGCTCCTCGGCCTTGCCGCCTTCGGGCCCGTCCCCCCGGTCGCGGCCGGGTTCGCCGAGCAGGGGACGGTCATCGATCAGGCGGAGCTCGCCACCATCGCCGGAGGCAAGGCGGCCTTGCTCTCCACATCGGCGAAGGCGAACGTCCTCGTCTTCTTCCGCTCCGACCAGGACCATTCCACCGACGCCCTGCGGGAGCTGGCGGCCTGCGAGAAGGAACTCGGGCCGGCGGTGCACTGGGCGGCTCTCGTCTCGGGGGCCTCCGAGCCCTCCCAGGCGAAGGCGGCCGCCGCCGGGGCCGGCATCAAGATGCCCGTGCTCCTCGACGCGGGCGACAAGCTCTACGACAAGCTCAAGGTGAGGCTCCATCCGGCGGTGCTGATCGCCGATGGCAAGGGAATCCTGCAGGTCAGCGAGCCCTACCGGCAGGTCGACTTCGCCGATGCGGTGAAGGCCCAGGTCCGGTTCGTGCTCGGCGAGATCGACCGCGCCACCCGCGACCGGGCCCTCGACCCTCAGGCCTCCCGCATGCCCGGCGAGGACCCCATGAACAAGGCCCTGCGCGACGTGAACATGGCGAAGAAGATGGTCGAGCTCGGCCAGTATGACCTGGCGGTGGCGCAGGCCCAGAAGGCGCTGGAGCGGGCGCCGATCCCTGCCGCCTACCCCGTGCTCGCCACCGCCTATGCCAAGCTCGGGCGCTGCGCCGACTCGAGGAAGATGCTGGAACAGGCCCAGAAGCTCCCCACCGACGCGAACGAGGTGGCGGCGGCCCGGGCCCTGTGCGCGGGGAAGTGACCCTCGGAGAGTGGAGCCGGCTCACTTCCCCGGGATGGCGATGGGCACGTCCACCTTGACCGGGTCGCCGCTGAAGGCGGGGAAGGAGAGCCCGCGGGCGGCGTTCTTCAGGCACTGCCCCAGGGGCGCCCCGGAGATGGTCACGTCGTCGATGGTGGGGTAGCTCACCCTCCCCTCGGGCTCGACGGTGAACCGGAGCGTGACCTGCCGGGCCCCGATCGGCTGGTCCAGGCCGCGCGACGGTTCGCGGAGGCAGACGTCGAACGCGCGGCGCCCGGTGCCCACGACCCGCTGGACCTCCTCGGGGGAGAGGCCGGTGGGAAGCTGCGACTCCCGCTCCCGGGCCTCCGGCTCGGGGGACGCCGCCGGCAGAGCGGCGGCCGGCGAGGGCTCGGCGGGGGACGAGACCGGCTCGCGGCGCGTGGCCGCGGTGCGCTCCGGGGGCTTGGCGGCGGGGCGGACCTGCTTCTCGGCCTTGCGCGGGGGTGGGGCGCGGGGCGGCGGGGGTGGTGGGGAGGGCTTTGCCGAAGGCGCCTCCGCGGGCGGCGGAGCGGGCGCCGCGGTGGATTCGGGGGGAGGCTTGGCTGGCTCCGCCGCCGGGGCGGGAGGCTCGGGGGCGGCCTTGGGCGGGGCGGGGGCGGGGGCCGGTTTGGTCTCGGCCGGGGCGGGCGGCGGGAGCACGGCCGGGACGGATGGCGCGGCACTCGCCGGGGGCTGGACCGGTCCGGAGGAGAAGGGACGCCAGACGGCCAGGGCCACGAGCACGAGGACCACCGCCGCGCCCGCGACCGCGAAGGCCAGGACGGGCCCGCGCCGGGCCGGCGGGGAGAATTCGGGCCTCTCCGGGGCTCCCTTGGGCTCCTCCGCCCGTTCCGGCGAAGGGAGCGAAGCGGGAGCCATCCGCTCCTCGGCCGCGGCCGCTTCCAGCTCCGCGCGGACGCTCGCGAACGGATCGTCGGCGGGGGAACCCTCGGGCGGCAGGGCGGCGTCCGCGGGCGCCGCGAGCGGCGGTGGGGCCCCGAGGGGCGGCGGTCCTTGACCGAGAACCCTCGACCCGGTGGTGGGGGTGGGGGTCACCTCGGCCAAGTCTCGCTCGTCGAAGAGCTCGACGTACCTCGTGCCGGACGGAGCCGGGGCGGGGGTGGGTGCCGGGGTCAAAGGGGGGGGCGAGGAAGCGGGCGGGGGCGGGCCGGGTTCGGCCGAGCCTTCCGGCGGCTCGCCCGGCCCGGGCGCCGGGGAGGGCCGGACGAGGTCGGCGAGCGGGGTGGCGGCGGCCGACCATTCCAGGGAAGCGGGGGCAGGGTCCGTGTGCTCCGAGGGAGCGGACGGGGAGTCCGGCGCGGTCGACTCGGCCTCGCCCTTCACCAGGATGAGGTTCCCGCAGGCCTTGCACTTCAGCCGATAGATCCGGCCTGGAACGGGGACGTCATTCGTGGCGTATCGCTTGCCGCACCGTTCGCAGGAGAATCTCATGACCCGAAACGATCCTACCGGCCTCCCGGCGGGGCATGCAACAGAAGCACCGTCCCCGAACCGCGCGTCGCGGCAGGCCGGGGGGGAGAAATCGCCTTCCACCGCGCCCCGCGGGCTTTCGCCCGCTTTTTTTTCCCGCGGAGAGGGGCGGCCGTCCGTTGACCTGCCTTGGTGCCAAAGCTAGGCTCGCCCGGTGTTGCTCGCCATAGACGTCGGGAACACCAACACGGTGCTCGGGGTGTACGAGGGGACCGTGCTCAGGGACCACTGGCGGATCGAGACCTCCCATGAGCGCACCGCCGACGAGTACGGCGTCCTCATCCGCCAGCTCTTTTCCGGGCAAGGGATCGAACCCGCCGAGATCGACGCGGTGGTCGTGTCGAACGTGGTGCCGCCGCTCTCGCGCACGCTGGAGGAGATGTCCCGCCGCTACTTCAACCGGCCCCCGCTCTTCGTGGGACCGGGGGTGAAGACGGGGATCTCGATCCTCTACGAGAACCCGCGCGAGGTGGGGGCCGACCGGGTGGTCAATGCCGTGGCCGCGTACGAGCGCTGGCGCTGCGCCCTGGTGGTGGTCGACTTCGGCACCGCCACCACCTTCGACGCCATCTCCGCCCGCGGGGAGTACCTCGGGGGCGCCATCAGCCCGGGGGTGGGCATCTCCATGGAGGCGCTCTTCCGCAGCGCGTCCAAGCTGCCGCGCGTCGAGTTCTCCCGCCCGCCCCAGGTGATCGGCCGGAACACGGTCGCGTCCATCCAGGCCGGTCTCACCTACGGCTACGTCGGCCTGGTGGACGGCATCTGCACGCGGATGGCGGAGGAGATCGGCGGGTTTCCCAAGGTCGTGGCCACCGGCGGCCTGGCGCCGCTCATCGCGAGCTTCTCCCGCACCATCTCCGAGGTCGACGAGCATCTCACCCTGGAGGGGCTAAGGATCGTTCACGAGCGCAACCAGTGAGGGCGAGGTGACCGGCCCTTTCGCGAAGGCAAGAAGGTCCGATCTCCGGACGAGGCGAGAAGGCTCCCGCGGCCCGCGCTAGAGAAGGGGTCGCCCCCGAAGGAGCACAGGAGCTAAGGCCATGCCCGACTGTCCCCTGCCCCTCGACGCGCTCCCCAAGCCGCTCCAGAAGCACGCCGATCCCGCGGCGCCCGTTCCCCTGCGGATGATGGGGGCGAAGGGGCTCGTCCCGGCCGTGGCCCCGGTGGACCTCTCGACGCTCCTTTTCATGCTGGCCTTCGACCTGGACCCGGGTGTGCGGGAGACGGCCCAGAGGACCGCCGAGGCCCTGCCCGACAAGATCTGGGGGGTCGCCCTTCGCTCCGAGGGGCTGAAGCCCGTCGTCCTGGACTGGCTCGCCGACCGGTTCGCGGGGAAGGAGACGGCGCTCGAGCTCGTGCTCCTGAACCCCGCCACCTCCGACGAGACCGTGGCCCGGCTCGCCGCGATCGTCCCGCAGCGGCTGGTGGAGATCGTCCGGCAGAACGAGCTCCGCATCTTGCGCCACGACGGCATCATCCGGGCGTTGTGCCAAAACCCGAGCGCCCTCGTCTCGACCCTGGACGGGGCCTGCGACTTCTGCGTGCGGAACGGTCTCACCCTGCTCGACGTGCCGAAGCTCGTCGAGGCGCACAAGCGCATCCACGGAGTGGACCCCACCGCGCAGCCTCCGGGACCGCAGGAGACGGCCGTGGGCCTCATGGCCGAGTACGCGAAGGAGCTGGCCCACGACCCCTCCCAGGAGGGAGCGCCCCGCGCCGAGACGGACGAGGAGTCCGAGAGGAAGCTCACCATCACCCAGCGGGTCATGAGGATGAGCGTCTCGGAGAAGATCAAGCTCGCCACCCTCGGCAACAAGGAGGCCCGCACCCTCCTCTTGCGGGACTCGAACAAGCTCGTCTGCATGGCGGCGGCCACGAGCCCGCGCATCACCGACGGAGAGATCATCGGCCTCGCCAACTCTCGCACCGCCAACGCCGAGGTGCTCCGCTACATCTACGACAACCGCGAGTTCCTGAGGAACTACGCCATCAAGATCTCCCTGGTGAAGAACCCGAAGGTGCCCTTGCCCACCGCCCTGAGGCTCCTCGTCACCCTGCAGGAGAAGGACATCAAGGACCTCTCTCGCGATCGGAACGTCCCCCAGACCGTGCAGGCGCAGGCCAAGTCGTACATCATGAAGAAGGAGCAGGCGGCGCGCGGGCCGGTGGGCGGCAAGCACTAGCGGTCAAAGGGCCTCGAGGCTCCCCTCCTGGGGCTCGCCCCAGGGTGAACGGGGCGAGCTCGTCCCACAGAGACCCACCCCCTTCCCTTCGAGAAGAGGGTGAACCACCTCGAGCGGCCCCGAGGCGACCCTGCCGTCTTTCATCGATTGCTGCCGCGGGCCAAGAGCCCGTGCGGCTGCAGGGCGACCTTCGAGATCCCAAGGAAGGGGTCTACGGGAAGGAGCCGGGCGAGCGGCCGGGGTGGCGAGGCGGCGGGGCGCTCGTGACGCAGGTGCTAGCACGCGAGGGGGTGCGAGCCAGGTTTCGCTTGGCTTTGAGTCGGATTCGCTCGAGCGGCGGGGCGGTCGAGGTTCGACCGGGCCCTGTGGCGGCGGGCGGCCCGTCGGCCGCGGCGAGCCCTCGCCGTCTATCGACTGCCCTTCGCGGCGAGGCCCCGATCCGGATTGCCTTTCTTACGCTTCGCTTCCTGTCGTTCGGGGCGAGGGGTGTGACAAGGACACCGCTTCGTCGCTCGTCCGTCGTAACTGGCGACGAGCGCCCGACCCGTTCGTGCCGGCGTGAAGGACGGCTCCGGGATGGGGCGCTACGTTGACTTGTACTCCGAGCGAAGGCACGCTTCGGGTTACGAGGTGTAGATCATGGTGGCGGTAGTTCGAGGCGACGCCGGAGAAGTGGTGATCCGGGTCGAGGGTCTGTTCGACAAAGTGGCGGCCGCGCGCCTCGCGCGGTGCATCAGCGAGCTTCCGCCAGCCGCCCCGCTGGTGGTCGATTTCTCACACGCGGATGATCTCCCCGACGCGGGCGTGGCGCAGGTCGCTCAGGGGCTGTCGGGTCACGAGGACGTGGCCTTTCGCGGGCTGGGCCGGCACCAGCTGCGCCTCCTTCGCTATTGTGGCCTACGGCTGCAAGAGCGGCGGGAGTCGGACGAGGAAGCGCGGGGGTAGCGGGCCGGTGGAACGCCTCTAGGAGAGCCGCGGTTTCTCCGGCGGCGGGGGGGTGGGCTCGGCGGGAAGCCCCTCCTCGAGGAGCTGGGCGGCGATGGCGATCGCCTTGCGGACCTTGTCCCTCACCTTCTCGTCGCCCTTGATCTTCTGGTAGGCCTTGAAGACGCGTTCCTCGTTCTTGGCCGATTGGGCCTCGAGCTCCTCGACCCGCTTGTGGAGGTCGGCGTTGCGGGCGTCCACCTCTCCGCGAGCGCCCTCCATCTCGCTGCGGGCCACGAGGAGTTCGGTGCGGGTCGACTCGAGCTCCCGCTCCAAGAGGTCGGCGCGTTCCGCGTGTGCGCTCGCTTCCTCGGCCCGCCGATCCGCCTCGGCCAGGCGAGGCCGCAACGTCTCGAGCTCGCCCGAGGAGCGTCGCGCCTCCTCGCGGGCGGTCTTGAGCTCCTGGTCCGCCTTGCGGGCCTGACCGGTGATGGCCTCGAGCCGGGCGCGCACCGAGGCCAGCTCCGCCTCCCGCTCCGCCGCGAGCGACTCGGCTGCCTCGGCGCGCCGGGCGGCCTCGTCCGCCCGGGAGCGCTGCTGGCGCGCCTCCGCCTCCCTTGCCGAAAGGGCGGAGCGCATCTCGGACACCTCGCGCTGCAACCGGTCGAGCTGGGCGCTCTCGGCCTGGGGCGATCGCAGGGAGGGAATGGACGTGGAGGTGGTCCGGCCGAGCCCCTGCACCCCGACGAGGGTGGAACGCGGCGCGGGCACCTGCCGGGGCGGTTCGGGCTCGAGCAGAGGGATGCCCGCGGCGCGGAGCGCGTCGACGCTGGGTGGCCGGACCGCGGCAGGGACGAGGCTTGGGCCGAGATCGAACGCGGGCGGCGGGGGCTCGAATTCCGCCCCCGTCCCCGGGAGGGGGGTGTCGCTGTCCGAGGCGGCAGTGCCCGCCTCGGCTGGGGGTCTCCCTTCGTCCTCACGAAAAAGAGGCGCTGCGGCCGCGGGCGGCTCGGGTGGCACGTCCTTGGCCTTCCCCTCGCTCGGAGGGTCCTGGTGGACGGCGATGCCGTCGAAGGCCTCGTCGAGGAGGGCGAGGTCCTCGTCGGTCTCGGCCGGCTCGGTCCGCGGGGCGGGCTCTTCGGCCTGGGATTCGAGATCCAGGGAGGGGAGCTCCGACCCGGGCTCGCCCCCGAGCGCCTCGAGCCCCATCTCCTCGTCGAGGCTCACGAGGTCCTCGCCGGAGGCGACGGGAGCTTCGGCGGGCAGGCCGACGGACGCGAGCTTCTCGAGCAGGGTGCCGGGGATGAAGGGCTTCAGGAGGTACTCGTCGGCGCGGACCTTGAGCGCCCGGTGCTTCTCGAAGGTGTCGGCGGTGGCCTCCGCGCTCGTCAGGACGAGGGGGATGCCCTTGGTGGCGTCGTCCTTGCGAAGCTTCTGGCAGACGAGGTAGCCGCTCATCCCGGGGAGCTCGACGCAGAGGACGATGGCGCTCGGGCCCCACTCGCGGGCCAGGTCGAGTCCGGCCTTCCCCTCGGGGGCGACCCGGACGTCGAAGCCGCTTGCCTCGAGGGACTCGGTGAGCTGTCCGGCGAACGCGGAGTCGTTCTCGATGAGGAGGATCTTCTTGGGCATGGGGGCGCCGCGGACGGACGCGCCCGAGGGGGTACCCCGCGCGCGAAACGCCCGGAAATGCTGCACGGAATGTTAACCGTGAGCGGTGGAGGGTGTCAAAAGACGAGCCCTCCCGGAGAGAGGGGACAGAAAAGGAGCGCTAGTGGCCCTGCGCCTCGACCTGGGCCGCCTCGACCAGCCGGAAGAGAGCATCCTCGTCGAGGTCCGACACGAGCGAGTACACGATCTCGTCCTGGCGCCAGATGGCGACGTTGTAACCCCTTGCGCTCGCCACGCGCACAACCTCGTGCCCGAGGTGCACGTCGCGCCCGGGGGCGTCGAACCGGCGGGCCGGGTCGTCGATGATGAAGAGGCCAGCCTGGCCGCGGGGGAGCTGGTAGCGGACGTAGGCCGCGGGCCACTCGCGCAGGTTCGAGAGCCGGGCGCCCTCCACCCGCACGGCCCCGCTGAAGTGAGGCAACGACGGGCGGAAGTCGAGCTTGCCGATGAACCAGCCGGGCATGGCGGCCGCGTCCACCACCTCGAGCGGGAGCCCGCGGTGGTGGTTTCTGATGGCGTCCTCGAGGAGGTCGGGGTTGCCCGAGTGCGAGGCGAGCACCACGAGGACCCCGGCGGCGCAGGCGGCGACCGTGGCGATGGGCAGGGGGGCGAGGGCGCGTCGAAGGAGCGGTCGCTTCTCCCGGGCCAGCGTCCGGACGAGCCGCTCGCGGAAGGCGGCCGGGGCGAGGCCCGCGGCGGCGGGAGGGGTCATGGCCTGGCGCAGCTTCGTGCGGAGCGCCTCCCGGACCCGGCCCTGGGCCTCCACCAGGGAGCGGCAGCCCGGGCACAGGGCGAGGTGGGCCTCCGCCTCGGCGCGCTCCCGCTCGTCGAACTCCCCGTCCAAGAACGCCTCCACCGACCGCTCCAGCTCGCGGCAATCCATGGCGGCGGTGAACGTGGGCTCGTACGACATCGTCTTCTTTCGCGGGCGGCTAGGCCGACTTGCCCCGCCGCCGACGGTACGCCTCCAGATCGACGCTCTGTCCGTTCCCCGGATCCGTGAGCAGGCCCGAGGCCACCGCGTAGCCCGCCAGGGCCTTCTGCAACAGCCGCCGGCCGCGGTACAGCCGGCTCATCACCGTGCCCACCGGCACGTCGAGGATCTCCGCGATCTCCTTGTAGGAGAACTCCTGCAGGTCGGCGAGGATCACCACCATCCGGAAGTCCACCGGCAACGAATCCACCGCCTTGAGCACGTCGTCCGAGAGCAGCCGGTCGAAGAAGTACTGCTCTGGGTTACTCGCGTACTCGGCCGCGTCCCGCGACACGAAACGCTCGTGCACCGCGCTCCGCTCCGTCCCCTCGACGATGCTCCGCTCTTTCACCGAGCGGCGATATCGGTTGATGAAGGTGTTCGTCAGGATCTTGAAGAGCCAGGCCTTCATGTTGGTGCCGCGCTCGAACTTCTCGAAGAAGCGGTAGGCCCGAAGGAACGTATCCTGGACGAGGTCCTCGGCGTCGCGGTCGTTCTTCGTGAGCCGAAGCGCCGCCGCGTACAAGGGGTCGAGATGCTTGAGCGCGAGCTCCTGGAACTCGGCGCGGGTGAGGTCGGTCTGCCTAAGTGCGAACATCGGGAAGGCCTTCGCTCCTCGTACCTGGCGTTCGGACCCTAAGGTAAGGTAGGAACCGAGTGCTCTTCGACCCCACGGGGAAACGGCCCGCTGCCCGTACAGATTCCCGCGGTCCATGCCGCCGCCTGCCCGCCAGGGGCAGGGGAGGGCAAAGCCCAACGAAAACACTAAGTATTCTATCAGACGACGGCGCGCCGTACCTCGCCCCGGGCATCTTCTGCGGCGCTGGGTCACAGGGGTAGCCCCAAGGGATGGGGGCCGCTCTTTGGCCTCGGTCCCTTTCCCTTCCCATCTTCGGCGACCGGCCGGCATGCTTCCATCGGGATCGGTGCTAATTACCCTCTGCTTAAGATGGCGCCCCGCCTCCTCTTCGCCGACGACCGCGGGCAGGTGTACGACCACCCTCACCTTCTTGCCGCGGCGAGGAGCGGCGACCGGTTCCTGAGGCCGCGAGAGAGTCCGATCGGGCTTCCGCCGGGTGGAACCTTGTGCCTGCTCCCGGGCCGCCGCCCGGTCGGGATCGATCCGGGCACCGGCGCTCTCGCCGTCCTCGAGGAGGCGTGGGTCAAGGGGCGCAGGATCGTGCCGCACGCCGTGGGAGCGACCCTGCCGCCGGGCTACACGCGGACGCTTCTTCCGGCCGCGGCACGCTCCCCGTTCGGGAAGGTCGACGCCGCGCCGTTCTTACCCCAATGGGCCTACACCGCGGCGGCGTTCGCGCCGGGAGGGCCGGTGGTGTACGCGCTCAAGACCGACCGGCGCGGCCACTGGGATCCCAGGGCCCACTCGACGCCCGATCTCCCCGATCGGATCGGGGCGCTCGTCGAGACGGGGAACCCCATCTACCGCCAGCTCTCGCGCTGCGCTCTCGAGTGGCGCTGCTTCACCGCCCAGAACACGTTCTACGGCCGGGACGAGGGGGCCATCCCCTCGTCGTCCGTTTGCAACGCGGCCTGCGTCGGCTGCCTGTCGGAGGCGGGGAAGGGGCTCCCTCCTCCCTCGCACGAGCGGATCCTGCGGGCCCCGAGCGCCGAGGAGATGGCGGACCTCGGGGTGCGCCATCTAGAGACCGCGACCGGCCGGGTGATGGTGAGCTTCGGGCAGGGGTGCGAGGGGGAGCCGCTCATGCGCTTCAAGGAGATCGCCCGCGCCATTCGGCTCATCCGGCAGAGGACGCGGCGCGGATCGATCCATGCCAACACGAACGGCTCGTTTCCGGAGGCCCTCTTAGAGCTCATCGAGGCCGGCCTCGACTCCGCCCGCATCTCGCTGAACAGCGCCTCGCCCGACCTCTACGAGGCCTACTACCGACCTCGAGGCTACGGGCTCGAGGAGGTGATCCGGTCCTTGCGGCTCGCGCGGCGCCGAGGGGCGTACGTGGCCCTGAACCTCCTCACCTTCCCCGGGGTGACCGACCGGGCCGGGGAGGTCATGAGGCTCTGCCGGCTCGTCTCCGACACCTTGGTGGACCAGGTCCAGACGAGGCCCCTCGCCATCGACCCCGACCTCTACATGGAGATCGCCCGGGGTCTCGGTAGCGGGGGCGAGCCCATCGGCGTCGCCGGGCTCATCCGCGCGCTCTGCCGAGCGCGGCCCGGGCTTCGGGTGGGCAACTTCTCCCGGGCCCTTGGGGAGCGCGCCCGAGGGACTCGAGTTCGGCGGGAGGCCGAGTGACCCCCGGGGTCGACGCCGAGCTACCGCTCATGAAGGACCTGGCTCGCCACCTCCGGGCCGGCCACCCCTGGGTCTTCCGGCGGGCGGTGGAGCGGGCGCCGAAAGGGCTCCCGGCGGGCGCGATCGTGGACGTGACCGAGGAGGGCAGGTTCGTGGCGCGGGGATATTACGACCCGCACTCGGCCATCTCGGTCCGGATCCTGACCCGGGAGCCCGAGGAGGCGGTGGACGCCGCCTTCTGGCGCCGCCGCGTGGCTCGGGCCCTGTCCTTGCGGCGGGAACTCGTCTCGGGCACGAACGCGTTCCGGCTCGTGCACGGCGAGGGGGACGGGCTGCCGGGAGTGGTCGTCGACCGCTACGACCGGTTCGCGGTGCTGAAGCTCTACTCGGCCGGGCTCACCCCCCACCGTCCCCGCATCGTCGAGGCGGTCCGGGCCGAATCCGAAGGGCTCGCCGGGGTCTACGGGCGCGACGAGATCGGGCGCGAGGAGGGGGAGGACGAGCCGGGGCGGCCCGGGGCCCCGGGGGGACGGGTGCTCTGGGGGGCGGAGCCGCCCGACCGGATCGCTGTGGACGAGCATGGCCTCACCCTCCTCGTGGACGTGCGGCGCGGGCAGAAGACCGGGCACTTCCTCGACCAGCGCGAGAACCGGCGGAGGGTGGGCGAGCTCTCCCGGGGCCGGGCCCTTGCGCTGAACCTCTTCGGCTACACCGGTGGGTTCTCGGTCGCGGCCGCGCTCGGGGGGGCAGGCCACGTCCTCACGGTGGACGTCGACCGGGACGCCCTTTCCCTGGCGCGCGAGGCTTTCCGGGCCAACGGTCTCGATCCGGAAGGCCACGCCTTCGCCGCCGAGGACTGCTTCGAGACCCTCTCGCGCCTCAAGAAGGATGGGCGCCGCTTCGACCTCGTGGTGTGTGATCCGCCGGCCTTCGCCAAGTCGCAGAAGGCGGTCGAGGGGGCTCTCGCCGGCTATGCCTCCCTGAATCGGGCCGCGCTTTCGGTGCTCGCCCCGGGTGGCCTCCTCTTCACCGCGAGCTGCTCGGCCCGGGTCTCGGCGGAGCAGTTCGGCGACGCGGTGAAGGAGGCGGCCTACAAGTCGAGGGTGGAGGTCCTCCTCGTGGGCGAGACCCGCCAGCCCGCCGATCATCCCGTCTCCCTGCAGTTTCGGGAGGGGAGGTACCTGAAGGCGCTCTTCCTCCTGCGGGTCGGGTGAGGGGGACGGGGCCGGGGACGAGGGCCCTAGATGGCGTCCCCCGGCCCGGGCGGCCGCTCGTCGCCGCACCCCTCCATGGTCTGCTCCACGAGATCCTTGAGCTTGCCGTCGCGGCGCGCCTCGAGCAGCGAGTCGAGCTCCTCCCAGCGGGCGTCAGGCTCGGCGGTGAGCAGGGCCTGGTAGGCCCGCAGGGTGCTCTCCACCCCGGCCGTCTGCACCGCCACCCAGTCGTCCTTGCTCTGCGGGTGCTCGATCATGAAGGCGGTCATCCCGAACATCGACTGGGCGTAGAGCTGCTTGCCGTAGCGGCCGCCGTTGTCCTGGACGAGGACGTCGAGGGGGCCGGAGCAGCCGCGCACGTTGATGTCGGGGATGTCCACGATCCACTTGAGGAGCCACATGCGGTCGGCGTTGGCGTTCGGGCCGAGCGGGTAGCGCTCGAGGCGGCGGGTCACCTCCACCGCCTTCTTCCGCTCGGCGGGCGTGGACGGGCCGCGCGCCGCGGCGAGGCCGGGCAGGGCGAGAGAGAGGATCAGGGCTCGGGCGAGGTTGGCACTTCTCAAGTCGTCTCCTCCGGTCGCTCGGATCCTAACCGGAGCGGCCCTGGCGCGGGGTACCGGTGCGCGCCCCTGTGAGGTATCCGAGGCGAAAGGCCTAGGGTGCGCTCGCGAAAAGGAGCGCGAAGAGGGCGAGGAGGCCGGCGGACGCCGCCGCGAGAAGAGGCCTCGGCACTCGCCCCAGGCGAAACTTGAAGGAGGGGTCGGCCGGGTCGCGGCGGGGCAGCTCCTCGCCGCCCGCAGGGGCGGCAGGTGCGACCTTCTCGAATGCGGCGGCGAGGGCGACCACCCCGGCTCCGCCGACCGCGAGCAGGGAGAGGGCATCCCACAGGGTGGGTCTTGTGGGGGGGGAGGCGCCCGGGGGTGCGAGGAGCGAGAGCGTGGTGGCGAGGGCGTTGTTAGCGAGGTGGCCGGCGATCGCCGGCCACAGGGATCCTCCGCGCCACGACAGCCAGCCGAAGAGGGCTCCGAGGGCCGTGAGGGCGGGGAAGCGCACCGGGTCGAGGTGGCGTGCGGCGAAGAGGAGCGCGACCAGGCCGACGGCCCGGCCGGGGCCCAGGTCGCGAAGGAGCGTGCGCTGCAGGTACCCGCGGAAAGCGGTTTCCTCGCAGAGGGGGGCGAGGAGCACCGCCACCGCCACCGTCGCCGTCCGTTCGAGGGGCGGGCCCTCGAAGATGCGGCTCACGTCGGGGAAGAGGTCCAGGATCGACCGGGGGAGCACCATCACCCAAAGTGCCAGGATCCCGTTCGCCGCCAAGAACCCGGCTGCGCCGAGGAGCGCACCCAGCAGGACGGCGGCGGGGCGGGGCCGGTCGAGCCCGAGGTAGGGCGCCGGGCGCAGGTTCGAGCCGGCCGCGGCCACGAGCGCCGGCAAGAGCATGGTACAGAGCTCGCTCCAGGCGAGCCCCAGGGTCGGGCTCCTCGCCTGGGCGAGGAGGTCGGGCAAGGTCAAGGCGAGGAGGACCGCGAAGAAGCCTGCGGCCTCGAAGGCCGCTCGAGGACGGAGGGGGGCCGGGGGAGGGCCCGTCTCGAGGCTTTGCTCCACGACGTGGTGGATTCTAGCGGGGGGAACGGTGTCGGTCAGCGGCGCCGGGAGCGAGGGGGGACTCTCCCTTTCGACCGGAGCCGTCGGTCTGCGCGAACGGGCGGTGGAGCCCCATATAGAATGGTCCCCATGGACTTCCGGAACCGCACCGTGGTGCTCGGCGTGGGAGGCGGGATCGCCGCCTACAAGGCGTGCGAGGTCGTACGACTCGTCGTGAAGGACGGGGGAAAGGTCCGGGTGGCCATGACCCGGGCGGCCACCCACTTCGTCGCGCCCCTCACCTTCCAGGCGCTCTCCGGGGCGCCGGTCCTCTTGGAGCTCCTCGAGCCCTCGGCCGAGGCCACCTACGGCCACTTGGCCCTCGCTCGCATGGCCGACCTCGTGATCGTGGCCCCGGCCACCGCCGATCTCCTCGCCCGCCTCCGCGCCGGGATGGCCGACGACGCGGTGACGACCACGGTCCTCGCCGCCACCTGTCCCGTCCTCCTCGCGCCCGCCATGAACACCCGCATGTGGCGCAACCCGGCCACCCAGGAGAACCTGGCCGCTCTCCGCGGCCGGGGCATGCAGCTCTGCGGCCCCGCGGTCGGGGCCCTGGCCGACGGCGACACCGGGGAGGGCAGGCTCGCGGAGCCGGAGGAGATTGCCCGGGCGGCCGCGCGCATCCTGGGCCGGCGCGACCTCGTCGGCCGGCGGGTGGTGGTGACCGCCGGTCCCACCCGGGAGCCCATCGATCCGGTCCGCTTCATCTCCAACCCCTCCTCCGGGAGGATGGGGTACGCCCTCGCGCAGGTCGCCGCCCGCCGGGGCGCGGAGGTGGTGCTCGTGTCGGGCCCCACCGAGCTGCCCGATCCGGAAGGGGTGCGGGTGGTGCGGGTGCTCACCGCGGAACAGATGGCCGAGGCGGTCCTCGGGGAGGCGGGGGCGATGGATCTCTTCGTGGGGGCCGCCGCCGTCTCCGACTACCGGCCCGCCAAGGTCTCGCCCCAGAAGATCCGCAAGGGGCCGGGCGACGAGACCCTGGTCTTGTCCCGCACCCCGGACATCCTGGCCGGGCTCGGCCAGCGCTTCGCCGGGCAGGCGGGCGCCCCGGTCCTCGTGGGGTTCGCGGCGGAGACGGAGGAAGTCATCTCGCGGGCGCGGGAGAAGCTCCGGACGAAGGGGTGCGACCTCGTGGTCGCCAACAAGGTGGGCCTGCCCGGAGCGGGATTCGGGAGCGACACGAACCGGGTGGCGCTCGTGTCCCAGGCCGAGTTGGCGGAGATCGAGGGGCCCAAGGACAGGGTGGCGGAGGCGATCCTCGACTGGATCGTGCCGGTGCTCGACGGCCGGAGGGCGGCGACCCGCTAGGAACGCTAGGCCGCGAGCCGGGCGATGGAGTAGGGGAGGACGAGCTTCCCCTGGATGGCCCTCTTGAAGCTCTCGCGGGTGTCGGCGGCGATGGCCTGGGCGTCGCGGAAGGTGATGGCCCGGCGGCGGGTGCGGTCTTGGAGCTGCTTGCGGAGGTCGGTGGCGAGCTTGATGTTCCGCACGCCGGTGGCGTCGGCGCGGGCGGCCTGGCAGCGCTCGCCCTCGTCGAGGAGGCCGAGGATGGCGGTCAAGGCGAGGCGGTTCGTCTCTTGGACGAGGTCGGGCTCGAGGGCCAGGCTCCGCTCCGGCGCGAGCGCGAAGCGGGAGACGTGGTGGAACCGGCTCATCCGGGCGCTCGCGAGCAGCGACCGGAACAGCTGCTTCGAGAGGCCGAAGGGGATGACCGAGGCGCCGCCCAGGGTCCGCTCCAAGAGGTCGTCGTGGCCGCGGATCGCCCGGGTGGAGACCTGCCGGGCGAGGAGCGACAGCCCGCGGTCCATGCGCTGGTCGTAGCGCAGCTCCCAGTAGGCGTGGCGGGTGTTGACCTTGTGGAACGAGCCCACGGTCTTGTAGGGCACATAGTAGTTGTGCGCCACGGTGTCGGCGGAAAGATGGGCGAGGAAGCCCAGGGCGAATGCCTGCTCCGCCCCGGGTCGGGCCTGCCGGAACACGTTGAAGCCGACCCGCCAGTTGTGACAGTGGTAGAGATACCTGGCCATGTTCTTCCCGACCACGATGTCGGCGGCCAAAGAGCCGTACAAGAACTCGTTCGCGAAGTCCTCGAGCAGCGCGCGAACGGGGCTCTGCACCAACCCGAGGTTCTGGAGCGCCTGGGCGGAGAAGCTGAGATGGGCGAGCGGGGCCCAGGCGTGGGCCGGGGAGGGCCAGGCCAGGATCAAGACCGCCAGGGCGGAGAGGGACGCGAGGGCGACGATTCGGGTCGAGGACATCGGGAGAGGATTTTAAAAGTGCACCAGGGACCGCCGCAACGCCAGGAAATGGGCGAATCGAGCGCGCATGTGAGCCGGGGCGCACAGGGAAGCAACGACGAGGTGGCGGCGCTCGCCGCCGAGCTCTGCCGCCATCTCGAGTGGCTGCGGAGCGCCGGGATCCGCGAGGTCCCCGCTCCCCCGCGGATGGAACACTTAGGCGGTGGTCGGGCATTCCCGCCCCCGGGAGTCGAGGGTGGCAGGCCCCGGCCGACGCCGCGTCGGATCCATGACGCCTTTCTCCATGACGCTGGCGCGGGGGACGACCGACGGGGGGGGGCGAGTCCCGGCGACGACTACGCCGGGGAGAAGGGGTGCGGCAGCCCGGAGCTCCTCGCCATCCGCCGGGAGATGGGCGACTGCACCCGTTGCAAGCTCGCCCCGGGCCGGCGCCACCTCGTCTTCGGCGTGGGAAACCCCAGGGCGGAGCTCGTCTTCGTGGGGGAGGGGCCGGGCGAGGACGAGGATCTTAAGGGCGAGCCGTTCGTGGGGCGCGCCGGGCAGCTCCTCACGCGGATGATCGAGGCGATGGGCTACGCCCGGGGGGATGTCTACATCGCGAACGTGGTCAAGTGCCGGCCGCCCGGCAACCGGAACCCCGAGCCGGACGAGATCGAGGCCTGCGAGCCGTTCTTGCGGGCCCAGCTCGCGGCGCTGCGCCCGCGGGTGATCGTCGCCCTGGGCAAGTTCGCCGCCCAGACGCTGCTTAGGGAAACGACCCCCATCTCCCGGCTGCGCGGCCGATGGGCCTCTTACCAGGGGGTGAAGCTCATGCCCACCTTCCACCCGGCGTACCTGTTGCGGAGCCCGGACGAGAAGAAGAAAGCCTGGGAGGACCTGCAGCTCGTGATGAAGGAGCTCGGCCGGCCCCTTTCCCGGAGGTGATCGCATGCTGGCCCGCGTCGTGCAGCTGCTCGTTCTGGGCGCCCTGGCCGCCTCGGCCGGCAGCGCTGCGAGCCCCGCGGGGACGGCCGCGGGGACCCGGGCCGCGGGACCGCCCCGCGTCCTCACCGCGACCGTGGACGGCGCCATCACCCTCGGGACCGCCGAGTACTTGGAGGCGGCGCTTTCCCGGGCGAAGGACGAGGGGTTCGAGGCGCTCCTCATCGAGCTCGACACGCCCGGGGGCGACCTCGAGTCCACCCGCAAGATCGTCCGGGGAATGCTGGAGAGCCCGGTGCCGGTACTGGTCTGGGTGGGGCCGGCGGGTGCCCATGCCGGCTCGGCGGGGGTGTTCGTCGCCCTGGCTGGCGACGTCACCGCCATGCACCCCACCTCCAACATCGGCGCCGCCCACCCGGTCACCGGCTCCGGTCGCGACGTGGAGGCCGAGGCGGGGAAGGACATGGCGAAGAAGGTCGAGAACGACACCGCCGCCTTCGTCCGGTCGGTGGCCACCGCCCGCGGTCGGAACGCCGCCTGGGCGGAGCGCGCGGTGCGGGAGAGCGTGGCCATCACCGCGGACGAGGCGGTGAAGGAGAAGGTGGCCGACTTTCTGGCCGGCGATCCGGAGACGGTCCTTTCGAGGGCGAACGGCCGCACCGTTCGGGCGGGATCGAGCCCGAAGGTGCTGCGGCTCGAGGGGGCGGTCCTCGTCCCGCACGCGCCCACCATCCGGCAGCGCTCGCTCATGTTCATCGCCAACCCGAACGTGGTGGCGATCCTCACCCTGCTCGGGCTGCTCGGCCTCGGCATCGAGTTCTACCACCCGGGTGCGCTCTTCCCGGGGGTGGCGGGGGGGTTCTGCCTGTTTCTGGTCTTCGTCGCTTCCCAGCTCATCCCGGTGAACGTGGCGGCGGTGCTGCTCTTGCTCGCGGGGACCGGACTGCTCGTGTCCGAGGCCTACTTCACGAGCCACGGCCTGGCGGGGGTGGGGGGTGCGGCCTGCCTCGTCCTGGGCCTTCTCTTCTTCCTCAACACCTCGGCCCCGGACCAGTCCTTCGACCCCGGCGCCCTGTCCCTCTCGCCCTGGGTGGTCTGGCCCACGCCCATCGCCCTGGCCGCGGTCTTCGCCTTCATGGGCTGGAAGGTGGCGCGCGGCCGGCGCGTTCCCCTCCAGCTCGGGGCCCCGGCGCTCCTCGGGGCAAGGGGCGAGTCGCTCTCCGAGGTCGGCCCGGAAGGGGGAGAGGTCTTTCTTCACGGAGAGTACTGGTCGGCCAAGAGCCTTGAGCCCATCGGGAAGGGGGTGCGGGTCCGGGTGGTGGGGGTGGAGGGGCTCGTCGTGACCGTTGAGGCGGACCCCGCGATGCGGTAGACGGAAGGTGCACCCAGAAGAAACGCCCGGAGGGAAGATGCCCGCCATCGGTCTCGCCATCCCCGTTGCCTTGGTCGTCCTCTGGTTCTTGTCCGGTATCCGCATCATCAACGAGTACGAGCAGGGCGTGGTCCTGAGGCTGGGCCGCTTCGCCGGCATCCGCACGGCGGGCCTGCGCTGGATCGTGCCCTTCATCGACCGGATGGTGATCATCGATATGCGGATCACCGCCGAGCAGGTCCCCCCCCAGGACGTGATCACCCGGGACAACGTCTCGGTGAAGGTGAACGCCGTCATCTACTTCCGCGTCCTGGCGGCGGACAAGGCCTTCCTCCAGGTGACCGACTTCCTGTTCGCCACGAGCCAGTTCGCCCAGACCACCCTGCGGTCGGTGCTGGGACAGGTGGACCTCGACGACCTCCTCTCCCAGCGGGAGAAGATCAACCGCCAGCTCCAGGAGATCATCGACCGCCACACCGAGCCCTGGGGGGTGAAGGTGACCGCGGTCGAGGTGAAGCAGGTGGACCTGCCCGAGGAGATGCGCCGGGCCATGGCCAAGCAGGCCGAGGCCGAGCGCGAGCGGCGCTCCAAGGTCATCGCCGCCGAGGGCGAGTTCCAGGCGGCGGAGAAGCTGGGCCAGGCGGCGGACGTCATCACCAAGTCTCCGGGGGCGCTCCAGCTCCGCTACCTCCAGACCCTGGTCGAGATCTCCGCGGAGAAGAACTCCACCATCGTGTTCCCGCTCCCCATCGAGATCGTGAAGCCCTTCCTCGACGCGGCGGCGAAGAAGTAGCCTCTCTCGCCCACCTTGGGCGGCGCTAGGCCTCCTCGGCGGGGCCCCCCGGGCCCTTCGCGGCCGCGGCGAGGAGCCCGTCGAGCGTCCCGAGGATCTCCGCGTTTCCGTCCTGGGCGTACCCTTCGAGCCGCTTCGCGAAGTCCGGGACTCGCTCCAAGAACTCGCCGAGGCGGGACGCGGTCAGCTCCTCCTCCACGGAGAGCCCGTAGCCCTCGGCCTCGAGGAGGCGCGCGTTCAGGACCTGCTCGAATTGTTTGCGCACCGGCGAGGAGAGGAGGGGCTTTTTGAGGAACACCGCCTCGGACAGGGTGGTGAAGCCGCCGTTGGCGATCAACGCCCGGGCGGTCCTCAGGTCCTCGACGAAGGTGCGCTCGGAGAAGGGCCGGAAGCAGAGCGGGCCCTCCCAGACGTCCTCCTTGAGGTCCCGGCGGACCCCGTAGATCCGGCACTCCCGCCCGGACTCCGCGAGGAGGGCGGGGAGCCCGGCGTTGGACTCGGAGGTCTGGTAGACGAGCAGGTGGTCCCCGCCCTCGGGCTTGGCGGAGAGGATCTCCGGCCGGATCACCGCCGGGTGGAGGCTCGTCCGGGGCTTCTTCACCGGCAGCCGGAAGAAGGCGGTCACGAGGTAGTGGAAGCAGCCGGGGAGCTTGGCCTTCACGAGGGCGCGGGTCAGCTGGAACTCCATCTCGTGGCCGGAGAGCAGCTCGGGCGGGATGGTGCAGCGGGAGAGGACCTGGATGTTGTCGAGCGAGATCACCGGCAGGCGGTGAGTTCGGGCGAAGAGGTAGCTCCAGCTCTCGAAGTCGGAGACCACCACGTCGGGCCGGAACTGCTCGGCCAGATCGAAGTAGGCCCGAACGTTGCGGGGCCACCCACCAGTCACCGCCCCGGCAAGGTTGTGCAGCACCGTCCGGAAGCTCTGGACCTCGTTGTCCTCGTAGACGATGGTGAGGCCCCAGATCCGCTTTACCCCGAGACGATCCGACTCGCGCGCCTTGAGGTAGTCGTGGGCGCGGCCGGACACCACCACCTGGACCTCGTGCCCGCGGGTGAGATGGTCGATCACCACCCGCGAGCGGATCGCGTGGCCCATCCCCTCGCCCACCACCCCGTACAGGATCCGCATCCCAGGGGAGATGCTATCCCATCGCGTGGGCCGGGGCGGCCGGATCCCCGCCGGGGCAGGGGGTCCGCCGAGCGGAGGGGGAGGCTTTCCGGGGAGATGAAATATCCGCGCGGCTCGAGGGCACTCTTGGTCGTCCGCCCAGAGAGACGGTGGGCGAGGGCGAGGGGGGGCGGGCGGCGCCAGGGCCCCCCCGCGTAAAGCCGTGCGCGTCTCGAAGAGGAACTCGCCCGGGGGCGGGAGGGCGCCTCGCCCCACCCTGCTCGCCCGCACTCGGTTGACGAGCCCGATTCGAGCTTCCTATGTTCCGGGCGCCCGGCGAGGTCCCTCGCCGGGTTCCAAGGAAAAGACGGGCGCCGTGGCGGCCTTGACGGCGTGTGGCGCCGGTGGTCGAGCGGGAGGTGGGGCCGTGAACAAGCTGGTCGAGTCAGCGGATGAGGCCGTGAGGGACGTCTGGGACGGGGCCACCCTCATGGTGGGGGGCTTCGGCCTGTGCGGGAACCCCGAGAACCTCATCGAGGCCCTCCACCGCAAGCGCGTGAAGGACCTCGTGCTCGTTTCGAACAACTGCGGGACCACCGACCTGGGCCTCGGGATCCTCTTGAAGGCCCGGCAGATCCGGAAGATCGTCGCCTCGTACGTGGGGGAGAACAAAGAGTTCGAGCGTCAGTACCTGTCCGGCGAGCTCGAGGTGGAGCTCGTGCCCCAGGGGACCCTCGCCGAGCGGATCCGCGCGGGCGGCGCGGGCATCGGCGGCTTCTACACCCCGACCGGCGTGGGCACGCGCGTGGCCGAGGGCAAGGAGACCCGCACCCTGGCGGGCCGCGAGTACCTCCTCGAGCTCCCGCTCAAGGCCGACTTCTCGCTCGTGCGGGCCCGCCGCGCCGATCCCTGGGGCAATCTCGTCTTCCACGCGACCACGAGGAACTTCCAGCCGATGATGGCGGCGGCGGGGAAGGTGACGATCGCCGAGGCGGAGGAGATCGTGCCTTTGGGTGCGATCGCGCCGGACGAGGTTCACACCCCGGGGATCTACGTGAAGCGCCTCGTGAAGGGCGGGCACTACCAGCGGTGGATCGAGCGGCGGACGGTCCGTCCCCGGCCGGAGGAGCACTGACATGCCGCTCACTCGCGAGGAGATGGCCGCCCGGGTCGCTCGGGAGCTGCGCGACGGCTTCTACGTCAACCTCGGCATCGGCATGCCGACCTTGGTCGCCAACACCATCCCGCCGGGCCTCGAGGTGGTGCTCCAGTCCGAGAACGGGATCCTGGGCGTGGGCCCCTACCCTTACCCGGGCGAGGAGGACCCCGATCTCATCAATGCCGGCAAGGAGACCGTCACGGTGGTGAAGGGCGCCGCCTTCTTCTCCTCGGCGGAGTCCTTTGCCATGATCCGCGGGGGCCACATCGATCTCGCCATCCTCGGGGCGCTCGAGGTCTCCGAGCACGGCGACCTGGCCAACTGGGTGGTGCCGGGGAAGATGGTGAAGGGGATGGGAGGGGGGATGGACCTCGTTTCGGGGGCGAAGCGGGTGGTGGTGATGATGGAGCACGCCACGAAGGACGGAAGGCCCAAGCTCCTGCGCCAGTGCACCCTTCCCTTGACCGGGGTCCGCTGCGTGTCCGCGGTCTGCACCGACCGCGCCTTCCTCGACGTCTCCAAGGACGGCCTCGTCCTGCGGGAGCTGGCGCCGGGCGAGACGGTGGCCACGGTGCAAGCCCTGACCGAGCCGCGGCTCATCTTGGGCTCGGAGGTGAAGAGGATGGTCCCCTGAGCCATGTCCCCGCTCTTCACCCTCACCACCGACTTCGGCTCGTCCTCGAGCTACCCCGCCCAGGTGAAGGGGGTTCTCCTCTCGGCCATCCCGGACGCCCGGATCGTGGACGTCTCGCACGACGTGCCGGCCTACGACGTCATGGCCGCCGCCCTCATCCTCGAGGCGGCGGTGCCCTGGTTCCCGCGCGACGCCATCCACCTCGCGGTGGTCGACCCGGGGGTGGGGACGGCCCGCCGAGGCCTCGTGGTGACGGACGGCGAGGGGCGACGGCTCGTGGGGCCGGACAACGGCCTCTTCACCCCGTTTTTGGGGCGGGCGAAGGTGCGCTCGCTTTCGGAGCACGGAGGCGTGTTACCGGCCCCGCGCACCGCCACCTTTCACGGCCGGGACCTGTTCGCCCCCTCGGCGGCATACCTGGCGCGGGGAGGGACCGCGGGCGCCCTGGGGCCGGAGGTGATCGATCCCGTCCTCTTGCCCTGGCCCGCGGCGGTGCGCGAGGGGGACGAGGTCCGGGGGGAGATCCTCTCCTCCGATCCCTTCGGCAACCTCGTGACCTCGATAACGGGCGCCGACCTGGCCGGGGGGTCGATCGCAGGGGGGGATGTCGCCGGGCGTCGTTGTCGCTTCGTCCGGACCTACGGCGACGGCGAGAGGGGAGAGCTTCTCGCCCTGGTCGGGAGTGGGGGCCGGGTGGAGATCGCGGTGCGGGAGGGGAGCGCGGCGCGCCTGCTCGGGGGAGGGCGCGGTCTCATGGTCCGTCTCGTCCTTGGCCGCGCCGTTCCCCCCTGATACAGTTTTTGAGGATGAAGGCGAGGGAGAACAAGCGACGGGCCGCCCGGCTCCACCACGCGATCCCGGTCGCGTACAAGAGCGTGGGCAGCTTTCTCTCCGACTGGGCCACCAACATCAGCCACGGCGGCCTGTTCATCAACACCCGCAACCCTCTGCCGGTGGGCACCTCGGTGCGGATCCTCATCCAGCTCCCCGGCGCCTCCTTCCCCTGCGAGCTCTCGGGACGGGTGACCCGCGTGGCGGAGTTCGACAACCACGCCAACATGGTCCCGGGCATGGGCATCGAGTTCCAGGGGCTCGACGACGCGCGCCGGGTGGAGATCGACGCGTTCGTCCAGCGCCTCCGCAGTCAGCTCGAGGAAGCCTAGCGGGGCGCCGCACGGGCGAGCGCGAGGGCCCGGTGCGCGCCGAACTGTTCATCGAGGACCTCGCCCCCGGGGGCGAGGGGGTCGCCCGCCAGGGCGGGCGCACGGTCTTCGTGCCCTTCACCGCTCCGGGAGACCGAGTGGTTGCGGAGCTTCCCGCGGGGGAGGGGGCGCTGCACGGCGCCCTCGTCGCGGTGGTGGAGAGAGGGCCCGCGCGGCGGGAGCCTCCCTGCCGGCATTTCGGGCAGTGCGGGGGCTGCGAGTGGCTGCACCTCGCTTACCCCGCCCAGCTCGCCGCCAAGGAGCGAGCCTTCGCGGCGACCCTTCGCCGCATCGGCCGGCTTCCGGCGGAGGAACTCTTCATGAGGCCCATCGTCCCCTCGCCCTCGGCGCTGCGCTACCGCTCCCGAGCCAAGTTCCACCACGAACGCGAGAGCGGGCGGCTCGTCTTCTTCCAGCGCCGCTCGCACCTGCCCGTCCGGCTCGTCGAGTGTCACCTGCTCGTCCCGGAGCTGGATGGGCTACGCGAAGAGGTCGGCCCGGCTCTCTCGGCCGCGCGGGTCCCGGCGAGGGAGGTGACCCTGGAGTGGTCCGAGGTGCAGGGAAAGGGGGCCGCCCTCGTCCGGGTCCCGCAGGCCCTTTCGGCCCGGGGACGGGCCGAGGAGCTGCTCGCGGCCGTGCCGGGGCTGGCCGGGGTCGTTCTCCTGGGCGACGAGGGTGATCTGGCGTTGCTCGGCGACCCCGTGCTCCGTCAGGCGCGCACCCCGGGGGATCCCGCGACCCTCCTGCAGCGCTCCCGTCCGGACGTGTTCCAGCAGGCCAACCGCGGGGCGAGCTCGATCCTGGTCCGGACCGCGCTCGACCTGCTCGCTCCCGAGGGGAAGGACGTTCTCGAGCTCCACTGCGGGGGGGGGACATTCACCGGTCCCCTCGCCGCCCGCGCCCGGAGCGTGGCCGCGGTCGAGGTGCAAGGGCCGGCGCTGGAGCTGGCTCGGGCCGACGAGCGGGAGCGGCAGGGTCCCTCCGAGGTGCGGTTCTTCGCCGGGGACGCGCTCGCCCTCTCGCGGGCCTTCGCGCGCGAGCGCGGGCCGGGGGCGCACCGGTTCGAGGCGGTCCTGCTCGATCCCCCACGGGAGGGGTCGAAGGGGATCGGTCCGGCGTTGCGGGCGCTCTCCGCGAGGCGGGCGGTCTACGTCTCCTGCGATCCGGCCACGCTGGCGCGCGACGTTCGCGGATGCGTGGAGGCCGGGTACGGCGTCCGCGCCGTCGTTCCGGTGGACATGTTTCCCCAGACGCATCACGTCGAGGCGGTGGTCCTCCTCGAAGGGCCGGGCTAGCCCGGCGGGCGGGTTCACGGTGCCAGGACCTCGCCTCGTCCGCCTCCATCCCCCGAACGTTCGAGACCGCTTTCCTCGCTTCCTCGAGCCGTCCGGCCTTGAGCAGCGCGAGGAGATCCGGGATGGTGGCCCCCCGCCTCAGGAAGAAGAGCCCGCGCTCGAGGATGACCGCGAACGAGGCCGCGGAAAGGGCCACGAGCGCCACCATCACCCATTCCGCCCCGGTGCGGGTGAACAGCTGGAAGATCGATCGTGTCATGAGCGTCCGCTCCGCGCGCCCCAAGGGCGCCCCCTCTCCCGTTCACAGTGGAACACCGGCCGGCGTCCCCGTCGGCCCGAAGGCGCCGTGCGCGGCCGCCCCGTCCGGACCCACGGGCCGGGAAGGGCAGGCAAACAGGGCGATTACACCACGCGCCGCGCCACCGCGTCACGTGGTCGCGGCCCGCTCGATGGCCCTGAGCCGTTCGACCAGCACGGGGTGGCTGTAATGCCAGGCGCTATACCAGGGGTGGGGGTGTAGGTTGCCGAGGCTCTCGGTGCTGAGCCGTAGGAGCGCGCTCTTCAGCGCGGCGGGCGCTCGGGCGAGCCGCACGGCATAACGGTCCGCCTCGTACTCGTGGCGGCGGGAGAAGTAGGAGGAGAGGGGCGTGAGCCAGAACACGAACGCGCCGCCGCAGAGCGCCAAGAGGGCCGCGGCCGCGTGGAACGAGGGGACCGGGAACCCGAAGGCCGCATAGAAAGGCGGCCAGGGGAGGAGTCGCGAGACCACCGCCAGCACCGCGAAAAGGCTCGAGAGCGACACGGCGAGCATGCGCTGCAGGTGGTGGCGCCGGAAGTGACCGATCTCGTGGGCGAGGACGCTCGCCGCCTCGTCGATGCTCATCTTCGCTACGAGGGTGTCGAAGAGGATGATGCGCGGCCGGAAGAGCCCGGCGAAGAGCGCATTCGAGTGGGTGGAGCGGCGGGAGGCGTCCATGACGAACAGGCCCCGGTTGCGAAAGCCAGCCTCGCGGGAGAGCGAGCTGAGCCGCTCGCGCAGGGGCCCGGCGGGCAAGGGCTCGAAGCGGTTGAAGCGGGGCATGATGAGGACGGGGAACGCCCAGAGCATGGCCACCTCGAACACCGCCAAAAACCCGAAGAGCCAAATCCACCACAGGGCGCCGCCGAAGCGCACGAGGGCGTAGGAGGCATAGAGCAAGGGGATCCCGATGAGGGCGGAGATCGCCAGGGACTTGAGCCGGTCGGCGATCCAGAGGCGGGGCGTCATCCGGTTGAACCCGAAGCGGGCCTCGAGCACGAAGGTCGCGTAGAGCGACAACGGGGTTGCAGCGGCGGCGCTTGCGAGGCCGAGCACAGCGAGGAAGGCCACGAACAGGTTTGCCCCTTTAAGCCCTAGGCCGGACAGGGCTCGGTCTAGCCAGGGCAAGACCCCCGAGAAGAGCGCGACCAGGGTCGCCGCTGCCGAGCCGACCATGGAGACGAGCGCCAGGCGGCCCCGGGCGAGGGTGTAGGCACGGCTCCGTTCCGCGGTGGCGGAGTCCACGTGCCCCTCGAGCGGGGCCGGTACTCCCCGGGAGTGCGATGCCCGGTGCAAGTGGAGCGCGAGCAGGCCCGCCTCGACAGCGAGCTGCAGGGCGAAGAACGAGAGGAAGATCGACCTCACGAGCCTCTCCGCGGCCATGCCTTCTTGTACAGCCTGCACCCGCGTCCCGCAGGGACGGAAGGACGCGGGCTCGCGGACCTCCTCGCTCGATTGGCTGTCGGGGCCCACTGCGGCGGTGGCGGGGTGTATCCGCGATGGCGGCAAGGCGTTCGAAAGAGTGCGGGGTTCGCGAGGGAGCGATTCCTTCCCCGGGACGCGAGGCCCCCGAGCTCTCGGAGGGGGGACGGGCCTTGACCGCTCATCGGAGCCGTTTGTGAGGTGGCCCTCTCGGCGGTGGGCCCTCGCCACCTTGGGTCTGGGGCGTCAAGGCGAGGCTGCCTTGCCGAAGGGTGGCGCTTCGCTTAGCTTCCGCCTCCGTGCAGAGGTTGGTTTCGCTCGAGCGCAAGGACCCCCGCCCCGGGCCGGGCGTGCCCGCGGGGGGGAAGGTGTTCGTCCACACCTTCGGCTGCCAGATGAACGAGGCCGACTCGGAGCGCATGACGGAGCTGCTCGGCCGGCATGCCTTCGAGAAGGCCGCCACCCCCGACGAGGCGGACCTCATCCTCCTCAACACCTGCGCGGTGCGGGAGAAGGCCGAGCAGAAGCTCCTCTCCGCCCTGGGGCGCTACCGCGCGGTGAAGGCCCGGCGCGGAGCGCTCATCGCGGTGGCCGGGTGCCTGGCGCAGCAGGAGAAGGGGCGCCTCTTGCGGCGCGCGCCCTTCGTCGACTTCGTCTTCGGTCCGGACAACCTCTCGCGGCTCCCCGAGATGATCGCCCGGGCCCGGGCGGCGGAGCGGTTCGCGGAGACGGGCTTCTTGAGCTCGGAGGAGTACGTGTTTCCCACCGCCGAGCCCGAGGCGGCGCGGGGGCGGGCCACGGCCTTCGTCACCGCCATGAAGGGCTGCGACAACGTCTGCGCCTTCTGCGTCGTCCCCCGCACCCGGGGGAGGGAGGTGTCGCGCCCTTTTCCCGAGCTTCTCGAGGAGTGCGCCAAGCTCGCCGCGGTCGGCGTCCGGGAGGTCACCCTCATCGGACAGAACGTGAACTCCTACCGGGGCGGCTTGAGCTTCGCCGCCGTCCTGCGCCGGGTGGCCGCGGTCCCGGGGATCGCCCGGGTCCGTTTCACCACCAGCCATCCGCACGACCTGTCGGACGAATTGGTGGAGGTGTTCCGCGACGAGCCCCGGGTGATGCCCCACTTCCACCTCCCCGTCCAGTCCGGCTCGGACGCGGTGCTCGCCCGGATGCGGCGCGACTACACCCTCGCCGAGTACCTGGCCCGCTTCGACCGGCTATGCGCCGCCCGCCCCGGCATCGCCATCACCACCGACTTCATCGTCGGGTTTCCGGGCGAGACGGAAGAGGACTTCGAGGGATCCTTGAGGCTGCTCGAAAAGGTCCGGTTCGAGCAGAGCTTCAGCTTCGTGTTCAGCCCGAGGCCTCACACCGTTGCCGCCCTCCGGGTGGGAACGGCGCCGGAATGGCGCGAGGTGCCCCGCCAGACGGCGATGGCCCGGCTCGAGCGGCTGCTCGCCCTGCAGCGGCGCATCGCGGCGGAGCATCTCGCCGCCCAGAAGGGCAAGGTGGTGGAGGTGCTGGTGGAGGGCCCCTCGGACCGGCCCGGGGAGAGGGTGGGCCGCACGCCAGAGAACCGGGTGGTCCACCTCGCTGCCTCGGAGGAGTCGGCGCCGCAAGGCGCCCTCGTCGAGGTGAAGATCACCCGGGCGGGCACGACCTCGCTCTCGGGCACACTCGCCTAAACCCGCGCGGTCGCGGAGTTGTCTCGGCATGGGGCTAGGGGCTAGCATCCGCTGGAGATGGCCACCGTCGAGCCCTTCCGGGGCACCGTCCCCCGCCTCCACTCGACCGTGCTCGTCATGGAGGGCGGGGCGGTCATCGGAGACGTGGAGATCGGGGAGGGATCGTCGATCTGGCCGGGGGCGGTGGTGCGGGGAGACGTCCACCACGTGCGCATCGGCGCTCGAACCAACCTGCAGGACGGGGTCCTGGTGCACGTCACCAGAGGTCGCCATCCCGCCCTGATCGGCGACGACGTCACCGTGGGTCACAGAGCGGTGCTCCACGGCTGTACCGTGAAGGAGCGTTGCCTCATCGGCATCGGCGCCATCGTCCTGGACGGCGCGGTGGTGGGCCCGGACTCGATGGTGGGGGCGGGGGCGCTGGTGGTGCCCGGGACGGTAGTGCCTCCGGGCACGCTGGTCCTGGGCTCGCCGGCCCGGGTGCGGCGGGAGCTCAGCGAGGAGGAGAGGGAGGGGCTCAAGGAATCCGCGGCCCGTTACGTGGAACTCGCCGCGCGCTACCGCGCGGAAGGCTGGGGGGACCCTTGAGCGCCCAAGAGGTCCTCGAGCGTTGCCCTCTCTTCAAGGGCTTCACCGAAATCGGCCTCCGCCTCTTCGCCGGCATCGCCCAGGAGAAATCGATCCCCGCCGGGACCCCTCTGTTCGTCGAGAACATGGTGGGGGAGTCGCTCTTCGTCTTGAAGTCGGGTGCGGTGCGCATCACGCAGCGGGTCGAGGGGGCGGAGAAGGAGTTGGCGGTGGTCGGTCCGGGGGAGCACCTCGGGGCCTTGGCGCTGCTCGGGAAGACGGTGCGCCTCGTGTCGGCGGTGGCGGCCACCCCCTGCGAGGTCCTCGAGCTCACCAACCGGGACTACCAGCGCCTCCAGCCCGAGAAGCCGCAGGCCTGTCTCAAGCTGGCACTCGCCATCGCCGCCGACCTCGCCGCCCGCGTCACCGAGGCCCGGGACATCCTCCAGCGCCTCCCCGCTCTCAAGTGATCGGGCCGGGGGTGTGGACGGCGCGCCCGGACTCCGGTAGTAGCTCTGGACCGTTTCGCCCCCTTCGGGGGTGGGCCGGCCGGGCGCACCCGGCCTGCCTTTAGGGAGCGGGCCCAAGCGGCTCGCCGGCCCGCGTGGAGGAGACGGGAGCGGATGCTCGAGCACCTCGTCGAGATCGTCGCCGGCCGCTCCCTTCACGCCGGCTACGCCTTCGTCTTCGTGGCCCTGGTGTTGTGCGGGTTCGGGCTTCCCCTGCCCGAGGACATCATCCTCGTGACGGGGGGAGTCCTCGCCTGGCTCGCCTCCCCGCTCGCGCTCGCCACCCTCCACAGCATGGTCCACGACGAGGGCTTGCTCGGGATGGTGGTGGTGGGCCTCATCGGCATCCTCGCCGGCGACTCGGTGATCTTCATGGCCGGCCGGCGATTCGGGCACCGGGTGGCCGACTTCAAGCCCCTCAGGCGGATCATCACCCCGGAGAAGCTCGAGAAGGTCGAGAAGCTGATGCGCCGCCGGGGGAACGTGGTGGTGATGCTGGCCCGCTACCTCCCCGGGATCCGGGCCCCCACCTATTTCACGGCAGGTCATGCCCGTTTGCCCTACTGGGAGTTCTTGCTCTTCGACGGGGCGGCGGCGACCATTTCCGGGCCGTTCTGGATTTCCCTTGGCTTCTACTTCGGATCGAACATCGAGGCCGCGGCGCACCAGGCCCAGCGGTTCAGCCATTACATCCTCATGGCCATGGCGGCGGTGGTGCTTCTCCTCGCGCTTCGCTTCGTCCGGGCCCGGCGGATCCGCTCCCCGGCACCCGGGCCGCCTCCTCCCCCGAAGACGGTCGAGGACGTGTGCGCATCGCGGCCGGACGTCCGGCGGCCGCGGAGCGGTGCCTAGGCGAGGGGCCGTGCCGGGGCGAGCGATTCCGCCGAGGCGGCTGGCTCGGCCAAAATGGCCCTCGGGCGCGTCCTAGCGCGCCTCGGGACGCCCGAGGAGCCGCCGGAAGAACCGCCGGAGGGGGCCGTGCGAGGGAGCGGGGCGCCGGGGCAGCGGCATGCCGGCCGGGGGGGTGGTCGTGACCGGGAAGGCCCCGGTGCTGCCCTTGGCGATCCCGTCGTCCAGCTTGCGGCGCGCCGCGGCCGGGCCCTCCTTGGCCGACAGCACCACCTGCACCTTTCGGCCGCTGTTCAGCTCCCGGGCCGTCACGGTGAGCAGGCATTCGGCCCCGAGATCGAAGGAGACGGCGATCTTGACCATCCCCCGGGGACCGGAGGGGAGCCCGGTGAGGCGCAGGGTCCCGAGGTACTCGCAGTCCTCGAGGCGCGGGCCCTCCCCCTGGACCACCACCAGCTCGAACTCAGTCTGCCCGTCGCGGGTGGTCGTGAGCCCGTACTGCTTGCGCGCCGGGAGGGGGGTGTTCCGCTCGATGATGGTCTTCACCCGGTCGCCGGGCAGGCCGATCCCGATGGACATGGGGAGGACATCGATGAGGACCACCCCCTCGGCGCTGCCGAGCGAGTGGGCCAGGAGGGCCGCTCCCACCGCCACCGCCTCGTCGGGGTGGACGGAGCGCGAGGGCTGCTTGCCGAAGAAGGTTCCCACCCGCTCGTGCACGAAGGGCATCCGGGACTGGCCTCCCACGAGCAAGACCTCGTCCAGGTCCTTGGGGGCGAGCTCCTTCGCCCGGAGCACCTCCTGGCAGACCTCGATGGTGCGGTCGACGAGCGGGGAGACGAGGCGGACGAGCTCCCCCCGGGAGAGCGAGGTCTCGAGGGAGAGCGGCCGGCCCTCCTTCAGGGCCAAGAAGGGGAGCTGGATGGGGAAATCGGTTCGCTCGGAAAGGGCGCACTTGGCCCGCTCGGCGGCGTCCACCAGGCGGGAGAGCGCCACCCGGTCGCCGGAGAAGGGCTCGCCCGTCCTCTCGTTCCAGACCTCGAGCAGCCGGTCCACGATGCGGGCGTCGAAGTCGACGCCGCCGAGGAAGGTGTCGCCGCCGGTGGAGATCACCTCGAAGACGTTGTCGTTGAGCTCCAGCACCGAGGCGTCGAAGGTTCCGCCCCCGAGGTCGTACACCAGGACGCGCTGGGTGACGCGACGCCCGAAGGCGTAGGCCAGGGCGGCGGCGGTGGGCTCGTTCAGGATGCGTTCCACCTGCAAGCCCGCCAGGGCGCCCGCGTGCCGGACGGCGGCCCGCTGCCGCTCGTTGTAGTAGGCGGGAACGGTGATGACGGCCCGGTTCACCTCCTCGCCGAGGTGGTTCTGCGCCACCTCCTTCACCTCGCGCAGGACGAGCGCGGAGACCTGCTCCAGGGTGAGCACCTCCGGGCCGAGCTTCACCGCGGCCAGCCCGTCCGGCCCGGAGACGATCTCGTAGGCGAACTTGCTCTTGATCTCCTGCACGACCGGGGTGTCGTAGGCCCGCCCCACGAGGCGCTTCGCGCCCCAGACGGTCTGACGGGGGTTGGTGAGGAGTTGGGCGCGGGCCAGGTGTCCCACCACGATCCGGTTGCGGGCGTTGAGCGCCACGATGGAAGGGACGGTGTTGTATCCCTCCCTCGACGGGATGACGTAGGGCTTGCCGTCCTTCACGATGGCGGCACAGGAGTTGGTCGTCCCGAGGTCGATGCCGATGACGGTCTTGGATGGCTTCGTCACCGGGACGGGAGTGTCCGGCAGGTCGATGGTCACCCGGGCCGGGCCGGCCTTGAGCTGCTCCACCCGGTGGGGCCCGGAGAGATCGGCCTGGGCGGGCACGGGGGGTGGGGAGGCCCTCGGGACCCGTGGTGGAGTCCCCGGGGCTTCGGGCGGGGGAGAGGCGGAAGGCAGGTCGGTCCCGGCGGGCGAAGCGGCCGGGGGCCCGATCCCGGTCGCGGACCCGCTCTCCACGGTGAGGGCCGCCTTGGGGAGGGGAGCGGCCGGATCGGGCGCGCGGGTGGGCGGCGGGGTGATGTCCGGGCGCGGCGCCACCGGGGCCGGCGTGGCCGTCCCCGGTGCCAGGCCTCGCTTCTCGGCGAGCGAGACCATCCGCTCCACCACCGCGCGCGACTCGTCGTCGAGCTGCGTGAACTGGATGCCCATCCCCGGCGTCTTCGGGGGGTGAGAGCGAGCCTTGGTCTCTGGCCGCTGCGCCCACCGGACGACCCCCTGCGCCCGGATGACCGACTCGCCGGTGCTGAGGCGGATCTCCAGGGCGAGGGGCGTGCCGACCGGGCGGGGGTCGCGGGTGCGAATGAAGAGGCCGCCTCGCGACATGTTGACGGCGAAGCGCTCGACGAACTCGTCGACGCTGCCGTAGGCGAGGCGGACGAGCAACCCGACCGGCTGGCGCTCGCCACCGCGTTTGTCGGAGGGACCCTCCACGAGCGGCGCGATTATCCCCTCCGGGGTCCACGGGGGGCAAGGAACGCGTCCAGAGGACGGGGGGGAGGGCGGGCCTGCCCGCCCGCGCGAACCTCCCCCTCGGGAGGGCCGGTGTGCGCGAGGGCCTCCCGGCTGCCTTGACGGTCCTACATGGATCTCCGTATACCTCCGCATGCTCAACCGCGAAGAGATGCGTTTGGCGCTCACCTTCGACGACGTCCTGCTCTTGCCGGCGGAGTCGGACGTATTGCCGAAGTCGGTGGACACCGCCACCCGCCTCACCCGAAACCTGGGTCTCAACATCCCCGTCGTCTCGGCGGCGATGGACACGGTCACCGAGGCGCGGATGGCCATCGCCATGGCGGCGGCGGGGGGGCTGGGGTTCATCCACAAGAACCTCTCCATCGAGGAGCAGGCCGCCCAGGTGGTGAAGGTGAAGAAGTACGAGACGGCGGTGGTCACCGACCCGGTCACCATCGAGCCGGAGGCTCCCATCCAGCGGGCCGTGGCGCTCATGCGCGAGCACAGCATCAGCGGCATCCCGGTGGTGAAGCGCGGGCGGGCGGTGGGAATTCTCACGAACCGAGACCTCCGCTTCGAGAAGAACCTCGAGCAGCGGGTGGAGCAGGTGATGACCCGGGATCTCGTCACCGCGCGCGAGGGGGTGACGATCGAGGAGGCGAAGGAGCTGCTCCACCGCCATCGCATCGAGAAGCTCCTCGTGGTGAACGAGGGCTTCGAGCTGAAGGGCCTCATCACCATCAAGGACATCGAGAAGATCCAGAAGCACCCCCATGCCGCCAAGGACCGGCTCGGGCGCCTGTTGTGCGGGGCGGCCGTGGGGGTCGGTCCCGACCGCGAGCAGCGGGTGGCGGCGCTGCTCAAGGCGGGGGTGGACGTGGTGGCGGTGGACACCGCCCATGGCCACTCCCGGGCGGTGGTAGATGCGGTCCGGGCCACCAAGGCGACCTTCAAGAACCTTGAGCTCGTGGCCGGGAATGTGGCCACCGGCGAGGGGGCCGAGGCCCTCTGCAAGGCGGGCGTGGACGGGGTGAAGGTGGGGGTCGGGCCCGGCTCGATCTGCACCACCCGGGTGGTGGCCGGGGTGGGGGTCCCCCAGATCAGCGCGGTGGACGAGTGCGCCCGGGCGGCCGAGAAGTACGGGGTGCCGGTGATCTCGGACGGGGGGGTGAAGTTCTCGGGCGACCTGGTCAAGGCCCTAGCGGCGGGAGCGGCCTCGGTGATGATCGGGTCCCTCCTCGCCGGCACGGAGGAGGCGCCCGGGGACGTCATCCTCTACCAGGGCCGGAGCTACAAGTCGTACCGGGGGATGGGCTCGCTCGGAGCCATGAAGCAGGGGTCCCGCGATCGCTACTTCCAGGGGGAGGTGGACGAGGCGGAGAAGCTCGTGCCCGAGGGGATCGAGGGCCGGGTGCCGTACAAGGGCTCCTTGGAGATGACCATCTACCAGCTGGTGGGCGGTCTCCGCAGCGGCATGGGCTACCTCGGGACGCGGAACATCGCCGACCTGCGGACCCGGGCGCGCTTCGTGCGCATCACCCCTGCGGGCCTCCGGGAGAGCCACGTGCACGACGTGATCATCGAGAAGGAAGCCCCCAACTACCGGGCGGAATAGGCGTGCCAGCCGACATCCACGCAGAGAAGATCCTGGTCCTCGACTTCGGATCGCAGTACACGCAGCTCATCGCCCGGCGGCTCCGCGAGCTCGGGGTGTACTGCGAGATCCAGCCCTGCACCGCTCCGGCCTCCGCCATCCGGTCCTTCGCCCCCCGGGGCGTGGTCCTCTCCGGATCGCCCTCCTCGGTGACGGCCCCGGGGAGCCCGCGGGCCGACCGGGCGGTGTTCGAGCTGGGCGTCCCGGTGCTGGGGATCTGCTACGGTCTCCAGCTCCTCGCCCACGAGCTGGGCGGCCGGGTGGGGAACACCGGCCACCGCGAGTATGGGCCGGCGACCATCGAGGTGAAGCCCTCCTCCCCGCTGTTTCAGGGGTTGCCGCCCCGGCTGGAGGTGTGGATGAGCCACGGCGACCGGGTGGAGGCTGTGCCCCCGGGCTTCGAGCCGGTGGCAAGCACCCCGAGCGCGCCCTTCGCGGCGGTGGAGGACCGGCGCCGCCGGCTCTACGCGGTCCAGTTCCATCCCGAGGTGGTCCATACGCCGCGGGGCAAGGACGTCCTCTGGAACTTCGCCCACCGGATCTGCGGGCTCTCGGGCCGCTGGTCGATGCGGGCCTACGCGGAGGTGGCGGTGGACCAGATCCGCGCCCAGGTGGGCGGCGGCGAGGTCATCTGCGCCCTCTCGGGCGGGGTCGACTCGGCGGTGGCGGCGGTCTTGGTCCACCGGGCCATCGGGGACCGGCTCAGGTGCATCTTCGTGGACAACGGGGTCCTGCGGGCGGGCGAGCGGCAGCAGGTGGAGGAGGTGTTCGGGCGGGCGTTTCACCTCCCCCTCCACACGGTGGACGCCTCTCGCCGCTTCTTGGAGCGGCTCTCCGGGGTCACCGATCCCGAGCAGAAGCGCAAGGTCGTGGGCCGCGAGTTCATCGCGGTGTTCGAGGAGGAGGTGGAGAAGCTGAGAGCCCGCGGGGAGGAGGCTCGGTTCCTCGTGCAGGGGACGCTCTACCCGGACGTGATCGAGTCGGTCTCCTTCAAGGGACCCTCCGCCACCATCAAGAGCCACCACAACGTGGGCGGTCTGCCCGAGGAGATGAAGCTCGAGCTGGTGGAGCCGCTCCGGGAGCTCTTCAAGGACGAGGTCCGCAGGCTGGGGACGGAGCTCGGGCTCCCCGCGGAGATCGTGCAGCGCCAGCCGTTCCCGGGCCCGGGGCTCGCCATCCGGGTCCTGGGCGAGGTCACCGAGGAGCGCCTTTCGCTCTTGCGGCGAGCCGACGCTATTGTCCAGGAGGAGATCCGAGCCGCCGGGCTCTACGAGAGGCTCTGGCAGAGCTTCGCGGTCCTGCTCCCGGTGCGGAGCGTGGGCGTCATGGGCGACGAGCGGACCTACGAGTCGACCTGCGCCATCCGCGCGGTGGAGTCCACCGACGCGATGACCGGCGACTGGGCACGGCTGCCGTACGAGCTCCTGGGACGGCTCTCCTCGCGGATCATCAACGAGGTCCGCGGGATCAACCGCGTGGTGTACGACATCTCCTCCAAGCCGCCGGCCACCATCGAGTGGGAGTAGGTGGGCGGGTCTCCGCCCCCGCGCTCCGGGTGAAGTTTTCTTTGGCCCGGTCGTTTGCCCGGCGGGGCGACGAGGCTATGATCGCGCGGAACGGAGGCCCTCGATGTCGCGACCGTCCCGCGTCCGCGCGCTCGCGCTCCCAGCGCTCCTCGTCGCGGCGGGGTGCCAGGACTACAACTTCAACCCGGTCGGCCACTGCCTGCTCCAGCCCGGCTCCGAGCGGGTCACGCTCTCGGACATCTCCACCGCCGACGTGCTTTTCGTGGTGGACGACTCCGGCTCGATGCTTGGCAAGCAGACGAAGCTCGCCTCCAACTTCTCCGCCTTCGTCGATAACCTGGACCTGAGCAACCAGAACCGGCAGGCCGCGGGGCTCACGCCCATCGACTTTCACCTCGCGGTGACCACCACCTCGGTCTTCTACAACATCCCCTCCATCCCCCCGGCGTACTGCCGGAACGACTGCCCCGGAGCGGCCGGGTCGCTCGTCTGCTGCAACTTCAACGGGTCGGCGCCGGTGGGCCCGATGACGGTGGTGCAGAAGTGCACCGGCGCGTCCGACACCTCTTGCCAGGCGGGGAGTTGCCAGAACGACTGCGTCACCTTCCTCGGCGAGTACGTGTGCTGCGACCCCACCACCAAGATCCCCGCCCTGAACCAGACCGTGGCCTGCGACACCGTGGGGGACCCCTGCGGCGATCTCTTGACCCACTACTCGCTCACGAGCAACCCCGGCTGCACCCCCGAGAACGCGGTCGACGGCACTCCCTACCCACAGGGCGGATTCGTGGGCGCCGGGACGAACCCCCGGGTGATCCACTTCGACAAGGTGATGTACAACTGCGCCACCCCGCCCTGCCCCAACGGCCAGGGCTTCACCGTGGACCAGCTGAAGACCTTCTTCTCCCAGAACGTGTTGGTTGGCACATGCGGGTCGAACGAGGAGCAGGGACTCCAGGCGGGGCGGCTCGCGGTGGAGCGTGCCCTCGACGGGAACCAGTGGGACGTGGTGAACGCGACCGGGCAGGTCCCGGGAACGCCCGTCCCGGCCGCGTGGCTTCACGACAACTCCAAGCTCGTCCTGGTGTTCGTGGGGGACGAGGACGACTGCTCCTCCCCCGAGGATCCGAGCAAGGGGATCATCCTCACCGGGACCCCGGGGGCCGACTCGTGCGTGGCCGACGCCGCCCTCCCCCCGGACCAGCAGAAGGAGTTCCCGGTCTCCTCGTTCGTGGACTATTTCACCGGGCTCGCCGCGGGTCAGACCGGCCAGGCGGCCACCGAGCCGAGGCCCCTGGGGGCGGCCTTCATCGTCTCCGCCCGGGGGAACGGGACGGACGTCTGCCAGGACGCGACCTGCGTGCCGGGCATCTGCTGCGACACCGTCTGCACCGGCGACCCGAACGTCTGCACCACCGACACCTGCGGGGGGCAGGCGCCGGGGACGCGGTTTCTGGCCACCGCCTCGTCGCTCAGCTCCAAGGGGGCGGACGTCGTGGCGGGGTCGATCTGCGACCCGGACTTCGCGGCCATCCTCGACCGGATCGCCGAGATCGTGAAGCCGCCGACCGGGCTCCTTCTCCCCACCCAGCCGGCCGACGCGGCGGTGACCCTGCTCCGCATCGTCAGCCAGGATGGGACGACCCGCAAGACCTGCAACGGCCCGGCGCCCCAGACCCTCACCGCGGCCCAGGCCGAGGCGGCCAACTACGACTGGTGGTTCACCGCCACCCGCGACCAGGTGACCGACGCGGAGCAACAGCCGACCGCGGCGAGCCGCTACGTCTTCATCAACCACGCCACCCAGAACTGCGAGGCCAGCCCGGGCGAGACCTACTCGGCCGACTACATCGGGCGGTTGCCCCAGACCGGCTGCACCGGCGCGACCGCGGACGAGGCGGACCAGAGCTGCGTGGCGACGCTCGGAGGTCGGCCCGGGGACTGGACCTGCTTCGCCGGGACGGACGGGACGGGAGCCTGCGTCGTGCCCACCGGTACGCTCGTCGGAACGTGCCTCTGCGGCCCGCGCGGCGGGCCGCCCGACTCGCCCGGAACGGGCAACTGCCCCAACGGATGAGGAATCGCGGGCCGCCCGCCGGGTCTTAGAGGAGCGAGGCGGCGGAGGAGGCCGTCCTCGCCTCGCCGTCCGAGGCGGATGGGCCATTCGCGGCCGGGTCCGCCCCGCGCGGGATGCGCCCGGGAGCCCTGCGAGTAAGGGACTCGAAGCCCTTGGGGTGGCCGGAACGCGGCCGCCCTGGAACCCAAAGTGAAGATCGTCTGCTTGCGGACAGGCGCGGCCGTGAGCAGAATTCGAGCGCCCCGTGCGACCCCGTACGGGACGTCGTTGGCGCGCCGCGTCAACACCGTCGAGCCGGCGCGCCGGGGAAAGCCGCGACCGGCGCTTTGCGCCGGACATTCGCCCTGGGATGGAGCTCGCTCATGATCGCGGAGCAGGAGTTGTCGCGCGGAGCTACGTCGACGAACCTCGTGGCGCTGTTCGAGGAGCAAGCGCGGCGCCGAAGCGAACGGCCCGCGGTGAAGGAGAAGCGGGACGGGATCTGGCGGGACGTCACCTGGGGGGAGCTTTCCCGAAGGGCCCGGGACCTCTCCGACGGCCTGGCGGCGCTGGGGGTGGCTCCGGGGGACCGCGTGGCGATCCTCGGCGACACACAGCTGGAGTGGATCCTGGCAGACCTGGGCATCCTGGGCTCCGGGGCGGTGACCGTCACCATCTACCAGTCGAACCTGCCACACGAGTGCGCGTACATCCTCAGGGACTCCGGCGCCAAACTCGTCTTCTGCGACACCGACGCCCAGGTGAACAAGATCCGCGAGGTGCGCGGCGAGCTCCCCGAGCTCGAGGGCGTCGTCCGCACCCGGAGCGCGTCCCGAGACGGCTTCGAGCGGGTGCTCTCCGAGGTCGAGGCGATGGGGATCGCCTGGCGCAAGGAGCACCCGGGCGCCCACCGGGACCGGGTGGCGGACCTCGGGCCGGAGGACCCGGCGAGCTTCATCTACACCTCCGGCACGACCGGGAACCCGAAGGGAGTGGTTCTCACCCACGGCAACTGGGTGTACGAGGCTCACGCGATCGAGGAGCTGAAGCTCATCGGCCAGGACGACCTCGTGCTCATGTTCCTGCCGATGGCCCACTCCTTCGCCAAGGTGATCGAGGCGGTGTGGATCGCGACCGGCGCCACGGCGGCGTTCGTCGAGTCCTTGGAGAAGATCGTGGAGAACGCCGGTGAGACGCGGCCCACGGTGATCCCCTCGGTGCCCCGGATCTTCGAGAAGGCCTACAACGCGGTGGTCTCGAAGGGCCTCGCCACCCCGGGCATCAAGGGAAAGCTCTTCCGGCTGACGATGGACTCGTTCGACGAGTACGCGGCGGCTCGGGTTCGGGGGAGAGGCTACTCCTCCTTCGGACTCCTCCTCGGGAAGAGGCTCGTCTTCCCGAAGCTCTCGCAGGTGCTCGCCGAGCGGTTCGGCGGGCGCGTCCGGATCTTCATCTCGGGAGGGGCCCCCCTGGCCACCAAGATCGCCTACTTCTTCGACCTCCTCGGGGTCACCATCCTCGAGGGCTACGGGCTCACCGAGACTTCGGCCGGAACCTTCGTGAACCGACCGGGAAGAAACCGGATCGGGACGGTGGGGCCCCCGGTGCCCGGCACCGAGGTTCGCATCGGCGAGGACGGCGAGATCCTGGTGAGGGGACCCTGCGTGATGAAGGGCTACTACCGGGACCCGGCGGCCACCGCCGAGGTGTTGAGGGATGGGTGGCTCGCGACCGGGGACATCGGCATGGTGGACGAGGCGGGTTGTCTCAAGATCACCGATCGCAAGAAGGACATCATCGTCACGGCGGGCGGCAAGAACGTGGCTCCGCAGAACCTCGAGAACGAGCTCAAGACCGACCCCCTCATCTCGCAGGCGATGGTGCACGGCGACCGGCGCAAGTTCCTCTGCGCGCTGCTCACCCTGAACGAGGAGAACCTGCGGCGCTGGGCCGAGGAGAACGGCGTCCCCATCGGGCCGGAGATCCGAAAGGACCCGCGGCTTCGGGCCCGCGTCCAGAAGACGGTGGACGCGCTCAACGCCAAGCAGGCGAGCTTCTCGACCGTCAAGAGGTGGGAGATCCTGGAAGAGGACTTCACCCAGGCCTCCGGCGAGCTCACTCCCACCATGAAGGTTCGGCGGAAGGTGGTCACCGAGCGGTACCGGGCGTTGCTCGATTCCTTCTACGTCGAGTGAGGGGGGCCCTCGAAGACGAGGGGAGGGGCGGCGAGAGGTCGCCCCGGCCCCTAGGGTCAGTTTCGGCGCACCCCTTCTCCCCCGGGGAGCCGCGCCTTGACAGGCCATCCCTCGACCAATACGAATAGCGGTCGAGCCGAGGTAGAGGATCCGGCGCACGTCCGCGACGCGGGCGCGGAGGTTTCATGGCCGAGGTCGCGACCAGCGTGAAGGACGTTTTCGAGCGGGAGCTTCCGGCGCGGCTCGCCGCGAAGCCGGACGTGGTCGCCAAGATCAACGCGGTCTACCAGTTCGTCATCTCGGGCCCGGAGGGCGGGTCCTGGTGTGTCGACTGCACCGCTCCCAGCGGGCGGATCACGGCCGGCGCCGCGCCCGGCGCGCGCTGCACGGTGGCGGCCACCGACAACGACTTCTTGAGCATCGTGAACGGGAAGCTCAACCCCCAGATGGCCTTCATGTCAGGCAAGCTCAGGATCCAGGGCGACATGGGACTCGCCATGAAGCTGCAGCTGATCCTGAGCTGACGAGGGGTTCGGCGCCGCCACGACCGAGGACCCTCACCGATGTCCCAGCTGCCGCTCCTCGGCGTCCGCGTCCTGGATCTGTCGCGTCTCCTCCCCGGTCCCTTCGCCACCCTGGTGCTGGCCGACCTGGGCGCCGACGTCGTCAAGGTCGAGGACCCCGCGGGCGGCGACCCGCTGCGCGCCCGGCCGGCGTCCGAGGTCCCCTCTCTTGCCGATGCCGCGGCCTTCCAGGCCTTGAACCGCAACAAGCGCTCCCTTTCGCTCGACCTCAAGTCCCCGGCCGGCCGCGACGTCTTCTTGCGCCTCAGCGATCGGTTCGACGTCGTGGTCGAGTCCTTCCGCCCGGGCGCCCTCTCGCGCCTCGGGCTGGGCTGGGAGGTTCTGCACCTGCGGAACCCGCGGCTCGTGTTCTGTTCCATCACCGGCCACGGCCAGACCGGGCCGCGGGCCGGTCTCGCCGGGCACGACCTCGATTACCTGGCGCTCGCCGGCGTCTTGGCGCTCTGCGGCCCCGGCGAGGCGCCCCTCCCCCCGGCCGTGCAGGTGGCCGACCTCGCCGGAGGGGCTTGGCCGGCGGTGGCGGGGATCCTGGCGGCGCTCGTGGGGCGCACCGCGGGGGGCGAGGGGGTCCACCTGGACGTCTCCATGACCGAGGGCGCGCTCGCGCTGCTCTCCCCGCACCTCGCGACGGCGGCGGCCCGTGGGCGCCCCCTGAAGCGCGGGGAGGAGCCACTCTTCGGCGGCAGCGCGTGCTACGCCGTCTACCGGACCCGGGACGGGCGCTTCGTGGCGCTCGCGGCCCTCGAGCAGAAGTTCTTCGCCGGGTTCTGCGCCGCGGTGGGCCGGCCGGATCTGGCCCCGCGCCAGTGGGAGCGGGAGGGGGCGGGGCCGCGGGAGGAGCTGGAGGGGATCTTCGCGGCGCGCACCTTCCTGGAGTGGTCGACCTTCGCTCTGGAGCACGACGTCTGCCTCGCCCCGGTACTGGAGGGGGACGAGGTGCGGCAGGACCCCCAGCTCGCCGCCCGGGGGGCCTTTCTCGAAGTGGGCGCGGGGGTGGGGGCGAAGGTCGCGGGGGTGGCTTCGCCCGTGCGGATCGAGGGAGCCGCGCCCCCTCGCCGCCCTGCGCCGGCGCTGGGGGAAGGGGGAGAGGCGGTCCTCGAGGAGGCGGGTTTCGGGCCCGAGGAGATCGGCGCCCTCCGCGCCGCAGGGGTGCTCGGACCGTGATGGTCGCCCCGTACGGCCCGGGGGGCCAGGATTTCCATTGACAGCCGGGCGGCCGGGGAACAAACAAGCGGCAGTGCGCCCCGTCGTCTCCGCCATTCTGGTGGTCGTGCTGTTCGCCCTGGCGGGCGCCCCGCATGTCCACTGCGGCCCCCACGGCGATCACGACTGCCCCGCCTGCCTCGCACGCACCGTGGAGGCCGCCCGCACCGAGGCGCCCGCTGTCGCTCCGGTCTCGGAGCCGCTCGTCGAGGTGGTGGCGGAGCCCATCGAGATCGTCCCCAGGGGCGCGCCGCTCGGCGCCATCCCCGGGCAGTCACCTCCAGCGATCGCCTGACCTGGCTTTAGTCCAGCGATGCCGGCCTGCTCGCCGGCGCCGCTCGTCATGCGTTCGCGAGGGCGCGCCTCACGCGCCGGAGGAATCACGTGTTTCGAACATGGGTTGCGGCGTGTGCCGCGGTGGCGCTCTCCGCCCCCGCCCTCGCCGAGGAGCAATCGAACGAGCCGCCGACTTCGACCGACGCGGACCGGGCGCGGCTCGAGGAGGAGATCCGCAGCGAGCTGGGCGGAGCACCCTCGAAGGCGCCGGGGGGTCCGGCGGTCGCCGAGGACAGGGCCGCGGCGCAGGCTTCCGGGCCGGGGCCCACCGGCGGGAACGCCCTGGCGAGGCTTTTGCTTTTGCCGGACGTCTCCGCCATCGCCAGCTTCACGGGGGTGTACGACGGCTACGACGTCGCGAACCTCTCGCCCGATCGCGGCGAGCTGTATGGGCCCAAGGGCCAGCCGACCTTCATCTTGCAGGAGGTGGAGCTAGGGCTGCAGGCGGTGGTGGACCCCTACTTCCGGGCCGACATCTTCGTCTCCTTCTCGCCGAGCGGGGTGGACGTCGAGGAGGCCTACGCGACCACGCTTGCGCTCCCGGGCAATCTGCAGATCCGCGCCGGCCAGTTCTTCACCCCCTTCGGCCGGATGAACCAGCAGCACCCCCACGTGTGGGAGTTCGTCGACGCGCCGCTCGCGCGCTACCGCCTCTTGGCGCAGGACACGCTGTCCGGCCCGGGCCTAGTGGCGTCCTGGCTCGCTCCCACTCCCTGGTTCCTCCAGCTCGAGCTCGCGGCCCAAACGACCACGCCGTTCGACGGACTCTCGCCGGGGTTCACCGGCGATGCGCGTGTCCTCCAGTACTTTTCCCTGACCGATGCCGCGAGCGTCGGGGTGGGGCTCTCCGGGGCCCGACGTCGGGAGGGAGCGCCCGGCGCCTACCGCGACCTCGGGGGCGTCGACGTGTACATCCGCAATCGCCCCCCGAGCTCCCGGAGCTACCTGGCGGTGCAGGGAGAGCTCTACCTGCGTAAGTTCCAGGACACGCCGGTCCCCGGGGGGGAGCCGGGCCAGATGGAGAGCGGCGTTCCCCAGAACGGCTGGTGGACCCAGGCGTTCTGGCGCCAGGACGCGTACCTCGGGTACGGGGTCCGGTACGAGGAGGCGCCGGCGGCCGGGGCCTCCGCCCCCGGCACCGAGCAACGCCTGGGGGGCGTGCTCGACTGGTATCCCTCCGAGTTCTCGCGCATCGCCCTGGAGACCTCCTGGGACTGGCTCCCCGGCGGGAACGGCGGGTTCGAGGGGTTGCTCCACTTCGAGTTCGGCATCGGCGCCCACGGCGCTCACCCCTTCTAGGAGAGCTTCATGACCGTCCCCAAGAGCTTCGCGATGCTCCGCTCGATCGTAGGACCTCTGGCGATGGCGGCCCTGGCGGCGGCCACACCCTCGCCCGCCCGGGCGGCGCTGCACGTCGTCACGACCGTGGAGGGGCTCGCGGCGCTGGTGGGCGAGGTGGGGGGAGACCGGGTCTCCGTGGAGAGCCTCTCCAAGGGGGTGTCCGACCCGCACTTCGTCGATGCCAACCCGATGCTGGCGGTGAAGCTCCGCAACGCCAGCCTGCTCGTGGACGTCGGGCTCGAGCTGGAGATCGGCTGGCTGCCGCCGCTCGTGACCCAGGCGCGCAACCCCGACATTCGGCCGGGGGAGAAGGGGCGGCTCACGGCCGCGAGCGCCATCCAGGTGCTCGACGTTCCCACCGGCCCGGTGGACCGGAGCATGGGCGACCTGCACCCGCAGGGAAACCCGCACTTCCTGAACGACCCGCGGCGCGGCCTCGAGGTGGCGGCTGCCATCGCGGCGCGGCTCTCGGAGCTCGACCCGACAGGTGCCGCAACGTACCGGTCCCGGCTCGAGGCCTTCCGCGGCCGGCTGGAGGAGAGGATGGCGGCCTGGGACAAGGAGCTCGCCCCCTTCCGCGGACGGAAGATCTTCACCCAGCACCGCACCCTCACCTACTTCCTCGACTACAGCGGCCTCGTAGATGCCGGAGAGATGGAGCCGCGTCCCGGCGTCCCCCCCCCGCCGAGCCACCTCGCCGAGCTGGTGGAGATCGCCCGGGCGCAGAAGGTCACCGAGATCGTGGTCGAGAACTTCTACGACGCGAAGTCGGCCGAGGTGGTGGCGCGCCACTCGGGTGCCAAGGTGGTTCAAATTCCGGGGGACGTGGGGGGGGATCCGGGGGCGAGGACCTACGTCGACTACGTCGACGAGGTCGTGTCGCGCATCGTCGGAGGGCTGCGATCATGAACGATGCGCTGATCTCGATGGAGGGTGCGTCGGTCGGATACCACGGAAAGACGCTCCTCGGGGAGATCGACCTCGTGGTCCGGGAGGGCGACTTCGTCGCCCTGGTCGGACCGAACGGGGGTGGGAAGACCACCATCGTCCGCACAGCTCTGGGCGCGCTCCCGCTCCTGGCGGGTCGCCTCGGAGGGCGCAAGCCGCTCCGGATCGGGTACGTGCCGCAGCGAGAGCACCTGGACGCCATCTGGCCCTTCCGCGCCGGGGAGGTGGTACTCATGGGGCGCACCGCGCTCCTCGGGCCGCTCCATCGACCGGGGAGGGTAGACCGGGGAGCGGTCGCCCGGGCCATGGCCCGGGTCCACATCGAGCACCTCCACGACCACGCGTATGGTGACCTCTCCGGGGGCCAGCGCCAGCGCACCCTCATCGCCCGCGCGCTTGCGGCCGACCCCGAGCTCCTCGTCCTGGACGAGCCCACGAACGGCATGGACCCCGCCGCCGAGCTCGCCACCATGGACCTACTGCGTGAGCTGCACGGGGGGGGAGGGCTCTCCATCCTCATGGTGTCCCACCGGCTGGAGAACGTCGCCAACTACGCCCACACGCTCGCCTTCGTGGACAAAACCCAGGGGCTCTTCCGGATCGGGAGCATGGACGAGATGCTCCGGCCCGAGGCCCTCTCGGCGCTCTACGGCCGGCACGTGGCGGTGCGCGAACTGGAGGGGCGCCGGCTCGTGTACCCCACCGGAGGCCCTTTCCGCCGGGAGGTCGTGCCGTGAATGGGTTCCGGGAGTTTCTTTCGGCCAAGGAGATCTGGGCGGTGCCGCTCGTCGCCTCGGTGGTGGCCGGCGCCCTTCTCGGCGCGCTCGGGGTATTCGTCGTGCTCCGCCGCACCGTCTTCGTGTCCGCGGCGCTCACGCAGCTCTCCACCGTGGGGCTCGTGCTGGCACTCCTCGTCGAGGAATCGCTGCACGTTCACTCGGAGCACACGACCATCCAGCTGGTCGTCGCCATCGTCTTCTCGGTGGTGGGTGCGCTCATCCTCGGGGCGTTCCGCTCCCGCCGTCTCCCGGCCGAGGCCGCCGTGGGGGGAGTGTGGGTGGCGGCCTCGGCGCTCGTGGTGTTGGGGGTGAGCCGGCTGCTCGTCCACGAGGCCCACGATCTCGGGGGGATGGTGTTCGGAAACGCGGTGGCGGTGCCGCCGCTCGACCTCGTGGTGATCGCGGTGGTGGCGGTGCTGTGCGCCCTGGTCCACCTCCTGTTCGGCAAGGAGCTGGCCTTCGTCTCGTTCGACGCCGAGACCGCCCGAGCGGTGGGGATGAACGTATCCTTGTGGGACGGGATCCTCTTCCTCACCATCGGGCTCGCCATCCCGGTGACCGCTCGGGCCCTAGGGGCTCTCCCCGTGTTCGCCTTCTTGACCCTGCCGGCGGCCGCGGCGCTTCTGGCCCGCACCCGGTTCAGGGCCGCCTTTGCGGTGGCGGCGGGCATCGGCGTGCTGGCGGCCGGGGGGGGGTACGTCCTATCCTGGCTCTGGGAGCTCCCGACGGGGGCGACCATGGTGGCGTTGGCGGGACTGCTCCTCTTGCCGGGGGCGGTCCTCCGCGCGCGGGGGTAGGGTGGATAACGCGCTCGAGGTCCGGGGCCTTTCTGTCGAGCTCGGCGGGACGATGGTGATCCACCGGCTCACCTTCGCCGTGCCCCGGGGGAGCGCGCTCGCCGTCATCGGCCCGAACGGCGCGGGGAAGTCGGTGCTCTTCCGCGCGCTCATCGGCGCGCTGGGGCACGAGGGCGAGGTCCGGTGGGCCGAAGGTACACGCATCGGGTACGTGCCGCAGAAGCTCGACATCGAGCGCGATCTGCCCCTCACCGGGATGGACTTCTTGGGTGCCAAGGCGAGGGTATCCGGGGCTGGGCCGGAGGACGTGCAGCACGCGCTCCAGGAAGTGAACCTGCCGCCCCGCATGGCCAAGAAGCCCATCGGCGCTCTTTCGGGCGGGCAGTTTCAGCGGTTGCTCCTCGCCTTCGCACTCATGGGCCGGCCGAACGTGCTGCTCTTCGACGAGCCCACCGCAGGCGTCGACGAGCCGGGTGAGGAGCGCCTCTACGAGATGATCCGCCGCGTTCAGGTGGAGGATGGCCTCACCCTGCTTCTCATCTCCCACGAGCTCAGCCTGGTCTACCGCTTCGCGGACAGCGTCCTCTGCCTCTCGCGCGACCCTCCCTGCTTTGGGCCCCCGGGCGAAATCCTCACCCCCGAGCGCATCGAGCGCATGTATGGTGCCCCCCTGCGCTACCACCAGCACCGCGGCGAGCCCACGGGATGACCTGGACCGGCATCGTGCTCTCCATCGGCATGGCCGCGGCCGCCGGCCTGGTGGGCTGCTTCGCGGTGATGCGGCGCATGGCCCTCGCGGCCGACGCCATGTCGCACGTCGCCCTGCCCGGCATCGGGATCGCCATCGCGTTTCACGTCCACCCGCTGCTCGGCGGGGTGGCGGCCCTGGCCGTGGGGACGGCGCTGGTGTGGGGCCTGCAGCGGCGGACACGGATCTCGACCGAGACCGTGATCGGGGTTGTGTTCTCCCTGGCGCTCGCCTTGGGGAGCATGCTGGCGACGGGCGAGGAGCTCATCGATGCGCTGCTCGGGACGCCGGGCGAGCTCAAGCCGTGGGAGCTCGTGGCCGGCCTCGTGGGGGTGGCCGCCGTCGCCGGGTTCGTGATCGCGCATCGGAGCCAGCTCGTCCTCGCCCAGGTCTCGACCGACATGGCGCGGACCGCCGGGGTACCGGTGGCACGAATCGAGCTCCTCTATCTGTTCGCGTTCTCGCTCACCGTGGCGCTGGGACTTCGGTACCTGGGCGTCTTGCTCATGGGCTCGCTCATCATCATCCCCGCGGCGACGGCCAAGCTCGTCGCCCGCAGCCTGGACGAGATGCTGGCGGTGGCAGTGGCTTGCGCCGTGGCCTCGACGCTCCTCGGCGAGGCGCTTGCGGTGCGGGTTGGCCGCCCCACGGGTCCGGTGATCATCACCATCGCCGCCGCGCTGTTCTTCCTCGGCCTCCCCCTGCGAAGGCCTCACTGATCCCGCTCTGGGGCTCGAACCCACGGGGACCCTCTTCGTTCGCGACGAGCTCAGCCTTTCGCCCAGCCTTTAGAAACCGCTTGACCACCGAAGGGGGCACCTGTAGAAACCCGCATTGCCACGGCCCTTTAAGACCTGACGCGGGGTGGAGCAGCCAGGTAGCTC
>Ga0335071_10000224_pt1 | contig 66312 bp, 63 predicted proteins | sample Lox_Sample_15_FD_206724 | JGI IMG/M metagenome (GOLD analysis project Ga0335071, IMG submission 206724) | Soil microbial communities from Loxahatchee National Wildlife Refuge, Florida, United States - Lox_Sample_1.5 | ecosystem: Environmental > Terrestrial > Soil > Wetlands | place: USA... | reverse complement strand
TCCAACTTCGGTGTCTGTACTCTCATCGCCGTTGGATTCTCCCTCGCCGGCGCTATCTTCATTATGCCCGCTGTTCTCTCCCTCATGGGTCAGTTCTCTGAATGGAGAGAGAGAAAAAAGGGGAATACACTGGCCTACTCTGAGGAATTGCCCAAAGAAAGCCCGGATGGATTTGAAAAAACAACTGAGGTCTAGATTATGAAACTGCATACCACCATAGCACTCCTTGTTCTTGCCGCAGCGGTCTGCTGCATGCCCGTCCTGGGCCAGGATAAATATCTCGGGGGCTCACCCCAGATAACGGGATACATCAACGGGACAAACGAGTTTTCTCCCGGAGAGGATACCACGATTACGGTGACGCTGATCAACAGCGGGACCGCTGAGACGATGTATATCGACCAGGGCACGCTGCCGCAGCCGGACCTGCCGACCACGGCAAAACTGGTCACGGCCGACCTCTCGTCGGGCGGAGCGCCGATCAACATCACGTCCGGCACGCAGACGCTCGGGGACATTGCGAGCCCCGGGACCGCGAGCGTGAGTTTCCCGGCCAAGATCACCGCGGACGCCACGCTGGGGTCCTACACGCTCCCGCTCACGCTGCACTACACATATCTTTCCAACAGCCTGGCCAACCAGCCTGCCAGTGACCAGGTTCAGCCCGTATACAGCCCGGTCACGGTCACGGTCCCGCTCACCATCAGAATAAAACCGGTGGTCAAGATCGATGTGCTCGATGCCGAGGCTACGGGGCTGGCCGTAGGAACGGAAGGGTACATCAACCTGACGATCAGAAATGCCGGGTACGAGGACGGGACCAAGGCATCGGTCCAGATCCTGCAAAACGGCGACAGTGCGATCATCCCGACCGACGACAGTGTGTATATCGGCGACTTCCCCCGCAACGGCACGGTCACCTGCCTGTACAAGGTCGCGGTCTCCAGTGCCGCCCGGCAGCAGACCTACCCGGTCGATGTCGTGGTGACCTACACGGACTCTGACGGCGATATCATGACCTCGGCTGCAGATACCGTCGGTATCCCGGTGGCGGGCAAAATCACCTTTGCCGTGGTCTCGCCCCCGGCCCTGATCACCCAGGGGTCCGATACCGTGATCAACATCACCTACCAGAATACCGGGGCAGTCACCGCAAGGGCCGCCGAGGCCCGGCTCTCGACCTACAGCCCGCTGTCCAGTGCCGATTCTCTCGCGTATCTCGGTGATATTCCCCCCGGCGGTACCGCGACCGCACGGTACGCTCTCTCCGCTGACGGAAACGCGGCTCCCGGGACCTACCCCCTCGATACCGAGGTCAGGTACCGCGACCTCCTCGATAACAGCCAGGTATCCGATACCTTTACCGCCAATGTCACAATAATGGCATCCCGGGGTTCCGGGGTACCCGGCGGGCAGGCTGCCGTGGCCGTGACACTCATTGTCCTGATCCTGATTGGCGCAGGGTATTACGTTTTTGTAATGAGAAAGAAAAGATAGGGAGAAATAATGACCATAACTCAGTTAATAACAGTGTATATAACGGGTGACAAATGACGACATCGGTATTCTGGAGGGCTTCAATTCTCCTGCTTCTCATGGCAGCGCTGGTGGCAGTGCCGGTATCAGCAGGGACGCGGTATCTGGAAGGGACCCCGAACCTGACGGCGTATATCAGCGGGGGGAACCAGTATACAGCAGGCAGCGAGATCCAGATCCCTGTGGTGATCAAGAACACGGGGATTAGCACGGATTACGAGGTAGCATCGAACATTGTGGACCGGGCAGACGTACCGACCACGGCAAAATTTGTCACGGTAGCGATGGGAGCCGGAGATGCCCCGTTGGTTATCAAGACAGACCCGCAGTTGGCAGGGGATATCGCAAGCCAGGAGGAGCAGACGGTAACGTTCACCGCAAAGGTCAACGCGGATGCAGCAGGAGGCACGTATTATCTCCCCCTCAACATCAGTTACACCCAGTACTCGTATGTCGACCAGTACGGCATGGACACGTTCCGGTATTACTACGTCCCGGCCAACGTGACCCTTACCGTGCCGCTGGTGATCAAGTCCGAGGTGATCCCGGAGGTGGTCTCGGCAACCTCCGACCAGCTGGTAGCCGGAGCACAGGGATACCTGAACCTGACCATACAGAACAACGGGTCGCTGGACGGCACCAAGGCCACCGTCCGGATCGTTCAGGACGATAACAGCCCGGTCAGCCCCGTGGACAGCAGCGTGTATATCGGGGACTTCCCCGCGGGCGGGACCGTTTCCTGCCAGTACAAGGTCGCGGTGTCAAAGGATGCGGAGAATAAAACCTATCCCGTAGATGTCGTCGTGGTCTACCAGAACGATGAGGGCGACTTTGTACCTTCCCAGACCCAGGTGGTGGGCGTGGATGTCGGCAGCAAGGTCAGTTTTGCGATCCTGTCCTCCCCGGTTGAGATGAACCCGGGCAGCAAACGCACCATCCAGGTCGAATACCAAAACACCGGCGATTCAACAGTCCGCAGCGCCCAGGCACGCATCAGCGTGGCGGCACCGTTTACCAGTTCCTCCGATATCGCCTATCTCGGCGACCTCGCCCCCGGGCAGACCGCTGTCGCCACCTACCAGATCAGTGTGGCCAGCGACGCCACCCTCAAGGAGTACGGCCTTGATTCCGAAATCCGTTATAACGATCTCCTCAACGATACCTACGTCTCCGACCCCATGAAGGTCTCCATTGACGTCCAGAACCTCACCGGGCTCGCCGGTATCCTCTCCAACCCCGTCTACCTCTCCCTTATCGTTGCGGTTATCATCGGCGTCCTCTACGCCGCGATACACCTGAGAAAGAAGAAACAATAAGCCATTTTTTACCGGTCGGGATGAGGATAAACCCATCCTTTAAGAGGTGCAGGCCGGATAGTACCGTGATGGAACCTGCACGGGAACTCCTGCGGAACGTGGTTCTTAAAGATGGCACGTTTACGCTCACCCTCTACCGTGACGATTTTTCTGCCCTCTATCCCGGGATGGCGAGGTTCGAACTCACGGCAGCATCAGAAGATCGGATCCTCGATGTGTTCCGAACCAATACGTACGAATATTCTGTGCCCGAGTCCATCACCGCAGAGACGGTCGCGCTCCACAAAACGGCCGAATGGGAGGAGGAGATCCGGAGCAACCCGGAAGCGTTTCTCGCCCGTCATCCCGGCGTTACCCGGTCACAGCCGGCCAGTGTATCGGAGGCCGATGTGGTTATCATCCAGGGAAGCCCCCGGCCGGATGCAAACTGTGCCACCCTCGCGGCGTGGGCCGCTGATGCAGCGCACGCTGCGGGCAGGACTGCGCTGGTGATCTATCCCCATGACCTCGACATCCATGGTTGTATCGGGTGCTACCAGTGCTATAACACCGGAACCTGCATCTTTGACGATGACATGACGGGGATAATCAACGCGGTACGCACCGCATCGCTGGTCATTGTCTGCTCGCCGGTGTACACCAATACCGTTCCTGGTACCCTCAAGCTGCTCATCGACCGGATGCAGGCATACCATGCGGAACGGGTGCTTACGGGAGCACATGCAGGACAATCGGGGCTGCTCTTTGCTGTTGCCGGCCGGAGAGGCACCGGAAACTTTACCTGCGTACGCCGGGTGGTCCTGGCATTTTTTGAAAACCTTGGCATCAGGCCTGCCGGACAGCTGGAGATCGATCAGGCCGATGCAATCCGCGATATCAGGACGCGGAAAGGGACAGAAGATCAGGTCAGCGAGCTGGTGAAGCACGGCCTTGCATAACCGGCCGAAACCATCGCGAAACGGTCAGAAGCCGGAACCGGCTGCCACGGTCCGGCAGAAAATCCCCTCCGGCCGGAGCTTGAACGGTCCAGGCGACGAGCGCCAACGGGCCCTGCAAGTGTTTATCCGCCCGCCCTGCCAACGAATAGCAGCAGCGTGATAACTCATGGCACCACCCCAGTTTCTCCCGATCCCTGCACCCCTCCATGCGCTTGCCTGCGAGACCGTCAGCCGCCGCATCGGGCGCCTTCCCCTGGTAAAAGACGGTGTTGAGGTCACGGAAGAACTCGTGGGAATTACACTCGAATGCCTCAATGCCGAGATCACGCGGACCCTGCCGGTAAAAACTACCACCGGAGGAAGCGGTACCCGCCCCGGCCTCGAGGACTGCCTCAGCGGGCGCAGGGGTGGCGACCAGAGCGCAGTTGCACCGGTCATTGCCGGCATTTTACGTGATGCCGGCCTTGCGGGGCAGGCTGACGTGCTCGATGCGGCAACCCACACGCAATCCCGGGGGCTCCGGCTCCTCCCGGCATGGACGTGGCATATCGGATCCGGTGAATTTGCCGGGACCGAAGGGCAGTATTCCCCGGCGGACGATGCCTGGCTTGCCCGGTGCCCGGTCTGCAAAACCGGTATCCTGGGCCGGGTGACCGGCAAACGGCTGTTTGGCATTCCCCCGACAGACTACTACCTGGACTGCTCGCATTGCGGCGCAAAATTTATCCCTGACAAGGACCGGTTCCGGCTGGTCTCCATTGCCCGGATCGCCGACCCGCGGTGGCGGCAGTACCTCAATTCGTGCAAAACACCGGACGAGTGGTCTGCACTGATCCGGGAAGAAACACCGGCGCGGCCGGCAGCAGGCCGGATCGCCACATCCCGGTACCGCATGGCCCCAAAAAAACCCGAGGCACCGCCCCTGGCGCCGGCAGTTCACCGGCCGGAAAAGACTGTCCCGCAGGTTGACGGTATCCCGGTCACCTTTTCCACCTTAAAGGACGGATCCCTTGTCGTCCCCGGGATCGCCAGAACCCTTTATTTCCGGTCGGTGAAGGTACGGTTTCTCCGGACTACCCGTCATGATCTCTTCTGCCATGCAGAGCGAACCCTCGGGCAGGCGCTCGAACACCCTGCATACGCCGGCGTCAAACCGCTCTTTGCCACGGAATATGCCCGGTACCTCCCGCTCCGGATCGGGCCCGTTGCCGAGGAGCTCAGGAAAAAAAATGATTCCCGGTACCGGCTGCTCCTGAACCGTTACGGGGACCGGGATTTTGGTTCGTTTGCAATGGAAGAACCCCTGCAGGCACAGAAGAAAGGGATCCTGATCGTTTTCCTGCAGGGCCGGCTGTGCCATATCGCTGCCTGCCATACCACATTTGAAGATCTTGTCGACCGCACCTTCGGGAATATTACCTCCAATACGTGCTATTGTGACGGTGATGAAACCGCATGCCGGATCAACAACCTCGTGACCTCGTTCCGGGATCAGCCGGTTTTCTGGATTCACGAAATGGACGATGACACTGCAATCGATGCGGCTGCAGCAGATCTGAAGAGCCGCTACCTGAAGATCCCGCCAGATTCCGGTGATCCGGCAGGATCCTGAAAGGATCAGAGAATTTTTCATATCCTATGCAAACATTATACTTATCTACTCAGGTCAGGGAACAGGGAGCTGTCGGATGAAAAAGTGTCCCCACTGCGGCATGAATATCCGGGATAATGTCGAGGTCTGCGGGTACTGCGGGGGCGAGATCCCGACGCAGCGTGCAGCATCCCCAGGCATGAAAGGATCTCAGGGCACGCAGAGGAATACCCAGCCACGGCAGGCCCAGAAAAAGCCCGCACCACCCCCGGCCGAAGAACCGGAGAACGAAGAGGGTGAGGAAGAAGAAGGAGGTCTCTCGAAAATCCTTCACCCGGGCGAACAGGTGCTGATCGGCTCCCTCAATGTCTCGGTAAAAAAGTTCTTTTTCCACGCCTACCTCACGAACAAGCGCATCTTCCTGATCGATACACAGGAGAAGAAACTCAAGGTCACCGCAAAGGACATCCCGCGTGACACGATCGCAGACAGCATCGTAGAATACTCGGAGAATGCCGACCCGGTGCTCGTGCTCTCCGTGAAATCAGCCGCTGACGATGATGTCAAGACCATGAAACTGGTCTTTGCCCAGAACGGTACCGATCGTACTGCGGAGATCGATGACTGGATATCCCTCCTTGGCCGGGAGCCCGAGGTAAAAGCGCCCAGACGGCAGACCCCTGCACAGAAAGCGCCGGAAGAGGAAATGCCCGAAGAAGAGCCGGAGGAGGAACGTCTCCAGGCCCACCCGGCAAAACCAGCAGCCCGCCAGGAAGAACTGCGCCCGGCCAGGAAGCCGCTCAAGGAACATGAACGCCAGCCCCCGGTGAAACGGCTCATACCCCTGGCCCGCGAACCGGAGCCGGAGCCTGAACCCGAACCGCCGCAGGTCCAGCAGCCCCAGAGACGCGTGCAGATAAAGACAGTGGAAGAGCCCCAGCAGCGCCGGGTTCCCGTCGTCCGCGGGGTCCCCACCCCGGTAAGGGGAGAGATGCAGCCGGTCAGGAAGCCGGAAGTACAGACGGCGATGCGGACTGCGATGAACGCACCCGTCCAGCCCATACGGCAGACCCAGGTCTTTCCGGTAAAGGCCACAACCGCAGAGCCGGTCCGGCGCCCGCTCCCGGAAGCGCCCCGTGAGGCAGTTGCCGAAGAACGGCCGGTGGTGCGCAGGGCCGTAGTCCCGGAAGAGCCGGCAGACGGCCCCCAGTTCTGTCACAACTGCGGAAAGAAACTGCCGGGCGAAGCAAACTTCTGCCCGGGATGCGGGACCAAGCTCGGACGCTCGCGGACCGACCCGGCAGCCCGGGCGTCAAAGACCATCCCCCGTCCTGCAGCAGTAACCACACCTCCCCCGCCCGCCCAGCGCCGTATCCCCAAAATAGAGGAGATCCATGAAGAAGACGAGGAAGAAGAGGAGCAGCCGCGACGCCCGCCCATCAAAAAGACCCCCAAGGGCAGCGACATGACCATCCTGCAGAAATTCCTCCGGCGTTAACCCGGGCAGGCAATCCCGGGTTTTGACCTTTTTTATTTCTGGGAGAAATACCAGCATACCGGCGTTTTTCCATAAGAAGAAACGGTTATATGAAATCCAGTCTCTTCTATTAGTACGATTACGGAAAAGAAGCCGAGGAAGTTTAATGAAAAGAAATATTCAGATCGAAGCATTGAATCAGATTCCCCTTGAAAAACAGCGGATTGAACTCGTTGAGCGCAAATGCCTCGGCCACCCCGACAGTATTGCCGACGGAATAGCCGAGTCGATCTCCCAGGCACTCTGCCGGGAATATCTCAATGAATTCGGGGCGGTCCTCCACCACAATACCGACCAGGGCGAGGTTGTTGCCGGAGAATCGTGCCCGAAGTTCGGCGGCGGAAAAATGATCCGCCCGATCTATGTCCTGATCGACGGCAGGGCAACCAAGCAGTTCAACGGGGTCACAATTCCCACGGATACCGTGGCAGTCGAAGCAGCCCACACCTACCTCCACAAGATCCTTCCCGAACTTAACCTGCAGCGGGATGTCATGATCGACAGCCGCCTGGGGACCGGTTCGACCGACCTGAGGGACGTCTTCAAGCCCCGGCAGGGAAAGGTCCCGCGTTCCAACGATACCTCGTTCGGGGTCGGCCACGCCCCGTTCTCCGATGTGGAGACCATTATCCGGAATGCGTCAAACTATATCGATACAAAACTCCGCAAGAAATACCCGGCGATCGGGCAGGACATCAAGATCATGGGCCTGCGGGACGGCAATACCATCACCCTGACCATCGCCTGTGCCATTGTCGACCGGTACTGTGCAGACATCAAAGAGTACCAGGAATACATGGGCCTCCTGACCGAGGAGATCGGCAATGTGGCAAAGAAGAACACGAAGCGCAAGGTCGCCGTGCATGTCAACACCGCTGACGACATCAAGAGCAAGAGCGTGTTTCTGACGGTAACCGGCACCTCTGCCGAGATGGGCGACGACGGCTCGGTCGGACGGGGCAACCGCTGCAACGGGCTCATCACCCCCAACCGCCCGATGAGCATGGAGGCCACGAGCGGCAAGAACCCGATCAACCACATCGGCAAGATCTATAACCTCCTCTCCACGCAGATTGCGCAGGAATCGATCAAAAAGGTTGACGGTATCGAGGAGATGTATGTCCGCCTGCTCTCCCAGATAGGACAACCGATCGACCGGCCGCTGGTGGCAAGTGTCCAGGTCCTGCCCAGAAAGGGCGTTTCCCTGCCGGAGATCAACAGCGAGATCCAGGCCATTGTGGATGACAACCTCGCTCACGTAACCAGCATCACGGAGAAGGTAATCCGTGGCGAACTCAAGACCTTCTAAAAAGAAGAAAGGCGATACCCCACGTTCCGCCCCGGCTCTGGGCGGATCCTCTTCTTTTTCCGGTATGATCCGGCTTGCGATCCCCAACAAGGGGCGCATCGCGGCCCCGATCATGGAGCTGATGGAAAAGAGCGGGCTTCACCTGACCGAGGGCGCTGAACGGCGTCTGATCGCCCGCACGCTCGACCCCCACGTGGAGATCCTCTTTGCCCGCCCCATCGATATTCCCGAATACGTGGCGACCGGGGCGGCGGATCTCGGGATCACCGGCCATGACATGGTGGTGGAACGCGAATCCGACGTGGAGGAACTCCTCGATCTCCAGATCGGGAAGGCGAAGCTGGTGCTCGCTGTCCGCGACGACTCGGATATCCTGTCGGAAAACGACCTGAAAGGGGCGAAGATCGCCACCGAATTCCCGGCCATCACCCGGCAGTATTTCGCAAAGCGCCAGATCCCGGTCACGATCGTCCTCGTTGGCGGTGCCTGCGAAGCCACGCCGCACCTTGGGATCGCCGATGCAATCGTCGACCTCTCCAGTTCGGGCACGACCTTGAAGACCAACCGGCTCCGTGTCCTTGACGAGGTGCTTTCCACCTCCACGATCCTCATTGCAAACCGCTCGTCGCTTGCAGCGAAACGGGAGAAGATCGACGAGATCCACCTCGCCCTCGAAAGCGTCATACGGGCCCGCGGCCAGTGCTACCTGATGATGAACGTGCACCGGTCTGCGCTGGAGCGGGTAAAAAGCGTACTTCCCGGGCTTTCGGGCCCGACCGTCATGGATGTTGCATCGACAGAGGACATGGTCGCCGTCCACGCAGTGGTGAACGAGGAACGGGTCTATGCCCTGATCAACGCCCTGAAACGGGCGGGGGCACGCGACATCCTGGTCATGTCCATCGAGCGGATGATCCGCTGACTTATCATGAGAATTTTTCCTGCCGTGGATATCCTGGGGGGCAGGTGCGTCCAGCTGGTGCAGGGAAAGCGGGAGAGTGCAACTGCGTATGGCGACCCGCTCACCTGCGCACGGCGCTGGATCGATGCCGGCGCCGATGCCCTGCACGTGGTCAACCTTGACGGTGCATTCGGTGACGCGGCAAAGAACGCAGACCTGATCCGAGGGCTGGTAAAAGAGACCGGTATCGAGATCGAACTCGGCGGCGGCATCCGATCTATTGAGGACGGACGACGGTGGCTCGGGACCGGGGTCTCGCGGATCATCCTCTCGACCTTTGCGATCCGGGATCCGGAGAGCATCCGCACCCTGTCGGAGGAGTTCGGGAGCGAACGGGTGATGGCGGGCGTTGATGCAAAAGGGGGCCAGGTCGCGATCCACGGGTGGCAGGAGACCGCAGGGGATTATATCGGCTGGGCACAGCGGTTCGAGCAGCTCGGCGCCGGGTCCCTCCTGTACACAAACGTCGATGTCGAAGGGCTCCAGGGCGGGATCGCCGCCGGGCCGGTCCGCCGGCTCATCGGGAGCGTCAGGATCCCGGTGGTCGTTGCCGGTGGCGTGTCAGCGCGTGCGGACGTAGCGCTCTTAAAAGAGGCCGGTGCCTATGGCGCCGTGCTGGGGTCCGCACTCTACAGCGGAAAGATTAACCTTTCAGAGGCTCTAGAGGAATCTCGATGAAAGTCACGCTCGCACGGGAAACAAAAGAGACACGGATCGCACTCACGTTCAACCCGGACGGGACCGGAAAAGTGGCTGTGGAGACCGGCATCCCGTTCTTCGATCACATGCTCACCGGCATGGCAAAGCACGGCGGTTTTGACCTCACCTGCACGGTCACCGGTGACCTTGGTGTCGACAACCACCACACGATCGAAGACACCGGCATTGTCCTTGGCGATGCAGTAAAACAGGCGATTGGCGACGGACGTGGGATCCGGCGGTTTGCACATGCCATCATCCCGATGGACGAATCGCTTGCCCAGGTGGCCCTTGACTGCGGCGGCAGAGGATACCTGGTCTATTCCGGCACGTTCGGCTCCCGGACACTCGGGAACATCCCCCCCGATCTCTTCGAGCATTTCTTCTATACGCTCTGCATCCATGCGGGCGTCACGGCCCATATCCGGTTCACCGGCCGGAACGACCACCACCAGTGCGAGGCGGCATTCAAGGCGTTCGGGATTGCCCTTGGCGAGGCGCTCGCAAAGGGCGGGAAGGCAAAGGATATCCCCAGCACCAAGGGAACATTCTGAACCCGCTCTTTTCCTCCCTTACCGGGCCGGTATACCAGATACAACGGGACGTTATTTTCAGGAGCATATCCTCATGAGGTAAGAATGGGAATTTTCCGGTATGATACGAAATATGCTGCACCGACCAAGGAGCAGCGGGAGCGGTACATGAAAGGGGAGTACGAGGAGCACCTCTTCGGGGAGGAGAACGAGATCATGGTCATTGTCTACGATGAGGCTGCATACCTCAAGGATGAGACCGACGGATCGCGGGTCCTCTTTACCGGGCCAAAGGACAAGGGGAAGGTCTACGACGAGATAAAACGCCGGCTTGACGAGCATGCCGAAAAGGAGAGCGGCAGCCGGCATTTCAGGAGCGGGAGCGAGATCGATTCCTAGCCGTTACCAGGCGGTCATCATCCCGGATTTTTTTAATTCCCGTCAGAACATCCCGCCGGAATTGAATAACTGGTTGCCATTCCCCATACCAAGCGAGCCAAACTGGGACATCAGGGGTTCGACGACCATTACGTAGAGAAGCACAAGTCCAACCACAATGACGGCGATGGCAAAGAGGACAAACAGGATCACGTGGAGCATCCGCATCTCAAGAACGGGGATCTCGCCGCGGTTCATCTTCCCTGCCGTAGTGTAGGCATTGTACATTGCATAGAGCCATACAATAAGACCCGGGATGAAGAGGATGACCAGGCCTACGCAGGTCATAATAAAGAGGGCAAATCCCTTTGCCGTCTCCCCGTTGTAGACCTGCCCGAGGCCGGGGAGCACCGTTGAGCAGACGCCGGCGATAAGCGGGCTCTTCTGCTCCCCTGCCGGGACAGAGTACCCGGTATAACCGGGGAATCCGGTCGGGCTCTTCCCGTCCATCCGGGCACCGCAGCCGCTGCAGAACCGGGGGGATTCCTCGTTGGATATTTTGCCGCAGTGCGGGCAGACAACAGGCATGGAGGTATTCCGGATTGAGATTGATCCATGCAGGGTAAAAAGGCTTGCCCGTTGTCTTCGTGGGTTCTACCGTTCAGAACCATAAACGGACAGAACGGATCCCGTTACGGCTCCCACATCAAGGAGAAACAATTCGAAACAACCGGGCAGACCGGGGATAGAGAGAATGATCCGATCGTACTTCGATATCCCAAAATGGCTCTGCAGAACTCCTAAAATGAGATTCGGGAGGACTCTCCTGAGGGGTACAGCCCCGCCTCCTTTGGATACAGGGCTGGCTTAAGGGAGTTACCTCCAAATTTTCCACAGAGTACCAAAAATGCCAGGCATAGAATCAGATTATATTGGAAACGATCCCGCAGAGAACTGCGGATACAAGAAGAAAAAAAGAGTTGATCAGTTGGACTTGGATGCGAGATCAACGTCTTCTTTCTTGATGGTCTTTCTTCCCGCGTGCTCGGCAAGCTTGTTTGCTTCCTTGGTGAGCTGGGCAATGTATTTCTCAGCCTTTACCACGAGTGCCTCTGCAGCATCGCTGCCCACTCTTTCGGCTCCGTTCTTCTTTGCAATGCGTACAACTGCAGCAATTGGTAAATCTGCCATTTTTCTTACCTCAAAAAGAAAGTCTATTGGCACATATAAAAACTTTTGGGGAAAAACCGCCATTTTGGCTGGTAAAACGATATTGGAAGGCATGCAGAACCTTTCGGGCAAAACGCGCCGCGGAATTTCGCAGAATATTTTTTATTGGCACAAAAGCGTTTATTTTAAAAAACAGGCCTCTTTAAGCGATTAAAATTTATTCCAGCAAAGATGCTGCGAGCAATAGCGCATTCGTGAAATCCGGTGAGGCGCGCGAGGTATCCACGAAAATTCTATCGATATTTACGACCGGTGCCCCATGGGCAAAACCGGCACCCAGGAAGGTGAGCGTACGGAAGACCAGGTTGCCGGAGATCCCATCCGGTGCGATAATCAGGCCACAGGATTCAATGGCATCCTCGATCAGGATCTCGGAGTGCACGGCCCCCGAGAGCCGGGCGACAAGCTCTGCATCGGCCATGCTCCGGTCCACCTGTGCGTGCCGGCCGACATCACCGAGCCGCCCCCCCGAGAGGACGCCCACCTTCTCCGGAAGCCCGAACCGGCGGACAATCGTCCTTCCCTTCCGGATCAGCGATATTTTTTCGGCCACTGTCCACCCCTCATCGATCCCCACCGGGGCAAAGAAAAATTTCCTACCGTGGGCAGTTTCGAGGAGTGCGATCCGCTCCAGGTGATCAACGCCGGTTGCTGCCTTCAGAGCCTGGAGGGTCGTGTTTGCCGGCAGCGTGCCACGGACTGCCGCGTTGATCGCTCCGTTCATAAGATCGGTGACCAGCGCAGTCTCCGGACTGTCGCTCTCGTGGATGTGGACATTTTTATGGCCGGTAGGCACCTTTGCGGCTCCCGGCTGCATATAGCAGACAATCGTGCAGGGGACCCGGACCCGGCACGCATCCCCGATAACCTTGTCGGGATCGACCCCGGCCCCGATCCCGATGGTCTTTACTGCGGCCGGCATGGGGCCTCACCGGGAGAAAGGCAGGTGATCCCGTTTGTGATAAAATCAAAGACCTGCGCCTCGTCCCCGTCATACCGGATCCGCAGCTGGCGCGTCCCGTCTACCGTACCGATATCCCGTGCAGTCATGCCGACCGCAGCAAACCGCCGGATAAGTTCGCTGACATGTTCCGTGCGTGCAGTCAGGATGAACCCCATCCCCGGGTACATTTTCACCCACTGCTCGAACGTCATCCCGTTTGCCGCGAGATCGGGCTTGGGAACCCGCCCGAGATCGATCTCGGCCCCTTTACCGCTCACCTCAAGGAGCATACCCAGCGTCCCGATGAGGCCGGGATTGCTGATGTCCTTACCCGCAGTAACCAGGTGGTCCCGCCCTATCTCCTCGAGCAGGGAGATCTGGGCACGGACCTGTCCGGCCGTTTTCATGGTCACGGAATCCCAGTTGAGCGCACAGGACGGGTGGACACGGCCGGAAAGATCGATGGCGGCGATGACGTGGTCACCTTCCAGTGCGGTGTTGGAGTAGATGATCGAGTCGAGCCGTGCAGACCCGAGGATGGAGACATCGATGACACTGTAGGGTGCATCCGGGTGAAGATGCCCGCCGACAATCGGCACCCCGAACTGCGCCGAGGCATCATGCATGCCCTTTACCACCTGTTCGTGGATGTGGGTATTTTTCGGCATGGAAAAGACATCCACCATCGCGATCGGCTTTCCGCCCATGGCAGCGATATCGTGGATATTGACCAGCACCGAGCAGTAGCCGGCCCAGTACGGGTCGGCCTCCATGAGCCGGCTCCAGATGCCGTCGGCTGCAAGGAGAAGCGCCTCGCCATTATGCTCGATCACCGCAGCGTCCTCGCCAAAGGAGGCGACGACATGGGGTGCATCGATCCGGAGGGCCTTGACCATCTCGCCGATGGCATGTTTCCGCTTTACGCCTTCATATTCCCTGACCACGTGCGCGATCTTGGTTGTAGAACAGTCAGAAACAACCACACTTGTCACCCGGGTATGCACCACTGGTAAATTGCTGTACGCTATTGTGGGCTCATCAGAGATAATTTATTTGATACGGGGTCGACAGCTGTGGTATGGAGTGGGCAGAGAAGTACCGGCCTGAGCACCTTGCGGATCTCGTGGGCAACACGAGCGCGGTCCGCCAGATGGCCGACTGGGCAAAGACCTGGACTGCACGCTCAAAACCTCTCCTCCTGTACGGCAGGCCAGGCATCGGCAAGACCTCGAGCGTATACGCGCTCGCCCGGGACATGAACTGGGATGTGGTCGAGCTCAATGCAAGCGACCAGCGGACCGCAGCGGTGATCGAGCGGATCGCTGGCGAAGGAAGCACCACCGCAAGCCTGACCGGTTCTTCACGGAAGCTCATCGTGATGGACGAGGCCGACAACCTGCAGGGAACGGCCGACCGGGGCGGGGCCAGGGCGATCATCGAGTGCATAAAAAACGCCCGGCAGCCCATGGTCCTGATCGCAAACGATCTCTACGGCCTTGCTCCCGAGCTCCGCCTGCGCTGCGAGCCTGTCCAGTTCAGGGCCATCCCGGCCCGTTCGATCGCCCCCCGCCTCAAGTATATCTGCTCATCCGAGAAGATCGCCTGCTCGGAAGCCGCGGTCCACGAGATCGCCGAGAGCGCCAACGGGGACCTGCGCTCCGCAGTGAACATGCTCTATGCCTCGGCCATCGGCAGGTCGTCGCTTGCCGGTGAGGACGTGCACACCTCCCAGAAGGACGAACGGGTCTCGATCTTCTCCCTGGTCACTGCCGTTTTCGGGAAGGCGGGCGACGAGGAGATCCTCAGGATCTCCCGGGAGGTCGATGACACTCCCGAGGATATTGAACAGTGGGTGGAGGGGAACGTGCACACCCTGACCGATCCCGCTGCCCTTGGCAGCGCCTATCGCTCGCTCGCCCGGGCCGACGAGTACATCGGGTACACGTACCGGCGCCAGTACCATACGCTCTGGCGGTACGCGACGGCGGTGATGCTGCTGGGCGTTGCCGATGCATCCGGAGGCAAAGGGATCCACTCCCGCATCCTGCCCCCGGAGCGCTGGCAGAAGATGTCCACGGCAAAGAAACAGAAGGCGATCCGCGCCTCGGTGCTCTCCCGCCTTTCCGCCACCATGCAGCTCCCGCAGACCACCCTGCGCGAGAAGTATCTCGATATTATCACCCTGCTCGTGGAGCTTGACCCGGAGACCTTTGCCCGCGAACTGGCCCTGGACGCGGACGGGCTCAACTTCTTCCTGAACGACCGTGCCCGGGCACTGGATATCCTCAAAACCCTGGCAAAAGCGGAGCGGGATAAGGAACCGGAGCCAAAGAAGAAGGGTAAAAAAACAAAGGCTGATGTCGCCGGCGGGGATCCCGGCCCGGCCTCCCCGGAAAATTCAGTGCCCCGCAACGATCCTCCCGATGCACCAGCCCGGAAAGAGAGCGCACAGGACCCGCCATCACCGGAAGAACCCGGAAAGAAACCGGTAACCCACAATCAGTCAACGCTTTTTGACGGGTTCTGACCGCGCCGGTAATAATAGTGCAGCTGCACGCCGCAGTCCACGATCGTCCCCCCGTCCCCGTAGGATTCAAAGCCGAGATGGTAGACCACCAGGTCGCAGTCGAGCCTCCGGGCCAGGTCGATCAACGGCGGGATCATCTCCTCAGCCGGGCGGATGGCGTACAGGACATCGGCGCCGGCATAGCAGGAGAGATCAGGAGAAAAAATATCGTCCCGGGTAAAAGGCAGCCAGTCGGGGAGCCGGCAGGCACGGATATCGACCGCCCGGACCGGGCGGCCGGCATCGTGGATGCACTGCGCGGCATCCGGGTTCTGCCCGATCCCGACCTCGACGGGGTTGGCATAGCGGGATGCGATGTACACCCCGCAGCAGTGCTCAATATGTTTATAGCCGGCCATCCAATAGGATTGAGCGATGCGGCTCCATATTTTTTGGGATCGGCTCTCCCCGGAAGGCCTGCAGCTGCCTGCAGGAAGGATGATTGCATCCGTTACCGGGCTTCCGGCAGTGGTTGTCGAGAACCCCGTGCGGATCATGGGGTTTGTGAATGCCCGAAAGCAGATCGATGCACAGGTGCAGCTGGACCACCTTGCAGCCTACAAACACCAGCACCGGATGTCCGACCCCATCCTGCTCGTGGTCAGCCAGGACCTTTTCAATCCCGGCCATTCGGCCCTCTTCGGCCTTGCCCGGGAGCAGACCGGTGTAGCAGTGGTCTCGACCGCCCGGCTGGCAAACGAATACTATGGACGTGCGCCGTCCGACGACGCCCTGATCGACCGGATCGTAACCGAGGGTGCACACGAGGTCGGCCACCTGCTGGGGCTTGGCCACTGCACGGACCGCGAGTGCATCATGTTCTGCCCGGATACGCTGGACGAACTCGACGGGAAAAAGAAGGGATTCTGCGATGCGTGCCGCCGGAAACTCGAAGACAGGCTCACGCCGCAGATCGACCAGTTATAATACCCTTTTTCTTTTGTGATTCGATCACGCGGGCAGGGGCAGGATCTCGATCTCCATCCTGCTGATCCTCTCGTAGATCCGCTTGAGCCGGAGGATCGGCCAGAGCTCGTACAGGAGAGTGGTGACCGGCTGCCACATCGCCACCCAGCCGATGATCAGGAGGGCATAGGAGATGAGCTGGGCAACAAACGAGTTGTTCAGCGTTGCCACGAGCTGGCTTGCGATGAGGGCAATGGCCAGAAACGAGAGCCCGATAATCAGGCTGAACCGGCCGAACCGGAACCTGGCCCGGAACTTCCGTTCGGTCACGAGCATCCGGTACCGGAAGTGGTTGTGGATGGCGGGAATGATCTTTTTTGCTTCTTCGGTCCCGGCAAGGGGGGCCGGCAGGTAGATGTGGATCATGAATTTTGTCTTTGCCGGAAAATCCTGGACCGTATCCACGATGTAGGATTCCGCTTCCGTGTCCAACTCCTTCTCATAGAAAGGGGCAGGGTCAAAGGAGTTGAAGAGCTGCAGGACGGACGTCAGCTTGATCTCGATGAGGACCCTGCCATCTTTCTGGCGGTACATCGACTCGATATCGGATACCGGCTCCGGGACGGGCGGCATGGTTTCCCGGTTCGGCGGCTGAACCAATAAAGTCTGCGAACCCGGCAGGGCTGATAAAAAACGATGTCCGAAAAAAGGATAAACAGGGCCCCGGGGCGCCGGCCTATTCCTTCTCTTTTATGTACAGGATGCCCTCGGGCTCCCGGTAATCGGTCTTGATCACGATCGTGTTGGAGATCCGGTTGAAGACCCGGAGTTTGGTCTGCGGCATGGCGAGCCACCCGATCAGGCAGTCAAGGGCAAGGATTGGGATAAACGCTTTTCCCACGCTCTCTATGGCGGCCGTCCCCCCGTGGACCCGGGTCCCGTCGCGGTTCACGACCCGGATGTTCATCACCATCTTCCCAATCGACTGGCCCTTGTAACTCTCAAAGACCGTCCAGTACAGGAAGAAGAAGAGAGTCTCGAGGCCGAGTTCGAAGATCCCCCAGTGCTGGTAGTCCCAGATGAGGTGGATAGTCCAGAACGGTTCCAGGGCACCGCGGACAATATTGAGGAAGAGTACCAGCAGGATCACATCGATCAGCCAGGCCCAGAACCGGGTGGACCAGTTGGCGAGGTGGAGGGTGACGGGGCGCTCCAGCCGCGGGCGTTCCTCTTCTCCCTCGGGCAAAGAGACCGGTGACGGTGCGGGGACCGGCTCCGGTAATGGCGTAGTCCCCGGGAATTCTGATGCCATTGTAGTATATTTCTACGCGCCGTAAAGGAATGAAGGTTCCGAACCCTGCATCTCTTTTTTTCTGGTTCCGCAGGAACAACCCTTTTTATACGGAGGTACAATATTAAAAAAATCAGGCAGAGGCAAAAGAGGGAAGAAATCATGACCGAATCTGTCATCACCGAATTTACCGGGAGCCAGCGGGAGTCCGTCAGCCGGGTGTACCGGTACAGCCCGTCAGGGGTGAGGGTGCTGGACAGCCACGATGTCACCCGGAGGCTGTACCGGTTCGACCCGGCCACGAACACGATGACCGAGAACGATCCAGGACAGCCAAACAAGATACTCCGCCGGTTCGTCTTCGACAATTACGGGATGCTCGAGGAGACCTTCTCCTTCGGGAACCCTCCCCGGACCTACCGGTACGAGGCCGGCGGCCGGCAGATCGTGATGCGGGAGGGCGGCGACTACGGCGCCGTGGGAAAGACCTTTTCTTTCGAGGGAAACGGGGTGGCCGAGACCGCATTCGGGCGCGACGGCAGCATTGAACGGGTCTACGCTTTTGAACCCAGGAATGAGACGATCCTCATCCGCAAGGGCGGGTGGTACGGCGATGTGGAGCGACGGCTGGTCTTCGAACGGCTGGACGTATCGGTCTTCCGCGAGCCCGAAGCCTTTCTCCAGTTCCTGATGTTCTCCGAGAAGAGTGCCCGCGAGGTTGAGGCGGAGATCGACGAGCAGGTGGCAAAGATCCGGGGATCGGAGCCCGGCCGGAGCAGGTTCGCGTACACGGGCCCGCGGCAGGCAGCGGACGAGCACGGACAACCCGGCGGGGCACCGGCAGGCCGCTCCCGCGGGATGCCGGGGCAGGCGCCTGCCGGCAGGGCAGCAGCGCGGGACGATACCGGTATTGATTTTATTCCCGCTGCCGATAACCAGCGGGATATCCCACGGGGCCCGCCCGGGGCCCGCGTGCAGAGCACCGCTATCCCGATCGAAGAACGGTTCCGGGGCTCACGGGACGAGGACCGGACCCTCAATCCGGGAAGAAGCGCAAGCATCCCTCTCGAAGAACGTTTCCGGAGTTCACGCGAAGAGGACCGCACGCTCAACCCGGGAAGGAGCGCGAGCATCCCTCTCGAAGAGCGCTTCGGGAACGAGGAGAATGACCGGGACGGGCTCTCCCCCGGGAGAAGCACCCGGATCTCCTACGAAGAGCGTAAGAAAGGAAACCGGCTGCAGTAGGCCGGGGGTCACATCTCCCGAACTCTTTTTTCAAACTCATACCCTGTAGAAATCCAGATTGTATGATGAACGCTCTTGGGGGCTTCGGCAAGCCTCCGCCCCCGCCGCGTGGGCATTCCCCGGTTACGATGATGCCGTAGTACCTGCACACAAAATGAAACGATTGAAGATTTTCTTGGACCGATAAAACCCTGGCATCGCACTGCGCCCCGTCCCCCTCGGGGAACTGGCGGCGCAAGAGGGGGGCTCATCTTTTAAAAAAAGTCTCCCTAAATCTAGGGAGTACTTTTTATATCCTGACGTATAAAGCTAAAACATGGCAACAATGACAAGGTTGGATCAATTCTTTGACGACCTTGGAAACAAGTCAAAGAGCACGATAAAGGGGTACCGCACGGCAATCTGGCAATACATGGAATTCATCTACCCCGAGGCAACAAGAGAGCACTGCGGGGAGTATGTGGAGAAGTACTTCACTGAAGGCAGGGATTACCATACCGATTTCAAGAAGTTTATCCAGGTCACGCAGAAAGACAAACCTGGATTGTCTGCCCTTCAAACGTTCAACACAATTCACTCTTTTCTCCGGTTATGCGATGTAACCTTCACGGATAAGCAAATCAAGCAGCTCAAGAACCAGCTCCCGAAGGGTGGGGTTATGACCATGGAAGATGACATGGACACGGAAACGATCCGCAACCTCATTCAGCACACGGACATTAAGGGAAAAGCCCTGATCCTTTGTTTAGCGTCCGGGGGAATGCGCGTTGGGGAACTTCTTCAAATCCGGTGCGAAGATGTTGACCTCACCTCAATACCTGCAGTGCTCAAGATCCGCGCAAAGACGGAACACGGAAAGACAAAAAACGGGGAAGGCAGGATCACGTTTATTTCCAGTGAAGCAACCGCCGCAGTACGGGAATGGATGAAGATCCGCGCGGCATATCTCGCGTCAGTTGCGAACAAGGGTACCGGGTTAAAAAACCGAACAACCCCGAAGGACATCAACGACCCCCGGTTATTCCCATTCAGCGGCAACACTGTCAATGAACTTTTCCGGGAGGCCGTAATCGCAGTATTCGGCAAGAACGCCGTAGATCCAAATACCCTGCGATCAACCCATCACGTTCATCAGCTTCGAAAATTTTTCCTGTCTCAGCTTTCTCTCGCCGTATCGAAGGAGATTGCGGAATGTCTCGCAGGGCATACGGGGTACCTGACAGGTAACTACCGCCGGTACACCGTCGCTCAACTCAAGGAAGAATATCTGAAAGGTGAACATACACTTTACATTGAGGCCATCAAGGAGATCCGGGAAAGTGCCACAAGCACGAAGAAAGAGCTCCTTGCCGTCAAAGACGATCAGAACAAAGCCAATTCCCAGATGCTTTCTCTCCTGATCGAAAAGGACCAGTTGAGGGAAATCGTGAGGAAGCAAGCGGATGAACTTGCCGCACTGAAAGAACAGACCGATCAAATTGCTGAATTGAAAAAACAGACCGAAGAGATAGACACCCTGAAAGAACAGCTGGAGATCGTTTCCAATTCGTTGGATTATTTTATGGACATGCTGCCCGACGACATTAAAGAAAAATTCGAGAAGAATGCGGCAGAAGGTGCGGCGATAGCAGGAAAACTGCGCACGAAGGGCAAAGTGCTTATTAGAAACTAAAAGTAACTTTTTTTCCGCGCTCTTGGAAGCATAGCGGCATCGTTCTAACTTCCCACCCATAATTTATTTGATTTTAACCAAGAAGAGATTGCTTCATCCGGTTGTGAGACACCATGTTCTTTTAATATTTCCTTTGCAGCAAAAAGATCTTTTTGATTTTTAGTGAGTGGGATAAGATAATCATTGTAATATTTCTTGAGATCATTATTTTCCTTTTGTAGTTCTCGATATTTTGCAATTAACATCTCTTTAGAGATTTTTACAAGATTATCCGGTTTTGCTTTCGATTCGGCTGTATTTATTGTCAATCGAAATATTTCGGGATTTATTGAATAATATGTATTAGGTTTTTTCTTATTCGGTTTTGAGCGATCAGTAGTTTCGATTTCGGGTGTTTTTATTAAAATCTCTTCTTCAACTAGTTTATTAAAAAGATTAATAAGTGTAGATTGATATGGAATTTTTTCCGAGTGCGATTTCTCCCAATTGCGATGAATTTTTCGTCTATCTTTTTGTGGTATTTCAATTTTGTTTTCTGATTTTTTTGGTCTGCCACAACGGCGATAAAAAACCAAATCTTCTTCGAGTTGATTCAGTCGAATCTTTTTAAATATATGTGGAAAATCATGCGGATATTCTAAATCCTTCAATAGATATTTCAATAGAATTATTGTATTTTTGAAAGTTCCTTGCTTTTTTCCTTTGAAAAAGAGTTTTAATCGATCATTCAGTTTTTCACTCAATATTGCAGCTAATTTTTTACGTGCCTTTTGGGATAACGGCTCATCATATGGGATCTCCCATGACTGAAATCCCAAATTCCATTTAATGTCTAAAAATTTATCAGGATTAATTTGGATCTTTTCAAATTGAGAGCCCAAAACTACCACCTTTTACAACTTGATATATAATAATCAGTTCAACCTGTATATGAATTTGAGGGTTGCACTGTAATCTATGAATTACAGAACGTCCATCCAATTACATCGAGATACCCTCGATCGACTTCAGAGGGTTGGCAGATTTGGTGAGAGTTATGACGATCTTTTAAATCGAATTTTAGATAAGGAATCGGAACAGCGCTCTTCGAAACAATCAAAATCTGTCTCGGGGGGTCCGTGATGGACGACACGGAGGGGAGTGTCACATGAATAAGAAACGGCTTGCCGTCGGGGTGGTGCCCGACGGACAAGAAAGGGATGTGGCAGGAAAACCACAAATATTATCTGAAGCCCCTCTTTTAAACCTGCCTCTTGGTAGTTTCAGCGAAGCCGCGGCCATAGAAGGTGTAAACAGGGCCCGCATTCGGGAGATCATTGCATCTCTAAACCGACAGGTTCGTTGGGGGAAATTGCAGCGTATTGTCGTCAATGGGATGCCATACTACTGCCCGACAAAATCTGAGTATGGACAACAGGATGGCAGAGGCGAACTCGTAGACACCACCGGGATTGCCCAAGAACATGATCGGACTGCTGCAACAAGAGGAGAGTGGGAATGAAATATTTGCATACGTGTCAAGGCAATTTTATTAATGTCAATACAATCCTCGAGTTCGTTTATCATCAAGGTGCGATCAGCGATGGGGAGCGCACACATACCACTATCAGATGCATTACGAGCTATAACTGTCTCGGTTATGCGCTAGCCCCGACGACGTGGGAAGAAATCGACCCTGAAATATACATCATCGAACTCATCAAGACACTCAAATGTGTCCCTGATATGAGTATCATCAGAACATACGACGGCAACGAATTGGCAATTATTGTGGAGGCGTGAGCATGGGAGCAGATCAACGGCAAAAACTGGCACGAGACAAAATAGCTGTTGATACACCACTCATGTTCGAGGGATCGGAAAAATATGATGAGGAAGAATCTATAGAAAAGATCACCCTGATTATGGCATATAATAAGTTGGGATGCGGGTCGCAACTGAAATATCAACCCAAAATGAAACCCTTAGACAAAGAGGGTCATAATAAGGGCAAATTCCGGGAACTAACAACCGCACAACTTAAAACGTGTTCGGACCGGGCAGACATTATTGTTAAATCAATTACAGACGAAGAGAGAGCCCAGGCAGATAAGCTGCAGGCAGCCGCAGAGAAGGAACGAATAGAGCGAAGAGCCGCAGTAGAGAATGCAAGAGAAGCGAAGAAAGCACCAGATATCACAAAAGACACAGACGTTCAGGGTATTTACCTAGATGCATTCCACGTCAATTCTTCCGATATTGATGATGATATCGCAAGGATGGTAATCCTCTCTTTTTTAGGAGGCCGTGAAATATCAGGAGACGGTTTACCCCTCAAACTGACTGCGGAGACCGGATTGGGGAAATCCTATTCGGTCAATGCAGCTTTATACGCTCTGCCACAAACCGCGTTCTATTCTGGTGCTTTCAGCGATCGTGCTTTGCTATACGATCCTTCAATCATACCCGGTATAATAATAAAACTGGATGAGGCCCAAAGCAAGAGCGAGGCTTTTGAGTCCCTTGTTAAAGAGGCCGTCAGTTCTTATCAGACTGGCGTAACCTACAGAACCGTGATTGACAAGCAAACTGTTGTGAAACAGTTACCCCCACGATTAACGTTTATCATGCTCTCTGCAGATTCGTGGGGAGATGAGCAAACGGTATCAAGATTCGTTCCACTTGGTCTTTCTGACAGGACCGGTAAGAAGTCCCAGCTCACAAAGTTCCGGTTGGAAAAGCGCAAAAATGCAGTGCCAAAATTGTATGTTGATAAGGTTGTAATTAAAGCACGGGAAGTATTGCAGCACTTCTCCGAACACACATTCAGGGTAAAGATACCATTTACCGACAATATCGGATATAATACTGAAGATATGCGGGTCCAGGAATGGTTTGAGTCTGCGATCTTGTATTCTGCCGTACTCAACTACAAGTCCCGAAAAAACGAGATAGATGACGATGGAACAATAATTGTTGAAGCTGATAAAAAGGATTTTGATTACTGCTGCAATCTCGGTATATTCAAATCTGTAAGGAAAATAGAGCACAGATTCACGCAGCCGGAGATAGACATTATCAGTGCCTTGAAAAACAAAGGATACGAAGGCAAAGACATTTTAAGATCCAAATTGGTGGAGATTAGCGGTAAAAGCGATTCGCGGATATCGCAAATCCTTAATGGCAGGCAAGACAGGGATAAAAACGGACTCATGGCAAAGGTTGGTATCACTGAAATATCCATCAGCGAAAACATAGAGCAAATAGATGATATCGATGGATTCTCAGAAAAACGGACAAATCAAAAGGCGTATCGTATACCATTATTACCGGATGTCCGTGCGGGAATCGTTGATAATCCTGTGGCGCGATGGATTGAATCCCCAGACTAATTTTATTCTGCGGCACTTTACCATTTACCAGATTTTCTGGAATGAAAGCTTAGGCGTAAGAAAAAATATTTTATTTCAGAAATATCGCAAATTAAAGTTGATTGTGTAAAAAAATTTTGTTTGCTTGGCCCCTTTCTTATACTCACTCTATTATGGTAATATTGGTAAATTATCGTCTGTAGGAGTAGGGTAAAGTGATGGTAATGGGGGGTATAAACGAGGGAAAAAAGATGATGGGTCCCCTGCTCGATTTACCACACATTACCAGACTTTACCGCAATGAGCATTTAGGCAAGAAGCGGCCCCACAATCCCCCGTCAGGCTAACAGATCCTTTGCAAGGGCCCTAGATCTCCTCCTAGGGCCAATCACTCGTCATTAGCCGTGGTGTTTTCCCTTACTTACATGGACCTAAAGTGATCAACCAAATTGAGGTCTTTTATCCGGAATGCCGACTCTCATTATTACCCGTGCAAAAGATTGGGATAATTGTTCTCTATACGGTGTCTTCAAACGAATTCGTTTGGGAGATAATTCTGTGAGTTTTTTTATAAAATCTATTGGTAGTGATCGGGGATTTTTTAAATCTACGACAAAAAAGTCATTATTGAATCCTTCGAGCTCACATTTGTTAAGGACATGATATGCAAGATATCTCCCGTCCCACAATCGTTCTTTAGTACTTATTATAGCCTTTTGAGTATTTGCATCAGCAAGGTTTAGAGCAACCTCATCTATTGGGAAAATTGGACAAAAGAGAACCATATCGATGGTTTCTTGTTCTAAATCGCAAGATTGCGAAAGTATTATGCCATCCAACTTCTCGATTTCGAAGGCAGCAGTATACCCAATTTTAATTTCTGAAGGATTTATGGGATGTTTTAAAATTGGAACTGAAAAAAAAATATCACCTTGCGCGATCTGATCTTCAGGTTCAACAAATTCAAACCATTCATTCTGAATCATTATAATCAAAAATTATTATTTGATTTGAGTTCGATCAAAATTTTTTATCTTACCCTTTTCGCTGCTAATCACATTTCCTTCAACATTAAATATCTTTTTTGAAGGAATATGAATGACTTTCAAATCGTTAAAACTGAAAATATTTTCTGGACTATGCATTGCCACTCCAATTTGAATAGTAGTTCCACATGGAATACCAGGAACACACGGTATATATTGGGGGGTACCAAATTGTCTCTGGTTGTCCCAAGAGCTACTTTGAGTGGGGGTTACATCACTTCCCGTAAAATTTAAAATAAACGTCATTTCGTCCACCTTGGATTAAATTGATTATCAAAATAATGTTTTCTTATTATCCATTTGAAACCTTCATGTTTTGTAATTGTCGCAATTTCAACAGGTCCTCCAACAGTTGGAGCAACAGGCAAAAACCGCGTGAAATTTTTTGTTGTTTCTACCAAAAATTTTGCTAAATCAATTGCATCTTGTATTGGCATAGCGGCTGGCACAATCGGTGCTTCTGTTCTTTGTTGTATAAATCGAAGGGTGGGGATGATTTGTTCATCTTTAAAATTCATTTCTTTTAGAATATTTGTTAACAGAGGATCGAATCCAATTACGAGTCTATTTATTGTTTTACTTTCCCCCCCCCAAGTAATTCCCACCTCCTCCTTTTTTCTGACAGAAGTTGGCCCTACACATTCACCATTCAATATTTCAATTCGCCATTCTTCTGCGAGATCGGTTTTTGAAGAATAGCCAGCGATTATAAACCCTAGAAATGGTGGTTGTTGATTATCCTTAAAAAATGGTTTATAGGTATCCTCATAAATAAATTTTTTAAAATTATTTGCAACTTCTTCAATCTTATAATTATCAATATCAATTTTCCACTTAACCTCATTATTCATTAAGGATTTTCTAAAATCTTTTATTAAGGTTGAAATTGATGAGTTCCCAATACCTCCAAGTCCATAAGTAATTATTCCAATGGGCAACCCATCCATTTTTTTCTCACTACTTTTGTATAAATTTAATATTTTATTTGCATTATTGTATACATGCGAGATCCCCCCATTTGGTGAGAATAACGTTGTTGCACTATCAGCTGCTAAGACAACACCGTCATGAACTTTTACAGAAATGGCGATTGTCATATTTTCACCTTTATGTTCAGAGTAAATATATGTTTAGTATCTTCGACCTAACCGACCTTCCCCGAGCAATGCGTTCCGAGACCCTGATTCTGAAATTCCAATTCCGCTGCTAGGGTTTGGGTAGTAGATTCGATCATCATTAGATCCAAGGCAAAAGATACTACCTCCACCCGGCTGGAGAAGTTTCCGGACTTAACCATATACTCTATGTATTTCAGCTGCTTTTCAGTCGGAACCCAGTTGAGGGCCCAAGGGCGCTCGGTGGTGTAGAGAATCTCAGAAACTGGTTGTTCTTCAGAATTGGTAGGGACCGGGGCCGCGTCCACTACAGGGACGACAGAACTATTGGAAGGAACTGTCTTCGGTTCTGACTCTGACATCAGTGATGATTTTGTAGTTTCGGAAACATCTGATAACTCTGCATGAACTTCCCTGTCTGCCCGCTCGATCAGCTTCTTAACTTGTCGTTCCGTAAGTCGGGTTTTCTTCTTTCCTCCAGTAGGAGTAGTGTCTTTTAGGACATTTTCTGCAAGCGAAATTGCTCGTTCTCTTACTGGGTCGTCCCGAACGCGGATTAAAGCCAGGATAGTGCGAGTTGAACATTCCGACATATCGGAATGATCGACACAAAATTTGGCTGCTGATCTAACATCCGCTACCACAGACTTCTGGAGACCGCAATTCTTTGCAGTCTCATCAATATGTTCCCGGCACCACTGCGAACGCATCGGTTACACCGCTCTACGTCGGGGTCGCTGTTCCCGAGGAGATGCCTGCCGCGGTGCAGCCGCCTCGACCTGTTGCCGTAGAGCGTCCGCAAGTGCTTGGCACAAGCTGCACTCGGCATCATTTCCAGCAGCGAGTTGCCTCGACGCTGCTGCGGCGGGTGTTGCTGGCACCGAGATAACAGGAGTTGCGGCCGGTACCTCAGCGACGGATGCATTTTTCTGTGAGGAGGCAGCCGGTACATCAGGAACCGGGTTCTTGTTAGGAACGTCGACGCTGATTTCTCGTATCTTGCAAGTTTTGGTCCCATTAGCGGATGTAATGCACCGCACCTTGACATCGTAGTCTTCAATCACATCGGTTTGAGATTCGTTGTCATTCGACGAAGCCTTTTCCGGTTTTAACCCGGTTTCTGCGTTGGCTGTCATAAATGAAGATACGTGTAATAATATTTAATTTTTATGCAAAATTTGATGAATTATTTTGTCGCTTTCCCGCCAAAATTATCTGTCGTATTTGCGCCAAAATTTGTATTTTAAAGAGAATTTATAGAGATATTCAATTGCGAAACACTATAAAAAAATTTATCTTTATTACTCGACGAGGATAACCCGATAAATAAAAATCGCTTCGACATGCCCAATTTTCTCCACCATTGGAAGGGGGGCTTATCAGCTTGTGTCTTTCTGCTCGCAGCCTATCACAGAAAATAGGTTCTGTTGTCGGTCTCCTTTTTACAATGCCCAATAAACACTGAATTAACGTCATGAATTGGCATATCATCCTTTACCAAAAGATCCTTTGTTATGATTGAACAAAAGAGCAGCATGGTACTCATCGATGAAACCCTTTGAAAGACTCGAATGGTGCCCGGCCCAAGGACCAACAGGATGCCCGGCGGCTGTGCCGGTCATGCTACAACGAGGCGGTGAAGGAAGAGCACACAGCATCAGTCCCGCTGCCCGGGACTGTGGAGATCGCCCGGTGCGCCCGGGTGACCGCAGATATCGGGAAGTATTCGATCTGCAAGATTGCAAAGGCGGTCTGGCTCGACCGGGAGACCGGCGTGAAGCTCTGCGAGCATTGTCACGGGAGAGGAGTACGGGAGGATGCGCAGGAGGCGGGGGTGGTGTAATTTGAAGAAAAGATCACTGGAAAATTTAATCATTTTAATTAACGAATTGGTTCGTTCTCTTTTTGATCCTTCTGCATATGCAGAATCAGTTCTCATCGCATCGTGAGAATTCTGTCTAAAAAATGGGGACACGAAGATTCATAGATCTCGTTCTTGACTCCACAATGCGGTTTGGGAGGTGGATTTCGATTAGAATAATAGTACTATACGTTGGCTCTGAAAAAATGCCCATTTTTGGAAGTTCATATTTCTGCATATGCAGAAATATGGTGTTGACTCTGGGAGATGGGTGAGGGAGGGTTCTTAAGAGGTGTGAATAATAATTGTGAAGCCTTGTGAATCGGATGATCTGATTGCCCTTTTGTTCGTACTGTCAGTTTTGAGACAGTTAACCGGATGATAATACCGGATCTGTCATATTGTCGGCAGTCCAATTTTTTTTATACCGAGGAAAAATGGCATCCTGCCAAAAATCAAACAAACCGATTTCTTTATAATTTTGTAGGTCGCCCAAGAAATGTTGAAAAGGAAGAATTTATGGAAAAAAAACTTAAGGAAAAATTTACGGGATCGGAACACTATCAAAGTGACTCCCTAAAATTAAGAGCTAAACTGGTTGCTAAGGCAAAGAAAGTGATTGAGGAAACCCCAGGTCTCTATATTTTCTCAAATATGACCCTAAATGGCTACGAGGTTGAATATCATTATTCATTCTCGACATTCTATTTTCGTAAGGAAGTTGCTTCTCTCCTACCGCGTGAATTGGCTGATCGATATGTTCAAACGACAGAGATGGGAGTGAGACTTCTTAAAAAAAAGTGTTTAAAAAAGATCCTAAAACAGTTGGATATATCATTTTTTAATTACATGGATGAATCAAATCACCAGTTTCTTCTGATTGACCCGGGAGTACTGAATATTAAAAAACCGATTAAGACAAAGATGATTAAACTTTATAATCAGAAAGACACGGAATCATCTGTTGAGAAAGTACGAAAGAAATTCCCTGACGCTTATAAACCTTGGGATTTCATAGAGGATTCCGACCTCGAAAGAGAATTTCTCGCCGGAAAAAATACCCGGGAATTATCTGAAATTTTTCGGCGTCAGGAAAGTGCCATTAAAGCACGTATAAAGTTATTAGATTTGATGGACTGATTTTGCTATCGAGTGTATGAGTAATACGACTACCGCGAGCTAATGGGTCAGACAAAGGTCTTAAGGGTCTGCCAAGGATCCTAGTTGAATTACTCCTCTCCAATAAAAAGCTTAATCCGTGTAGCATGGGAATGATCGTACGATCATTCCCATGACCCCCCGCTTCTTCCTTTGGAGATGCTGGCCGTTTCAGGTCCTTTTGTGATCCCGTCCCCCTACGGGGATTTAATTAATGCATGTCTCATATGTCCCATATTTGTCTCATATCTTTCACATGTCTCAAATGTCTCATAATTGTCCCATATTTTTCCCCGGTCGTCAGACACTGGTTGAACGAAACCGTTTCAAATTGCATCTTTGCGTTTACTCCGGGCGATAACATAATACACCCCGCGTCGCTCGCCGATGCGAACCAGAAGACCGGCGTCAACAAGTCCCCCGAGATCGCGGCTTATTGCTTTCCGGGCAGCACCGGTGAGCTCCTGGCATTCGGCATTGGTAATCCGGGCATGGCTCTTGAGGAAACCAATGATCTTTTTCTGTCGTTCATTGAGTCTGAATTCTGCCAGCACTGCATCAGTCAGCCAGTCTCTCCAGAGGGTTACAACAAATTCTCTGCCGCTCTGGGAAAATTCGGGTTCCGGAAGCCCTGCGTCTCTGCACCCGTTTGTCATCTGGATTGTTCCATATCCAACTTTATCGAGATAGTGCGTGAGATAAAGTGGAAGAGCGATCCGGTGATTACGTGGCCGGGAGCTGTGTTCAATTTTCAGGTCTTCGAAGGTGAGGTCCGGAGGAAGGCTGCCAGGGTTTCGTACTTCAATCCGATCTGAAAAGACACTCACCTGCACGCTTGCATCCGAGGTATAATCCCGGTGAGCAACTGCATTGACAACTGCTTCCTGAATCACTTCTTTCGGTATCTCGTACTTTGTTTCACTGACCGGTGCTGAATCACGGGGAGGTACAGAGCGACTGATTTTAGAGAGAACAAAATCCGTAGCCTGGTCCACCTGATCAAAAAGGGTGCCGGTGAATATCTGATTGGAAGGTATCGGCTTTGCGACTACCGTTCCATGATAGTGCAAGCACTTGATCTCTGATGTTGGCATGAACTTCTGGGGTTTCATGCCGAAGAGTAGAATCGCTGCATTGGTGGGTCGGGCTCCCTCCAGTAAATCCAGATGTGTTAGTACCTGTTCGGTCGGGGTTCCGAGGTTGAGTGGGAAGCCACGCTCTTTTTTTGCTACAGGAATAAACCATGCAACTTTTTCATCGGAAATATCCTTCAACGTTGCTCCGGGGCAGGCTGATTCGTCGAAGGGTGTGCAGGGGATAATCCTTCTGTCGCACAAGAACTGGACCAGTGCAGCATACAACTCTTTTTTCAATTCATCAATTGTTGTGAAACGTCGTCTCACCACATGGGGTGTTGCCCTGCTGATCAGACTCTTCATCTTCGGATGGCGTTTGCCATCATCATTTCCCTTCAGGAAAATTAATCGATGTTTACTTTTCTCGGTTGCCCGTTCGAATTCACGTTCGACAGGAGAAATGCCATGTTTGTTCTCCGGACCATATTCGTTACCAAAAATTCCCAGATATATAGTGCAACCATCAACTTCGCTCAGATACAATTCTTCAGGTTCACGATCAGTCGCTGGTATATGTTCGAAAAGAAATGGTTCGAAGTAAATCATGAGCAATGGATCCGTTTTAATATAATTACGGATTGCTTCCCTCTCTTCATTCAATTCCTTTTGCACACTGCTGACAAATATGCCGATTGTTGTCATCGTCCTGCTTGTGTTTGTCATCATTGTCGTGCTCATGTTTGTCCTCACCCGGGAGTCAGAGGATTTTGATCATGTGAATGACAGATATTGATTGGGGGATGTAAATATGCTTTTTAATATTCAGTGTAAGTTTCTCGTCCCGGTCATCAATCTTGTTTTCAGTAAAACCTAAGCCTCTGATCTTATACATCATCTTATCAGATGACCGTACCCCCGGCCTCCTCCTACGAAAGCACGGAACACTACACACCGCAGTACATCCTCGATGCCGTGATCGCCTGCATGGACGCGATCGATCTCGACCCGGCCAGTTACAGCCCGGGAGATCCCGAACGACCATAGAACCATGCACCGTGCGCATATCAAAACTACAAAAGAAGGAAAGCCGGAATGATGTACGATTCCGTTGCTGAACTGCCAGGAACGTAAGATGATGCTACCTGATAATTAAGAGGATCGCAATTAACCACATTCGGTCTCTAAGATATATTTTTCAAGTTTGGGCCGAAATATCCGATGAGATATGAACCTACAAAATCGAATTAATGATATTCAAAATGGGATACGTATTCAAATTTCAAAGGTCTTTTTATTAGCATATCCAAGTATCAATGAAAAAGAAGTAATATTTAATACAAAAATTCGGATAGAATGGTTATTTTTTCTAATAATTAATTGGTTAAGAAATAGAGTTGGAAAACAGAGTATTAGTGAAGTTAACGTTGTTTGGTATGATTTTATTTTCAAATGGATAACTATCTTCACTTTTTTGTTAATAATTACAAGTTTAATTTTGTTTTTACCCATTTATCTTCTATTGCCAAATGATCAGACAAAAGTCACATATTGTATAGAGATGATCTTATTAATTATATTTTTTACAACTATTTGGACTGGTTTTGTCTACTCTTTGGAAGAATTTAGATATCTCATTAAGAATAATGTTCTACCACTGATTAAAAAAAATCATTCGATATTATCTAAAGAGTTTCTTAGATTTTACTTCAATGGGACTCGAACTTTCCTACTTTCCGGAGTAATCGGTATATTTTTTATAGGTATCATTATTTATGTCACACTAATAATTGTGTTCAATGTAGGACTACTATTGATTTTGCCAACCCTTTTTTCCTTCATACTAACAACGGCATTATTTTATATCGTTATTTACATCGGCATTAATTCATTTCTAATTCTATTTTGGATGTTTCTTTTTCTCTGTTCGAATCCATTAGAAATCAACCCTTACATTGAAATGGGAGGCATTGAAAATTACGGCAATTTTGTACTCAACTGTTTATGCCTTATCGCTTTTTCAATCGCTGCAATTCCTTTACTTATCTTTGCGACCCAAAATTTTCCTCATTTTTCTCAGTTTTTCAACCAAATAATGGGCAATATGACCTTGAATAATATTACTGTTGGATATCTTCCTTCAATACAACAGAACGTTTTCAATACTATTCATGAGGTTCCGATATCTAATATTACAAATTCGATATCAATTTATATCTTAATCTTTGCATTTTTTGCTATAATTTCGCTATTAATTATAACCTGTCTCAATGTGAAGATAGCAATGAGAAAGCAAAAAGAAATAAAAATCCTAAAGGAAAAAATTTCTAAAATTAATTTTTTAGGGAATCAAAATTCATTCGAAAACAAACAATATTTATTGTTTCTTTATGAACAGGTGTCAAATCTTAATGAATTGCCAATAAAGAAAACACTATTGATTCAATTACTATTATCGATAATCACAGGTTATCTGTTTATTAAGAGTCTATTTAATTCATTTTTTACATAAACTAATGAGGATTTTTATTAACCCTTTTCCGAATAGGATATATCCATAGCGCAGAATCATTTCTTACGAAATTAAGAGACAATAGCAGACTTCCAGCATGCGATCTCAATGACTTTAGTATATTTTGGACGTCCCTTTACAGAGATAATGGCCAGTTCGTGCCGGTCGCGCGGATGTGCCCGGACTGCGGACAGATGCAACGTGAATATCGGGCTCGAAAATTGATAGAGGAACGCGAGCGGGGATACTAGGCTCATGTAGGGTTATCTAGGATATGTCACAGCAGTTTTGAGCGGTAAAAAGTTAGGGTTGTTGATCTAGTGTTTCGATTTTTTTGACCAGCAGCAGCACTACATATAGCCAAGCGAGAAGTGTAATGACAAATAAGGCAACTTTGAACCAAATATCAACTGTAATACCAAGAAAATATTCTTGGGAGAATATTGGATATGATGAAATAGCTACTTCAAACAAAGCGGAAGCAAGCAAATTTGAAAGTAATCCTCCAACAATGCCTGCTCCAACACCGCGATAGAAAATGCTTTGCTCTTTCGGAGAGATGTTACTCAAAGGTGACATACAAATATATCAGATAATATCTTTAAAATAATATCCTTTTTAGTGTCATGTGTTATTAAAAAAGAATCCAATGCGCATATGTTGGTTCATTAATGAAACTTAATAAAAAAATCCGCGACGTCAGGGTTGAAACTCCCTTTTCAATCAGACTTTTCAGATTCCGAAATGACAACTTTCTTCGGTCTTCCGCGTTTGCGTTTAGGACCATCGGCAGGTTTCGACTCAGCAGATTTAACTTTGTGCGGTCTACCTCTTGGTCTCTTTTCTTTTTGTTCAATTTTCTCGTCAGTTTTGATCTTTCGAGGTCTACCTCGTCTTCTTTTCTCGCTCTCGGCAGTGAATTTCGATGGTTTCTCATCGGGAATTATTTTGATTTTACCGTCAGAAACAAACTTTAATAAAACTTTTTCAATTTCATTACCAATGGCACGGTTTAATTTCGAAAAATCGCGTGGAGATATTTGATACATACTCTGAAAAAGGCTATCTAAATATAAAATTATTTTGTAAATATGGCACAAATAGGATCAGAACAGGCAGATAATTTTATTGAGAGACAATATTGGATATTAACGCTCCTTGCGTCAGAAACCGGATTATTCTTTCTTTTTTGATTTATTTTGCCCGATAATATCCATTATAAATTTACGTCCTTCTTCTGAGGCAAGGAAGAGTTTCATTTCATCTTTTAAATTTCGATTACGATTATCAAAGTAATAACGGAGAGACGTCGTAATAACATCAGCGCGGGTATCAAATTCCCCACTCTCAATAAGTTGATTCATCTTTTTTTCTATATCCGGCGGAATTCGATAACCCGTTGAAGTCCTTGATTTTTCATTGGACATCTTGCGGCTCATTTGTACAACACTGGCAGTACAACATTATCACCATAAGTTTCGCTAAAGTAACTAACATGAGTTACATTTAATATTTTTAGAGATCTATTATGGATTAGGTAATTTCATCCGTCGAGGCAAAATGTTCTGTCAGAAATGCGGGAAAGAAAATTCAGATGATGCGGCATTCTGCAATTCGTGCGGAACCAACCTCACGAAAAAATCTGCTCCCAATGCGGAATATCTCCAGTCGAAAGAAAACGAAGTCCGGTTATTGCAAGAGAAGTTCAACCGCGAGACTTCACATACCTGGCCAATTGTCATAGCCGCAGCATTTGTTGGGGGTTTAATAGGTGGTCTCGTAGCGCTTTTATTGGGAAATTCAACAATCGGAGTCGGGGTAGCGGTAGGAGTTTTGATCGTAACGAATTCGTGGCGCACTTCGAAATCTGAAGAAGCCAAGAAAACGGAAGTTGAATTGAATGCAGCCAAAGCCGAACTGGAGAAGATGAAGAGTGCGTAACGGTTCTGTGCTGATTTTACTGATCCTGGTCATTTGCGTAATCTTAATTGTCGGCTGTACCAGTTCGCCTGAGACCCAACAACCTTCACCAACGGAGGTCTCCAGCAATGCAGCTCAGACGGGCACTCAGGAAATCGTTGGTCACCGGTACGAGATCAGAGGGCAATACTACGATTCCGATCCCTCAGTTCCGTTAATACAACAATCAGATGTGAATGGCGCTGCTGTCGGCTCGGCGATTCAAATCATGAATTATGACGATTACCAGGATCTTTACAATCAGAACAATTATCGATGTTTTTCATTAAAAAATGAAGGAACAGCTGCCTTCACCACAGCACAATCTGCCGCCGCAGGAACTGCCAGTCAGGAACAGATGCTGAACTACTACAGTATGGCAAAAGATGCAATTAAAAGAGAAGCGAACTGTCAAGAATCCATAACTGTTTTTCAGGATCATGCACTGGGTATTGCTACCAAAATAAACGATTGGAACCAATTAAATAACGAACTGAATCAGAATATGCAAATCAGCCGGAATGACGAGAACACCGAAATTACGAATTACAATAATATAGCCTCGGATTTCGATAATGCGATAAGTCGTTGTTCAGAGAGCAATCAGGTTATCGGAAGCGATGGTATGTGCCACACCATTTGTGTTGCACCCAATATTTATTGTGAATAAATCTCCGAATTGCTTTACCGTGGCCGGGTGACAATCCCGACAAATTTCTTCACGGCCTCATCCGACAATCGCTGTTGCCGGTCCTGGATATAATCACATACCTGACGCGGCGTGATGAGATCGATATAGGGATCCAGTTTCCGGCCGGTGTTTGTGCCGTTTAACGAGGGGACAGCGTTATGAATAGAGAGATTCTCATTTCTCCGGTAATGATCCTTGGTATAATACCAGAGGCACGGGATGACGGTTGGAATACCCGAGCTCGATGCCCGATACCACTGAGACAATTTAGGACGGGGGACTAGCCAGAGAAGGTTCTTTAAAGTTATCGGCAGTTTGCCTCTCTCACTTCAAAGTGTCGAATTCTAGTAGCCGCCGAAGACTTTACAGAACCGCAAATACCATTTCCGAATATAAGCGAAAAAGATTTAGAGGAATTAATAAGAGCCCGTCCATTTCCGTTCACATCGTTCTGGATATCTATGAACCGGCGATTAGGAGGCCGATTTCAAAATATTCTTTGCAGGATTTAAAATACCAATTAATTGCTGATTGGAAGATGGATCAATCAACGCGTGATCAATAACATCAATAAATTCGTCTTTTTCTGATCGGATTGTCATCGAAATAATTATTGAAATCCTTAAGATATCGAGTATTTTAATCAATAGATTATTAATATCTCCATCGTACTTTTCATTGAACTTCTTTTTTTTGGTATAGTCAAGATGTCCACCATGAGAGAAAATACTCCGAACCACGTAGGCATCTTTAAGCGTACTCCTTATTTTGAGTGGATCAAATGAAAAATTGCCGAGAACTTTCGCGACTCGGATACTTAAACGGTAAATTAGTTCCTGTTGCTCGCCGCTTGGTTTGAAATATAATGCTTCTAATCCCATTATCGCATTCGTGATACGCCGTTCAATAATACCGCTTTGTAACAATGCATCTGAATATCGATTGTATGCAATTGATAAATGATCTTCGCGTCCAGTATCCAACCGATAGAATATCAGAGGTAAAATTGGAGATACGTTTTTGTAAAATTTTTTCAAATAATCAACATCGTCATTTTTTATAATATACTTCTCTTGTGGTGGAGAAATATCACCCGATCCTAACGTTCCTGATATTATATATGAATGCATTTTAAATTCTGTAAATTTTACACTTCCACATTTGAATAACCGCAATATTGCTATCATTTTTGTAACTTCATCTTGTATCGATATTGTACTATTTGTTTGAATTGAAATATTCAAAAAAGCTGTAGGATCTGGGATTGGATTATACCTGTGGAAATCATAGATCGGGCTTTCGATTTCAAAATCTTCTTTTTTTGGTTTCCTTAGCTTAATTCCATGAGCAATCTCGATCTCATCTGGGTGCAGAATTAATCCAACTAGTAAAGCAGTCGCTTCAGATTTGACTCTCTCATCCTTTAACTCTGAAATGAAATTGTCAATCTGGGTGCTAATTTCAGTATCGGAAAGCTCCGCTTTATCCAAATATGATAAAATAATTCGCGTTATGAAACTGTTTAATAATATTTCTCGTTCAGCAACTTTCGGTGTTTGTTCTAAAATATTTGAAAGATGTGTATATTCGTCTTTTATTTTAATTATTTGGAAAATTTGGATGGACGATGAGCGCCATGTTGGTTTTATAATATTTATTCCTGATCGAGGAGCGTTAATTCCATTATCATCATATTTAAAATCAGTAACTTTCCATTGTGTCACGGGCATAAATTCAGATTGAATGGTTCCTTTTGCTTTTTCATTGTCTATAGTTTCTTTTACAGATTTTACTAATTTCGACATTCCTTCGCGAATTTCTTTATCGTTCATCCATTTTCACCAACCGAATTCAGTAATAATCTTTTTCGAGACTACGCAAGATGAATGTTGCGGCTTGAAAAAATGTAAAAAACAGCTGAATTTTTATGGGCTGATAATGCGATTTGACTCTATTTTCCTTTTATTTACATTAGTGGATACTAAAGGAAACTGAAGACCGTGCCAAATTTTCTTTTAATAACAATTAAATGAGTTTCAGATCACCCGGTACTATTGAATCAATTCATTTGCAAACCTGTCATTCACCTGATCTCCTCAGGAAAAGGACTATTCCCATGTACAGAAATCAATTCATTTTCTGCTGTATGCCATATTCACCAGATATTGCATTTCCTTGCAAACATCCGGGCTGGAGTTTGGTTCCGCTGGTTGCCATGAATGTTTGCATATCTTCACGGTCTGCCCTCTCGTCAAGCAGCAGCTCTGCCATTACACCACTTGCAATATTGCCTAACTTGGCGACGCCTACTTTAACAACCATGAAAAATTCACCTCTGTTTTGGTGCAGAGCACGTAATGAGAGCCGGTATTCTCAAAGCACTTCCTGCAACCTTTTCTATGGCTTGAATAGTTCCTCAAAATCAGATATACCCGCCGTTAAGTGAGAAAATAATTTCAGTTATCGCTTGGTTTATTCGATTTCGATCTGATATAATCCATTATTGTGTGCATGATAACGGATGGGATCCGTTTTGGTGTTCATAACGATAGGAAGTTCTCCTTTTGATAATGAACGACTCCCCTTTTGACCGTATTCCTGCGCCCCCGATGGACCAGTTCAATTACGCACTTCAGGCTACCGGTGAACAGTCCATGCACATGGTAATCGCATTCGACGGGCTGCTCGATGAGCGGCGCCTGCAGGATGCTGCAGCAACAGTAACCGGCGAAGTGACGGTCCTCGGCTCACGGTTTGTTGAATCGGACGCACCATACTGGGAACCCCTGCCTGGAACGGACCGTCACCCGGTGGTCCATATCCATCTCACAAATGACCCCCACCATGATCTCCCTGCGGTTCTTGCCATACCGGTTGACCCGGCAGCCGGCCCACAGCTCTGCATCAACCTGCTTCGGACCGGGAGCAGTGATACGCTCTGTATATCGGTGCACCACGCAGCAATGGATGCACGGGGACTGGTTGCCTGCACCCGCCTGCTCGCAGAATGTTACCGGAACGGCGGCATCAGAGATGCCCCGAAGAACGGAGCAACGGATCGTTCCATTTCAGCGGTACTGTCACAGTTCCCCGGATCTGCCCCGGTCTGCGATCGGTCTGCGCCCGAAGATCTCCCGGAAGGATGGGCGTTTCCGATCGGATCAGGGGGTGGAGGCATACGCAACTTTGCACTACGGACACTTCCGGCATCCCGGCTTGCGGCAATAAAATGTGCCGGGAAACTGCAGGGGGCGACAGTAAACGACGTAGTGCTCGCGGCATATTTCCTGGCGCTCTGTACTGCGATCAGGCCACCACCGGGCCGTCCGGTACCCATCATGATCTCCATCGATCTCCGGCGGTATCTCAATGGTTCCCGGCCTGTCTACCTGAAAGACACTATCTGCAACCAGTCTGTCGCCTTCCCGGTCCAGATGGAACCGGGCTTGCGGTCGCGCGATGAAATGATAGCCTGTGCCCGCGATGCGATGCAGAAGTGCATGATCCATACCCCGGGCATTGCCTCTGCAGTAGATCTGGAATCGTACGGGTATGCGGGGTTCGCCCGTATCTGCGAACGGGTACGTACTATGAAAGCTATGACCGATGCCCGTCATTGCAGCCCCCCGATCCTGAGTAACATTGGCATTCTCCCTGAAGAGAGCGTGGCATTTTCGCAGGATCTTCCTGTGACCAATGCATTTGTGGCAGGTATTATGATCGATCCCCCGGGGATTGGGCTCGGGGTAACCACATTCAGGGATCAGCTCACGCTTTCGATCGGTTACGGAAGTCCTGCAATCCCGCACGCAGCTATGGAACAGTTCATGGACACACTGGTCGGTTACCTGCCCGGGGCATAGCAGGATTGGGTGGGTGTGTTCGCACACCGTTCTGGTGCGTTATCGTGACTCAAGAAAATGACTCCGTCGAAATCAATACCAGCGTAGTTTTTTAGGATTCTGTCAAGTCTGCGGATGGTTGCATTAAGCCTTCGTCGTGAAAAATATGTCACCCCCCGAAGACTTGACAGAGCCCAACATCCACCAATGGATTTTATTAATGGTGGGTAGCATTCATTCGTCACGCCACATCAACAGTTCCATTGAGATTTGGAATAGAACCTGAAATCAAAAAAAAGGCTTTTCTCTCTACTTTCCTTTTATTTGCATAAAACAAAAATCTATCCAGTCTCGCTCACCACAGATCTACGCCATTTTCCCTGTTCTGCCAGCTACTTATTTCCGGAAATACCTGTACAGCGCGATGGCAACAAGGATATACCCGCAGAGCCGGAGCACTGCGAACACAATATCCGGGAAGAGGGTAAGGCCGAGCAGCGTGTTGAGATGTGTAAGCCCGAACAGCCCGAACGCGATGCCGATCATGAGCGTATTTATATCATTGTTTTTACGGTATACCGCACACCCGATTGCGAGGATAACAATGCAGAGAACGAGGTTAAGGATAACTATGGGATCAGGAACAAACGCCATTTCAGTAGCTCACCGATTTTTATCTCTGCATCCGGGGTATTAAAGGTAATAGTCCTGCATTTCACATATCAGACCCGGCCATGCCGGCGGTACATTCCCACCGGGCCTTTTTCGCGTCTACTGCGAAAATATCGCCTCTGTTGGGGATAAAATAAAAAACCGAGCCTGATGCCCGATAATTCTTATCTAGGACTAAATCTCCTTTGCTGAGGACGGATCAACACCCTAGGCAGTTTTCATAGGAAACCGGATGGTAAATTCCGTACCGTGCTCCCCGGAGACGTCCAATGACCCTTCCAGCTGCCGTACGAGGCGGGTCAGCTGGAGCCCGAGGGTACCGGCACGGGGGTTCTGTCAAGTCTTCGGCAGATCGGGACTATTTTTCGAGATGGTATAATTCAAAACCCCCGAAGATTTGACAGGGCCGTCGTAATCTACCAGTATTGACTGTTTTAAGGGTGCCGTTGCATCTCCGGTTGTTGGCGGATTTTTCACTTTGGAAGAATGTGCATATCGACCGCAGACTTAACAGTACCTCGTCTGGTATTAGACTGATTTTTCCTTAAGGATTTGAACAATTTCAGTATCCACCAGGGCCATTGCGCAGGAGATTCTTTCCAGAACCTGCAGGGTATCGGCGAAATTTTTCCGGATGATCCCATTATCGGCCGGGATTTTCATTCCTCCAACTGCCATGAAGGCGCATTCGGTTGCAATTCCGGCAGCGTTGGAGATTTTCAGGGAGCACCCCGCTTTAGCCCCGTCACAGATCGTGCCGGTAATTGTTCCCATCAGGAGATTGACTGCCGTAGTAATTTCATTTGGTCCGCCCCCGATAAGATAGGTCACTCCCGCCGTCGCGCCAATCCCGGCCTTCAGAGAACACCCGCACAGCGCCGAAAGGTGCCCGGTAGAGAGGTCAACCTTTCTGGTAAAAAGGTGACTGATAAGAGCAGCACGGCATATTTCCTCTTTTGAGAATTTACATTCCCGGCCGATGACTGCAACCGGGATGAGCGCAGTAATTCCCTGATTCCCCGAACCGGCTGAACTCATTACCGGGCAGGGAGCACCACCCATCCGTGCATCTCCGGCATTGGCTGCAGTGACCCTGACTTCGTCGATAAGGCTTAACATCCCTTTCTGGTTCCTGAGGATCGTCGCGAAGTTCATTCCCAGCGCAACACCGTATTTGTTATCCCGCCCGGCTTCTGCCAGGGTCATGTTCATTTCTATACCTTTGTAAACTTCATCGGTTTCATCGGGATCCATGGATTCTGCTAATGCTACGAGATCACTGATGGAATCCGGGATTGGGTCGTCATAGGGATCAGATGTTTGTGGATCTGAATAGCATACCACCCCATCGATCTGAATTTCGGCAATGTAATTGTGCCTCCCCGTGATATGCACAATGCTCGTTTTTTCCTGGTTGTGGGTTTTCAGCGTGACCTCTGCGCGGATATCCGGGGACGGTCCGGTAGTGTCGTTGGGATACATCCCGGTAACTACATGGCCGTTGAGCGTCATGAAACTGGCTTTATCCCGGATATCCGGCGTCATGCCGGAAAATACATCAAGACCCTTTCGGGGATCAAGAAATATCCCTGCAGCTGCAGCTATAGGAAGTCCTTTCTGGCGATCGGTGCCGGGGACGATCACGTTGAGTGCATTTTTGTATACATTCTTGTCCGTCATTATCCCAATTTTTGGGAGTTTCCCCGGCTGAGGAGGTGCATACGGACCGGAAAAATCCGGGGGGAAACTGTTACACAGGGCATGGTAGGCTACTGATGTCGCATATGCCACGGCTGCAGGTTCCGTGCATCCGGTTGCAGGGATTACATTGTTCCGCAGAAATTCCTTGATGTCCACGATCGTCCTCCGGAAAACAATGAGGAGAAATGCATGGGAAATCGGATAAAGACCACGATAAATGCAGAAAAATTTTCACTCAACGACGGAGTTATTCCCCGTTATTACAAATACGCGCATTACCACCATGCCCCGGTTCAGCAGGGGTATACCGGTGATCCTGCTGCTGATGTCGGCGGCCGGTGCCTAGAATATTACATTCGTAAACAGTACATAGGATGGATTTACTTGCGGGATATGCCTATCACTGACATGGGATAAGACCGGCACACCTCACATCAGTTTTTATGAAAAATAAAAAACAATCATTGAAAAAATACTGTGGAGGAAACAACATGAGAACAGAGAATGTAATGTATTTCACAGAGAAGGAAGAAGAATTTGCAAGCCTTCTCATTGACATCGGAATAAAGAAGAACGTCGCAAAGGTGCTGGTCTTTCTCGCCAACATTCCTGAAGCTACATCCCGGGCGATCGAGCGTGGGACCGATCTCCGCCAGCCTGAAGTAAGTCTTGCTATGCATTACCTGATGGATCTGGGCTGGATCTCAAGCCGCGAGAGCAAAGCCGAGAACAAGGGACGCCCAGTCAAGATCTACGAGCTGGTAAAGCCCGTCGCGGATATTATGAATAGCATCGAGAAAAAGAAAATGAAAGAAGCGACCAATCAGCTTGCCATGATACAGAAATTACGAGATTTCACTACCTAATTCCCTCCAAAAGATCTTGTTTTCTGGATATTTTCCTTAAACCAGTTTTCCCGGTTAATTCCTATTAAAGGAAGGCTCTGTTAACTTGTTGGGAGATAATCAATATTTCAACTCCTGAAAAAAACCTCAATCCCTCACCAAGTTAACAGAACCATCGGTGCTCAAGCATTCGAGCTGTCTTTTGAGACCGGGGTTTTCCTTATGCCTGGAATCCCGTGATTATTACTGAAATAAATTTTTCACTCAACGACGGAGTTATGAGATTTCCCGGGAACCTCCTCATGTCTTACGCATATGTCCTGCATGGGGGTGTAAAATGAAAACCTTACAACTTTTTTCCAGTGTCTGTTTTGCATTCATAGTCATGTTCCTGTTGTCCGTCTCGGTCCACCCGGCAATGGCGGCAGAATCGATCAACGCAGAGTTTAATAACTGTGCTTCCTGCGGGAGTGACGACCTGAACGCTGTTCCCGGCTTTGAGGGTAAAAAAGTCCCGACTGTCCTGATCCGGGAGATCTCCCCCACCCGTTCATCGGGGGCCGCAAGCCTGAGCAGTGCAACGGTGGCCGGTACCCAGAAGCAACAGGTAAACTCCGCACTTACCCTCGATATCCAAAACCCGTTTGCCGATCTCTCCTCAGTCTCCACAGCAGAGCTGGCATCAGGTACAACAACCGGCAGCAGCCTCCCGGCTCCGATTATAGAGAACATGAGCGGTGAGGGGTACACTCTGACCGGTGAAAAAACCCATCGGTACGAGTCAACCGTGACATCCGATGACTTCCTCCCGCTCAACACGACGCAGTGGGCAGCGCTCACCGGGGCAGGATTTACCAGGATGTCGGCGGATACCGTACGGTCGTATCGGGACGTCACCTATTATGCGTTCACCAACCAGACCACCGGTTCACACGTGTTCCTAGTGGCAGTCCAGCGTCTGGACAGCGACGGGGAACCGCTTGGGGACTCTGTGGTTGCCTTCAGCCCGGAAATATCTGCATCCGGTAGTGTTATTGCACCGGCTTCAGCCGGTATCCCACCGCGTGGCGGCTGCTGCCTCATGGAATGGCTCGCCCTGATCCTTGCTGTTGCCGGCCTGATCGCAGCGATTGTGGTCGCGATCGCGCTGGGGGACCCGTACATTGGTGGGAACGTTATTGCATATTTCGTGTTCGGTCTCGTCAAGTACGGATTTGGGATCGATCAACCTTATCCGAATGCATATAAATGGGCAATGCAACTTGCGCGTAATCAGCCGGTTATCTTGGCACTCGCCATTCTTACCGGGATTCTTCTCTTGTTGCTCGTTGTGTATCTTCTCATCAAACTCGGCCTCTGCATGGGCTGGTGGGGAGAGGATAATGTGTACTTATGGAACTACCAGTACCGCCTTACGGCCGGGGATAAAGGCAGGATCCTTCCCTGTGAGGTAAACGACCGGATCGCACTTGCACTCCCGATAGATACGACCGTGGACAAGGATGCCCGCTGGGAAGTTACATCGCACTCGGGCATAACGATCCTGGATGAAACAAAAGCAGTAACCGAAAACGGGACCATCCAGATGTGGTTTATGGAAGCGGTGACCCCGGGTTCGCAGCAGCTTGAAGTCACCTACCGGAGTTCCCAACCGGTCCCGCCGTCCGTGCCGGGGCCCGAGTATACCATCGATCTCTCGGTAGCCCCCGCCCCGTGGAAGATTATGACCATCGAAAATACCGGCGGGGAACCCTACCCATCCCTCGTCATCGATCACACCGGCACCGTCAGGTTGAGCTATTACAACCAACGCCTCGGCCAGGTCATGTACGGCCAGAAGTTCGGGTCCCTGTGGACCGTCGCACCTGTTACCTCTACGGATGGTACCGCTTCCCTCTCCCTTGCAGTCGACCGCTCGGGACACCCGGCCATCAGTTTCGGGGATGGCTTTACATTCGGGAACCTGATGTATGCCACTAATACCGGAAATGGCTGGAATGTCAGCAAGGTCTACGGCGGAACGGCAGGCAATGCCGGCCAGTACTCCTCCCTCGCGTTCGATCCCGCAGGGAACCCCCGAATCTCCTATAACGACGGCCTGCACTTTGCTACCCTGGTGGAAGCCCGGTATAACGGGAGCGAATGGCAGACCGCGAAAGTTGACACGGGCGGTCTTACCGGCGATACCGGCTACGGGTCGTCCCTTGCGATCGATACCTTCGGCCATTCCCATATCGCGTACACCAACGGGAAATATGTCCCAAGTCTCATGTACGCAACCGATGCTGACGGCAGCTGGGCCGCCACTACGGTTGATAACGGCGGCGGGGCCATACGGGCCACCGGTTATGACCCATCCCTTGCCCTGGACTCACATGGTGCACCGCATATCGCATACTACAGCGAATCCGGCCAGAACCTGAGGTATGCATCGCTGACCGGTACCGGATGGACACTATCGACTATCGAACACCTCAACAACATCGGCATGCAGCCGTCCCTTGTGATCGACGCGCAGGACCGGCCGCACATCAGCTACTATGATGCAACCAACAAGGAGCTGAAGTACGCGACCTATGATACGACCTTCGGGCAGTGGGTGATCCGCACCGTTGACCGCGAGAACGATGCCGGCAGCTGGTCGTCGCTTGCCCTCGATACCGCCGGGCACCCGGCCATCGCCTATTACGATGCGACCAACCACGAACTAAAATTTGCAGCCTGGACCAGCTGAGTGGCAGGGTCCCGGGGCGAATGGCCGGGTCTCTAATGACCGATAATGAGATCTCACCATTCAAACCAGAACCTTGAAAAATCCATTTTTAAAAAATTCAAATCTGTTTTATCCGATGTAGGATTATTCCCGGATTTTGAAATGTGCCATAAATAAGTGCAGAATTATTTTCATCTAACGCTTTGTTTATGTCATTTTCCGGTAATATAAAAAAATTACATATATTCCTCTCCCGTATCGGGAGAAAATACCTTCCGGAAGAAACCTATGATCAAACCTGTAAAACCACTTCATTTCGGTTCATTCATCCTGACACTTTTATTGATTACGGCAGCCATGCCGCCGGTTACGGCAATGGATACTGTCGCGGACGAGAATGCAACACTTATGGCACCGGATGTCGCACAGCCTGCCGGGCAGGATTCCACGGTGGCCGATACTTCCACGGAAGAGACCCGGGAAGATCGCACGGTCAATGAGAGCAGTGCTGGTCCTGATCCGTCGGATCCTGCCGTTGAACCGGAAATTACGGCCATTCCCGATAGCACGGAGAAAGTGACGCCGGTCCCCGTCATCACCGAAGTCATCACCACAGTTATCGAAGACAAAACCGTGGTGCCCACGGCGACGGGTACACCCGTGGTCAATAACGGGACATCGCTGGTTTCACCGATAACCTCACAACCGACAGCAAACCGGACACCGGTACAGTACAGGTATGCAGGAACCGGGCAGGTTTCGGACTCCGCTGTTGCCATGTTCCGGGGCAATGCCCGGCACACCGGCGTGTATTCAACCGGGGGAATTACACCGGGAAACAACCTGCTGTGGCAGGTACCGGTAGTCAATCCCACCGGCGATCCGGTAGTTTCAAACGGTGGGGTATATGTCGGAAACCTGAGTGGATCGGTCTACGCGTTCTCGGATACGGGTGTCCCTAAGTGGAGAAACGATCTCATCAATTCCTGTACCCCCGGCAACGAAGCGCCGGTTACCGGCACCGATTCAACACCGCTGGTTTTCAATTCCATGGTCTATTATCACTGGCTGGGATGGGGCAATGGCGAGCGTATTTCCATACTCAGGACAACAGACGGGATATCCGTGGATGGTTCCTGTGGAGGCGACCGGGCGGGACAGAGCTCCTCCACCCGCGCCAGTTCGTCGCCGGTGCTGGTTAACCAGAACCTGAATCTTACCCGATTCGGGACCGGGGACGGCTGGATCTGGGATGGAGCACCGAATGTGATTTCAGCGGATGGCATTTTCCAGATCGAAAGTGGCATCCGTTCATCGCCGGCCCTGGACAACGACCGGCTCTTTTTCGGAGCTGACAACGGGGTCGTGTATGCCATCGATGCACACACCTATAACGGGAACAACCCCGTATGGACACACCAGACCGGTGGGCCGGTCTATTCGTCACCAGCCATCGGGAAAAATGTCGTCTACATCGGCAGTACCGACGGGTACCTGTATGCCCTGAATGAAGAGACCGGTTCCGAGATCTGGAAGTATCGGGTTTCCGGAAGCCTCTCTTCGTCACCTGCTGTGGATAACGGAATTGTTTATATCACCGCTTCTGACGCTCAGCTCCTGGCAATCCACGCTTTCGATGGAACACTGAGCTGGGCAATGAACATTCAATCCTCCCATTCCCCCACGATTGCAAACGGAGTCTTGTACATTGGATCAACATACGGCGAAATCTTTGCGCTGAACGAGAAGACCGGTCTCCCTTTCTGGGTCTATAAAGCGGAGAACAGCATTTCTTCTGATATTATTGTAAATAACGGGAAGATCTTCTTTACTACCGCTTCAGGCAATCTCGTTGCATTGGGCGAAAAGTCCCCGACGCCGGGCGCAAACATAGCGGTCTTCGGGAACACCGGGCGCATTACGCACTGGCCGGCCGGTACCGCCTATGGCTGGCTGGGCGGCACCTCCGGGATCCGGCGGGACAGGTCGCTGGACTCGTTTACTCCGGCCCCGGCATTACCCGGCAATGACTGGGTCCAGGTCACGAATGGTGCCGCGATCCAGGCTGACGGCACCCTTGTCCGGTGGACTCCGGGGAGCACCGTGATCTCGGCCACCTCCCGGCCTTCAGATACCGGGAAAAAGTATGTGGCGGTATCCCAGCGAAGCGATTGGCTGCTTGCCATATACGAGGACAGTGCCAACCTGACACACCTGGAAGCACTGGCCAACCCGGGTTCATCACCTTTGGTCTTTGCCAAAGTTCCCACCGATACCGGCTGGATGAGGATTTCTGCCGGAAATGATTTTGCGCTTGCCCTCCACATGGACGGGTCGCTTGTCGCATGGGGGGACAACACGTACAACCAGCTCAACCTGCCGAAAACGACCGCATACCGTGATATCGATGCGGGTTCCGGATTCGCCGTTGGCCTTTCTTCCAATGGCACCATTTATGTCGCCGGGAAAGACCGGTACCGCCTGGTGAGCGGGAGACCCGACGGTGACGGGTTCATGAGCATCGCCGCCGGATCAGATTCCGCTGGCGCCCTGACCGGGAATGGACGCATTGTTTTCTGGGGAAAAATACCCGTCGGCCCTGAACCCCCTCTCGATGCCGGGTACACCGACCTTGTCCTTGGCCCCGACTATGGGTTTGCTCTCAGCGAGAACGCAAAGGAGGCAGCGGTGACTGCACCGCTTAGTCCCGGTACATCGTTCCGGGCTACCGATGGGTCTACTGTTGATATCCCGTTCGGTTCCTCCTTCGATCACACCCACAACGAGGTGACCCGGGTCTTTGCCCCGGATGGCACCCAGATCCTCTGGGCCTATGACCGCAATGCAACCATCGCCCGGTTCCCGACCGGGGCCATGATCCCGCTCTCGGTTGTCCATTACGTGCCTTCCGGCTCCACGGTGAACGCTACGGTACCCTACCATGCAGATGTAACATCGGGAGGGGCCGGTATAGGCAGCGGCGAATCCGTGATGACCGTCTCCGAGGACGCCTGGTACGAAGAAAACGGCGGATCGCTCCCCCGCGCCATGTGTATCGCGGGAGAAGGGTGCAGGGTCGGGACCTCGGCAAAACAGCAACTCTTCATGAGCACGCCGCTTCCCGGTTCTTCCTCGGGGAACACAGCCACGGATTTCATCCCGGTCTTCTCCGTCCGTCAGGTTGCAAACGGTACCTGGGTGGGAACACTGAGTACACTTGGCTCGACCGGTACCGCCGACTCCGTCTCGATGATCGTCCAGAAGGCCAACGCAAACCCCAACCAACCTATCAACTTCAGTATCGTCAGCGGGAACTGGGGCAACGATACCGGACTCAATATGTGGGTGACTGCTCAGGCGAATTTGACACCGGTGGATTCTGACCTGGATTATACGATCACCGCAACCGCTTCCCAGGTGATTCCGGCGATGAATATCACCCCGCAGATCTGGGAGAAGAATGAGACTGCCGGAGATGTGCTGGTCTATACCGGGGATACCGTAACCTGTTCGGCGGGGACGACATGTGTTGCAACCGGGAATTTCGCGCCTTCTGATGTTGCGACGTACTTTGCCAATGCAACCGTCCTGTATACCGTGCCGGTTATTACGGCGAATGGCGTGGCGGCGGGAACGCAGGATTATGCGGTGATGGCGGCGAGTGGGGATGTGAGCGGTTCAGTTTCATGTAATGGTCCTCCATCTGGAGCTTATTTTGATTTTACTATCAATACAGTGAAACTGGATTGTAAATCGAATTGGCAGACTGCAGTGTGCTACGATAATGCACTTATAAGATGGGCGAAAGCCGGAAAAAGTTCATCTCTCAAATCAAATCTAACCAATGATTTATGGAAAGAAAATTCCGCGTGCACAATAAGTTATTCTTTTGCAGTGGACTCCCCCGCAAATAAACCCGTCTATGTTGTAGCAGTCAATAATAACGATATGACGGTGAATTTTCATCATGCAATTGACGCCGAACTTCTTGATACAAGTCTGAAACCAGAAGATACAACCTGGGAGAACTGGAAGTTTTTCCAATATACTAATCTGGATATCAAAATTGGAGATTGGCAGCTGCCGAAAGGGGGTCCCTCATTTAAAACAAAAGTAGAGGTTAAGGGGTTTACAGGTATAATTTGTGGATATTGGACAGGTGAGACTGTAAAGAAGACTTTTTATATCAACCAATCGGGAGGTGTCAGCACGAATTCGAATGTACCCCTCTATGTCGGTTACATCGTTAACCAAACCGGAAAAACATTAGTCAATAGCCATGATATTCCAATTGAATTACAGAGTATCATTAAATCAGTTGGCCGTAGTGATTCGTTTACTCTTAATAAATGGGAACTTGATCCGATAGACCACGAAATCACGTTCTATGTTTTTGATATCCTTGACGAAAGGGAGATTGACGAGTTTGAAGGCAAGAACCTCGATAAATATTCGGTCCATATCATTCATGACACGGAATTCGAAGAAGTCCGAAATAATGTTAGCCAACAACTAGTCAAGTATATGGATGATCCTGAGTATCAGATTGCCCATATTGGAATGAGTACAAATAGGATTAGCGATCCTCCAGAAAATAATGCAGAATTGTGGGTATACAAATCCACTCCGGAGAATATGAAACTGGATAATCTTGTTATCAACGGGTGGACCATTAATGTCTACCCTGTTTCAGGGTGATTTTCTAAATATTCTTTGGACTGTTATCAGAAAATCCGAAAGGAGGTAATTGTTAATGAAAATCCAATGGATATTACTCGGACTTTTCCTTATAGCGATTATATTTACTGGTTGCACCACACGGGATAGTAGGGATAATCTCTCAGACAGCTGTCACTCCCTTCAGAAGTGCAACGTGACAATTATAACCCCTCCGGAAACACAAACGTACTCCAATAACCCCATAATTTGTAATGAATCATCAGAACAATGGGGTAATCTTTCCGGAACTACAGCGCCAACGGTTTGCGTTGATTATTCAGAAAATGCGTCATTTGCATTGTCTCACGCTCCTGTCACTATCCGGCAGAATGGTACCTCGGACTCTGGGAAGTCCTACCTGGTAGAAACAAACCTGACCGTGATCAATACCGGCCTCACCGCTATTGAGGTGACTTACTTAACCGTGGAACTTAAGGATGACACTGGTGACGGTTGTTTTTCTGGAGAGAGGTTTATGTGTGGGGATATATTGTTCGGCCCCTTGGATAAAGATCAGCATCACTGGGTGAATCCGGGAGAGTCGGAAACACAAACGCTCAATGTCAACTTTGTTTCCTCAAAAGATATCGGTTACCTGTCGTCACAAAAATTTTTACTTCTGGGAGTATTTGACGTTGAATGGAAATTCCCCGATGGAAATATTATTGGTAGTACCGGAGATCGCCGCGAATGGCTGATCGATTTGAATACAACAGATGACTCCTAGAAACATTCCTTTCTTTTTAGAGAACGTGAGAGGTTCTGTCGCACTTCGAGGGGTGTGAAAGTTACGGATATTATCCATGGGGTTGGATCATTTCGATCCGTCTTACTACTGAAAAAGAATTCCGGCAATAACCGCATCATTTTTTTCACTCATCGCCAGCACTAATACGCTGCCGACCAGAATCATTTCCTGATGACCGTTACCGAGGACGCCTGGTACGAGGAACACGGTGGATCGCTCACCCGGGCCATGTGTGCCGCTGGCGAAGGATGCAGCGTAGGCACCTCTGCAAAACAACAGCTTTTCCTCAGCACGCCGCTCCCGGGTTCTTCCTCCGGGAACACAACCATGGATTTCATCCCGGTCTTTTCCGTCCGTCAGGTTGCAAACGGTACCTGGGTGGGAACACTGAGTACACTTGGCTCGACCGGTACCGCCGACTCCGTCTCGATGATCGTCCAGAAGGCCAACGCAAACCCCAACCAACCTATCAACTTCAGTATCGTCAGCGGGGCTCTGTCAAGTTGTCGACAGTTTCTGGAATTTTATCTCAGAAGAAATGTCACCAACTGCCGAAGATTTGACAAAACCTTTGGGTGGACGCGTATAACGGAACGGTTGTGGACTATCTACCCGTTTTCTAATAATTTCGTAAAAAATGAGAATGAACATCATGAAACACTATCATGAACCACAGAGTGCCGTAAAGAGAAAGAAGCGATCATGGATACTTTTCTCCCTGCTCGTTACTTTCATTTGTGCAATAATCCTCGTCACCGGATGCACCACAGAATTGCCCCGTACGGGGAATGCCACGATTGATCAGGCGGCCAATGAAATACGAAATTTTACCGGAATTCCCGACTTGAACCTTAAGTATGTGGGTATTGACCATGGGTATGATGCGGATTTGTATGAATTTGAAGCCGACAATGGACTGTTTAATGTCAATACTGTGACCGGGCGCGTTCAAAATATCGTTTTTTATTATCCCCCAATACCTTGGCCTCTGGCAAAAGAGATCGATCTCGATCAAGCCTATGAGATCGCCCTGAAGTATGCAAAGGAAAAATATCCCGCTTTATGGGAAACTACCGAGCAGAAAGGAGTGAAAAATACCGCTCACTATCGGTTTGATCACGGGAGTGGTGATGTCGATTACAACTTTGGTTGGCATGATGAGTACTACTCCTCAAACAGTACAGGCGGAGACCAATATACTATAACCGGGCCGAATTTTGTAGGAATCACGTTGTTTTCGACAGGTGCAGTCAAATCTTACGATGAACGGGTGATACCCCTTGACCCGGCCCTCAACCTGACACCCGATCTGACCGAAGATCAGGCCTGGACGATTGCCCAGAATTATTATGCATCTCACAGAGCGGCGAATGTCGCGAAAGCTCAAACAACAAATCTGATTATTACCCCTGTGGACTATTTCTCTCCTGATGTGAATTTATGTAAACAGCACCTGGCTTGGGAGTTTGAGGCCTATAACGACAAAGGACGAGGTGGCAGGATCTGGATTGATGCTCATGACGGAGAGGTTTTATATTATTTACCTGATATGTAACAGGGCTCTGTCAAGTTGTAGGCAGTTTCTGGAATTTTATCTCCGAAGAAATGTCACCAACTGCCGAAGACTTGAAAGAACCCAACAAAACTTGTAAGTTTTCTTACTCTCTACCATTTTGATGAGACCGCCATGAAACCAACCTTTCTTTTATTTTTTATAGTCCTGATCCTTGCAGGATCTGGTATTTGTACCTGTGCAGCCGCATCGACCGGAGAATCAACACATTCCAGTCAGACACCTGACTGTTGGATTCATCTCGATCCGGTCCCGGACAAACACGAAAACGACACGTTCGTTATCACGGGTACGACAAATATCCCCGCAGGAGAATCAATTGACATCTCGGCGGGCCTTATGTACTTTCTCCCTGGGGGCGGGAACAGGTTTGTCTGGTACTGGGAAGATAGCGTTTCCGTTGTCGAAGGTCCCAATGGACAGAATATATTTACGACTCCACCGATTCGGCTCACCTCCTATTATAGTGGGGAGGATTATAGAGAAATCAGGACGGATGATGACTATAGGATCGACGCAGAATATAAGAAAAATAACATTTCAGTCACGGGATATGTATTTTTTCATATTTTAGCACCTGAAACGGTCCCTCCCACGTTGACCCCACAGCCCGATGATAGTGTCGTCTATTTCCTTTACGGTGAAGAATGTGCCCACTGTCAGAGTGTCCTGCCGTTCATCCACAACATGACAAAAAAATACCCGGATATCCCCATGCGGCAGCTTGAGATCTTTCACAATTGGGCTCTGATAAATATGATCCGGGGATCACATGGGAAAGAGAATTTTTCGTTATGGTAGAAGGTGGAACGGATAACAATTCGTTTACCACTCCGGAGATACGGATCACTCCCGAAAAGACAGTCAACGGATATCTCGAACGAGTTAATTATGGCGAATATTATGCATTAGCAAAATATAGCGAAAATAACTCCGTTATAGAGGGTATTCGCTACAACATTATCCCTACAGCGACCCCACAGATTGTCACGTTATCGGTAAATGCCGAGCAGAATGTCTCACACGGAAAGTCTACTCCCTCGTCAGAAAAATCGACGGTTTCTCCAATTTTGGGGATGATTTCTCTTGGTCTTGTCGGAATCTCTTTTGTCTTTTTTAAGAGATAATTTTTTTAGAGAGAATATTTCACAATCCCGGCTCAATTTTTCCCGGCAATAACCGCCACCCTTTTTTCACTCATCGCCAGCGTTATCCCCCGGCCAACCGGATTATTTTCTGATAAGATCTGCGATAATTCCGGAGGATATTGCACGTTATAATTTTTGAGGGGGAGAAATGTTAGATTATTTACTCTATTTCAGTCCAATCATTATTGCGACACTTGGAGCTATTTTCATCCCTAAAATTCTCCGAAAAAAACGTAACCGTCTCCTCGTTACGGTGGCAATCAGTATCTTTGGCTTAATCCCCATTTTTCTGACATCTGCAGGAATCATTTCCCTTACCTCAAATGGCGAATTTTTGATCCTGATGCTGGTACTCTTACCGCTGGCGATCCTCACACCATACCTTCTCATTGAAGAGAGAATTTTTCTGCAGCCAAAATTTCCGCTCGTCTTTATTGTTGCTGTGTGTTCAATTGTTTGTCTTTTTTTCTGCGGATTTCTGTGTGCGTTCGGCGGAAGAGCAATATTTCCGGAAAATTTCTCGATCCTCCGTCCTGTTGGTTTTTTTATTGAGGGTGCGGTCTTTGCCAGTGCAGGTTACGGGATGATTTTGGTCTTCCAGGTACTCTTCACTCTACTTAAGGAAAGGACGAATAACCGGATCGCTCAATGGCACCTGGGGGTCCTTGCCGGCTCGATCGTTATATCGGTATTGGGGATGTTGTCACTGTTTACCGGGACGATTTATCACATTTCACCCTCAAATATTCCCCTTTTATGGATTATCCTGAGCGGTCTGGGAATTGTACTTTTCTGTTCCGTCACATCTGTACCGGATCGGACGGTTCAGGTCAGCACTCTTCCCCTGTTTGCCCTTGTTTTTCTGGTTCTTGTGGGCGTCCAGCCGGGGTTATCCGCCCTCTTTGTTCTTGGTGGAGGAACCCTTTTGATCCTGGCGGAAGGATTCGGTATGGTATCTGGGATGATAATCTTTGCAGAAAAATTACACTTCTCCCTCATCATCTCTGGTCTGCTCATCTCTTCATCCATCATTATTTTTGGTCTTCATGCGTTCGGGATACTGGATCTGGGGTTTACCTGCCAGACCATGGACAATCCTCTTTTTTCAGATCCCCGGTTTTTCCTGTTGCTGATCATCGTCAGTGCAGGGATAACAATAGGAATATGCGGAATACTTTCTCTTATCGGGAGGACCGTCATTCATTCCCATGGTGTTGAGCGATGAGCGGTCACGTCTCCGGAGGTTTGCGTTAAGCCTAGCGTCGGGGAAAATATGTCACCTTCCGCAGATTTGACAAGACCAATTTTATTGACGGAGGTACTATGCCATTACACAACGGAAATAAAACGCCTAAACTGATCACATTATTTCTTTTAATTGTGGGAATAACGCTCTCAACAGCAGGCTGTTTAAGCCATGAAGTGAATGTTCAAAACCCTCAGAACATAACAATAGCAAATACCACTCCATTAGTGCAGGAAAATGTCTGTTATGAAATCAATCAGACCTCTAACACTACCGAGAAATATCCCGTGGGATACCCCGATCAGTTCGAGGAATATTGGGTTCATATCGATCCGATCGCCGATCATAAAGAGGGAGATGTGTTCCAAATTACTGGTTGCACAAATGTCCCGAATAGCACACAATTCTGGGGAGGGATCATACAGAGTGAGTACTTTACACCTTACGGAGAGTCCTTTATCCCCTCTACCGTTAAAAATGTCAGCTTTACATCGGGGTATACGAACTCTGTTCGGTATTTTTCCTATGAAGTGAATAGCACGGGATTTCCATACTCTATCTATCAACTTAGTATTCTACCTACGGATCCTTTTAATCGTAACACCTCCGTGTCCACATGGAGAAATTTTAATATCACTCACTGACTGGCTCGATAGATTCCGATAAATAACCGCAGCCATTTTTTCACTCATCGCCGTGTTTATGCTGCCGGGCAAAAAACGGTACCGGGATGACACAGCCTTTGGTTGGCAATGGTACCCTCAGCCCGGCCCTGTGTGGCCCGGGGCTACGGGGTATAATCATTCTTCTTCTCCTTGCCGGAATTTGCATTCCTGGTGTAAACGCTACCGGCACAGGCCCGCAGCTCAGCCTGACCGGTCCGCTCGTAATCGGGGAAACAGTACCCTGCAGCAACCCGGTATCCATCAACCTCACACCGGGTTCGACACTGACATATTCCCTCAACGGGACACTCTTTGCAACCGGTCCGGATGGTACCGGGCTCTTTACTGCACGGGAACGGGATGCAACCCGGATGTATGTTGCCGGAGGGACGGCCCGGCCGGTCAGCCGGATTATCGTCGTCCCGCAGGAGTCAGCCGTTGATCCCGTCGATAGCCATACCGTTGAGATCACGCGGTATTTCTCCGATTCCCTCCTAAAGATCCGCGATGACTCCGCACTCACGGTGCCGATGACCACCAGCGGCGTGTATTACCTGGGCACGGGAAGCAGCATGACGGCAGAGGCAGGCAGGATCACGCTGATGACCCGGCCAAAATACTGGCTCAACCCGGAAGTTTCCCTCATGAGAATGGAGTTCGGGGAGCAGTCCCGTATCGAGATCCTCTGTACCGGTAACTCCACCGCATATTCCTGCACCGGGTTTTACATCGCCAACCGGACCACGCCCCTGTCGGTTTCCCGAACCGTAGCCATGTCAGTGTTGCCCCCGGTCCCCAACCATGACACAGCAGCCTTGCGCCCCCTGATCTTTTCGGGAGAAACTTCGGCATCTCTTGATGCCTCCGGCCGGGTGCAGTACACCGTGGAAGCAACGTCGTCACCACCTGGCGTGACCATGAACATCTCAAACGGTATCCATGTACCAACGGATGAAGGAGCACCTCGCGACGTCTTCTTGGCGGCAAACGAAATCTTTACCGGCCCGGGCCGGCATACAATTTCACATTCGTACCTGCTCCCTTCCCCCGGCATGTACCAGGCATGGGCCGCGATTACCGTTACCGTCCCGGATGCGTACGCAACGGGAGGAAATCCCCGGAAATATACACTTGGGCCCGTTAGCGGGATTTTGTATTTTAATGGGACATCCGGCAGCACGCAGGCACGAACTTAAGGATCTTTGTCCCAAGCCGCCACCCTTTTTTCACTCATCGCCAGCGTTATCCCAATCCCGAATTAAAATAGATTTGTTGAGAGAACCTGGTGGTTTGCGCATGGTTGACATAAAGGTAATCCGGTTTGCGGGATATGTGGGCATATTAATTGCCCTTTTTATCCTGTCACTCATCATTGGAGAGCTGACCTTTGGAAAAGATGTTCGATTTTGCTAGATGATCGCATTCTGCAGCATGTTAATAGGTATGATTGCATTTTACTTGCTGGAATTATTTGAAAAAAATTTCCCTTGGTCCAATAAGGTTCGGTAAAGTTGTCAGGGAATGGCAAGATATTATCGAGAAAAATATTACGATAACTCCCGAAGACCTGACAGAACCTTATCCGACAACCCACCAGGACCCATAACTGCAATACTTTTTTCACTTAACGACGTGCTTATGCCGTCTTCCATAAACCATTAACTATAGAGCCCCGCCCGTATATCGCCCGCGGTTGCCGGTATGGCGATAGTGAGCAGATGAATCATGAGATCCGCACATCTTCTTTCCAGTGCCTGCATTGCGGTTGTGGCACTCCTTCTTTTATCCGTTTCTGTCCACCCGGCAATGGCGGCGGAAGCGGTCAACGAACAGCTTGGCGGATGCATGGGCTGCAGCCCCGGATTGGATGATTTATCGTCATTTCCCGGTTTTGAGGGTAAAAAAGTCCCAACCATAACCATCCGGGAAATTGCACCAGGAAATGCACCCGCTGGAAATACCCTTACCACCACAGCGGCAACGGTTGCCGGGACGCAGAGAATGCGGCTCAATTCGGCGGTAACGCTCGATATCCGAGATCCATTCAGCGGAAATGCCGCAACATCCACAGCCATCGATACAGATATCAGTACAACGAAGGATCGGGAGATTGCCGCAGTTATTGCAAACCTGAGCCGGGACGGGTACGACCTGACCGGAGAAAGTTCTCATCGGTACGAATCGACCGTAACATCAGACGATTTCCTTGCGCTGAACAGTTCACAGAAAACTGCACTTGCCAATGGAGGGGTCACCCTGATCGCTGGCGACACAGTCCGGTCGTACCGGGATGTCACCTACTATACCTTCACCAGCCGAACAACGCAGGCCCATATCTACATGATGGCAATACAGCGACTGGATACCGGGGGAAACCCGATTGGGAACCAGGCCCTTGCACTCAGCCCGGAATTTCCCGCATCCGGTGCACAGGTTAATAGGGCATCGTCCGGCGCAGGTTCGACGGGTGATAAGTACTGCCTTATGGAGTGGAGTGCGGTCATCCTTCTGGCAGTCGGGCTTATCACCGCTATTGTAGTTTTAGTCTTCACCAAAAATCCTGCATATTCCGAACCAATCCTGGATGGACTAGCGTTCGTAATCGGATCAATGTACTATGGTCAGGAGACGCTGTGGAGCGCGGTACAGCTCATGAAAAAATTCAGAGTTGCCCGGCGTTTTATCTTTGGCGCTGCACTAATCACTGGTATTCTCCTGCTGTTCGCTCTCGTACTCTCGATCGATGAGCTCGGCCGGTGCATGGGCTGGTGGGGTTCGGGCACTGAGAGCGTGTGGAGTTACCAGTACCACTTCACCGATGCCGACAATGGCAAAGTCTTGCCGCTTACCCGGCACGACCGGTTTGCGCTTGCCCTCTTTGCGGATACGCGTGTGGACAAAGATGCCCACTGGATGGTGGAGTCGCACCCGGGACTGGAGATTAGGGAGGAACTAGTTGGTGCAACGGAAAACGGGACCATCCAGTCATGGCTTGTTGAGGTAACAGAGGCCGGCTCGCAGAAGTTCACCCTGACGTACAAATCGAAACTGCCGGTCCCGCCAACCGTGGCCGGGCCCTATTATTCGATCGGACTGCAGGTTGCCACGGGGACATGGAATATTTCAACGGTAGACGAGACCGATGATGGTTTAGAAATCGGTGGATATCCCTCCTTTCTCATCGACCGGTCAGGCACTCCCCGAATCAGTTACTATGATGATAAGAACCACCGGATCATGTATGCCCAGCAGACCGGCAACTCCTGGAAAATAGAACCCGTGGCCGACAGTGCTGGTACCTACTCGACTTCACTTGCGCTCAGTCCGTCAGGAGACCTTGCGATCAGTTTTGGGGACAGCGTATCGTACGGAAACCTGATGTATGCTATCAAGAACGGAACCCGGTGGGACATCAGTAAAATTGACAGGGGAATAGCAGGCGACGCCGGTGAATATTCCTCGCTCGCTTTCGATGCGTCGGGCCGGCCCCATATTACGTATAATGACGGACAGGACTTCGCGAGCCTGAAATATGCCCTGTATAACGGTAAAGACTGGGAGATCTCGAATGTTGACACTGGCGGCCTTACCGGGGACACCGGATACAGCCCGTCTCTTGTTATCGACACAACAGGCCATTCCCATGTTGCCTATACCAATGGCAATTTTTATGCCGACCTGATGTATGCGACCGATAAAAGCGGCAACTGGACGATCGGGCGCGTTGACGAGGGTGGGGGCAGGATGACGTCCACAGGGTTCGATCCCTCCCTTGCCCTCGATTCGAAGGATATCCCGCATGTCAGTTACTACGATGCATCGGGCCACGACCTCCGGTATGCATCGTGGAACGGGACGCTATGGAACCTGGAGACGGTCGATAATGCCGGCGATGTCGGCCGGAACCCCTCGCTTGCAATCGATTCGAAGGATATCCCGCATATCAGTTACTACGATGCATCGAACGGGGAACTGAGGTATGCCACCTATGACGCGACCTTTGGACACTGGGTGATCCGGACCGTTGATAATGAGGGTAACGTCGGTGATTACTCATCGCTTGCGCTAAACCCGGCCGGCTATCCCTGCATCGCCTACTACGATGCAACCAACCATGTGCTTAAATATGCAGGATGGACCGGGTGAGGGGTTACGTTCCCGTCACATTTCTCCCGAGCACATCAGTACCAGGGATATAAAAAAGAAGCTCTGTTAACTCGGCAGGGGATGGATAATTTTCTTCTTTAGAGAAACATCACCCTCCCTCAACAAGTTAACAGAACTCATTTAAATATTTGAAAGATAGTAATCCCGAGGAGATTATCTTTGAGTCACGTTAACGTACCAGAACCGTTAGTACCAGAGATGGTCCATCTGTACCTTCCCGTCCGGATATAACCGACCCCCCTCCATCTCAATCAGCTGGATTTTCATCTCCCGGCCTCCCTGGAACCCACTTGGATCACCATCAGATCTCAGGGCGCGATGACAGGGGATTATGAGCGGGAACGGATTATTGGCAAGTGCATTTCCCACCGCCCGAGCACCCCCCGGGACTCCAAGATAGCGGGCAATACGACCGTAGGTACTCAAATAGCCCCGGGGTATTGCATGTTCCGCCAGGAGAACTCGCCGCTGGAATGGCCGGCACAGCTCAAGATCAAGCATTTCTATCCCGAATTTCACATCGTTTCCGGAGAGAAATGACCGAATGTCAGAAATCAGAGCAATGATCCTCCCCTCCTTCACAGTTTTCACGGAAAACGCCGGAGGAGATCCGGTTCGTTCAGCACGCGTATTTCCAGGGAGAATAATTCTCACGACTTTAGGTCCCGATACCGATTCAATCCATCTGAGACGGACCCCTCCAAACAGTGTGGAGAATTCGATTTCGGCGGGGAATTGACAGGAGGGGCGCATCATTTTTCTCTCACAAGGAGTGTTCTGCTTTTACCTGAACAAAATTCAGCCGGCTATGATTATGATAATATGGTTACAATTCGGTCCGGGGTTTCTGGGGCATCCTTGAAACTTTTAATTCAAATTAATGGAAAAAGCCGGTTTAGGAAAAACATACATTCAAGAAAAAAGATCTTTGGGAGCATATTAGTGGATGAAATTCCGTAATTTCTGTATCATGGCAAGCTGATTGGTCGCTTCTTTCATTTTCTTTTTCTCGATGTTATCCATAATATCCGCGATGGGCTTTACCAGCTCGTAGATCTTGACCGGGCGTCCCTTGTTCTCGGCTTTGCTCTCGCGGCTTGAGATCCAGCCCTGATCCATCAGGTAATGCATAGCAAGACTTACTTCAGGCTGGCGGAGATCGGTCCCGCGTTCTATCATATGTGACGTCGCTTCAGGAATGTTGGCGAGAAAGACCAGCACCTTTGCGACGTTCTTCTTTGTCCCGATCTCAATGAGAAGGTTTGCAAATTCTTCTTCCTTCTCCGTAAAATACATTACATTCTCTGTTCTCATATTGTTTCTTCCACAGTATTTTTTCAATGGTTATTTTTTATTTATCATAAAAACTGACGCTCCGATACAAGGAATCCCCGGAAGGATTGACCCTGTTCTTTGAAGATAACGGGATAGGTATTCCGAGTGAGCTGAAAGAAAAGATCTTCGAACGGGAATATGGGAGGAGAAAAGGATTAGGTCTGTTCCTCACCCGCGAGATCCTTTCCATTACCGGTATTACCATCACCACAACTTCCTTCACTGGCTCATTTTTCCCGGTGGGATAGATCGTCCCGACAATGTTGGGAATATTTCCGCCGGTTGTGGCCACCATCTCAGGAGTAAGAGTGTACAGAGTTGTTACATTGGCAAAGAACGTCCCGGTAGAGTTGGTGAAATCCCAGACCGGCGTAAAAGTTCCGACAAGACTGCAGGAAGTAGCATCCGTACAGGTCGTGGAAGTGCTGGTATAGACCAGCACATCGCCGGTAGATTCCTGCCACCAGATCTTGGGGGTCATGGAAATGGTCTGCAGATGCCGGGAGGCCGTGGCTGTCCCGGTATAGGAGAGCACGGCATCCGTGCTCGTCAAATTCGCTTTTGCCGTTACCCACATATTGAGTCCGGTATCGTTGCCCCAGTTACCGGAGACAAATGAGAAATTGATCTGCTGGGAAGGATCAATATCGGCCTTCTGGACTATCATGGACACGGAATCGGCCGGATTGGAAGACCCGAGTTTACTCATTGAGCCAAGCCAAGTATCGTTAGCGACCTGCTGGACGGAGAAGACCGGGATCTTCCCGGCGGCAAAGAGCAACCCGGGACTCAGCAGTAGGAATTCTCCATAAACCAGTAATAGGGGCACATCCATCGCGCCAAGCAGCTACAACACGCACCAGAAAAATACATATCGTACAATACACAGGCCATCCCAAAAATATGGCGATGAGTGAAAAAATGGTGGCGGTTATCCAAAAAGTGTATTTTACCCGGTCCATCCCGCATATTTGAGCGCGTGGTTGGTTGCATCGTAATAGGCAATGCGGGGGTGATCATTCCCATCGAGAGCGATCGATGAATAGTCGCCTACGTCTCCGGTATTATCCACTGTTATTGCATGCCAGTCCCCCAAGGGACTTAAATAGCGTGATTCGGTTGTATTATAGACAACATACCGCAGTTCTTTGTACGAGGCATCGTAGTAACTGATGTGCGGCTGGTCCCGGGAGTCAATGGCAAGGGACGGGTGTTTGCCGATGTCGTTGAGACTTTCGACGGTTTCCGTATCCCACCCTGTGCCGTTCCACGAAGCGTACCGGAGATCCTGCGCCGATGCGTCATAATAGGCGATATGCGGAAACCCCCGGGAATCAAGGGCAATGGAGGGGTCAAAGCCGGTAGACGCGATGACGCTGCCGCCATTATCGACCGTAGTAATGACCCAGCTGCCGCTTGCGTCCGTAGCGTACATCAGGTTCGCAAACGATTTTCCGTTGGTATATGCGATATGCGAATGCCCGTTCTTATCGATGACGATGGACGAGCTATACCCGGTATCACCGGTAAGACCGCCCGTGTCAACCTTGAAGGGGGTCCAACTCTTCCCGTCAAACCGGGTCTCCATCAGGGTAGCATAGTGCTGGCCGTCGTTATAGGTGATCCGCGGCTTGCCGGTGTTATCGAACGCCAGGGATGAGTACTGGCCGGCATCACCGGCAGAGCCTCCATCGACTTTCTCCGTTATCGCGCTTTTTCCCTGCCACTTGGCAAACATCAGGTTCCCGGAAATGAATCGGTTTCCGAAACTTATCGCAGCTTGATGGCTGTCATCAAGGGCGATTGACGTGGAATAGGTGCCGGCCGATGGGGCAATTGTGTGGAGTACCCATGCGGATCCTAATGTTCCCTCCTTCCCCTCGGCGTATTTGATCTGGCCTTCCTCTGCGTTATAGTAACTGATATGATCCCTGCCATATTCATCGGTGACAAGATCCGGGAAGGCCCCTGCACCGGAACCACCGCCGGTTTTATCGATCGTCTGAATCTTCCATGCGCTCGGTAAAACAGCGAAATTATAGGTCAAATCTAATATCGGCTGCGGGTCCGGGGAATTTGGGGTTATCCCGACGTATTCCGCCGTCAGTATGTGGGACCCTTCCTCATCAGCTTCCACCAGCCAAGCCTGGACCGTCCGTCCCCCGGGCCAAGTCTGGGCCGTCCGTTCCTCGGACTCGATTTTTATTTCATCCAGGATCGTCAGTCCCTGGTGTGATACTATATGCCAATAAGCACCTTTATCGCAACCGGTATTTGCAGCCAGAGTTATCGTAAACCGATCATGCCACTCAAAGGGCCAGGGATAGCTAATCGCATCCCAACTCCTAAAAGGACGCGTATAGCTCCAAGCCACACCGCCCTTCTTGTAATTCCTTACCAAGAGAAGATCATCGTATGTCGTTGATAACCAGGAGCAATAACGGCCTCCCCCGCCCTTGCCATCAACGATTACTTTCTGGTCCTGTTTGCCCTCGCTCTGGTTAATGGAGGTTATCACTCCGGTGCCGTCTGAATTGTCGGCACTCACCGGATCGTTTCCCTGGGTCGCGATAACCGGTGGGATCCCGACCGCTATCAGCACGAGAACGACAAAGACAAAGCAATTCATTGGGATGAGACGGAACTTTTTCATGCTCCAAACCTTCTGGTGCGATTCACCCTCGCATTTTTTCGTGAATGATATTAGTGACAGTATTCTCGGAAGAACACCATAACTCCGTCGTTGAGTGAAAAATTTATTTCAGTAATAATCACGGGATCCCAGGCATAAGGAAAACCCCGGTCTCAAAAGGCAGCTCGAATGCTTGAGCACCGATGGTTCTGTTAACTTGGTGAGGGATTGAGGTTTTTTTCAGGAGTTGAAATATTGATTATCTCCCAACAAGTTAACAGAACCTTCCTTTAATAGGAATTAAAAGAAGTCCTATAGGATTATCCTATAGGACGCTTTTTTCAAGAGTGTTAGGGAATAATTTACCGGAATTCCGGGAAAATTTTGCGGCCGGATCGCCGGACCGGCTGTATCATAAATAATATTAATCGACACGACAAATTCGGAAAAACATTAGACGTTCAGAGAGGAGAAATAATGGATGCTAAAAAACAATCGTCACTATCCTTTTTTTGGGATGGCGATGAAAATCCTACACGGTTAATAGAGAATATTCTCCCGCTGGTGTCAAGATTCTCAAACGTTCCTGAGGAGAAATTAAAGGAAATAATTTCGATAGCGGTAGTGACTACTCTCACAGGGAAGTATACAGAATATGAATTCACAACAGAATTCGATGAAAATAGGATCTTTCATTTGAAACATGATAATTACGATTTTTTGCCCGCGCTGTCAAGTGGAGACCGGATTGTTCTTTGGATCACACTAGTGGCAGCACTCAGCAAGTCAGCTGTTAACAATCTAACATTCATCGCGCACCGCCCATTTCACCGTATAGATTCAAGAAAGAGAATTCTAATCGAAGAAGTTATGAAAGATGATGTTGGTAATGCGCGTGTGATCCTCCTCGATTCCAAAAGGGATTTTGACTTAATTTTGGAGTTATTTTCAAGTTGTTCCTCTTCAAAAAGTCTTCACTAAATATAGTGAGATTTTAAAAAAAGGTTTTCTGCAGAGTTAGAGGCATTAAAAAATACTGGTTCCTGTCTTTTTTAGTGCTCATCGCACCGGAGCACGCCGCCGTGGCCGATGTCCTCGAGACTGTGCTCATCGATCATGATCGTGACAAGGTCCGGGTCGATCTTGAGCGTGGAAACAAGGGTACTTGTGAACTCTTTGACGATCCTGCGTTTCTGTTCCGTGGTCCAGCCTTTGCGCATCTTGAGAATAACGACGGGCATCTCTCGTATCTCCTTGACCTTTTCCGGTTGGACGTCCGCATATTTAGCCGCACCCGTTGGCCGGCATTCACTTTCGTGCCCCAAACTGAATCACTTTATATGCAGGTGCTGATAGTCTGAGCACACCAGCATGAAGAATATCATCATCAAGGGTGCGCGCCAGCACAACCTGAAAAATATCAGCGTGGAGATCCCCCGCGACAAGCTTGTGGTGATCACGGGCGTCTCCGGCTCCGGCAAATCAACGCTTGCCTTCGATACGCTCTACGCGGAAGGCCAGCGGAGGTACGTCGAGTCCCTCTCATCCTATGCCCGGCAGTTCCTCGGCATGATGCAGAAACCCGACGTGGATTCCATTGAAGGACTCTCGCCGGCCATCTCCATCGAGCAGAAGACCACGTCCAAGAACCCCCGGTCCACCGTGGGGACCACCACCGAGATCTACGATTACCTCCGGCTCCTCTTTGCCCGGATCGGGACACCGTACTGCCCCGAGCACAATATCCCGATCGCAGCCCAGACCCCGGACCGGATCGCTGACCAGATCGCCGCGGAGCACCCGGGCATGGTCACCGTCCTTGCGCCGATTGTCCGCCAGAAGAAGGGGACGTACCAGCAGCTCTTAAAGGACCTCAATAAGGAAGGCTATGCCCGGGTCAGGCTGAACGGGAAGATTATCCGCACCGATGAGGAAGTGGCCCTTGACCGGTACAAGAAACACGATATCGAGGTCGTGATCGACCGGCTTGAAACCGCCGATCGTTCCCGGCTTTTCGAGGCAGTCGAGAATACCCTCAAAAAGTCCGACGGCCTCGTGCTCGTGGCCGATGAAGCCGGAAAGGAATCAACCTACTCCTCGCTCCTTGCCTGCCCGGTCTGCGGTCTTGCGTTTGAGGAACTCCAGCCGCGGATGTTCTCGTTCAACAGCCCGTTCGGGGCCTGCGAGGAGTGCCACGGCCTCGGGGTCAAGATGGAGTTTGACGCCGATCTCATTATCCCGGACAAAGACCGGTGCATCGCGGACGGTGCGGTGGCGCCGTACCGGAACCCGATGGATGGGTTCCGGGGCCAGTATCTTGCCACGGTGGCAAAACACTTCGGTTTTTCCGCCCTCACCCCGATAAAGGACCTGGACGAGCGGCAGTACAATGCCCTGATGTACGGTTCAAGCGAGAGGATGCACTTCTCGATGAGCATGAAGAACGGGGATGCCCAGTGGTCCCACAACGGCGAGTGGGAAGGGCTCCTCCCGCAGACGGCACGGCTCTATGCCCAGACCCAGTCCGAGTGGCGCAAGCGGGAGCTGGAAAACTACATGCGGGTCTTCCCCTGCCCGGCCTGCAAGGGAAAACGGCTTAAGGACAAGGTGCTCGCAGTCCGGATCGATGGCAAATCGATCATCGATGTAACCGATCTCTCGGTAACGTCCTGCCTCGCGTACTTCTCCGGCCTCCGGCTCACGGAAAAAGAGGAGGGGATCGCCCGGCAGATCATAAAAGAGATCCGGTCGCGCCTGCTCTTTCTGGAGAAAGTCGGCCTCGGGTACCTCACGCTCTCGCGGAACGCCGGGACACTCTCCGGCGGCGAGGCGCAAAGGATCCGCCTTGCCACCCAGATCGGCTCGAACCTCATGGGCGTCCTGTACGTGC
>Ga0335071_10000223_pt1 | contig 66627 bp, 60 predicted proteins | sample Lox_Sample_15_FD_206724 | JGI IMG/M metagenome (GOLD analysis project Ga0335071, IMG submission 206724) | Soil microbial communities from Loxahatchee National Wildlife Refuge, Florida, United States - Lox_Sample_1.5 | ecosystem: Environmental > Terrestrial > Soil > Wetlands | place: USA... | reverse complement strand
TCGCGACCAAGGCGCCATACCTAGTCCTTGCAGCCAAGGAGCTACCCTCGCTTCGGCAAGAAAAAAAGCATCGATCGTATGCGTTATTGCTGCAGGAACTGGGGCTCAAGCCGAACCACGCGGAGCAGCTTTCTCAGCTTGGGGGAACATATTCGCTAATCCTCGGCGCACAGATCAAGGACCTCAAGTTCGACGGGCAATTGGCCATAGTGACTTCCAGTCCCGGCGTGGTCTTTTTCTGGACACGCTACGAGGCGCGCGGACATCCCCGAAAGTTCGATGGGTTGGTCGTTGAGCGCAACAGCATTGTCCACCTGATTGGCTTATCGGAGCATAACATGTTCATTGCGCACTTGCGGGCCGTCAGAAATCCTTCGCGCGAAGTCATGTACGGCACACTCGCGTTCGAGGAATTGTCGGGAGTCGGTTACGTGCGTTTCGCGCTCGTGCCTGATGGTCATCGAATGAGCGAGCGTGAAAAAGCTTTTACGAATGAGCAACTCGGGATGCCGATTTGCTGACGCTCTGCTAAGTGGAGATGTCGTTTGAGGCGCCCGGAGACGGATTGCCCGATATCGCGAAAACGGCTCAACTCCCGGGATCCACTTAGTTGCGACGCAGCGGCTGGGTTGAACGACCACTACGTCGCGCGCCGCACAATCACCCGGTCCTTATCGCGCGGAAATCGTCGTGGCCGTTGCCGACCCTGTTCAAGCAGGCCTCAGCCGCTGAAACAGCCCGTTGTCTCGCCTTGGCCCCCGTCGCGCCGGGCCGCTGCCGGTGCTATATTTCCTTCATCGCAACAGGGCGCTGCCATGAACGTTGCCGTGACCACAGCCGCTGAAGGCTTCCCCCGCAGAGCGTTCACCGTCGAGGACGTCCGTCGGATGATCGAGGTTGGCGTCATCCACGAGGATGAGAAATTCGAGCTCGTCGAGGGGGAAATCGTGATGATGGCGGCCAAGGGCGTCGTGCATGAACGCATCAAGTCGGCCCTGACCGTTGCCGTCGTCCGCGCCCTGCCGGACCACCTCACGGTCGGCATCGAGACGACGCTGCGGCTGACCGACAAGACCATGCTCGAGCCGGACATCGCGGTCTTCCCGAAGGAGCTGTTCACGGGGTCATCGGCCGGGTTCGCTCGGCTCGAACCGGACGAGGCCTGCCTCGTCATCGAGATTGCGTCGTCGAGCCTCGCTTACGACAGGGGGCTCAAGGCCCGCCTGTATGCACGTCATGGCGTGAGGGAATTCTGGGTGATCGACGCCAACGCTCGTTCGACGTGGGTGCATACCGGACCCAGCGGTGACGGATGGTCGTCGGTGACGGAACCCGGCCCAACGGAGCTGCTCACCACGTCCGCGCTTCCCGGGTTTTCGATTCGTCTCGGCGAGATCGATTGAACGATTTTGGTGAAATCGCGAGCCGCCGAACTCCGGCCCATCGAGGCGAGGCATCGAGCACGACAAGACCGGTCCTTTTGCGATTTGTGACGGGCGGCGGACGTCTCGATCGATGCGATCACGCCTTGCCGCACGCGCCGCTGGTCTGATGCAGGGTGGCGACATCGGCACGGCCCTGGTTTTCCGTCACCTGGATGAGCGTGATCTGGCCAGGCGTCATCAGTCCCATCTGCGGCTCGGCGGAGAGATAGACGGTGTTGCCGCCGCGCAGATCGACGGTCACCTTCTCGCTCCCATGTCCGAACAGATTGCTGCTCAATGGCATGTTGGCGACGGCGACCTCGTGGCGACCCGGTGTCAGGTCGCACGCTACGAACCCGGCGGGTTGACTGCCGGCAATCACCTGTCCGTCGATGACATAATTCGGCTGGACCGCAAATCCCATCGCCGAGCTACGGTAGATCACCAGACGTGCAGCACTCGATTTGACGCTGTCCGTCAGAGTCTCGCCTCCGGTGGGACCCGACGCACACCCCGCAAGAAACCCAGCCACAACAAAAATCCCCAGAAAGCCGCGCATTGTCGCCCCCAATGGCCATCCCCAAATTGCCCTCTGGTATCACTGTCTGGGGGGAGGGGCGAAGTCAACCTCGACCGGACCGGAATGCCGGAAACTCCGGGCGTGTGGCGCGCCATCCACATGCCCACGGGCCATTCGATGAGCCGAACGTCATGCGCCCTTCAGTTCGTTCCTCAGTCGGGTGATTGACCCGCAGGCCTGGTCGAACAACTCCCGGACATCGACGGCATCGCCGCGCTCGACGCGCTTCGAGATCGTGGTCAGCGGAAAGACCACGATGGTCGTGCCTTCGTCGTGCAGCGCCGGACCGCTGCCGTACTCATCCTCGACGGTCACCCACGGTAGCCCCAGTTTTTGCACGAGGGCATCGCCGAATGTGACGCCGAGACTCTGCAGCTTCCAGGTTTCGTCTCGCGCAATCCAGTCCGAGCGGACGATCGTATCCAGCAGCCGGAGCTTCCCTTCGGCGGCAAGACTGGGGCACATCCGATGAAAGGGAGAAACGCCGAAACGAATGCTGGGTACTCTCCGGTGTGATCGAAGACTTGAAGATTGGGCGCACGCCGGTGCTTCCTGGGGCGGCCAAGTATTTGTGATGTTAGGTTTCCGCTTATTCGGTCGGTTGCTTGGGGCCGTGACCACTTGGAAACAGCTGTTTACGAACGGGGGCTGATGGCCCGCGTGAAGATGCTTGTCGCTGGTACGGCGCGGCAGTATCAACGCCAAATCGCCTCGGGGGGCGCCATTTCGTTCGGGCGCACCAGTCTCAGCCTTGCGTGTCGGCCTGGCAGAGGCTTGGCACACCTCATTCCGGGCGATAGCCGATTTTCAGGCTCTCGGCTGTCGGATTGCCTTCCCGATCAGGCCTGATTTCGTAACTCAGGCGCGTGCCCGGCACGAGACTGGTGTAGCCCGCCTGCCGGACCGCCGTGATGTGGACGAACAGATCCCTGCCGCCGTCATCGGGTATGATGAAGCCATAGCCTCGCACGGCATCGAACCATTTCACGCGACCACTCAGCATTGTGACCTCTTCCGTGACGACCAACGGGAAGTCCTGGTGCTCGGCGACCGTGGCGTCGCCGGCGCCAGGGGAATAGCAAATCCGAAGCTGCTGACACAATCACCCGGTCCTTATCGCGCGGAAATCGTAGTGGCCGTTGCCACGCCCAGCTCCTGAAACAGCCCGTTGTCTCGCCTTGGCCCCCGTCGCGCCGGGCCGCTGCCGGTGCTATATTTCCTCCATCGCAACAGGGCGCTGCCATGAACGTTGCCGTGACCACAGCTGCCGAAGGCTTCCCCCGCAGGGCGTTCACCGTCGAGGACGTCCGTCGGATGATCGAGGTTGGTGTCATCCACGAGGATGAGAAATTCGAGCTCGTCGAGGGGGAAATCGTGATGATGGCGGCCAAGGGTGTTGCCCATGAGCGCATCAAATCGGCGCTGACCATCGCAGTTGTCCGTGCACTGCCGGACGACCTCACGGTCGGCATCGAGACGACGCTGCGGCTGACCGACAAGACCATGCTCGAGCCGGACATCGCGGTCTTCCCGAAGCAGCTGTTCGCAAGATCATCGACCGGCTTCGCTCGGCTCGACCCGGACGAGGCCTGCCTCATCATCGAGATTGCGTCCTCGAGCCTCGCCTATGACAGGGGGCTCAAGGCCCGGCTGTATGCACGTCATGGGGTGAAGGAGTTCTGGGTGATCGACGCCAACACTCGTTCGACGTGGGTGCATACCGGACCCAGCGGTAACGAATGGTCGTTGGTGACGGAACGCGGCCCAACGGAGATGCTCACCGCGTCTGCGCTTCCCGGGTTTTCGATTCGTCTCGGCGAGATCGATTGAACGCGAACGCCCGCTGCTCCAGGCAATGAAGCTGTGGGAGTGTTCCTGGACGGGTGTGTCCACCTTCGCCCGTGCACGACATCGGCGGTCATGCCGCGACGACTGGCGCCCCGCTCACTTGCCCATCCGCAGGCCCTTGGTGGTGAAGCGCTGCGTCCGGCCGGCGGGGCGCACGGGCCGCGGTGTGCCTGCGGCCTTGCCGGTGCCGGGCGGCTGGTGCGCCGGCACGAGCTGGTCGGGGCGCGGACCGATCAGGTCGGCACGGCCCATCTGCCGCAGCGCCTCGCGCAGCAGCGGCCAGTTGTCGGGGTCGTGGTAGCGCAGAAATGCCTTGTGCAGCCGGCGCTGCCGGAGGCCCTTGATCGCCTCAACCTTGTCGCTGCCGCCGTGCCGCACGCCGCGCAGCGGATTGACGCCGGTGTGGTACATCGCGGTCGCGGTCGCCATCGGCGAGGGCAAAAACGTCTGCACCTGGTCGGCGCGGTAACGGTTCTTCTTGAGCCAGAGGGCGAGGTTCATCATGTCCTCGTCGGTCGTGCCCGGATGCGCCGCGATGAAATAGGGGATCAAATAATATTTCTTGCCGGCCTGTTTGGCCGCGGCATCGAACATCTGCTTGAAGCGGTCGTAGGCGCCGATCCCCGGTTTCATCATCTTGTCGAGCGGCCCGCGCTCGGTATGCTCCGGCGCGATCTTCAGATAGCCGCCGACGTGATGGGTGACGAGTTCCTTGATGTACTCCGGGCTCTGCACCGCGAGGTCGTAGCGGATGCCGGAGGCGACCATCACCTTCTTGACGCCCTTGACCTCGCGCACCTTGCGATAGAGCCGGATCAGGTCGTCGTGCGAGGTGTTGAGGTTCGGGCAGATCTCCGGGAAGACGCAGGACGGCCGCCGGCACGCCGCCTCGATCTTTGGATCCTTGCACGCCATTCGGTACATGTTGGCGGTCGGCCCGCCGATGTCGGAGATCACGCCGGTGAAGCCCGGCGTCTTGTCGCGAATGCGCTCGATCTCGCGCAGGATCGAGCCCTCCGAGCGGTTCTGGATGATGCGGCCTTCATGTTCCGTGATCGAACAGAACGTGCAGCCGCCAAAGCAGCCGCGCATGATCGTCACCGAGAATCGGATCATCTCCCAGGCCGGGATCTTTGCCTCGCCATAGGACGGATGCGGCGCGCGGGCATAGGGCAGGTCGTAGACCGCGTCCATCTCGGCCGTGGTCAGCGGGATCGGCGGCGGGTTCAGCCACAGATCGCGGTCGCCATGGCGCTGCACCAGCGGCCGCGCGTTGCCAGGATTGCTCTCCCGGTGCAGCACGCGCGAGGCGCGCGCATAGGCCTCGCGATCGGTTTCGACCTGCTCGCAGGCCGGCAGCCGGATCACGGTGTCGCCGGGGTGGCGCGCTGCGCCCTCGTCGGCGGAATCGAGATCGTCGGCATGCAGCTCCGTAAAATTGTCCGGCACGCGGCGGAACAGCGCGACGCCGCGGACCGAATCGAGATCGCGCGGCGCCTCGCCGCCGGCGAGCCGGTGCGCCACCTCGACGACCGCGCGCTCGGCGTTGCCATAGAGCAAAAGATCGGCCTTGGCGTCGGCCAGCACCGAGCGGCGCACCTTGTCGGACCAGTAATCGTAGTGAGCAATACGGCGCAGCGAGGCCTCGATGCCGCCGAGCACGATGGGCACGTCCCTGAATGCCTCGCGGCAGCGCTGCGCATAGACGATGCTGCAGCGGTCCGGGCGCCGGCCGCCCTCGCCGTCCGGCGTATAGGCATCGTCGTGGCGCAGCCTGCGGTCCGCGGTGTAGCGGTTGACCATGGAGTCCATGTTGCCGCCGGTGACGCCGAAGAACAGCAGCGGTTTTCCGAGCGCCTTGAACGGCTCGGCCGACTGCCAGTCGGGCTGCGCGATGATGCCGACCCGAAACCCCTGCGCCTCGAGCAGCCGGCCGATGATCGCCATGCCAAAGCTCGGATGGTCGACATAGGCATCGCCGGTCACCAGCACGATGTCGCAGGCCTCCCAGCCGAGCGCCGTCATCTCGGCGCGGCTCATCGGCAAAAACGGCGCCGACCGGCCGGGATGAGCCCGGTGGCGCGGCCACGACATCAAGGGTTTTTCGGCGTTGGCGGGAGTCGTCATGATGCCCAACGGATAGGACTCCAGCCTTGCAATTTCAACCGGCCCGGACGCCTGCCTGTCTCCGTAGCGCCGCTCCATGTGTGCGGTTTCGCAGGGTGGGCTAAGGCGCGCCTTCGCGCCGTGCCCACCATCTCATCGCGACCGTCACCCGCGATGGTGGGCACGCTGTCGCTTTGCCCACCCTACGCCTTTGCCTACCCTACACGGGTTCAACGCACGGCGGTGAAGAAGCGCGCGACGCGGAAGCCGGACAGCCAGGTCCACACAGGCTGGCCCTTCATGCCGAGATCCCAGGAGCCGACCACGGCATCGGCGCGGCCGACCAGATTGTCGATCGGGAGCAGGCCGACGCCGCCGTCGCGCAGCGGCACGCGGCTGTCGGCGGAGTTGTCGCGGTTGTCGCCGAGCACGAACAGTTTTCCGGGTGGCACGGTCACTTCCTGCGTGTTGTCGAGCCGGCCGTTGTCGCGCAGCTTGAAGATCGCGTGGCTGACGCCGTTCGGCAGCGTCTCGATGTAGCGATAGGCCTGCTCGGAGCCGCCATTGTCGTCCTCGGCCTCGCCGACGCCGTCCGGCTTCAGCGTCGCCGGCCGGTCGTTGACGAAGAGCTGGCCCTGCCGCATCTGGATGCGGTCGCCGGGCAAGCCGACGACGCGCTTGACCCAGGCCTGCGAATTGTCACCGGGCCAGCGGAACACCACGACGTCGCCCTGCTTCGGCGTTTCCTGGAACACGCGTCCGCTCTCGGGCAGGTTGATCTGCATCGGCAGCGAGGCGGTGCCATAGCCATAGGGGAATTTCGACGCCAGCAGCGCATCGCCGATCAGAAGCGTCGGCTCCATCGAACCCGACGGCACATAGAACGGCTCGGCGATCGCGCCCTTGGCCAGAAACACCAGCGCCACCACGCCGGCGAGCTGCACCGCCTGGCCGAACCAGCCATGCGACTTGCTCTTGCTCTGAATCCCGGCCGAAGCCTGACTGGTCTTGCGGTTCATCGGCCGGTTCCTCCGACTGTAATGCGTTCCATCAAAAGCGTCGGCTGGCCGACGCCGACCGGCACACCCTGGCCGTTCTTGCCGCAGGTGCCGATGCCGGTATCGAGTGCGAGATCGTTGCCGATCATGGTGATGCGGTTGAGGTCGGTCGGCCCATTGCCGATCAGCATCGCGCCCTTCAGCGGCGCGCCGATCTTGCCGTTCTCTATTCTATAGGCCTCGGTGCACTGGAAAACATACTTGCCCGAGGTGATGTCGACCTGGCCGCCGCCGAAATTCGCGGCGAAAACGCCGTTCTTCACCGAGGCGAGGATCTCGGCCGGATCGCGCTCGCCCGGCAGCATGTAGGTGTTGGTCATGCGCGGCATCGGCACATGGGCATAGCCCTGGCGGCGGCCGTTGCCGGTCGGTTTCATGTTCATCAGCCGCGCGTTCTGGCGGTCCTGCATGTAGCCGACCAGGACGCCGTCCTCGATCAGCACCGTGCGGTTGGTCGGCGTGCCCTCGTCGTCGATCGACAGCGAGCCGCGGCGCGAGGCCATGGTGCCGTCGTCGACCACGGTGACGCCCTTGGCCGCGACCGGCTTGCCCATCAGCCCGGCGAACGCCGAGGTCTTCTTGCGGTTGAAATCGCCTTCGAGGCCGTGGCCGACCGCCTCGTGCAGCATGACGCCGGGCCAGCCGGCCCCGAGCACGACGTCCATCTCGCCGGCCGGCGCCGGCACGGAGTCGAGATTGACGATCGCCTCGCGCAGCGCGCCGTCGGCGGCTTCGCGCCAGGATCTCGTTTCGATGAAGCGGGCATAGCCCTCGCGGCCGCCATAACCCTTGCTGCCGCTTTCCTGCCGGTCGCCCTGGCCGGCGACCACGGAAACGTTGACGCGCACCAGCGGGCGGATGTCGCGATAGCTCTCGCCGTCCGGCCTGACGATTTCCACCACCTGCCAGGTGGCGGCAAGCGACACCGTGACCTGTCGCACCCGCGGATCCTTGTCGCGCAGATAGGCATCGATCTCGGCGAGCAGCTTGACCTTGGTCTCAAAACCCGGGGCGTCCAGCGGATTGTCGTCGGCATAAAGGCGGACATTGCTGTGGGGCGGGGCCGCGGCGAACGAGCCCGAATAGCCGCCGCGGACGGCCGCGACCGCGTCCGCGGCGCGGATCAGCGCGGGCAGCGACACGTCGGAGGAATGCGCATAGCCGACCGCGTCGTCCTTCACCGCGCGCAAGCCAAAACCCTGTGATGTGTCGTAGGTCGCCTGCTTCAGGCGGCCGTTGTCGAACATCAGGGCTTCGGTCTGGCTGTACTCCAGAAACAGCTCGCCGTCATCGGCGCCGAGCAGCCCACGGCCGACCTCGCGGCGCACGGCGTCGCGGTCGAGATTGGCGCGGTCAATCAGCGAGGTTGTGGGGGTCATCGGCCCTCTTCCATTGCGAGCAGGTTGGGCCACAAAGATAGTCTGTCCAGGGCGGCGATGCGAGGGGGCCGGACGCAGAACGGACGCGTCCGTTTGCCATATTTGAGGTATTGTGAACGCCCGAGAGGCGATTTGCGGCGGGCCGGACATTACGAGGCCGTCATGTTGTCCCTAATTTAGGGCCACGCCGCTCGAGCGGTGAGTGGTTTTGCCGCGTGCTGGATGCGTTGCGCAGGTTTTTGCCGATCCGCAAATGAGACCAGCAGGAAACGACGACCAGAGCAGGCGAGACAGGAGCTGCACGGCAATGAATCCGATCGAGATCGTTCCGATGGCCGAGGCTCACATCGAGAGCTTTCATCGGACTCTCGATGTGGTGGCGAGGGAGCGGCGCTATCTGGCCTTCCTGGAAGCGCCGCCGCTGGAGGCGACGCGCGCCTTCATCCTCGACACGATCCGGCACGGCTACCCGCAATTCGTCGCGGTGTCCGGCGGCGAGGTGGTCGGCTGGTGTGACGTGACCGCAAAGCCGCGTCCGATCCACGCCCATGTCGGCGTGCTCGGCATGGGCCTGCTGCCGGCCTATCGGGGCCAGGGTATCGGCACGCGGCTGATCGCGAAAGCGCTGAAGGCCGCGCGCGGCTATGGCTGGTCGCGCATCGAGCTGACGGTCCGCGAGGACAATTTCAACGCGGTCGCGCTCTACAAGAGATTCGGCTTCGTCATCGAGGGCGTGCAGCGCTACGCCGTGAAGATCGACGGCACCTACGCGAACCTGCTGCTGATGGCGGTGCTGTTCTAGATCGTGCTCACGGCAACTTGTCGAAGCCGTCCGCGAGTCCGTTGAGGCTCAGCGGAAAGCCGATGCCTTCCTCCGGCGTCTCGAAGATGATGAACGTCGCGGTCTTCGCGGTCTTCAGCTGGTTCAGCAGCTTTTCGTCCATCACGACCTCGGCGACGCAGCCGTTCGGCAGGCAGCGCACGAAACCGGCGCGGCCGACATCCTGATTGTCGAGCTTCAAGCCCAGGCCGGACGGCAGCAGCACGCCGAGCGGCGCCACCACGCGCATCAGCCGGCTCTTCTGGTCGGCGGTCTTCAGCATGATGACGGTGAGGCCCGCATTGGAGCGGTCCTCGGCTACCACGCTCTGGATCAGCGCGCATTGCTCGGCCTGGGCGCCCGGCGGGGTGTCGCAGCGGATCTGCCAGTCGCCATGCACCGAGCGCACCGCGCCCTGCGCATGCGCCGCGCCGGTTGCGAGCGGCAGCAGGGCAAGCGCCAGAATTGCAGCGAGCCAGTGCGCGACGCGCGCGCCGAGGCGGCGGCCGCGGTCCGCTCTGCGGTTTTCTCGGCCGGCCGCCCTGTTCTGCAAAGGCCTCATCCGCATGGATTCCCTTAGGCGATACAAAAATACCTGATTGGGGTGGACCGGCAAGACGGCGTCTTGAAGGCGAGTTCACGGAATGCACCGCCGCGAATCAGCGCAGCCCCAGGCAGGCCGGCCTTTGCCTACATCGGGCAGGATGGCTGTCAAGCGTGCCAGGCCTGGGAAGCTGACCCTTTCGCCTCACTTTCACGGGAAAACGCGACAGTGCAGGCCGCCCGAAAGAACGATGGGAGGCGATGGCCGATAAGCCCACGACTGCATTGCGATAGCCGGCGAATTATGGTTTGAGAGGCTGGATTTCGGCGATCTCACGATCTGGCCAGGTGCCTTTCGGGACCACCTCACGGCCGTTTGTCGGGGGGCGGAACGTTACGGCACCCGACAAAACGCCGTCCGGCGGGGGCGCCTTGGGGACAATTCTGAAGGGAGCGCGAACGGCATGACGATGTCGATGGGCCAGATGGGCCGGCGGTTGCTGGGTTTGACGGTGGCCGGCGTGGCACTGGTAGTGAGCGGCGCGGCATCTGCCGAGCTGGGACAGCCGGCGCCGTGGGAGTACAAGCTCCAGGAGGCGGCGACGCCTGTCATGGAGAACATCACCTCGTTCCACAATCTGCTGGTCATCCTCATCACCGTGATCACGCTGTTCGTGCTGGCGCTGCTGGTGACCGTCATGGTCAAGTTCAACGCCCGTGCCAACCCGGTTCCCTCCAGGACCACCCACAACACCCTGATCGAGGTGGCCTGGACGATCATCCCGGTCCTGATCCTGTTCAGCATCGTGATCCCCTCGTTCAAGCTGCTGTTCCTGGAACTCGACGTGCCGAAGGCCGACGTCACCATCAAGGCGGTCGGCAAGCAGTGGTACTGGTCCTACGCCTACCCGGACAACGGCAAGTTCGAGTTCGATTCGCTGCTGGCCTGCGACGAGACCCGCCAGAAGTGCGAGCCGCCGCGCCTGCTCAGCGTCGACAATGAGATGGTCGTGCCCGTGGACAAGGTGATTCGCGTCCAGACCACCGGCGCCGACGTCATCCATTCCTTCGCGGTGCCGGCCTTCGGCATCAAGATCGATGCCGTTCCGGGCCGCCTCAACGAGACCTGGTTCAAGGCCACCAAGACCGGAATGTTTTACGGCCAGTGCTCCGAACTGTGCGGCAAGGACCACGCCTACATGCCGATTGCGGTCCGGGTCGTGAATGACCAGGAGTTTGCCCAATGGGTCGAGGCATCGAAGAAGAAATATGCCAGCGCGCCGCAGAACACCTTTGCGGCGGCTGAGGGGGCCAAGGGGGCGGAGGCGCAGTGAGGCCGAAAGGCTGAACCGGCGTCTGACGGGACAAGGGCGAGGACCTCCGAGGTCCGACTTAAGGGACTGCAAGGCTAGGATTTCAAAATGGCAACCAGCGCAGCGACACATTCCGATGCTCATGACGACCACGCCCACCACCCGACCGGCTGGCGGCGCTGGCTCTATTCGACCAACCACAAGGACATCGGCACGATGTACCTGGTGTTCGCGATCATCGCCGGCGTCATCGGCGCCGCGATGTCGATCGCGATCCGCATCGAATTGATGTATCCGGGCATCCAGCTATTCCACGAAAACCACACCTATAACGTGTTCGTGACCTCGCACGGCCTGATCATGATCTTCTTCATGGTGATGCCCGCGATGATCGGCGGTTTTGGCAACTGGTTCGTGCCGCTGATGATCGGCGCGCCGGACATGGCCTTCCCGCGCATGAACAACATCTCGTTCTGGCTGCTGCCGGCCTCCTTCGCGCTGCTCCTGACCTCGACCTTCGTCGAGGGCGAGCCGGGCTCCAACGGCGTCGGCGCCGGCTGGACCATGTACGCGCCGCTGTCGACCACGGGCCATCCCGGTCCGGCCGTCGACTTCGCGATCCTGTCGCTGCATCTGGCCGGTGCGTCCTCGATCCTGGGCGCGATCAACTTCATCACCACGATCTTCAACATGCGCGCGCCGGGCATGACCTTGCACAAGATGCCGCTGTTCGTGTGGTCGATCCTGGTGACCGTGTTCCTGCTGCTGCTGTCGCTGCCGGTGCTCGCCGGCGCGATCACGATGCTGCTGACCGACCGCAATTTCGGCACCACCTTCTTCTCCGCCGACGGCGGCGGCGACCCGGTGCTGTTCCAGCATCTGTTCTGGTTCTTCGGCCATCCCGAAGTGTACATCCTGATCCTGCCCGGCTTCGGCATGATCAGCCAGATCGTCTCGACTTTCTCGCGCAAGCCCGTGTTCGGCTATCTCGGCATGGCCTATGCGATGGTCGCGATCGGCGGCATCGGCTTCGTGGTCTGGGCCCACCACATGTACACGGTCGGCATGTCCTCGGCGACGCAGGCCTATTTCGTCGCCGCGACCATGGTGATTGCGGTGCCGACCGGCGTGAAGATCTTCTCCTGGATCGCCACCATGTGGGGCGGCTCGATCGAATTCCGCACCCCGATGCTGTGGGCGATCGGCTTCATCTTCCTGTTCACCGTCGGCGGCGTCACCGGCGTCGTGCTGGCCAATGCCGCGTGCAGCAGGATACCTATTACGTGGTGGCGCATTTCCACTACGTGCTGTCGCTCGGCGCCGTGTTCGCGATCTTCGCCGGCTGGTACTACTGGTTCCCGAAGATGTCGGGCTACATGTACAACGAGACCATCGGCAAGGCGCACTTCTGGTTCACCTTCGTCGGCGTCAACCTGGTGTTCTTCCCGCAGCACTTTTTGGGCCTCTCCGGCATGCCGCGCCGCTACATCGACTATCCCGATGCGTTCGCGGGCTGGAACTTCGTCTCGTCGATCGGCTCCTACATCTCGGGTTTTGGCGTCCTGATCTTCCTCTATGGCGTGCTCGACGCCTTCATGCGCAAGGAGCAGGCGGCGAACAATCCGTGGGGCGCGGGTGCGACCACGCTGGAATGGACGCTGTCGTCGCCGCCGCCGTTCCACCAGTTCGAAGTGCTGCCGCGCGTGCAGTGAGAACATGCGGCGCCCGACTGAGGGCGCCGCGACTTTCTTGAGAGACGGGTCCACAAGTGTCGGTCATCGATCACGACGCCATCGCGCTCTCCTCGCCGCGGATCTCCGAGGCCGAGGTGGGGGATTATTTCGCGCTGCTGAAGCCGCGGGTGATGTCGCTCGTGATCTTCACCGCGCTGGTGGGGCTTGCGATCGCGCCCGGCCATTTCCATCCCGTGCTGGCCTTCACCTCGCTGCTCTGCATCGCGGTCGGCGCCGGCGCCTCGGGCGCGCTGAACATGGCGCTGGAAGGCGACATCGACGCAAAAATGGTGCGCACTGCCAACCGGCCGATCCCGAGGGGCAAGGTGACACAGGCCGAAGCGCTCGCCTTCGGCTCGACGCTGGCGTTCTTCTCGGTGCTGACCCTGGGCATCCTGGTGAACTGGTATGCCGGCGCGCTGCTCGCTTTCACCATCTTCTTCTATGTCGTCATCTACACGATGTGGCTGAAACGCTGGACCGCCCAGAACATCGTGATCGGCGGTGCGGCCGGGGCGCTGCCGCCGGTCGTGGCCTGGGTCGCGGCAACCGGCTCGCTCGCTCCCGAACCGCTCTTGCTGTTCCTGATCATCTTCTTCTGGACCCCGCCGCATTTCTGGGCGCTGGCGCTGTTTCGCTCCGATGATTATGCGCGCGCCGGTGTGCCGATGCTGCCCGTGGTCGCCGGTCCCGATGCGACGCGGCTGCAGATCCTGCTCTACACCATCGTGCTGGTCGCGATCGCGGTTTCGCCCTGGCCACTCGGCTATTTCGACGCGGTCTATGGCGTGATCTCGCTGCTGCTCGGCGCCGGCATGCTGGTTCTTGCGGCCAATGTATTCCGCCGCCGCGAGCGGACCGCCTCGCTCCGCGCGACGCGAAAACTGTTTGCGTTCTCGATCCTCTATCTGTTCGTGCTGTTTGCGACGCTGCTCGCCGAGGTCGTCGTGCGCGCCGCCGCACCGCTGATCGGTTCGTGGTTCGTGTGATGGGAGCGCATGCGGAAGAGATGGCTGAGCAGGAGCCCGATGGAATCGTCCTCACCGAGGCGCAGAAGAGGAGCCGCAGGCAACGCTCGATCGCCATTGCGCTCGCGCTGGGTGTGCTCGTGGTGTTGTTTTTCGCGGTGACGCTGGTCAAGGGGCCGGCGGTTCTGAACCGGCCTTTGTGAGGGGACATGGAGCAGAAGCCGACTACGAAAGCCGGGAGCACCGAACGCCGGCGGCTGAGCCGTGATGCGCTGGTGGCCTCGATTTGCGGTTTCGTCGTGGTGCTGATGGTCGGCGCCGCCTACGCGGCCGTGCCGTTCTACAACTGGTTCTGCCGCACCACCGGCTTCAACGGCACCACGCAGGTCGCCACCACGGGCCCTTCGGGCGCGCCGCTCGCACGCAAGATCGCGGTGCGCTTTGATTCCAACGTCGCCGGCGGGCTGCCGTGGAAGTTCGAGCCGGAGGCGACCGAGATCGAGGTCAGGATCGGCGAGGTCGTCACCGTCAACTACACGGTCACCAACCAGTCGGCCCGCACCACCACGGGCGAGGCGGCCTACAATGTCGCGCCGCTGACGGTCGGCGCCTATTTCCAGAAGATCAACTGCTTCTGCTTCACCGAGCAGACCATGGCGCCGGGCGAGAAGCGCGAGATGCCGGTCGTTTTCTATGTCGATCCATCGATCGTGAACGATCATGAGAACGACAGCCTGAACACCATTACGCTGTCCTACACCTTCTATCCGGTGCGCGAGCCCACGGCGAAACCCGTGGCTGCGAGCGAGCCGGACAAGCGAAAGGGCAACCTTTGACTTTCCCTGTCGTGACACTGTCGCGCGGGGTTTGCTTTTGTTGATGAATATGTGCCGGATGGGGCGGCACCGCGAACGGAGAGACGAGAATGGCTACGGCCCAAGCAAAGCACCACGACTACCACCTGGTCGATCCGAGCCCGTGGCCGGTCGTCGGGTCGATCTCGGCCTTCATCATGGCGGTTGGTGCGATCGGCTGGATGCACCACATGTTCGGTGCGGCGCCGATCGTGTTCGGGGTCGGCCTGATCGGCGTGCTCTACACCATGGCGAGTTGGTGGGGCGACGTGATCCGCGAGGCGCAGTACAAGGGCGACCACACCCGCGTGGTGCAGATCAGCCACCGCTACGGCATGATCCTGTTCATCGCCTCCGAGGTGATGTTCTTCGTTGCCTGGTTCTGGGCCTTCTTCAATTCCTCGCTGTTCCCCTCCGATGCCGTGCAGGCGACGCGCGACGCCGTGTTCGGCTGCGGCGCCGGCACCCAGATGGGCGCCTGCGCCGTGCCCGGCACCTGGCCGCCCAAGGGCATCGAGGCGTTCGATCCCTGGCACCTGCCGCTGCTCAACACGCTGATCCTGCTCACATCAGGCACGACCGTCACCTGGGCGCATCACGCGCTGCTCGAAAATGACCGGCAGGGCCTGAAATACGGCTTGATCCTGACCGTGCTGCTGGGCGCGAGCTTCACCTGCGTGCAGGCCTGGGAATATGCCCACGCCGCGTTCGGCTTCTCCGGCAGCATCTATGGTGCGACCTTCTTCATGGCGACCGGCTTCCACGGCTTCCATGTGCTGATCGGCACCGTGTTCCTGATCGTCTGCCTGGTGCGCGCCTATGCCGGCCATTTCACCCCGAAACAGCACCTCGGCTTCGAATTTGCCGCCTGGTACTGGCATTTCGTCGACGTGGTCTGGCTGTTCCTGTTCGTCTGCATCTATGTCTGGGGCACCGGCGGTGGCCGGCTCGGCGTCGAGTAGGGCTGCGCGGCCTGGTTGAACCGTTCGCAATCACTGCAAAGAGGCGGCCAAAAGGGCCGCCTTTTTTCGTGTGTCCTGTGGTACAAGGCGGCGGTATCCCGGGGTATGCAGATGACCGACGAGTCCTCCGTCACGATCGCTCAAACCGTTCTCCGCGGCGTTGCCTGCCGCTGTCCGCGCTGCGGTCAGGGCAAGCTGTTCGCGGGTTTCCTGCGGCTGCGGCCAAAATGCGCCGCCTGCGGGCTCGACTATTCCTTCATTGATTCCGGCGACGGTCCCGCGGTCTTCATCATCCTGTTCGCCGGCGCAGTGGTCGTGACCGCGGCGCTGATCGTCGAGGTCAAATACCAGCCGCCGTTCTGGGTCCATGCCGCGCTGTGGCTGCCCCTGATCCTCGCCACCACGCTGTGGCCGCTCCGCGCGATGAAGTCGCTGCTGATCGCGCTGCAGTTCCACCACAAGGCGGCGCCGGGCCGCTTGGTCGACCGCGCGCCGCAGTGATGTGAGACGCGGCTGCGCCGTATCACGATCGCGATCGCAACGTTCGGATGACTTGCACGACGGCCCATATCGACCACCACCGTCGCACAAGCTCCAGCAAGAGCCGATGACCCTGACCGACGCTTCCAAGAACAGCACACGCACCTTCGCCGTCTTCACGCTCCTGATGGTCGCGCTGTTCATCGGCCTCGGCGTCTGGCAGCTGCAGCGTCGTGTGGAAAAACACGCGCTGATCGCGGCGCTCGATGAACGGCTGGCCGCCGATCCGGTACCGCTGCCGCCGGCCTCGCAATGGGCGCAGCTGACGCCTGCGAGGGACGAATTCCGCCGCGTGCGCTTTGATGCGACCTATCTGCCCACTCCCGATGCGATGGTCTATTCGTCGGGCTCGGCTGTGCGTGAGGATGTGACCGGTCCCGGCACCTGGGCCTTCCTGCCGGCGCGCCTTGCGGGCGGCGAGATCGTCGCGGTCAACACTGGCTTCGTGCCGAACACGATGCAGGAGCGGGCGGTCGAAGATCGCGCAGTTGCTCCGTTGGTGACCGGCCGCTCGGAGCCATTGACTGGCTATCTCCGCTTTCCCGAGCAGCCGGGCTGGCTGACGCCAGCGGAGAATCGCACGAGCCGCCTGTGGTTCGTGCGCGATCACCGTGCAATGGCGCAGGTGCTCGGCTGGGGCGAGGTTGCGCCGTTCTACATCGATCTTGAGATGCCGCTGCCGGACAGCGGCGTCCCAAGACCCGGACCGCTCACCGTCCATCTGAAGGACGACCACATGCAATATGCGATCACCTGGTTTGGCCTGGCGATCGCCGTCGTGATCGCCTTTGCGGTCTGGGCGCGGGGGCGGCGGCGGGCTCGGTGAGGGCGCACTTGCAAAGTCAAAATCGCGGCAATTTTTGATGTTCATTGATACAGCGCAAGAGCCAGATTTGCGGAAATCTGATTATTGCGCCATGTATGAAATGAAGATCAGCCGCAAACGGTTCGGATGGGAGTGGAGGGTGAGCGACCTTTCGGGAACGGTCGTGGTCGCCGGGCGGGAGCTGTCCCGCGGCATGGCAAGATACAAGGCCGCCCACGCTCTGTTTCAGTTGCTGCTGAAGACGGTCAGTCTTTGCAATCGCGCGGATTTGAAGCGCAGGCAGCGCCGCTGACCGGCGGCCGCCCGATGCGCGGTTGTCCGGGACGGGCGCCATAGCTGGCGGAGTGGGGCTGACGGGCGCCTGTTGATCCATGTCAGCAAGCTGTCAGCCAGGTTCCGGCATTCTGACGGCCGAATTCGTCGTCCCGGAGAGCCATGCGCATTCCCCGCCATGCGGCCTTTGCGGTGCTGCTCGCGGCCGTGCTGCCGCTTGCCGCGCCGGCGCGCGGCCGCGACGATGACCACGAGCGGCGCGATGCCGTTCGTCGCGCCCGCGAGGCCGGCGAGGTGCTGCCGCTTGCGGAGATCCTGGCGCGCGTTCGCGACAAGGTCGGAGGCGATATCGCGGGCATCGATATCGAGCGCGAGCACGGCCGCTGGCGTTACGAATTCCGGGTCATCGATCGTACCGGCCGCGTGCTCGAGGTGCTGGTCGACGCCAGGACCGGCGCGATCGAGCAGGTCGAGGAGCGGTGATGCGTGTGCTCGTCGTCGAGGACGATCCGCAGATCGCCGCCGAGGTGGCGCGCAGCCTCGAGTCGGCCGGTTATGTGGTCGAGCGCGTCGGCGAGGGCGAAGAGGCGTGGTTTCGCGGCGACACGGAGGACTATGGCGCGGTCGTGCTCGATCTGGGTCTGCCGGGCATGGACGGCCTTGCGGTGCTCAAGCGCTGGCGCGCCAATGGCCGGCAGATGCCGGTCCTCGTCCTCACCGCTCGCGGCAGCTGGGCCGAACGGGTCGACGGCATCGATGCCGGCGCCGACGACTATTTGCCAAAACCGTTTCGTCCCGAAGAGCTGCTGGCGCGGCTGCGCGCCATCGTCCGCCGCGCCGCCGGCCATGCAGCGCCGGTGCTCAACGCCGGCGCGCTCGCGCTTGACGAGCGGCAGATGCGGGTGACGCTGCGCGGGGTGCCGGTCGCGCTGTCGCAACTCGAGTACCGCCTGGTCGCCCATCTCCTGCGCAATCGCGGACGCGTCGTTCCCCAGCATGAGCTCGACGAGAACGTCTATGGCTCGGGTCAGGAGCACGATTCCAATGCCCTGGAAGTGCTGGTGCGCCGGGTGCGCAAGAAACTGGGCGCCGATTCGATCGAGACCCGCCGCGGCTTTGGCTATCTCATTCCGGAGCGCACCGAATGAGGTGGTCGTCGCTGCGTCTTCGCCTGGTCGCCGCGGGTACGGTCGCGATCCTGGTTGCACTCGGCATCGCGGGGGCGGCGCTCGTGCTGCTGTTTCAGCGCCATGTGTCGCGCAATCTGACCAGCGATCTGGATGTCCACCTGACGCAGCTGCTGGCCGGCATCGATATTCGTCCCGACCGGCAGCTCGTGCTCGCGCGCGATCCCGCCGATCCCCGCTTCCACGAGCCGCTATCCGGACTCTACTGGCAGGTGACCGACGACCGCGGCCAGATGCTGCGGTCGCGCTCGCTATGGGACATGACGCTGCCCTTGCCGGTCGACGAGCCGGGCCCGAGCGAGGTGCATCAGCATGAGGTGGCGGGCCCCGGCGGGGCCCGCCTGCTGGTGGCCGAACGGCGCGTGACCATGACCGCGGGACCTGAGCGTGTTCAGGTGCGCGCGGCGGTCGCCTTCGATCTGTCGCGGACCGCGGTCGCGACGCGGGCGTTTGCCAGGGATCTCTCGCTTGCACTCGGCGTGCTGGCGCTGGTGCTGGCGGCTGCGACCGCGGTCCAGGTCAGCCTTGGTCTGCAGCCGCTCGCCGTGCTTCGCCGCGGCGTCGCCGAGATCAGGGCCGGGCATGGCACCCGCCTGCCGATCGCGGTCCCGAGCGAGGTCGGACCGCTGGTCGAGGAGTTCAACGCGCTGCTCGATGCCCAGGACCAGGAGATCCTGCGCTCGCGCAGCCGCGCGGCCGATCTGGCGCATGGATTCAAGACGCCGCTGGCGGCGCTGGTGGCCGACGCCGGCCGCCTGCGCCGGCGCGGCGAGATCAAGCTCGCGCATGACATCGAGGCCGTCGTGGACACCATGAGCCGCCATGTCGATCGCGAACTGGCGCTGGCACGCCTGCGCGGCGGCGCGCGGGGGGCGGCTGCCGCCTCGACCGAACTCGCGCCGCTCGTCGCTTCGCTGGTTTCGACGCTGTCGCGCACGCCATCGGGCGAGCATCTGCAGTTCGAATGCGTCGTGGCAGCGGGCGCACGGCTGCCGTTCGACCGCACCGATCTGGCCGAGGTGCTCGGCAACGTCCTCGAAAATGCCGCGCGCCATGCGCGGTCGACGGTCCGCATCACCGCCGCCACCGCGCCGCCCGGGATCGCCATCGAGGACGATGGCGAAGGCATTCCGCAAGACCAGATCGCCCGCGTCCTCGAACGCGGCGGGCGGCTCGACGAACGCGGCGCGGGTGCCGGACTGGGGCTGTCCATCGTTCGGGACGTGCTTGATGCCTATGGTTGGCATTTGCAGATCGGCCGTTCGGATCTCGGCGGCGTGCGCGCGGCGATTACGCCGAATCCGGCAGCCAGATTGCGCGTCATGCGCGCTGAGACCGTCTCCAGCTGACGTTTCGCTGACATCGCACGTCAGCGGCCAGACGGTCCGCCTGCGCTACCAGAGCACTCACAACCGGCCCGTCGCCCCATCTGACTGGCGTCAACGGGGCTGCGCGAGCCTGTCACGACACCAAATGGAGAGAGCGCGATGCATGTTCGAAACTCATCCAAATCCTATGGCTCGGTCGCGATGGCGTTGCATTGGGCCGTTGTCCTCCTGGTCCTCGGTGCGGCCCTGACCGGTCTGTTCGGCGACGAGTTGCCGCGCGGTGCAATCCGCGAGGCCGGCCAGTTCGCCCACGTCTCGTTCGGCCTTGCGATCCTCGGCTTCGTGCTGGCGCGTCTGTACTGGCGCATGGCCGACCCGCCGCCGCTGCCGATCCGCTCCCGGCTCGGCGAATGGGGCGATCGCGCCGGGCAGCTCGTGCATTACGCTGTTTACGCGCTGCTGATCGCGATCCCGGTGGCCGGCATCGCGGTACAATTTGCGCGCGGCGAGCCGCTGCCGCTGTTCGGCCTGTTCGAGATCGCCTCGCCCTGGACGGCGGACCGCGCCTTCGCCCACGACCTCAAGGAAGTGCATGAGGCGCTCGCCACGGGCCTGATGGCGCTGGTCGGACTGCATGCGGCGGCGGCGCTCGTTCACCACTATGTGCTGCACGATCGCACGCTGATGCGCATGCTGCCCGCCTTGCGTGCCGGAGCCGCGCGATAAAGACACGCCCGGCGGGCGCGCGAGCCGTTGCCGGCCATCTACTCCGCAGCAACCGGTCTCGCGCCCGCCGCGGCGCGCGATCTCATCGGCTGGCTCTGGCCGTACATCAAGGTACGCCACAGCCACTCGACCGGTCCGAACGCAGCTTCGTGGCTTACGTGCCCGCCGTGGCGAGCTGAACGATCCGCACGAGGACGAGACCGCCGGAGACGACGAGATAGACCCGCAGCACGATCATCCAGATCCGGCTCGTGAGGCGGAGGCGCACCGGCGGCAGCGTGTCGAGCGGCGGCATCCGCCAACTGTCGCGGAAATCGATGGTGGGCCGCGTCCGTGCCGGCGCGGCCGCAGTGTCGCTCGCGGCGCTCGGCCGCTCGAACAGTCTTGCGCCGGCCGTCAGCAGGATGCCGAGCACGCTCCCGCCGATCAGGATGGCGATGATCGACGGCGCGCCGATATCCGGAAACAGCACCGACGCGGTCAGGATGATCGAGAGCATCACCAGCACGGCGACGACGGCGCCGGTGAACAAATTGAGCGCGCGCGAATTCGCCCAGGGGCCGAGCACCGCGCTGTCGTTGCACAGCAGCAGCAGGAAGACGGTCGCGCTCGGCAGCAGCACGCCGGCCAGCGTCTGCACCGCATTGGTCAGCAGCCCGAGCGGCGTTCCCGGCGTCAGCACCAGCAGCGCGGCGACGAGCACCAGCGCGAAATACACCCCGTAAAAACCCTTGGCGTCGGACGGCTTGCGGTGCAGCGAGTGTTTTAGCGAAAACACATCCCCGATCGCATAGGCCGTCGAGAGCGATACGGCGGCGGCGCCGACGATGCTGGCGTCGAGCAGCGCCAGCGCGAACAAGGTCGCCGGCAGACGCCCGGCATAGGTCTCCAGTCCCTGCGCCGTGGCGAGCGCGTCGGTGTAATTGCCGGCCTCCGGGTGCCCTGCAAAGGCCGCCGCGCAAAAACTGATCATCGCCACCGCGCCGAGGATCACCAGCACGATGCCGAGCACGAGGTCCCAGCGCTCATAGCGGATGAAGCGCGGCGTGATCCGCTTGTCGATGACGTAGCTCTGCTGGAAGAACAGCTGCCAGGGCGCAACCGTGGTCCCGACGATCGCGATGATCAGCAGCATCACCTCGCTGAGCTTGCCATCCCCAGGCATGGCCGGAACGAGGAAATCGCGCGCGATCTGGCCGACCGGCGGATGCACCATGAGAACGATCGGCACCAGCAAGAGGCTGCCGAACACCAGAAAGATCGCGAACCGCTCGAAGCGGCGGAAATCGCCCGTGCTCACCGCGAGCATCACGATGGCGGCCGAGGCCAGCACCCCCCAAAGCTGCGGCAGGCCGAGATAGCGCAGCGCGAGACTGATGCCGATGAACTCGGTCACCAGCGTGAGCGCGTTGAGCAGGAACAGGTCGATGACGCTGAACGCGCCCCAGAACCGGCCGAAACGCTCGAAAATCAGCCGCGCATGGCCGACCCCGGTCACGGCGCCGAGCCGCGCCACCATCTCCTGGTTCACGTAGAGCACCGGGATCAGCAGCATCAGTGTCCACAGCAGCGTGGTGCCGTAGTTCTGGCCGGCCTGCGCATAGGTACCGAAGGCGCCCGCATCGTTGTCGCCGACCATGACGATGAGGCCAGGCCCGAGAATGGCGATCAGCGTCTTGCATCGCGCGAGCAGGCCGCTCCGCGGCCCGTGATCATGATGAGCGATCGTGCCGAACGCCCCGTGGATGTCGCCGAGATGGGCCTCGTCGAGCACGGCGGCGCGGCTGACATCCTTCTGAATTGGACTGATCATGGTCATACTGACACCTGCACTGTGACTGCTCGTTTCCCGACCCTGCATGCGCAGCCGAGTGCGCACGCGCCCTGCGGCCGGCCGCTAGCCGGCAGCGATCCCGATCGCGTCGATTGGACCGCGCCCCGCGCGGCGCCGCGGTTGATCGCCCGACGGCGCGACAGGTTGCCCGCCGTCATCTTCAAGCTTCCAGCAGCACGCCAGCCGCCCGTCAGGGGACAATGACCAGTGACAGGCCAGCCGGCCCGCGCAGTTCTGCAGGGAATGAGCAACAGGCCCGTTCCGGCGGACTACGCCCGGCCGGTTGTCATTGCTGGCGAGTTGCGAACGCACGGCTTTGCGCTGCGGCATCGCCAGCCACAGCCCAAAGCTCCGGACTTTTGCGAGTTTTTGAAACATCGCTCACCTCCACTTCCGCGCTCGGCGGCAGGTCGGTGAGGATGAGGTGGCCTAGGCGCGACCGCCCATTCTCACGCGGCAGCAGCCGGCGCGATCGATTCCGCTTTTGTGCGGCATCGCGAGCCCCGCAATCGCGGGGCCGGCCATGCCAGAGATGCTACTGCCCATGTTCCCTAATGGGACCTTGCGGCCCGCTCAGATTGACACTGGTTGTTAATGCAGCCCGCAACGATCCGTTCCGGGAGCACATTTTTGGCCGTACGCCCGTCGCGCATGCATGTCAAGCAAAAACCCCGATCCTCCCGGGAGGATCGGCTTCATCCTCCCCGGAGGATCATTTGCGCAACTCCTGATGGTCGCGCGCATTGATTTGCCGTTCGAAGCGGTGGCATGCAAAGCGTGTCATCGGATCGGCCGTCTCGCAATTTTTCGGAAAATCGCCACGTGTGTGTCGCGGCCATGGCGAACGTTGGAAAGCTCGCGCGCCAGGTTCTGGATGTCGTCCCGGCAAGCGAGCGAGGCGGCGCATCGCGCCGCCCGACGCGCGCGTAGATCCGGGACCCATGACCACGGGCCATCGTCAGGCGAAGAACGGCGACACCGCCATCTTGCGCGGCAACTGGCGCCTGTGGTTATGGGTCCCCGCCCCAGTGCGCAGTTGCGCAAAAGGCCGAACGACAGTCGTTCCGTGAAGCCGCTATCCATCCCGCCCACCCCGGTCCGCCAACAAGCGGTTTCCCAGTCCGCCAAAACCCTCTATGGTGCCCCTGTTCGGTTCGGACGATCCTCTATTATCTTCAGTGAATCAAAGGCTTGCTCGGGAGGCGCGCCTTTGGAGGGTGCTTTGACGCGATATGTTTCCACCCGGGGTGAGGCCCCTGTCCTGGGCTTTTGCGACGTGATGCTGACCGGGCTTGCCCGCGACGGCGGCCTTTACGTGCCCGAAACCTGGCCGCAACTCACTCAAGAGACCATCGCCGGCTTCTTCGGCCGCCCCTACTGGGAGGTTGCCGTCGAGGTGATCCGGCCCTTTGTGGCCGGCGAAATCGCAGATGGCGATCTCGGCCGCATGGCGAACGAGGCCTATGCCACCTTCCGCCACCCGGCGGTGGTGCCGCTCGACCAGGTCGGCCCGAACGAATTCCTGCTCGAACTGTTTCACGGCCCGACGCTCGCCTTCAAGGACGTGGCGATGCAGCTGATCTCGCGGCTGATGGACCATGTGCTGGAGCAGCGGGCGCAGCGCACCACCATCGTGGTCGCGACCTCGGGCGATACCGGCGGCGCCGCGGTCGAGGCCTTTGCGCGGCTCGCCAATGTCGACCTCATCGTGCTGTTTCCGCATGGCCGCATCTCCGACGTGCAGCGGCGCATGATGACCACGACCGGCGCGTCCAACGTTCATGCGCTGGCGATCGAGGGCACCTTTGACGATTGCCAGGCGATCGTGAAAGCGATGTTCAACCATCACAGCTTTCGCGACCAGGTGGCGCTGTCCGGCGTCAACTCGATCAACTGGGCGCGGGTCGTGGCGCAGGTGGTGTATTATTTCACCTCGGCGGTCGCGCTCGGCGCGCCGGCGCGATCGGTCGATTTCACCGTGCCGACCGGCAATTTCGGCGACATCTTTGCCGGCTACGTGGCAAAACGCATGGGGCTGCCGATCCGCACCCTGAGGATCGCCGCCAACATCAACGACATCCTGCCGCGCACGCTGAAGACCGGGATCTACGAGGTCAAGGAGGTGCACGCAACGGCGTCCCCCTCCATGGACATCCAGGTGTCGTCGAATTTCGAGCGGTTGTTGTTCGAGGCCTCAGGCCGCGATGCGGAGACCGTCCGCCGCCTGATGGCCTCGCTGAAACAGTCGGGGCGTTTCGTGCTGCCCGGCGGGACGCTGGCAAAAATCCGCGAGGAGTTCGATGCCGGCCGCGCCGACGAGACCGAGACATCGGCCGCGATCCGCGCCGCCTGGCGCGAGGCCGGCGATCTCGTCGATCCGCACACCGCGGTCGCGCTCGCCGTCGCCGACCGCGACGTCACCGAGACCTCCGTTCCCAACATCGTGCTGTCGACCGCGCATCCCGCCAAATTTCCCGATGCAGTGCAGGCGGCCTGCGGAGTGAGGCCGCAATTGCCTGCTTGGCTCGACGGCCTGATGTCGAGGCCCGAAGCGTTGAAGATCATGAGAAACGATCAGGCCGAAATCGAGCGTTTCGTGCTCTCGGTCAGTCGTGCCGCAAAAGCAAAAGAAGGAGTTTTCGGATGAGTGTCGAGTTGACCAGGCTGCCATCAGGCCTCACGGTGGTCACCGACACCATGACGCATGTCGAGACTGCGGCGCTCGGCGTCTGGGCCGGCGTCGGCGGCCGCGACGAGCGGCCGGACGAGCACGGCATCTCGCATCTGCTCGAGCACATGGCCTTCAAGGGTACCGCGCGGCGCAGCGCGCGCGAGATCGTGGAGGCGATCGAGGCGGTCGGCGGCGACCTCAACGCCGGCACCTCGACCGAGACCACGGCCTATTACGCGCGGGTCATGAAGGCCGACGTGCCGCTCGCGCTGGACGTGCTCGCCGACATCCTGACCGAACCCTCCTTCGTGCCCGACGAACTCGAGCGCGAGAAGAACGTGATCGTGCAGGAGATCGGCGCCGCCCAGGACACGCCCGACGATGTCGTGTTCGAGCACCTCAACGAGCTGTGCTATCCGGACCAGCCGATGGGTCGCTCGCTGCTCGGTACCGCAAAAACGCTGCAGCGTTTCGATCGCGACATGTTGAAGAGCTACCTTTCGACCCATTACCGCGGCCCCGACATGGTGGTGGCCGCGGCCGGCGCGGTGGATCATGCGCGCGTGGTCGCCGACGTCGCCGAGCGCTTCCAGACCTTTGCCAGGGAGCCGGCTCCCAAGCCGGAGGCTGCGATGTTCGGCCGGGGCGGCTCGCGCGTGGTGCATCGCGATCTCGAACAGGCCCACCTGACGCTGGCGCTCGAGGGCGTGCCGCAGACCGACGCGTCGCTGTTTTCGCTGCAGGTGTTCACCAACCTGCTCGGCGGCGGCATGTCGTCGCGGCTGTTCCAGGAGGTGCGCGAAAAGCGCGGCCTGTGCTATTCGATCTACTCCTTCCACGCGCCCTATACCGACACCGGCTTCTTCGGTCTCTACACCGGGACCGATCCGGCCGACGCGCCTGAAATGATGGAAGTGGTCGTCGACGTCATCAATGAGGCGGTCGAGACGCTGACCGATGCCGAGATCGCGCGCGCCAAGGCGCAGATGAAGGCGGGGCTCTTGATGGCGCTGGAGAGCTGTTCCTCGCGCGCCGAGCAGCTCGCACGGCACGTGCTGGCCTATGGACGGCCGCAAACGGTGGATGAACTGGTGGCGCGGATCGACGCGGTCAGCGTCGAATCGACGCGCGGCGCAGCCCGGGCGCTGCTCGCGCGCAGCCGGCCCGCGGTGGTCGCGCTCGGCAGCGGCAGGGGTCTGGACACGGCGGTCTCTTTTGCCGAAGGATTGATGGCTTCGAAGACGAGGGCGCGGCTGCATTGAGCGGCGCGATGCGATAAGAGAATGGGCTTGGGTAGGACGGGAGAGCATTGATGGCTCTGTTTCGTTTGCCGTCGAGTGGACCGACCGCGCTGGCGCCGCGCGGACATGGGCTGTTGCTGCGCGCGCCGCAGATGGCCGATTTCCCACAGTGGTCGTATTTGCGCGAGTCCAGCCGCGAATATCTCACGCCCTGGGAGCCGATCTGGCCGTCCGACGATCTTACCCGCTCGGGCTTCCGGAGGCGGCTGCGCCGCTATGCCGAAGACATCGCGGCCGACCGCTCCTATCCGTTCATCATCTTTCGCGAGTCCGACGGCGCCATGATCGGCGGCATCACGCTCGCCAATGTGCGTCGCGGCATCGTGCAGGCCGGGACCATCGGATACTGGGTCGGCCAGCCCCACGCGCATCGCGGCTTCATGACGTCGGCGCTCAAAGTGCTGTTGCCGACGCTGTTCGGCGAGCTCAATCTGCACCGGGTCGAGGCGGCCTGCATCCCGTCGAATGCGCCGTCGATCCGCGTGCTGGAAAAATGCGGATTTTCCCGCGAAGGGCTGGCGCGGCGCTATCTTTGCATCAACGGCATCTGGCAGGATCACCTGCTGTTCGGCCTGCTGCACGAGGATTTCCGCGGTTGAACAGGGACCAGTTTCGTACCAGAACCGGCGAAAGCCCCGTTCTCGAATGAAGCGCGTGCCCTCGGTTCGCCGTCATTCCGCTGTTATTTCGGCGCGGGCCGGGGCATCTGGGAAGCGTTTTCAAGCGAAGTGGATCCCGGTTCGCGCCAGGAAAAACGCGCCACATGTGAGAGCCAGGGAATTCCGGATGGACGAGAACCGCATCATCAGATTTGTGCCGGCGGCGGTGGCCGTGCTGGCGATCGGTTATGGCGCATGCCTTCCGCCGGCATCGGCGCAATCGCTGACCGACCGCTTCAAGAGCCTGTTCGGCGGCAAGTCGGATGCGCCGCCGCCGACCTACGTCACCCCGGGGCCGCCTGAGACGGAACTCGATTGCCCGCCGGTCGCGATTCGCGCCGGCGCCTCGACCTTTGCGGTGGCCATGCCCGGCAAGCAGGCGGTCGGCAACGACGTCCGCTTCCAGGCGACCATCACCAAGACCGCGCGCGAGTGCATTCAGAACGGCGCGGAGATCACCGCCCATATCGGCATTCAGGGGCGCATCATTGCAGGGCCTGCGGGGGCGCCGGCATCGATCGAAATTCCGATGCGGGTTGCCGTGGTGCAGGGCGGTGTCGGCGAGAAGGTGATCGCCACCAAGGCCTACCGCACCACCGTGACCATGACCAGCGAGGAGGGCAGCGAGCCTTTCACGCTCGTCGCCGACGACCTGGTCTACCCGCTGCCGACGGGCAACGATGCCGACAAGTACATCTTCTATATCGGCTTCGACCCGCAGGCGCTCGCACCCGAGCCGAAGGCCGCGCGGAAGCGGAAATAGCCGTCAAAGGAAAAAGGCCGGCACGCGGATGCGGACCGGCCTTTTCCTCGGAAGGTCGAAGCTCGCTCAGTTCAGCTTGCGCTGTACCTCGGCAATGCCCTTGTTCAGCAGGGTATCGGCAAGGTCGCCCTTGACCGTCCCCGAGAGGATCCTGGTTGCGGCGCTGACCGCGGCTTCCGCCGCCGCCGCCCGTACGTCGGCCAGCGCCTGGGCTTCCGCGAGCGCGATCTTGCTCTCGGCCGACTTGGTGCGCCGCGCGACGAAGTCTTCCATCTTGGTCTTGGCGTCGGCAGCGATGCGCTCGGCTTCGGCCCTGGCGCCGGCGACGATCTCCGCCGCCTCGCGTTCGGCGCTGGCGCGGCGGGCCTTGTACTCGCCGAGCACCTTGGCCGCCTCGTCCTTCAGGCGGCGCGCGTCGTCCAGCTCGGCCTTGATGCGCGCGGCCCGGTTGTCGAGCGCCTTCAGGAACGTGCGATGGACGCCGAGATAGGCGAAGCCGCCCATCAGAATGACGAAGGCGATCGCAACCCAGGTCTCCGGATCTTCGATCATCGCACTATCCCTTCAAGGCCGCCTTGACGGCGGTGTCGACCGATTTGCTGTCCGGCGCGACGCCGGTCAGCTGCTGCACGATCGCGGTCGCCGCGTCGGTTGCGATGCTCTTCACATTGCTCATCGCCGCCGCACGGGTCGAGGCGATGGTCTTCTCGGCCTCGGCGAGTTTTGCCGAGAGGCTGCCTTCCAGCGTCTTGCGCTCGGCCTCGGCCGCCGCATTCAGCCTTTCGCGGGTCTCGGTGCCGATCGCCTGCGCCCGGCCGCGTGCCGCGGCGAGCTCGCTCTCATAGGCCTTCAGCGCGGCGTCGGACTCGTCCTTCAGCTTCTGCGCCGCCGTCAGGTCGCCGTCGATCGCGGCCTGCCGCGCATCGATCACGCTGGAGACGCGCGGCAGCGCGATCCGCGAGACGATCAGATAGAGCGCGACGAAGGCGATGACGAGCGACACCAGCTGGGAGGCAAAGGTCGACGAATCGAACGGGGGAAACGCTCCGCCGTCGGCCTCGGTGTGGGCTCCGGTGCCTTCGGCACCGCCATGACTCTCAGCCATGGAGTTCTCCTGTTGCCGTCGAGTGTCCCGGTTCTGACGTTCGTATCATGCTGCGACGAACGCGTTACGAACGTCAGTCCGGCACGGAACGATCAGAGCTTCACGAACAGCAGGAGCAGCGCGATCAGCAGCGAGAAGATGCCGAGCGCTTCGGTCACGGCGAAGCCGAAGATCAGGTTGCCGAACTGGCCCTGGGCGGCCGAGGGATTGCGCACGGCGGCAGCGAGATAGTTGCCGAAGATGACGCCGACGCCGACGCCTGCGCCGCCCATGCCGATGCACGCGATGCCCGCGCCGATAAGTTTCGCTGCTGCCGGATCCATAGTCTGCTCCTTGAGAAGAAAGATTTGAGTCTTTGGGTGGAAATTCCCCGGACCGCTAGTGTCCCGGATGAATGGCGTCGTTGAGGTAGATCACGGTGAGGATCGCGAACACATAGGCCTGCAGGAACGCGACCAGGATTTCGAGGGCGTAGATCGCAACCGTCAGCGCCAGCGGCGCAATGCCGCCGATCCAGCCGACTGCGCCGAGCGAGACCCCGAGCAGCGCCACGAATCCCGCAAACACCTTCAGCGCGATGTGGCCGGCCAGCATGTTGGCGAATAGACGGACGCTGTGCGAGACCGGCCGCAGGAAGAACGAGAAGATCTCGATGAACACGACCAGCGGCAGGATGAAGATCGGAATGCCCGAGGGCACGAAGATCTTGAAGAATTTCAGGCCGTTCCTGTAGAGGCCGTAGATCAGCACGGTGAAGAACACCAAGAGCGCCAGCGCCGCGGTGATGATGATGTGGCTCGAGATCGTGAAGGCGTAGGGAATGACGCCGACCAGGTTCGAGACGCAGATGAACATGAAGATCGAGAAGATCAGCGGGAAGAACCGCATGCCTTCCGCGCCGGCATTGCCGCGGACCGTACTGGCCACGAACTCGTAGGCGATTTCGGCCATCGACTGGAAGCGCCCCGGCACCAGCTGGCGGCCGGCGGCGCCGCCGATCATCAAGAGCGAGATCAGCGCCACCGCGAGGAACATGTAGAACGAGGAGTTGGTGAAATAGATCGGCTGGCCGCCGATCTGGCCGATCTTGAAGAGGGGCTCGATATTGAACTGTTCGATCGGTTCGATATTCATCCGCGCGGCTCTTGATCCACCGGCTTGGCCGGCAAGCGAAATTCGAATGTCATGACTTCCGTCGGCTAACGGCGATTGCGAGAGGCCGCGCCTGCGGACCTCACCACGTTGACCACTCCGGCAATGAAGCCGAGCAGGAAAAACACGATGAGACCGAAGGGCGAAGTCGACAGCAAACGGTCGAAGCCCCAGCCGATCACCGCTCCGACGACAACGCCCGCGATCAACTCGGAGGACAACCGAAAACCGAGCGCCATCCCACGAGCTCGGGCGGCTTGGTCCTCACTGCTGTCACCAGGTTGATCCGTCCCGCTTTTACGGTGCCCGCGAATTTCGGACAACCGCTGATCGAGACTTTCGAGCCTTGCGGAAAGCGCAGCTTCGTCAGGCGATTTATCGCGACTTCCGTTTCTGCGCTCGTCCGTGCCTTCAGCCATGCTGTGGAGACCCGACACGATGTCGTGGAAAAGGAGAGTAGCGCCCCGTCGCCCTTAAAAAGCCGCGCGGACCATACTGACCGCGTTTCCGCAAGTCAAGATTACGTGCGCATTAGTTAGTGCATTGATTCTCTTCGACTTCTCCTCCGTGCCGCGAATCTGCCGCAGAGCCGTCGCCGCACTGCACAGGGCCAGTGGGCGCGGCGCCGGCGACGCCCGCCGGGATGCGGTTGGGCGACGTGGCTCGCGATCCATTGAAAACGCCCCCGGAGTCCCATAGGTCTGCTCCGCGGGGGCGCCTTGGTCGGTCTTTTCGAGAACGGGAGCAGGCCCATGATGCCGGCGTCAAAGCCCTCGATCTTCGCAACCGTCGCGGTCGCGACCGCGGTCGGTGTCGCCGCCGTGATGGCATTTGCCGGCGAACAGTTGCCGGACACCGAGAACGGCCATTACACCCTGTCGCAAACCCGCGATGGCCTCGTCAGGCTCGATACGCGAAACGGTCAGGTGTCGAACTGCATCCATGATGAGACCGGCTGGGCCTGTCATCTCGTGCCGGACGAGCGCGCGGCCATGGATGCCGAAATCGGCCGCCTGCAGGCCGAGAACGACCGCCTGAAGGCGCAGCTTGCCGCGCGCGACCAGACTGCGGCGGGCAAGACGGACGAGGCGCTGCCGAAATCGGATCAGTTGAAGAAGACCGATCCGAAGGTCGCCGAGGGCGAGCGCAACAAGATCGAGATCCCCTTGCCGAGCGATCAGGACATGGATCGGGTGATGTCGTTCGTGGAGCGGACCTGGCGCCGCCTGATCGACATGGCGAACCGCGTTCAGAAGGATGCCTCGGGCCGGATCTGAACGCGCGGGGACGATTGACGTGAGGGATCAAGCGTGACGTCACACAAGGCAATCTCCCGCACCGCGCCGTCGGCCGTTGCCGTCAACGCCGTGGTGACCTCGCAGCTTGCGGTGCCGACGTGCGGCATGGGGTTTGTCGATATCACCGCGGATGCCAAGACCTTTCTCGAAGAGGCCGGCGCGCGCGAGGGCGCGCTCACGGTGTTCATCCGCCACACCTCGGCTTCGCTGACGATCCAGGAGAACGCCGATCCGACGGTGCTCGACGATCTCCTGAGCGTGCTGAAGCGCGCAGCTCCGGAAAATGCGCCCTGGACCCACGACACCGAAGGGCCCGACGACATGCCGGCACATGTGAAGACCATGCTGACATCGACCTCGCTGCAGATCCCGGTGCAGCGCGGCGAACCGCTGCTGGGGACCTGGCAGGCGATCTATCTGATCGAACACCGCAGCAAGCCGCACCGGCGCGAAATCGTGCTGCAGTTCATCGGCGCAACGTAGTCCTGCTCGTCACAATCTGCTCCACCCCCTCGTCCCGAGGAGCGCGGCTCCTCATCATGAAGGTCCAATGACGTCGTAAAAAGAGAACGGCCGCGGATTGCTCCGCGGCCGTTTGGCAGACATGGCGCGGGACGCTGTCCCGCGAAAAGCCTCAGGTCTTGGTGATGTCGACGTCCTTGGTCTCGGGCAGGAACAGCAGCCCGATCACGAGGCTCATGAGCGCGATCGCGACCGGATACCAGAGGCCGGAATAGATGTTTCCGGTCCAGGCGACGATCGCGAACACGGTGGCCGGCAGGAAGCCGCCGAACCAGCCATTGCCGATGTGATAGGGCAGCGACATGCCGCTGTAGCGGATCCGGCTCGGGAACAGTTCCACCAGCCAGGCCGCGATCGGAGCGTAGACCAGGGTCACATAGACCACCAAGATCCAGAGCAGGACGGTCGTCATGACATAGTTGATGTCATTCGGATCGGCACTGGCCGGGTAGCCGTGGCCCTTGATCGCCGCGGCCAGCGACTTGGCGAAATCCGCTGCGGTCGCGGTCAGCGTCGTGTCACCGATCTTGACCTGCGCCGGCGTTCCCTTCGGTGCATCCTCGGTCGCATAGTTCACCGACAGGTTGACCAGGGCCGATTTGGCGATGTCGCACCCCGTGGTGAACGTCTCGGTTCCCGTCGCCTTGAACTGGAACGAGCATTCGCTCGGATCCGCGACCACGCTCACCGGCGCCGAAGCCAGCGCGGCCTCGAGCTTCGGGTTGGCGAAGTGCGTAATTCCCTTGAAGATCGGGAAATAGGTCAGCGCCGCCAGCAGGAAGCCTGCCAGAATGATCGGCTTGCGGCCGATCTTGTCGGACAGCAGCCCGAAGATGACGAAGAACGGCGTGCCGAGCGCGAGCGCAATCACGATCAGGATCTGCGCGGTGGCGCCGGGCACCTTCAGGGTCTGGGTCAGGAAGAACAGCGCATAAAACTGTCCGCCATACCACACCACGGCTTCACCGGCGGTCGCACCCAGCAGGGCCAGGATCGCAATCTTGGCATGCTGCCATTCGCCGAAGGCTTCGGTCAGCGGCCGCTTGGAGGTCTTGCCTTCCTCCTTCATGCGCTGGAACACCGGCGATTCGTTCAGGCTCAGGCGAATCCAGATCGAGACCAGCAGCAGGATGCCGGAGAGCAGGAACGGAATGCGCCATCCCCAATCGCCGAATACTTCTTCGCCCTGCATGGTTCGGATCCCGAGGATCAGCAGCAGGGCCAGGAACAGCCCGAGCGTTGCCGTGGTCTGGATCCACGAGGTGTAATAGCCGCGCCGGTCCTTGGGCGCATGCTCGGCGACATAGGTCGCCGCCCCGCCATATTCGCCGCCGAGCGCAAGTCCCTGCACCAGGCGCAGCGCGATCAGCACGATCGGCGCGGCGAGACCCCAACTCGCATAGCCGGGCAGCAGGCCGATGAAGAAGGTGCCGACGCCCATCAGCGTCATCGTGATCAGGAAGGTGTATTTGCGCCCGATCAGGTCGCCGAGCCGGCCGAAGATCAGCGCACCGAACGGACGGACCGCAAAGCCCGCAGCGAAGGCGAGCAGGGTGAAAATGAAGGCGACGTTCGGCGGCACGTTGGAGAAGAAATATTTTGCCAGGAACGGGCCGAGCGTCCCGTAGATGTAGAAGTCGTACCACTCGAACACCGTGCCGAGCGACGATGCGAAGATGACCTTTCGCTCCTCGGCCGTCATTCCGCCGGTGCGGATACCGCCACCCGCTGTTGCAGCTATCGTCATTGTTCACTCCCAGACAATTGTTGATGCAGGCTTGTCCCCCAACGCGCCGCACGGGCCTGGTCCTGGGGCCTCCCGGTAAAGTAACATTGCGGTGAAGCGCGGCACATAAGACTTTCGGCCTTTTACACTTGGGCGCAAGCCCACCATGTCTGTTCCATTTCGAGCTGCCGCGAATTGATCTATTGCAATGCACAACGCGGCATTTCATCGCGCCGTTTGCACAAGCTATTGCGCGGTTGCATGCGTTATACCAAAGAAGAGGCAGCACCCGATGTCGCTTGCCCGCTCTCGCGCGGCAGGAGCCCTGTGACCGATGACGACTCCACTGACCCGCCTTGTCATTGCCGACGACCATCCGCTGTTTCGCGATGCGTTGCGGCAGACCGTTTCCAGTGTCGCGCCGGCGGCAAAGATCGAGGAGGCCGGATCGTTCGATGATCTCACGGCCTTGCTCGAACAGGATGGCGACGTCGACCTGATCCTGCTCGATCTGACCATGCCGGGCACGTCGGGCTTTTCCGGGCTGATCTATTTGCGCGCGCAATATCCGGCCGTGCCGGTCGTGGTCGTCTCCGCGAGCGACGACGGCGCCACGATCCGCCGCTCGCTGGATTTCGGCGCCTCCGGCTTCATCCCGAAGCGGTTCGGCGTCGATACGCTGCGCGATGCAATCCTGAAGGTGCTGGACGGCAATGTCTGGGTGCCACCGGACACCGACCTGTCGGCGGTGGCCGATCCGGAAATGACGCGGCTGCGCGACCGCCTGGTGACGCTGACCCCGCAGCAGGTCCGGGTGCTGATGATGCTGTCGGAAGGGCTCTTGAACAAGCAGATCGCCTATGAGCTCGGGGTCTCCGAGGCCACCATCAAGGCGCATGTGTCGGCAATCCTGCAAAAGCTCGGCGTCGAGAGCCGCACCCAGGCGGTGATCGCCGCCGCCAAGATCGCAGGCTCGCAGTGGCGGCAGACCACGCCCTCGGAGCCGTAAAGGCGTCGTTGCGAGCCAACGGGTCCGCGCGAACGCGCGGCCCGATGACAGGCTCCGCGAAGCAATCCAGAAATCTCTCCCGCGGAAAGGCTGGATTGCGTCGTCGCTTTGCTCCTTGCAATGACGGGGCTTACTCCGCCGCCACCATCTGCTGGATGCGCCATTGGCCGAGCAAAGCGCGCAGCGAGGCCGGCTTCACCGGCTTGTTGAGCACGGCGATGTTTTCCTCGCGCGCCGCGGCGCGGACGTGCGGGCTGCGGTCGGCGGTGATCAGGATCGCGGGGACCGTCTCGCCAAAGCGGCGGCGGATGTCGCGGATCGCGGCAATGCCGTTGCCGCGGTCGAGATGATAGTCGACCAAAAGGCCCGTGACCGGGCGGTTCGCCGCCTCGATCGCCGCGACAGCCGCTTCGGGATCGGCAACCGCGACGACTTCGGCATCCCAGGCCTTGAGCAGCGTCTTCATGCCGTCGAGGATCGCCGCATCGTTTTCGATGCAGACGATCAGCGCGCCGCTCATGGGCGTCTTCGACAGCGGCGTTGAGCTGGTGACCGCAGCGGTGTGGTTGATCTCGTCGGCGATCGGCACGGTCACTGAAAACACCGAGCCGCCGCTCGCGTTGGCGTCGATGGCGATGCCATGGTCCAGCACCCGCGCCAGCCGCTCGACGATCGACAGCCCGAGCCCCAGGCCGCGCGCGATCCGCGCGCCCTGCTCGAGGCGATGGAATTCCTTGAAGATCTCGCCGCGTTTCGGCACGGGGATGCCGACGCCGGTGTCGTAGACCGCGATCCGCAGCGACTGGCCGTGGCGCCGGCAGCCGACCAGCACGCGCCCGCGCGGGGTGTATTTGATGGCGTTGGAGATGAAGTTCTGCAACAGCCGCCGCAGCAGCAGCCGGTCCGACTGCACCGGCAGCGAGCAGGGCACGAAGCTGAGTTTCAGGCCTTTCGCGCGCGCCACGGGGGCGAACTCGATCTCCAGCGAACGCGTCAGGTCGGCCATCTTGAAGCACGAGATCTGCGGCGTGAGGACGCCGGCATCGAGCCTGGAGATGTCGAGCAGCGCGCCGAGGATCTCTTCGATCGACTCCAGTGAATCGTCGATGTTGTCCACCAGCCGCGCGACTTCGCCGCCGCTCTGCCGCTCGACCAGGCTCGTCACGTAAAGCCGCGCCGCGTTCAGCGGCTGCAGGATGTCGTGACTTGCCGCCGCCAGAAACCGCGTCTTCGAGATGTTGGCGTCCTCGGCTGCGCTTTTCGCGACAGCAAGCTCGGTATTGAGCCGGGTCAGCTCCTCGGTGCGGTCGCGCACGCGCTTTTCCAGGGTCGCGTTGGCGCGTTCCAGCGCCTCGGCCGCCTCGATCGAGGGCGTGACGTCGGTAAAGGTGACGACGAGCCCGCCGTCCGGCATCCGGTTGGAGCGTACCTCGATCACCATGTGCCGGTCCGGCAGCCGTTCCAGATGCGGTTCGCCTTCCCTCGTATAGGCGGCGAGCCGTCGCACCAGCAGGGCTTCATTGTTGCCGAGGTCCGGCGGGCTGGCGGCGCGCATGTTGTCGAGGATTTCGCGCAGGGGAATGCCGATCTGCACGAGATGCGGCGGCAGCCCGAGCAGTTCGCCGAACTGGCGGTTCGAGCAGATCAGATGCAGGTCGATGTCGAACACCGCGATGCCCTGGCGCACGTGATTGAGCGCGGTCTGCAGGATCTCGCGGTTGAAATGCAGCGCCGCATGCGCGTCGTCGAGCAGTTTCAGGGCCGCCTTGGCGGAGACGGTGCGCTTGCGCAGCAGCAGCGACATCACGAGGCGCGAGGAGGCGGCGCCGATCGAGGAGGCGATCAGGTGCTCGGCATGCTGCAGCAGCTCGAAATCGGCCGGCGCCTGAGGGTCGAGCCGGACATTGCGTTTGGCCGCGAACGCATCGAACGACTGGCAGGTGCGCTCGGGGCCGAGATATTGCGCGACGGTGTTCTGGATGTCCTGGACGGTGATCGTGGTGCGCCAGCGCCGGAAGGTCGGCGTGCTCGGCGCAATCGTCGCGGGCACGAACAGATTGGCCTGCAGCGCCTCGATCGCCGAAGGCCTGCGGCTCAGCGACAGCACCACATAGGCGAGGATATTGAGCGACAGGCTCCACAGCACGCCGTGCAGCAGCGGCGACAGGTCGGCGCCGAACAGCGCCTGCGGCCGCAGCGGCTCCAGGCCGAACGGGCCGTGCTGCAGGAACTGGATGCCCGCCGTGTTGCCTTCGAGGAAGCTCGGAATGAACAGCGTGTAGCTCCAGGTCAGGAAGCCGACCAGCATGCCGCCGATCGCGCCGCGCGCGGTCGCGCGCCGCCACAACAGGCCGCCGAAGCAGGCCGGCGCAAGCTGCGCGATCGCCGCGAACGACAACAGGCCGATCGCCGCGAGCTGTGCGTTGCCGAGCGCGCGATAGTAGAAATAGGCCATCACCATGATGGCGATGATGGCGATGCGCCGCGAGGCCAGCAGAAAGCTGCCGAATTGCCGACCGACGCTGCCGGACTCGGCCCCGCGCTGCAACACGAGCGGCACGACAAAGTCGTTCGACACCATGACCGACAGCGCGACACATTCCACGATCACCATGGCGGTCGCCGCCGACAGGCCGCCGACGAACACCCCGATCGAAAGCAGCGACGCCCCGCCCTCGATCGGCAGCGCCAGCACATACATGTCGGAATCGACGGCGCCGAACGGGAAGGTCACGAGGCCGGCGAGCGCGATCGGGATCACGAACAGGTTGATGGCGACGAGGTAGAGCGGAAACAGCCAGCGCGCCCGGCCGACCTCGGCATCATCGGCGTTCTCGACCACGCTGACGTGGAACTGGCGCGGCAGCAGCATGATCGCGCAGAACGACAGCAGCGTCATGGTCAAAAAATTGCCGATCGAGGGCACGTAGTCGATCGCGCGCACCGCCTCGGGCGTCTTCAGCGCCTCCTCGATCAGCTCGTGGGGGGTGAACATCCAGAACGTGACGAAGGCGCCGGCGGCGAGAAAGGCCACCAGCTTGACGATCGATTCGGTCGCGACCGCCAGCATCAGGCCGTGCTGGTGCTCGGTGGCGTCGGCCTGCCGGGTGCCGAACAGCATGGCAAAAGCGGCCATCGCCAGCGTCACCATCAGCGCCATGTCGCCGATGATCGGGACGCGGGAGATCGCCGCATCCTCGCTCAAAATGGTCTGCAGCGAGGAGGCGACCGCCTTGAGCTGCAGGGCGATATAGGGCACCGAGCCGATGATCGCGATCAGCGCCACGGTGGCGGCGACTGCCTGGCTCTTGCCGTAGCGCGCGCCGATGAAGTCGGCGATCGAGGTGATGTTTTGCGACTTGGCCAGCGCGATCACGCGCCGCAGCACGCCCGTGCACAGCCCGACCATCAGGACCGGCCCGATATAGATCGCCAGAAAATCGATGCTGGTGCGGGTGGCAAAACCGACCGAGCCGAAGAAGGTCCAGGAGGTGCAATAGATCGCCAGCGACAGCGGGTAGATCAGCGCGCTGGCGCGACTCTTCTTGCCCGGCGAGCGGCGGTTGCCATAGCTCGCGACCAGGAACAGGAACCCGATATAGCCGAAGGCGGCTGCGATCACGGCCCAGTCGTGCAGCATCGGCTCGCTCATCTCCTCGTGTCCGCCCGCGCTCCCAGTTTGTTCTGACGACTCTAACGCGCCACCCCTGCCGAATCGACAGGGAAATGGCGGTCCCGTCAGATCGATCCTTTAATGAAAGTCGTTCGTTAACGGCCCGACCGCGAGTCGGCTCGACTCCCTCCCCCGCTTGCGCCCGCAAGGGGGGAGGGCCGGGGTGGGGGCGCCACACGACGAGCTAAATCCGGGGACCCAACCCCCGACCCCGCGCCGCAAGGGGAGCCGAGCCGCCTCACGGAGGCGGCGTTAACGATGCGAGGGCTTGGCCTACTCCGCGGCCAGGGGCTTCCGCTGCAGCGGCAGGCCGAGCCGCTCCCAGACCTGCAGCAGCGCCTCGGCGAGGCGGTCGATCAGGCCGTCATCATGGTAGGGCGAGGGGGTGATGCGCAGCCGCTCGGTGCCCTTGGCGACCGTCGGATAGTTGATCGGCTGGATGTAGATGCCGTGCTCCTCGAGCAGCAGGTCGGAGGCGTGCTTGCATTTCTCCGGGTCGCCGACGAACAACGGCACGATATGGGTGTCGCTGGACATCACCGGCAGGCCGGCGGCGGACAGGATCGCCTTGACGCGGGCAGCGCGGTCCTGGTGGCGCTCGCGTTCCCAGTTCGAGGTCTTGAGATGCCGGATCGCCGCCGTCGCCGCCGAGCAGATCGCCGGCGGCAGCGCGGTCGTGAAGATGAAGCCCGGCGCATAGGAGCGCACGGCGTCGATGATCTCGCCCTTGGCCGCGATGTAGCCGCCGAGGCAGCCGAACGCCTTGGCCAGCGTGCCTTCGAGAATGTCGATGCGGTGCATGACGCCGTCGCGCTCGGCAATGCCGCCGCCGCGCGGTCCGTACATGCCGACCGCATGCACCTCGTCGACATAGGTCAGCGCGCCATAGCGGTCGGCAAGATCGCAGATCCCGGCCAGCGGCGCGACATCGCCATCCATCGAATAGAGGCTCTCGCAGGCGATCAGCTTTGGCCGCTTCTCGCCGGCCGCCTGCAGCAGCTCTTCCAGATGGTCAAGGTCGCTGTGACGGAACACGATCCGCTCGCAGCCGGACTGCCGGACGCCCTCGATCATCGAATTGTGGTTCAGCGCATCCGACAGGATCAGGCAGTTCGGGATCAGCTTTCCGATCGTGGCAATGCCGGTCTGGTTCGACACATAGCCCGAGGTGAACACCAGCGCGGCGTCCTTGCCATGCAGGTCGGCGAGCTCTTGCTCGAGTTCGACCAGCGGATGGTTGGTGCCGGCAATGTTGCGCGTGCCGCCGGCGCCGGTGCCGGCGCGCGTTGCGGTCTCGACCATGGCGCCCACCACTTTTGGATGCTGGCCCATGCCGAGATAGTCGTTGGAGCACCAGATCACGACGTTGCGCGGGCCCTTCTCGGAGTGCCACGCGGCATGCGGGAAGCGGCCGGCGATCCGCTCGAGATCGGCAAAAACCCGGTAGCGCCGCTCGTCATGAACCCGTCCGAGGGCGGTCTGGAAGAATTGGCTGTAGTCCATCGAAAGACCCGGAATGAGCTGGAACCGCGGGAATTTTGACGGACTTTTAGAGCCTTTCAAGCTTGGCTGTCGAGGCCGGAATTGCTCCGTTATGGCCGGAATTGCTCCGTTCAGCGGGTCGTGAACGGGTTGCGCCACGTACCCGGTCGACGGATGATGAAACCGCCAGGCGGCAAAGCCTGCTGGCGTCGCTAGTCCGAGGTCGACAGCTTTTCGGTCTTCGCCGACGGTGCGGTCGATGTCGGATGCGTCAACTGCTCCTGGTATCGGCGAATATTTTCGATCAGCTCCGGCGGCCAGTGGCGGTTGGTCAGCTCGCTCGTGTTGACGCTGCCCACACGATCAGCTTCCCCTTCGTTCTCGAAGGCGACGACACCACGACCGAGATTGAGACGAAACATGATCTATCCTGACTGTCGCATTTGACCGGCCATATTAAGCCGGCACCCTCTGCGCCGCAAGGCGCTCAATTCGTCGCGGGCTTCGGCAATTTCCCCTGCACAGCCTTCACGATGACGTCGGCCTGAGCCTGCGCCGCGGCCCGCAGCCATCGTCGCTGCGCATCATCCATTCGATTGATTGGTGAATCATAGGAAGATGAATCAAACGTAACCACGCCGATGGCGGTCCAGGGTGGCGGTCGCCGCCGGACATCTTCACTGCCCGAATGGTAGAAAGGTAACGCGAGGACATTCACGGCCTCGACGTGGCCGGTTTGCTCGTCGGGGTAGGGCACCGGCGTGATCAGGGACGGTGCGGAGTCGTCCGGATCACTGGTCACCTGGCCGCGGTTCCAGGCGATGATGCGGCGCTGCTGGAACGCGGCGCCGCTGACCCCGTCGCCGTAGGGTATCTTGAACGAGCGTGGGAGCTCCTCCTTGGTCCATGAGCGGCGGCTGAAAACGGGGCGCAGCGCCAGTTGTGTCGAATCATGGACGAAAAACCCGATGGTCCATTTCTCGTCGGGACTAGCTCCGCGGAGCTCGACCTCGAGCGCGTCGCAGAGCAGGCCGAATTGCTTGACGGCTTCGCGATCGTTGGCGGTCGCGTTTCCGTCGTCGATTCGCGCGCCCAAATTGAGCAGAACCCGCCGCCATTCTCGCGTTGTGTCCGCGACATCTCGATCGATGGCGTCCTCCGGCAGCTTCCAGCGCAACGCATATTGGTAGCCGACCAACGGTCGATCGATGGACAGAATCCAGGTGCGATCCGGCGCGTCGTAACGCAGTTCCCGCTTCTCCTCCTGCTGCACCGCCGGGTCGATCTCCAGCTCCTTGGGCCTCAACTGCGCGTCGCCCCAGGGGTCGACGTCATGGACGGGGTAGCGGGGATGGCGTCGCGTTTCGACCTCTGGCTGCACCATTGCAAGACTTGGCGGAAATTTGACTTTCAGTTCCAGCTTGCGGGCAGGATACGTGATGCGCGCCCCGATCCATTCTTCATCGAAGTCCGGGGGCAGGCTCTGTTCAACGCCACGTTCGACCCGCTCGCGGGCTTCCCAATGGGTCATCTTCATGCAGTTGGCGCAACCATGGCTGACCGCGTAGGGGATGGAAGGCTGCCCTTGCGCCAGTCCGCCGCCTGGTAGATTGATCCAATAATATTCGGCGTCCGGCGGATCGTCCTGCGGCCTCGGATAATCAGCCGCTCGCCTGAGCGTGGCGCCGGCGCGCAACGAGGCGTCGTCCAGCGTCAGGGTTTCGTGGACGAAGTGGCCGTAAGGCGGCAGGTACACGACGAACGGCCGTCGCGGGTAACGCGGCAGATCGCCGCTCAAGCGAAGCCCCTCGAACTCGTGCCTCACCCAGAGGTCGCCGTTCTCGGTCATTTCGCAGGCCTGCACCCGCTTATCGCACTCGATCGGATGACGCTCGCGCGCCCGCACATGGGCGCGGCGCTTCGCGGCGGATAGTGGCTCCTGATAAAGCCGATAATGTTGTCCGGGGGTGCCGTTCGGATTAGGGGCCTGCCCGGCACCGTAGTCGACGCTCTTGACTTCGATCCTTCCTGTCGCGGCGATCCTGATCAGGTTGATGCTGTTCCTGCCGGTGTTGTCTGGCTCGGTCATGGCCGCGCTGCCGGCGGACGCGACCGCCATCGGATAGCTGTCCGCGTCGTCGCTGCCGAAGTCGATCCGCGCAAACTGGGATTTGTGCCAGTGGCCGTGCAGGATCAGATCGAACTTGTTTTGCGCGAGAATGTTCAGCACGGCGCCCGCATTGCGGAGAACCATCATCGGGTCGCCGGTCGTTTTCGCCGCGCCCGGTGCAAAGGCAATCGGCAGGACGTGGTGATGGACGACGGCGATGCGGGCAACATAGGGACCCTTCTTGTCCCGGAGCTCGCGTTGAAGATAAAGCAGGTCGTCATTGTCGACGATTCCGGTCGCGGCGGCGACGCCGCCGCGCGGATTGGAGTCGAGCAGTGCCAGCAGAACCGGCGCCGATGCGGGGGTGAGCACGGGTCGTGGAGGATTGGCCGGACCAAGGAAATTGCGGAAATCGTCGCTCCGGTCCGCAGGCACGGCCGCACGCCCGGCAAGCAGCCCATCCAGCCGCGTCCACGCTCGTCGCAGCCAGCTCGCGTCCTGCGGCCTGGTATCGGCGGCGAAGCCAAGACAGACGGGATCGAAGCCGAGTTCGCTGATCCCGAGCTGCGCCTTCAGCGCCGCCTCGGCGCGGGCCGTGTCGCCGCCGTGGAAGATGCGCTCGAACCAGTCGAGGCGAGACGGGCCGGCCGCGAGGCCCGATTCGAACAAGTCGTGATTCCCCGGAACGACGACGAGCTCGGAGGCCAGACCATTGCCGTCCCGCAATTCGTTCGATTTCGCACGCACCACGCGCATCATGTGCAGCAAGGCTCGTTTCGCGGCGAGCAGGTGCGCCGGTGCCGGATCATGAACCACGTCTCCCGACACGACGACGACGTGCGGGTCGAAGCGGGCAACGGTGTCGACGACCAGGTCCCAGGTCGCGCGGCTGAAATTACTGCCGAAATGAATGTCGGAAATATGCGCAATATTGATCATGGTTGTCTCGACCACGAACGAACGTAGAGATTGCGCTGCTGTTGTAGTCTCGAATCGCTCCGCTGGGGAGTCCTTTCGGTTATGTGGATTTGAGCCGGGCCGCGAACGGCCGCCGCCTCACGTCGTGCGGAAGCGGAGCACGCCGTCGGCCTCTTCGGCCGTCAAACGGCCCTCGACCAGCATGTAGTTGACATGGGCGATCAGTTCGCCGGCGGCAAAGCCCATCTGGTGCGGGTCGAGCGCGTGCTTGTGGAACACCACCGGCACCAGCTCGGCGGAGGTTTTCGCGACGTCCCGACAGGCGTCCGATATCAGCCGGCAGCGCTCCTCGTGATGGTCGGCGAGCTGCTTGATGCGGGTCTTGAGGCCGTAGAACGGCACGCCATGGCCGGGCAGCACCAGCACGTCATAGGGCAGCGTCGTGGTCAGGCTGGCGAGCGAGGCCAGATATTCGCCGAGCGAGTTCTGCTCCGGCTCGACCGCCCAGACACTGACATTCGGCGAGATCCTGCTCAGCACCTGGTCGGCGGACAGAAACAGCTTGTCGGCCGCGCAATACAGCATCACCTGGTCGAGCGCATGGCCGCCGCCGGTGATCACCTTGAACCGGCGCGTGCCGATGGTGATCTCGTCGCCATGCGAGATGCGGCGATAGGCCGGCGGCAGGATCGAGACGCGCTTGAGATAGTCCTGGCCGCGGCCGAGCAGCTTTTCGGTGAGATTCTCGTCCATGCCGTGGCGGCGGAAGAACAGCCGCTGTGCGTTCCTGCGCTCCTCGGTGCCGCGGGTCTGGAAGTAGACCGACTGCAGGTACTCGACCTGCGACATCAGGAGCGGGCAGCCGAAGCGCTCGACGATCCAGCCGGCCAGGCCGACATGGTCGGGATGCGAATGCGTCACGATCAGCCTGGTGATGTTGACGCCCTTGAGCGGCCCGTCGAGCAGCGCGCTCCAGGCCGCGATGGTTTCCTCGTTGCCGAAACCGGCATCCACCGCGGTCCAGCCATCGCCGTCCGCAAGCAGATAGATGTTCACGTGATTGAGCCGGAACGGCAAAGCGAGGCGCAGCCAGAGCACGCCCGGCATCACCTCGACGGCCTGGTCGGGCCCGGGGTGGTTGTCGTGAGGGTATCGCAGTGCCTCGGCCGAGGATTTTGCCGTGTCGGTCTTGGTGTCCATATGATCGGCTTACCCGCACCGCGCGCGTGGCGCCAGCCGAAAAACACATGCGGGGCATTCCGTCGGACGGTGAATTCACTTGGGCTGTGATTCCCGGGCGCGACCATGCTTGCAGCTGTCATTGCCCGCAAAAGCGGGCAATCCAGTATCCCAGAGGCCGCGGTGCTTGAGCGGATAGGCCGCGGCGTACGGGATCGCCCGGTCAAGCCGGGCGATGACAGCGTGAAAACGTCGATGCGTCCCCCTCTCCTCGCGATGGAGTTGGGCCTGCTTCCAGCGATGCTCTGCGACTTTCGCGCATTCACGCATCGCGCGTAACGCTCACATAACCGACACATGCGTGTCACCGGCCGTGGGTAAAGGCCGCAGCGCAACGCCAAAACTTTCCTCATCGGGGCAATAAAATGAAAACCAGACTTCTCGCGACGGCTGCCATGTCCGTCGTTGCGGCCGCGCTGTGCAGCGCAGCGGTCCTTGCCGATCAGGACTTTGATCGCGACCACCGCTTTCCGCATGAGGTGCATACCGCGACGCCGATCAAGCATCTCGTGATCATCTTCAACGAGAACCGCTCGTTCGACCATTATTTCGCGACCTATCCGAACGCGGGCAACCCGCCCGGCGAAATTGCCTTCAAGGCCAAGCCGCATACGCCAACAGTCAACAATCTCGTGAGCGCCAATCTGCTCACCAACAACCCGAACGACACCAACCCGGCCAACGGCACCGGCGCCGCGAACCCGTTCCGTCTCGACCGCACCCAGGCCAACACCCGTTCGCAGAACCACGCCTACACGCCCGAGCAGCAGGCCTATGACAACGGCAAGGCCGACCTGTTCCCCGAATTCACCGGCCGCGGCACGGCCGGCGGCGTCGGCGCGTTCGGCACCAACGGGCAGGTGATGGGCTATTTCGACGGCAACACCGTCACCGCGTTCTGGAACTATGCCCAGAACTTTGCCATGAACGACAACGCCTATACCGACACCTATGGGCCGTCGACGCCCGGCGCGGTCGCCGTGATCTCCGGCCAGAACAATGGCGCCAAGAACATCGTCGGTTCGTCGTCATCGATCGCCGACGGCCAGGGCGGCCTGTCGCTGATCGGCGACACCGATCCGGCTGGCGACGTCTGCTCGAGCAAGACGAGCACGGTGCTGATGACGGGCAAGAATATCGGCGACCTGCTCAACAGCCGCGAGATCAGCTGGGGCAGCTTCATGGGCGGCTTCGACCTCACCCTCAGCAATGCCAACGGCACGACGAACTGCGGACGCAGCACGTTTTCGAGCAATGTGAGCGGCACCATCGTCGACTACATCCCGCACCACGCCTGGTTCCAGTACTACACCTCGACCGCCAACCCGACCCATGCGCGGCCGAGTTCGGCGGCCGCGATCGGCCACACCAAGGCGAGCGACGGCAAGACCGTGGATCCGGCCAACCACGCCTACGACCTCGCGGACTTTTATGCCGCGGTGAAGGCCGGCAATTTCCCGGCCGTCTCCTACATCAAGATGCCCGCCTTCCAGGACGGCCATCCCGGCAATTCCGACCCGCTCGACGAGCAGGAAGGCAATGTCCAGCTGATCAATTTCCTGCAGCAGCAGAAGGAGTGGAAGGACACCGCCGTCATCGTCACCTATGACGATTCCGACGGCTGGTACGACCACGCCTACGCCCGGCCGACCAGCGCCTCCTACGATCCGGCCGCCGACCAGGTCAACGGCGCCGGCCTGTGCGGCACCGGCGCGGCCACCCAGCCTCAGCCGAAGGGCCTCGACGGCAAGCCGGTCAACGGCCGCTGCGGTCCGGGCACGCGCGTGCCCTTTCTGGTGATCTCGCCCTTCGCCAGGCAGAACTTCGTCAGCCATGCGCGTATTACCCAGGCCTCCGTGGTGCGCTTCATCGAGGACAACTGGCTGCATGGCGAGCGTCTCGGCGGCGGCTCGTTCGACGAAACCGCCGGCTCGATCATGGACCTGTTCGATTTCGATCACTGCGACGAGGCGAACAAGGTCTTCCTCGATCCAACCGCCGGCACGGTCGTCCTGAGCGTGCCCGAAGGGCATTATCACTACTGAGATTGCTGAATTGATATGAACAGCCGCATCCTGTGGCTCCTCGGCGCCGGCCTGCTGTTTGCGGCCGGCGCCGTTTTCGCGGCCGAGACGCAGGCTCCGGGTGACAATCCGAACCCGGTGCATCTCGTGCGCCCGCGCGCAGCGCCGCTTTCGGCGATGGCGCAGCTCGGCCAAAAAATCTTTTTCGATGTCTCGTTGTCGTCGTCGGGCGCGCTGTCCTGCGCGTCCTGTCACAGCCCGGATCATCATTACGGCCCGCCCAACGATGGGCCGGTCATGCTCGGCGGCAAAAACCTGTCGCGGCAGGGCGCGCGTGCCGTGCCCTCGCTGACCTATCTCGAGCGCCAGCCGAATTTTTCGATCGGGCCCGACAAGGGCGATGACGACAACGCCCCTGGCCTCGCGCAGATGGCGGCGCTCGGCCAGACGGTCCCGCGCACCAAGAAGCAGGGCGGCGCCGCTGAACAAAACATCGTGCCGCAGGGCGGGCTGTTCTGGGACGGCCGTGCGGATACGCTGCAGGACCAGGCGCTGTTTCCGCTGCTCGATCCGCGCGAGATGGATGGCGGCAGCGTCGAGATCGTCGCGGCCAAGCTGCAGCACGCGCCCTATGCCGACTATTTTCCGAGCCTGTTCGGTGCGGGCATTTTTGCCAAGCCGCGCCTCCTGGTCTCCGAGGCGATGTTCGCGGTCGCGCGCTATCAGCTCGAGGAGCCGAGCTTTCATCCCTACACCAGCAAGTTCGACCTCTGGCTGGAGGGCAAGGCGCGGCTCAGCGAAAGCGAGCTGCGCGGTCTCAATCTGTTCAACGATCCGGGCAAGGCCAATTGCGCCGGCTGCCATCCGTCGCGCCCGACCCGCGACGGCCTGCCGCCGCTGTTCACCGATCACGAGTACGAGGCGCTCGGCGCGCCGCGCAATGCCGACCTCATCGGCAACCGTGACCCCGCTCATTTCGATCTCGGTGTCTGCGGCCCGCAGCGCACCGACCTCGCCGGGCAGGAGCAATATTGCGGCATGTTCAAGACGCCGAGCCTGCGCAACGCGGCGACCCGCCACGCCTTCTTCCACAACGGCGTCTTCCGCAATCTTGAACAGGTGCTCGACTTCTACGATTTCCGCGACACTTCGCCGGAGAAGGTCTTTTCACGCGCCGCGGATGGAACCGTGCAGAAATACGACGACCTGCCGCCCAAATATCACGGCAATGTCGATATCAGCGATGCGCCGTTCGACAGGCATCCCGGCGATGCGCCTGTCATGACCGCGCAGGACGAAGCCGACATCGTCGCCTTCCTGAAGACGCTGACGGACGGCTACCGGCCGGACCCTTGAGACATGATCGCCAGCCCCATGCATTGCTGCACCTCGGCAGGCACATTGTAGTCGCGCATGACGGTGCGGCTGTCGCGCAGGCCACTCGCCTCGCGCTGCACCACGAACATCCAGAGCGCGTGCCCGGCTGCCGTCACCAGGGCGCGCCGCGCCTGCCGCGTCGCTGCCGACGCGCTTGAACGCCGATGGGTGGCATCGAATTCCCGCAAGCCGGCAAGGGCCGCTTCCAGCGCGCGCCCCATGCGTCCGAGGGCGGCGGCCTGTTCCTGGGCGATCTCATAGTTGAGAACATCGACGGGTGTGTCGCGCAACATGGCTCTGTATAGCGCCACATGGGCCGCGCGCGCAACGCCGCGCCCGTTGGCGCGTCTGCACGGCTTTGGCCATTCTCGTTCCGGCAACTCCACGACTGAACCCGCGCAGCGGCGGATACGCGCCGTCGGATACACCCGCGAACTGCGGTCGCGCTAGCTGGAGCGCGCTTCTCTCGCATTCGGCGTGTCCGCGTTCGTGCGCGCCAGCATCGCCTTGAGTTCGTCTTCGAGCGGTCGCGGCGAGATTTTGAGCTGGCCAAATCCCGGCAGGTTGGCCGAGGCGATCGTGTCGATCTGCATCAGCTCGACCTGATTGCGCGTGAACGGCGGGCGCGGCAGGATCTCGGCGAGGCCGGCGGCGGCGCCCCAGAACGCAAAGGGCGTCTTGACCAGCACCGGCCGCAATCCAGCGATCCGCGCAATGCTCCTGAGCAGCTCCTCATAGGCGTAGACGCGCGGACCCGCCAGTTCATAGACGGGATAAGGTCGTTGCGGTTGCCGCAGGATTTGGGCGACCGCCGCCGCGACGTCGTCCGCGAAAACCGGCTGCAGCCGCGTCCGGCCGTTGCCGAACAGCGGATAGGCCGGCAAGGTACGAAGCAGCCGAAGAATTGTCGTGAGAAATGCGTCGTCGGCCGCGAACATGACCGCCGGGCGGACGATGACGGCGCCCGGGAATGCGGCTTGCACGGCGGCCTCGCCCTCGCCGCGCGTGCGAATATAGGGCGAAGCCGAGGCGGGGTCGGCGCCGATGCCCGAGACATGCACGAGCCGCTTGACATCGGCGCGTCGTGCCACCCTGGCGACGTTGGCGGCGGCTTCGACATGCACCGAATGAAACGTGTCGCTGCCATGCTCGGCATACAGGCTGATCGCGTTGACGACGCCGTCGGCCCCCTCGACGGCGGCCTCCACGGCGCGCTCGTCATGGACATCGGCCAGGACATGTTCAATATTGTCGCCCTCGGCCGGTGCCGGATGGCGCGAGGCGATGCGCACCCTGGTGGTCGCGCTCAGATGGCGCACGATGCGACGGCCGACAAAGCCGGTCCCGCCGAACACGGTCACGCGGTTCATGCCGTGGTCCATCCCGCTGTTCTGTGCGACGGTCTCGATCGAGCCGCCCTCTATCGTCCCGTGAAGCGCCGCGCGAACGGCTTCGGTGGTCTCCGCAGGCGAACGGCCCTTGCTCAGATGATGCGTGACCACATCGAGCAGGATCTGCGCGGCCGGCCCGACCGTTTGCCACTCCTGCCTTGCTTCCTCGAGCAGCGGCTCCGCTTCCACATAGAGCTTCTCTGCCTGCTCGATCAGCGGACGCGCCTTGTCGAGCAGTTCGATCAGTGCCTTCGTCGCCGGCAACGAGCGCTCGATCTGTTCGAGTTGCGCTTCGCTGAGACCGGAAGCGTGGCCAATGAGATCAAAGAGCAAGTGTTTCAGCATGACGCAACCTTGCCTGTCGCAGCGCACGACCGCGTTGCGCCGTGATAGCACAGAGTCTGTTGATTGCCGAACGCGTTTGACGCGTTCGCCTGTCTCCCTCGCGTCGATATTGGCGTGGCTGCCTTGCGCCGGCCAGCGGTCATGAATCCGCGCTTTCGGCCCGCGTCAATTTTGTTACGTCATTGGTCGTGGTGTCACCTGGCCGGCGGGTAATGTTGCGGAGCCTCGGCGCGGTCATGCATGGTGTAGTCGCGGATCACGTCGAAGACGCGTCGATCGGCGCTGACATCGATGGGGGCCGAAGCAGAGAGAGCAAGAAACTTGTTCTCGCGATAGACGCTCTTGAATCGCTCGGTGTCGGCCTGCGTGGCCGGCTCGTCGTCGAGATAGCCGACATGGACGCGCCTTGCAGCGTGAGTGACCGTGGCTTCCGACAGCCGGCCGATGCGAATGCGGTAATCCCTGAAATGCTGCTCGCGGCCCGCGCGCTGAATCGCGCGATGCCCGGTGTGCTCGCGCCACGCGATCAGCGAGGCCTCCGTGTCCCACCAGGAATGCGACAGCACGAGTCCGGGCCGATCGAGGCTGCTGTAGCGGTCGATGAACAGGAGGCCAGGGTTCTTGTCGAGCTCCGGCCGCAGATGGGCCGCGAGCTCGAAGTAGCGGTCGGCGTGCCCTGCAAGCGGCTCGACTTCGAAAAACAATCCGATCATGCGGAGTAACCGGTTGGAATGAGCGCAGTCACGCATCGTGGCGTTTGGCACGGCGCACCGCATTGTGCCACACCATTGCGGACGAGCGAAAGACGACTAAGTTGAGTTTCCCGGCTACCGCGTCACTGCAGCGGCGGTGACGGCACCTGCTGCCGATCGCATCACCAAGAGGCTTGTCTTGTCCAACCCGCACGATTTTCATACCCCGCAATCGTCCTACTCAAGGGAAGACCTGCTCAAGTCGGGCGAAGGCGGCTATTTCGGCCCGGGCAATGCTCAGTTGCCGGCGCCGCCGATGCTGATGCTGGATCGCATCACGGCGATCAGCATGGATGGCGGCGCGTACGGCAAGGGCCGCGTCATCGGCGAGCTCGACATCACGCCGCGGCTCTGGTTCTTCGACTGCCTGTTCGCCGGCGATCCCGTCATGCCGGGAGGGCTGGGCCTGGACGCGATGTGGCAACTGATCGGCTATTGGCTTGGCTGGTCGGGGTTGCCCGGCAAAGGCCGCGCCGTCGGCGTCGGCGCGGTGGAGTTCAGGGGGACTGTCACGCCAAAGACCAGATGCGTGCGCTATGAGGTCGACCTGCGCCAAGTCAGGCGCGGCCGGCTCGGTCTCGGAATTGCCGACGGCCGCGTGCTCGCGGACGGCACCTGCGTCTACGCTGCCAGGGACATGCGGGTGGCGATGGTCCGCTAGAGCAGGCCGCGATAGATGCCGGGCTCGGACCCCTCGATCGGGATTGCTCCGACGGTTTTTGTGTAGAAGGCGGCGGGGCCGACCCCGCCAATGATGGCGTAGCCAAAACCCTGCTGTCGCATGGCTTCGAGACAGGCAAACAGGAGAGCAGCCCCAATTCCCTTCTTGCGGGCGGCAGGATCGACGCCCGTCGGCCCGAAGAAATTTTGACAGGTCGCGTCATGGCAGGCGAAGCCCACCAGTGTCCGCGCCTCGATCGCGACGAAGCAGGCGACCGGCTGGCGCGCAAACGCGACGTCGGCTTCGCTGGCCCAGGCCTCGCTGAACGTGCTGCGGACCCATTGCAGCACCTTGTGCTTCTCGGGAGGCAGCGCGCGGCGGATCGAAACGCCGGCGGCCGCCAGCCGGTTGGAGATTTGACGGGAGTCCGGCAGATCATAGAGGCGTACCAGCATGTCCATGGGCTGAACTCCGGGCGCGGGGCGCGAAAGGTGATCTTCGCGCCGACGTGACGTTACGCGGGCAGGATTGAATCGATTTGCCCGCCAGGCAAGGTCTTCGACCGTCAGGTCACGTCACTTGTCCTTCGGAAAATGCTCGTCGTGCTCTCAAATGTCATCGCCCGCGAAGGCGGGCGATCCAGTATTCCAGAGACGGCAGTGCTTGAGCCGAGGAGCCGCGGCGTACTGGATCGCCCGGTCAAGCCGGGCGATGACGACCTGAAAGCATTTGTGGTCGTTGCGTCACGCGATGACGACCCGAAGGCCTCTGCAGCCGCCATGCCGCGCCATGATGAGGCTGGTGTCATGCCGCCCGGATGCTGCCGAGGAACGCGTTGATCTCGGCGCGCAGGGTGTCCGCCTCGCTGCGCAGCGCTTCGGAGGCGCGGAGCACGTCGGAGGCGGCGGCGCCGGCCTCCGCCGATGCGGTGGAGACGCCGGTGATGTTGCTCGATACTTCGCTGGTGCCCCCGGCCGCCTGCTGGATGTTGCGGGCGATCTCGCGCGTCGCCGAGCCCTGTTCCTCGACGGCGGCGGCGATCGCGGTGGTGACCTCGTTGATCTCGGCGATGGTTTTTCCGATGCTGCGGATCGCGCCGACCGCCGTGGTCGCGACCTGCTGCATGCCGGCGATCTGGCTGCGGATTTCGTCGGTGGCCTTTGCGGTCTGGCTGGCGAGACTCTTGACCTCGGAGGCGACCACCGCGAAGCCGCGGCCGGCCTCGCCGGCGCGCGCCGCCTCGATGGTCGCATTGAGCGCGAGCAGGTTGGTCTGCGAGGCGATCACTTGAATGAGGTCGACCACCACGCTGATGCGGCTCGCATTGTCGGCGAGCCCCTGCATGGTGGTGTCGGTGGCGCCGGCTTCCGCGACCGCCTTGCGCGCGATCTCCGCCGAGGTCACGACCTGACGGCCGATCTCCGCGATCGAGGACGACAGCTGCTCGGTGCCGGCCGATACCGTCTGCACATTGACCGAGGTTTCCTCGGCGGCGGAGGCGACCGCGCTGACCAGCGTGCTCGACCGCTGGGCGGTCGACGACATGCCCTGCGCCGTCGTCTGCATCGAATTGGCAGAGCCTTGCAGGTTGCCGAGCGCGCTCTGCACGGTGGCCTCGAAGGTCGCGATCTTGGCCTCGATGCGGGAGGCGCGCTCGTTCTTGGCGACGCGATCCTTGTCCTGCTCGGCGGCGAGCGTGCGGGCGCGGATCATGCTGTCGCGGAACACTTCCAGTGCGTCCGCCATCGCGGCGATCTCGTCCCGCTGCTTCGAACCGGCGATCTCGGTCTCGAGATCGCCGCTGGACAGCAGCTGCATCGAGCGCTGCAGGCCGCCGATCCTTCGCAGGATATTGGCTCCGACATAGCGCCAGACGAACAGTGCCGACCCGATCAGCGTCAAAACGCCGAGCGCCAGCATCGCCATCGTCGCCGCGGAGATCTCCTGGCGCGCCGCGGCAGTGGCGGCGTCGGTGCCCTTGCGCACGGCGTCGACGAGCTGCTGCACGCTGATGTCGAGCCCGACATTTAGCTTGCGCGTCTCATCCAGCACGGTCTGGCCATAGTCGAAGGCATCGAGCTCCTTCTGGCGCAGGTTGAACACGCCGCTCTTGCCGGCGCCGAAGCCGAGCAGTTTTTCGGCGACGTCCCGCAGCGATTTGGCGCCCTGGTTGTCCGGCAGCAGATCGAGGTTGGACCGCACGCGGCCCATCGCCTGCTTGAACTCATTCTGGATGTCGTCGAGCTGGTCGCTGTTGCCGGCCGACAGGCCGGCGATCAGGTCGGCGGCGGCGAGATTGCCGCTGGCGATGATATTGCTGAGCTGCAGCACGGTCTGCGCGGCGTCGTTGGCGTCGTCGGCGGACAGGGTGGCCGAGCCCAGAATGGCGTTGATGTGGGTCTGCGCGTCCATCATGATCGGCGCGCCCGCGGCGGCAAAGGCGGTCTGCGCCGCGCGCAGGCCCTCATATTGCTTGTCGTGTTCGGCGGCGAGCGCCAGCCGCTCACGCGCGGCGGAGGCCAGGCTCTGCGTCGCCTCGTCGATGTTTTTCACGGTTTCGCGCAGCGCCGCCACCACCGCCGGGTCGGCACCCAGATCGGAAATTTCCGCGAGCTTTTGCGCTGTGCCCTGCTGGGTGTCCTTGATCTTCCTGGCGCGTTCGGTGAGCGCATCCGCGCTAGGCGAGGCCAGCAGTCCGGGGCCCTGGGCGGCGAGCGCCGCGCCCTGTGCGGACAGTCCAAGGCTTGCGGCCAGCCGTGGGATGTTCTGGCCGCTCAGGCTCGCCATGGCGCCGCCGAGATGGCCGAGCACCAGACCGGCGCCGGCGCTGATCACGATCGCCATGCCGGCAATCACCGCGAAGGCTGCAAAGAGACTGCCTCTGACGCCCCATCGCGGCAGCAGGCGCGGAACAATGGATTTGCCGTTGCGCGACCAGAACGCCATCGCAGTTTCCCCCGACCCTTTTTCGTTTTCGAATTAAATTGGAGGCAAGTATCCCTTTACCCGGTTAACAAAGTCGCGAAGGTTCGGCGCGCGTGGCAAATCTTCGTTGCCAAGCCATTAAAAAGGCCGGCATTTCGCCGGCCTTTTTTCGTCTTGCGCAATAACTGCGCAAAATCAGTAGCGCGCGACGACCGGGCCGCCCCAGTTGAAACGGTAGTTGATGCCCGCCTTCACGACATGGTCGTCGGTGGTGAAGCTGCCGAACGGGACGAGCGCGGCGGGCGCCGCGAAGTTCGCCTTGCCGAAATTGTAGTACTGATATTCGGCCTTGGCCGACCAGTTCGGCGCGAACAGATATTCGACGCCGGCGCCGACGGTGTAGCCGTTGGAGTGATCGCCGCTCGTCGCGAACGCGACCGGCACGCCGCCGAGCGTCACGCTCTCATTGTTGTCCGAGAAGGCGTAGCCGCCCTTCACATAGAGCAGCCCCGGACCCCAGGTGTAGCCGACGCGGCCGGTCACCGAGCCGAGCCCGCGCTGCCTGTTGGTGTAGGCGAAGCCGCCGGGGAACACCGCGCCGACATTGCCGGACAGCCAGCTGTACTGCGCCTCGGCGCCGATCACCCAGGTCGGGGCGAACTGCCAGTCGGCGCCGCCCTGCACGCCGCCGAGGAAGCGGCCGTTGCCATTGTTGCCGTTGTTGAGGCCGGAGAAATTGTTGTCGCTCGAGAACGCGCCGCCGAGATGGCCGCCGATATAGAAGCCCGTCCAGTTGTAGATCGGCGCGGCATAGACGGGCGCTTTGGTGGCGTAGGGATAGGGACGGGCGCCGAGATCGGCCGCGAGCGCAGGAGCAACTGCGCCGAGCGTTGCGAGCGCCACGGTCGTGAGCAGGAACTTCTTCATGGGTCTTGTCTCCAACAGAACACCGAGAAAGACGCCGTCGTGGGCGCCATCAATGAGCCGTCAGATAGCCAGCTTTTGAATAAAATGCTGTCACTTCGGGAGCACAGCGCTCCATAACCCAACCTATTGGGAGTTAAACGTTTTTTGTGCTTAACGGGGGGCTAATGAAGGGTGAAGAATGGCTTAAATTTGCGAGGCTCCCTGTGCCCGTCCGGCACAGACGTGAAGGCCCCCTTAACGGAGCGCCGCGTGCAGCGCCGCGACCGCCTCCGCAAGCTGGGCGCGATGGGCGATGTCGTCCTTCGGGATGCGATCGATGGTCGCGGCAAGCTCACGCAGGATGCCGGCGAGCAGGCCGAAGCTCACATGCATATGCACGGATTTGCGCACGTCCTCTGCGCCGGGCCGCTCCAGGATCAGGGTCAGACCCAGGGGATCGAGATGCGCCTCGAAGCGGGACGCGTGCTCGAAGGTGCCGACATAATACTTGTCCGGATATTCGAGCGCGACTTCCGCCTTGTCGGGAATGGGTTTCGACATGATGTGCCTCACCAATATCGGCCAGCATGGCAGGTCGAGAGGACGCTGCCTTGCGCGACGTCAAAGGTCTCGCGGAATTGCAAATGCGTCGCATTTCGACTGCGCCCCGCGTTTGTACGGTTCGGGAAATTAACCGGCCTGTCGCAGCCCGAAATCTAGAAATTGACAGCCGAATTTCCGCCCCTTCGATTCGTATCAGGCATTAAGACAGCAATCGGACCCGCCATGAAGATCCGTCTTTCAATCTCGTCTGCCATTACCGTTTTCGGCCTCGCCCTTGCGGCGGGCTTTGGGTCCGTCGTGCTGACCGGTGCCTATGCGCTGAAGGAGCTGAAGGTCGGCGGGCCGCTTTATGCGAGCATCAAGCTCGGCAACGATCTCGTCGCCGACATCCTGCCGCCGCCGGCCTATGTGATCGAGGCCTATCTCGAATCGACGCTGGCGCTGCGCGAGCCGCAGAAGCTGGACGAGCACGAAAAGAAACTCATCCAGCTGAAGAAGGACTACGACGAGCGCAAGGCGTTCTGGACCTCATCGGCGCTGCAGGCCGATCTGAAGACGATCCTGGTCGAGAAGTCCGACGTCGAGGTGAAGAAGTTCTGGCAGACGCTGGAGACCGCGCTGCTGCCCGCCTTGCGGGCGCATGACGCAGCCAAGGCCGAGGACGCCTATGCGCGCCTGAGCGAGGTCTACGCTGCCCACCGCGCCGTCATCGACGGCCTGGTCGAAAAAGCCAACAAGGAGAATTCGGATCTGGAGGCGGTCGCGGCCGACCGCGACCGCAGCATCTCCTACGTGGTCTGGAGCGTTTCCGGACTGGTCCTGATCATCGTCATCGCAGGTCTGGCGGGGCTCGCCTTCGGCGTCGTGCGTCCCCTGGTGCGCATCACCGAAGCGATGCGCGGGATTGCCGGAGGCGATCTCTCGGTTGCGGTGCCCTTTGCCGGTCGTGGCGACGAGATCGGTTCGATGGCGGGCGCGCTCGCCGTGTTCAAGGACAATGCGGTGGACAATGCGCGGCTGCGCGAGAAGCAGGAGCAGGACCGCGCCGAGGCCGAAGCGCTGAAAAGGCAGGCCGTGCGCGACATGGCCGATACCGTCGAGCGCGAGACCGGCGTGTCCGTGGAATCCGCGGCCTCAGCCTCCCGCGACGTCGAGAATGCGGCCGCCGGCCTGTCGACGCTGGCCCGCAATCTGTCGTCGGAAGCAACGGCGGTGGCGTCGGCCTCCGAGCAGGCGTTGGCCAACGCGCAGACCGTGTCGGCCGCCGCCGAGGAGATGAGCGCGTCGATCCGCGAGATCGCCACCCAGGTCGCACGCGCCAGCGCGATCACCAAGACCGCGGTCGACGGGCGCGAAAAGGCCAAGACCACGATCCAGTCGCTGTCGGGTGCGGTGAACAAGATTGCCGAGGTCTCGAACCTGATCGGTGGCATTGCCGAGCAGACCAATCTGCTCGCGCTGAACGCCACGATCGAAGCCGCGCGCGCCGGCGAGGCGGGACGCGGTTTTGCCGTGGTCGCCGCCGAGGTCAAGTCGCTGTCGGACCAGACCGCAAAATCGACCGACGAGATCTCGCGGCTGATCTCGGAGGTGCAGAGCGCCACCAGCGCGACCGTGGACGCCGTCGAGGATATCGGGAGCAAGATTTCGGAGATCGACGAGGTGGCGGCCTCGGTTGCGGCCGCCATGGAAGAGCAGCACGCCGCCACCACCGAGATCTCCCGCTCGGTCGCCGATTCGGCGGCTGCCGCCAAGGAGGTCTCGGCGAAGATCGTCAACGTCAGCCGCGACGCCAATTCCGTCGACACGCGAGCCGGCGAAGTGCGGAGCGCCATCACCGGCGTGTCCACCAACCTGTCCTCGCTGCAATCGGTGCTCGTCAAGGTCGTGCGCACGACGGCGACCGATGCCGATCGCCGTCAGTCGCCGCGATTCAAGTCGAACCTCTCGATCCGGGTGAACGGTCGCGGCAGGGGAGACCTGCAGGCGACATTGGTCGATATTTCCGAAGGCGGGGCATGGATACGCTGTCGGCCGGATCTCGGCACCGGCGAAACCGGTTCGATGACGATCGCGGGCTTCGACGGAGAGCTGATCTATACCGTGCGCGGGCGCGACGCCGACGCGCTTCACATCGAATTCGATTCCGGCGTTCACGTGGAGGCGTATCGCGCCTGGTTCCGTCGCACGTTCGACAAGGCCGCGGCTTGATGCGGGAAGACAGCGGGCGAGCCGGTGTATGCGCCTGAAGGCACCATACACCGGTATCGTTCGCGTGACGCGTCGCTAGCCGGCGCCGCCGGTCAGGAGATCGTCGATCCGGATCGGAAAGCGCCGCACCCGAACGCCGGTCGCGTGCCACACCGCGTTGGCGACGGCACCGGCCGAACCGGTGATGGCGATCTCGCCGACGCCCTTGATGCCGAGCGGGTTCACATGGGGATCGTGCTCGTCGATCATCAGCGCTTCCATCGGCGGCACGTCGGCATTCACCGGCACGTGGTATTCCGCGAGATTGGCGTTCATGATCCGGCCCGAGCGGCGATCGGTGATCGCCTCCTCGTGCAGCGTGAACGAGATGCCCCAGATCATGCCGCCAAAATACTGGCTCTGGACCAGGCGCGGATTGATCACGCGGCCCGCGGCGAACGCGCCGACCATGCGGCTGACGCGGATCTGGCCGAGATCAGGATCGACCTTCACCTCGGCGAACACGGCGCCATGCGCCTGCATGGCGTAGTTGGCCTGCGCCGCCGGATCGATCGCACCATTGCCGCGGGCTTCGACCTCGGCGAGGCCGGCACGCGCGAGAATGTCGACATAGCTCTCGCTGCGGCTGTCGTCGTCGCGCCGGTGCAGGCGGCCGCCGCGCGCGACGACGCCGGCATTGCCGGCGCCGAACAGCGGCGAGCGCTGGTCGGAGGTGGCGAGCTCGGCGAGCTTTGCGATGACGGCGGCACCCGCATTGTGGATCGCCGAGCCCGCGGTCGCGGTGTGGGCCGAGCCGCCGGCAATGCCGGCATCCGGCAGGTCGGACGTGCCGGCCTTGAACTCGACCGCATCGATATCGAGCGCGAGCGCATCGGCCGCGATCTGCGCAAGCGCGGTCCAGGCGCCCTGGCCCATGTCATGCGCGCCCGTCTCCATGAGCGACGAACCGTCATGGCGCACCACCGCGCGCGCCTCGGCAGCGAACATCAGCGCCGGGAAGATCGCCGTGCCCATGCCCCAGCCGACCAGAAAGCCGTTCTCGTCGCGCATCTGGCGCGGCGCAAGCGGACGCTTTGCCCAGCCGAACCGTTCGGCGCCCTGTGTGTAGCACTCGCGCAGCGCCTTCGACGAAAACGGCCGGCCCGAGATCGGCTCGACCTCGGCGTAGTTCTTCAAACGGAAGGCGAGCGGGTCCATGCCGCAGGCGAGCGCCATCTCGTCGATGGCGCATTCCAGCGCCAGCGATCCCGGCGCCTCGCCGGGCGCGCGCATGAACAACGGCGTCCCGGTGTCGAGCCGTACCGCCTCGTGCGAGATCGAAATCGCGGGGCTGGCATAGAGGCTGTGCGAGGCATTGGCCGCTGGCTCATAGAAATCGTCGAAGGTCGAGCTTGCGACCCTGGCGTGGTGATCGATCGCGGCCAGTGCGCCGTCCTTCGCCGTGCCCATGCGCAGGCGCTGGCGGGTCGGCGAGCGGTGACCCACCGGACCATACATCTGGTCCCGACGCAGCACGAGTTTCACCGGCCGCTGCACCAGCTTTGCGGCGAGCAGGCCCATGACGACCGGACCGGACATCAGCCCCTTGGAGCCAAAGCCGCCGCCGAGGAAGGGGCTGCGGATGTGAACGTTGCCGGGCGGAATGCCGAACAGGCCGGCGATCCGCGCCTGCATCATCACCAGACCCTGGGTCGGCGTGTCGATCGAGAGCCTGTCGCCATCCCACTGCGCGACGATGCCATGCGGCTCCATTGCATTGTGATATTGCGCAGGGGTTTCGTAGGTCGCATCGATGGTGTGCGCCGAGGCGGCGAGCGCACCGTCGACGTCGCCGTGGCGCAGCGCGGATGGGTTGCCGACGCCGACCGCGGGCGGGACAAAGCTTTCGTTGCCGTCAAGGCCGGTGCGCGCGGGCTCGACCTCATAGGTCGGCGCAAGCAGCGCCGCGCCCTCGGCGGCCGCCTCGAGCGTCTCGGCGATCACGACCGCGATCGGCTGGTTGGCGTAGCGCACCCGGTCGTTCTGCATGGCTTCGTAGCGGAACATGAACGGGTGGAGTTTTGCGTCCGGGTCCTCCGCCAGGGCAGGGCGGTTCTCCGAGGTCATCACCTCGACCACGCCGGGGTGGCCTTTGGCGGCGGCGACGTCGAGCGACACGATGCGCCCGCGCGCGATGCTGCTGACAGCCATCACGGCATAGAGCATCTTTGACGGGTGATTGTCGGCGGCGTAGCGCGCCGCACCGGTGACCTTCAGCACGCCATCGCGGCGGGTCAGCGGCTGGCCGCTGTTCGATCCGTGCCGGATGTGGGCGGGATCGCGGGTCGGGGTGATATCATGCATGAAGTGCGGCTCCGGCATGGGAGGAGAAGGGCGAGGCGGGGAGCGCGGGAACGCGGTCCGGTGTGCCGGCCGCGGCCAGCGTCAGCGCGCGCACGATGACGCGCGCGGCAAGTTCGATCTTGAAGGCGTTGTCGCCGGACGGCTTTGCTTCAGTGAGCGCGGCACGTGCGGCACGCTCGAAGGCCGCGGGCTCGGGACGGGCGCCCGCCAGCATCTCTTCGCCGGATCGCGCGCGCCAGGGCTTTGCGGCGACGCCGCCAAGCGCGAGCCGCGCCTGCTTGATCGCGCCGTTCTCGATCACGAGGCCGGCCGCGGCCGAGACCAGCGCGAAGGCATAGGAGGTCCGGTCGCGCACCTTCAGGTAACGCGCATGCCTTGCGAATGCGCTTGCCATTGCCGGCAGCCGTACCGCCGTAATCAGTTCGCCGGGCGCCAGCACGCTGTCGCGCTCCGGCGTCGTGCCGGGGAGCGGATGCAACGCCTCGACGGCGACCTCGCGGGTGCCGCTCTTGCCCGCGATCTCGGCGACCGCATCGAAGGCGACCAGCGGCACGCAGAAATCCGATGGATGGGTCGCGATGCAGCCATCGCTCCAGCCGAGGATCGCGTGCAGGCGGCTGTCGCCTTCGCGTGCATCGCAGCCCGAACCGGGAACGCGTTTGTTGCAGGCGCTGGCGGGGTCGTAGAAATAGCTGCAGCGGGTCCGCTGCAACAGATTGCCGCCAACGGTTGCGGCATTGCGCAGCTGTCCCGATGCGCCCGACAGCAGTGCTTCGGCGATCGCCGGATAGCTTTTGGCGAAGTCGGGATCATGGGCGAGGTCGGCATTGCGCACCAGCGCGCCAATCCGCCAGGAGCCGTCAGCCTGCCGCTCGATCCGATCGAGTCCGGGCAGGCGCGAGACGTCCACCAGGCGCGTCGGATGCGTGATCCCGCCCTTCATCAGATCGAGTAGGTTGGTGCCGCCGGCAAGATAGGCCGCGCCGGGCTCGGCCGCCGCGGTGACGGCCTCGGCGATCGTCTTCGGTTTCACATAATCGAACCGGTTCATGCCGCGCGCTCCGTCTTGGGCGCAGCGAGTTGCGCCTGGGCTTCAAGGACGGCCTCGGTGATTCCCGCATACGCGCCGCAGCGGCAGAGATTTCCGCTCATGGCTTCGCGAATCCGCTCGGGATCGTTGCCGGCCTGGCCTTCTGACATCAGCCCGATCGCGCTCATGATCTGGCCGGGCGTGCAGAAGCCGCATTGCAGCGCATCGTGGGCGATGAAGGCGGCCTGCACCGGATGCAGGTGGTCGCCTTGCGCGACGCCCTCGATGGTGGTGATGGCGGCGCCGTCATGGCTGACTGCGAGCGCCAGGCAGGAATTGATCCGCCGTCCATCGACGAGAATCGTACAGGCGCCGCATTGACCGCGGTCGCATCCCTTCTTGGTTCCAGTGAGGTCGAGGCGCTCGCGCAAGAGGTCGAGCAGCGTGACGCGCGGGTCGTCCAGCACGATATCGCGCTGCTCACCGTTGACGGTGAGTCTGATAGACAGAGTCATGCAATGTTCCGATCGATGCTATGGTCTGCCCGGATCGGAAGCGGTCCCGGCTCGCGGCCGGGATGCGTCGATCCAGGGCACGCGTGACCGCCGGAAGAGTTGAATGGAAAAGGCGGCCGGGCGTGGTGTAGCCAGTTATACGGAGGGTCCCTCCGCTTAGCAAGGCGCGGCCGATCAAGAGATGGTGACGAGAACTTAAGAATGTCAGATGGGCCCGCAACACATCTTCGCAAGCCGCGCGCCGACGCCGTGCGCAATCGCGAGCGGGTGCTGGAGGCCGCGAAGGCCGTGTTCTCGGCCGGTGGTCCGGACGCGAGCCTCGAGGCGGTGGCGCGGCGGGCCGGTGTCGGCATCGGCACGCTTTACCGGCATTTTCCGACCCGCGAGGCGTTGTTCGAGGCGGTGTATCGCCGCGAGGTGGAGCAGCTCGGCGAATTGTCGGAGCAATTGAAGAGCGAGCGGGAGCCGGTCGAAGCGCTGCGGCAATGGCTGCGCTCCACCGTCGAATTCGTCGCCACCAAGAAGGGAATGACCGCGGCGCTCGCGCTTGCCGCGCATGGCAAGTCGTCGGAGCTGACCGCCTTTTCCTTCGACCGTCTGACCAGGGCGGTCGGCGCCTTGCTCGATCGTGCGGTTGCCGCCGGCGAGATCCGCGCCGACATGTCGCCCGAGGACCTGCTGCGTGCGCTGATAGGCATGTGCTATCTGCACGACCAGCCGGGCTGGCAGCAAAGCGTGATCCGGCTGCTCGACGTTTTCATCGATGGCTTGAGGGCCACGCCGACGCGTGAAGGCGAGCGCCGGGGCTAAGAAGCAGGATCGCTAGAGCGTGTCGGGCATCTTGAGTTCGTGCCGGAGCGGCTGCTGCTTCAATTGCCGCTCTGCCTCATGCCAGAAGTGCTCCTCCTGGCCCTCCGGTTTTCCGGCCTGTTCCCAGAGTTCGTGGGCTTTCGACCGAATGGTCTGCCCGTCGGCGCTGTCCATTTTCGATTGCCTTGTGTTTCCGTTGCGATCAGCAAGCCGCCAGCTTGAGCAACGTTCCTATTCTGACGGCTGGACCCGCTCCGCTCTGCGGCGCCCTCGCCGCACAAGACGCACCACCCAATCCGAGAGCCGCTCGAAGATCACGAACAGCGGCGGCACAAACAGCACGCCGATGAAGCTTGCCAGCACCATGCCGCCGAACACGGTCGTGCCAATCGATTGCCGCGCGCCGGCGCCGGCGCCGGTCGCGATCACCAGCGGAATGACGCCGACGATGAAGGCGAGCGCGGTCATCATCACGGGGCGATAGCGGATGCCGGCGGCCTGTTCGGCAGCATCGCGCAAGCTCGCGCCGCCTTGCTCGGCGCGCTCCTTGGCAAATTCGACGATCAGGATGGCGTTCTTGGCGGCGAGCCCGATCAGCAGGACGAGCCCGATCTGGCCGTAGATGTCGAGCGCAGTGCCGCGCAGCATCAATGCAACGAGCCCGCCGAGCGAGGCGAAGGCGACCGGCAGCATGACCGAGAGCGGCAGCGTCCAGCTCTCATAGAGCGCGACCAGGAACAGGAACGAGAACACCACCGCGAACAGGAAGGCCGAGACCTCCTGGCCCGAGGCCAGCCGCTCCTGGTACGACATCGCGGTCCAGTCATGGCCGAACCCGGCCGGCAGATGCTTTGCGGCGATCTGCTCCATTGCGGCCATGGCCTCGCCCGAGCTGCGGCCCGGCCGTGCCGCGCCGTTGATCAGCACCGCAGGGAAGAGATTGTAGAGGGTTATCGCATCGGCGCCCTGCACCGTCTTGATGGAAACGAGCCCGTTCAGGGGCACCATGCCGCCACTCGTATTGCGGACGTAGAGCTGGCCGATGTCGGCGATCCGCTCGCGGAATCTCGACTCGGCCTGCACCATCACCTGGAATACGAAATTCTGATAGCTGAAAAGGTTCACGAACTGGCCGCCGAGATTGGCTTGCAGCGCCTGATAGATCGCTGCGGGCGTCACCCCCATGAGGGCGGCGCGCGTCGTGTCCACCGTCACCATCAGCTGCGGCATCGAAGCCGAGAAGCCGGTGAACACGGAGCTCAGGTTCGGGTCCTGGTTGGCCGCGAAGATCAGGCCCTGCGCCGCTTCGGCGAGCTGCTGGATCGATTGGCCCTGGCGCGCCTCGAGCACGAAATTGATGCCGCCGGCCGCGCTGATGCCGGGAATCGCCGGTGGGTTGAAACTGTTGATCTGGGCCGCCGCGATGGCGTCGAACTGCGGCTGCAGGCGGGCAATCACGGCGGGGATCGCCTCATCGGCGCCGCGCTGATCCCATGGCTGCATGATCGCGATCACGGAGGCCGCATTGGATCCTTGCGAGCCGGACACCAGGCTGAAGCCGCCGAGCTCGATGGCGTGCGCAACCCCCGGCGTCGTCTTGAGGACGGCGCCGATCTGATCGATGACCTGCTGCGTCCGCCCGAGCGAGGCGCCGTTGGGCGTGCGCACGTCGATGAAGAAGTAGCCCTGATCCTCCGACGGCAGGAATCCCGTCGGCGTAGCGGCCAGCACGAGATAGCATGCCACGAATGCTGCAAGGATGCCGGCGCCGGCGAGCGGCAGCCAGCGATGGAGCAGGCGAACCACCCTCAAATAGCCGGCGCGGGCACGGTCGAACCCGGTATTGAACCAGCGGAAGCCGAAGAAGCGGGTCTGCCGCGGCGGACGCAGGATCAGCGCGCAGAGCGCCGGGCTCAGCGTCAGCGCATTGATCCCGGAAATGACGACCGCGACCGAGATCGTGACGGCGAACTGGCGATAGAGCGCGCCGGTGATGCCGGCGATGAACCCGACCGGCGCGAACACGGCGACCAGCACCAGCGTCGTGGCGATCACTGGCCCGGCGATCTCGCCCATCGCCCGTCCGGTCGCCTCGCTGACGGGCCGGTCCGGCTGTTCCTCGAGATGACGCATCACGTTCTCGACCACGACGATGGCGTCATCCACCACCAGCGTGATCGCGAGCACGATGGCGAACAGATTGACGGTGTTGGCGGAATAGCCGAGCAGATAGAGCACCGCGAACACGCCGATCAGGGAGACGGGAATTGCGATGGTCGGGATCAGCGTCGCGCGCCAGTCCTGCAGGAACAGGTACACGACGGCCACGACCAGAACCAGCGTGATGGCGAGCGTATGGAGGATCTCCGTGATGTTGGCGCGCACGAAATTGCTGGCATTGTAAACGATCGCGTAGTTTAGCCCCTGCGGAAACTGCTTTGAAAGATCCTGCATCTGCTGTTCGACCGAACTGGCGACGGCAAGCGCGTTGGCGTTCGGCGTCTGGTACACCGCGAGCGTGGCCGACGGCCTGCCATCGAGTGCGGAGGAGTTGCTATATTGCTGCGCGCCGAGCTCGACGCGGCCGATGTCGTGGATGCGCACGACGCCGCCGCTCGGATCGGTGCGGACGATGATGTTTTCGAACTGGCTGACGCTGCTGAGCTGGCCCGTTGACAGCACCGTGAGCTGCTGCTGCTGATTGCCCGAGACCGGCGGCTGCCCGATCTGCCCGGCGGCGACCTGGAGATTCTGGGCCTCGATCGCCGCGGTCACGTCGGCGGCGGTGATCCCGAGCGCGGTCATGCGCACGGGATCCATCCACACCCGCATCGCATATTGCCGCTGGCCGAAGATGTTGGTGTCGCCGACGCCGGGCGTTCGCGCGATCTGCTGCTGCAGATGCATGTAGGTGTAGTTCGAGATGAAGAGCTGGTCGTAGCGATTGTCGGGCGAATAGACGTTGACCGCCAGAACGAAGTTGCTGGCCGCCGCCCGCACCGTCAGCCCTTCCTGCTGCACCTCCACCGGCAGTTGCGCGATCGCGAGCTGCACGCGATTCTGGACATTGACCTGATCGATGTTCGGATCGGTGTCGGCGGCAAAGGTGATCTGGAGTCTGTAGGTGCCCGAGCTCGAGCTCGTGCTCTGCATGTAGATCATGTCGGGAACGCCGTTGACCTGCTCCTCGATCGGCTGGGCCACGGTCTTGACCAGCGTATCGGCGCTGCCTCCGGGATAGGTCGCCGACACCGTCACCTGGGGCGGTGCCAGGTTGGGATATTGCGCGATCGGAATCACCGAGAGCGCCAGAAGCCCGGCGAGCGTGATCACGATCGAGATCACGATCGCGAAATTCGGGCGGTGAATGAAGAACTGCGACAGCCCGAACATGAACAGCGCCTATCTGCTCTGGCCCTGGGTGGAATGGCTATCGGCATCGCCGCTCGCGGCTTCGCTCCCCTGAGGCGGCTGCGGCTCCGCCTTGACCACCTGCCCGGGATGGACCTTCTGGATGCCTTCGACGATGACGCGTTCGCCGCCCTTCAAGCCCTGGTCGACCACATAGTTCTGATCGATCTGCGACCCGAGCTGAACCGGCTGCTGCACCACCTTGTTGTCCTGGTCGACGACCAGCACCGAGCTGCCGCCCTGCTCCCTCTGCACCGCGGCGACCGGCACCAGCGGGCGCTCCTGCTTCTGCCGCGCCCCGACGTGAACGGTGACATAGGCGCCCGGCAGCAGCACGCCGGCCGGGTTGGAAAAATCGGCAAAGACGCTGACGGTGCCGGTCTGCGCCTCGACCTGGTTGTTGAGGAACGCGACCTTGCCGGTCTGCGCATAGGCCTGGCCATTGGGAAGATCGAGCTGCACCGGCAGGCCGATCCCGACCTGGTCCGACCTGGCGTTCGTCTTCTGCTGCGCCGTGACGATGAGCTGGTCGCTGACCGCGAACTGCACGCGAATCGGATCGAGCTGGTTGACACTCGTGAGCGCCGGCGTGCTCGGGGTGACCAGATTGCCCTTGGTCAGGGTCACCGCGCCGATCCGGCCCTTGATCGGCGCGGAGATCGTGCAGTAGCTCAGGTTGAGCTGGGCCTGCTCGAGATTGGCCTGCGCCGCCTCGACACTGGCCTGCTGCTGGTCGCGCGTCGCGACCGCCTGATCGAGGTTGGCCTGCGTCTCGGCGTTCTTCTGCACCAGTTCGCTGGCCCTTTGATAGGCCAGTTGCGCCACCCGAAGCGCCGCCTGGGCAGAGTCCAGTTGCGCCTTCGCGGCATCCACCGCGGCCTGATACTGGGCTTTTTCCAGCTGAAACAGCACTTGCCCCGCCTGGACGGTGCTGCCCTGCTTGAACGCGATCTCGTCGATGAACGCCGTCACGCGCGCCACCACCTGCACCGCCTGGATCGTGACGACGTGCCCGATGAAGCTCCGCCGCGGCGCGATGTCCTTGACCTCGACGGTCGCGACGATCACCGCGGGGGGCGGCGATTGAGCCTGAGACGGCTGGGTGGTTGCGCCTGACGCCGACGCGTTGTTTTCCTGCTTTCCGGTGGTGCCGGCCGATTGCGGACCCGCGCTGCGCCCGCAAGCCGCAAGCGCAAAACCAAGGCAGATGATGAGCATCGGCCGAGGCAGGACAGCGATGGCACGGGTCGGTCGGGGGCGGCTGAGCACGGGGGAACCTGTTGGAATTCACGCGCGGCTTCTCGATAAGCCCGGTGAATGCGCAACGTTCCTTTGCGCACGGCTTTGCAAACCGATTCCGGGTGACTAGATTCGTCTGCATGCGCGCCAAGCCTCAGCCCGAACTGATCGCCTGTCACGATTGCGGGGCGGG
>Ga0335071_10000222_pt1 | contig 66781 bp, 59 predicted proteins | sample Lox_Sample_15_FD_206724 | JGI IMG/M metagenome (GOLD analysis project Ga0335071, IMG submission 206724) | Soil microbial communities from Loxahatchee National Wildlife Refuge, Florida, United States - Lox_Sample_1.5 | ecosystem: Environmental > Terrestrial > Soil > Wetlands | place: USA... | reverse complement strand
TCAATGCCCGACCTCGAAAGACGCTGAACTGGAAAACTCCAGCGGAAGCGCTTGACCAGTTGCTCTCATCAATGAAAAACAACAGTGTTGCGACGACCGATTGAATCCAAGTCCGGCATTCCCTGCGCAACGGTTTTAACGTTTATAACGCGCTCTCCTCGGGGACCGGGCTTTCTTGCCCCCGTCATTGGCGATGGTCATTCGCCAACTTGGCCTCAGCGTCGGGAGGCCAGGACCACACGCCTTCACGTGCGCGACTAACAACGTTCGTCTGACGTGCTCATCGCGCCCATCGCATCCCGCGCTCCACGTGTCGTGACGATCGGCCGAAACGTCCCTCTTCAAGCGAGGCGGGATGGGCGCATAATCTTCTGATTTGGGGCAGGCGTCCAGGTTTATTCTGAAAAACAGAACAATCCGACTGCGACATCTTGGCGCGACGGGCAGTTCGCGCATGGGATGCATGCAGAATCGACACCTCGTGGAAAAATCCGCTCTTGCTGGTGCAGGTGATAAGCCGTGGTGGGGCAACACTTTTTCGCACGGGTTCCACAGCGTGCTGCACGGCAGCAAAGTGTCGCAAATTTAATCCGCGACGGCGTTGCCAACTCGCGCCGGTTGTGCGTTTTCATCTACCAAAGCAACGACATAAACTTAAAGGATGGAACCCATGAGGCGGGGAATAACCGCTCTTGCCTGTGTCTGTGCGCTGCTCGGCGCGTCCTATTTCGCCATCAGCAAATGGGGCATTCGGCACGAAAGCCTGAACCTGTTCGACGAGGCGCGACAGCGACCCGTCGCGGTCGATATTGCCGAACGGGTCGACTATGACATGAAAGCCAATGCCGGCTACTGGAAGCTTCCCGTCGCCATCATCAGCAATGGCAACACCATCCGGAACACCGAATATTCGTTCCTCGCGAACGTCTTTGCGGCCCGGGGCTATCTGGTTGCGAGCATCCAGCAGGACATTCCGAGCGACCCGCCGCTGATGACCAAGGTTGGACTGCCCTATGTCGGCCGGCTCGGGGTCTACGAGAAGGGCGAAGCCAACATTCTCTTCGTGCTGGACCAGCTCAAGAAGCTGCATCCCAACGCCGACTACGATCATTTGACCATGGTCGGTCACTCGAACGGCGGCGATACGGCGATGTACTTCGCCATGCAGCACCCACGACGGGTGTCGAAGATCGTTACGCTGGACAATCTGCGCGTGCCGTTCGTGCTCCGCAACAAGCTCAAAATCCTGTCCTTCCGCTCCAGGGATCCGCAGTTCAAGACCGATCCGGGCGTCGTGCCGAGCCCCGAGCAATGCAAGAAGGACGGCATCGATGTGGTCCAGACGCCTTATCAGCACACCTGGATGACCGACCGCGGCCCCGAGCAGGCCAAGGAGGCGATCCGGGCAACGCTCGACGACTTTCTCGGCGGCGACAACGTCAGCAAACTGGCCTTGCTCGCATCAGACCATCCGACGACCGTCCGGGATGACGGCATGCCGCTGCCTTAGGCAGGCGCGGGCTTGACCCGCGCGGCCGTCGATAAGATTGTTCCTGTCAGGCCATGACCTGAGGACAGGAACAACAGATGTACTACGCTCCCGACGATCTCTCCCAGCGCGAACGCTACAAGGTGCTGACTGCCTTCGTGCTGCCGCGGCCGATCGCCTGGGTGACCTCGGTCGGCGAGACCGGCGTCGTCAACGCCGCGCCGTTCTCCTTCTTCAACGTGTTTTGCGAAGACCCGCCGCTCTGCATGTTTGCAATCAACAGGCGCGGCGACGGGCGGCCGAAGGACACGCTGGTCAACATCCTTCGCACCGGCGAGTTCGTGGTCCATCTCACCGACGAGCCGCTCGCCCGCGCCATGCATGAGACGAGCGGCGACTTTCCGCCCGAGATCGGCGAACCCGGTTATCTCGGCCTGAAACTTGCGGCGTCAGTCAAGGTCGCGGTGCCGCGGCTCGCCGACGCGCCGTGGGCCATGGAATGCCGGACCTGGAAGACGATCGACGTCAACGGCGATCGGGTGCTCATCATGGGCGAAGGGATCAACTTCTACATCCGCGACGAACTGTGGGACACGACGGCGATGCGCGTGCACATGGAGCGCTATCACCCGGTCGGACGCATGTTCGCCGACCGCTATTGCCGCACCGATGACCGCCTGGTGTTTCCGGCGGCGGAGGGCGCGAAGCTGTAGGGTAGGCAAAGGCGCACTTGCGCCGTGCCCACCACAACAAGGATGGTGGGCACGCTTCGCTTTGCCCACCCTACCGACTGCGCTCCACCCATTCTACAAACGACGCACTGCTAAGCCTCGAGCCGGTGCGCGCGCAGAAAGGAGCGGATCTGCCGCACCGCGAGCGGAATGCGTTCCTTCGGCTGCTTCCACGGGAACATGCTGACTTCGGCGTTCGGCGCCAGCATCGCGGCCTCCATGGCCACCGCATAAGGATGCGCCGGAATGTCGTCGGGCAGGATCAGGACCGGCGTCTGGCAGTTGCGCACGAAGTCGCGCGTCACGGTGAAGACGAAATCGGGATCGGTGCGATACATCCGCGTCAAGAATTTCTCGACCTGCGCCATTGTGATGTCGGGCCGCCGCTTGACGAGTTCCGGCCCCCAGCCCTTCATGTTGTTGTCGAAGAACAGGTCGCGCATCTCGGGCCGCGACCCGGAGGGCTGTGCCAGCACCGCCGCAACGACGCGATTGGGCGCGCGCTTCAACAGGTTCCAGATGAAGGGGCCGCCGATACAGAAGCCCAGCACCATGAAGCGGTCGATCCCAAGATGATCCATCACGCCGAGGTGGTCGTCGGTGAAGGCGTCCCAGGGGCGGTCCGCTTCGAGAGGACCCGCGGATTGCCCTGCATTGGCGTTACGGAGGTCGCCGACGATGCAGCGGTACTCGCCCGCAAACGCCGCGATCGGATCAAACGGGTGGCTTTCGCCCGAGAGTGCCGCGATGGTCGAGTTCAACCCGCCGCCGGGAATGATCAGGAGCGGAAAGCCCGCTCCCTTCTCCTCGAAATGGATGCGGACGGGGCCTTTTTCGTAGAAGCTCATGGCATTTCCTTCCTGGCTGCTCTTTTGTGCGAGCGCACGTGACGCTGCAGCAACAACCGTTGCCGCAGCTCCGGTCGCTATTACGTCGCGTCGGGTCGTATCGCTCATGAAGGCCCTCGTCCGCAGCGAGACTCGCGATGATCGTCGTGGGCACATATTTTACAACGCGGAATGCACGATATTCCCGGCGCCTGGGCACAAGATCGCCAGGGCGAAACCCGCTTGGCTCCGGCTGCCGCAAACGCTAGCGTGAACCAGCGCCCTTGCAAGAGCAAGGCTCGCGGCTACGAACGCTGCCGCAGGGAGTGAACCGATGAAATCGCCGATCTGCGAGATGCTGGGCATCGATTTCCCCCTGTTCGCCTTCAGCCATTGCCGCGACGTGGTCGCCGCGGTCAGCCGTGCCGGCGGCTTCGGCGTGCTGGGCGCGACCGCGCATTCGCCCGACACGATCGAGCAGGAATTGAGATGGATCGATGACCATGTCGACGGCAAGCCCTATGGCGTCGACGTGCTGATCCCGGAAAACATGTCGACCGCGGGCGAGCAGAACGTCACCTGGAAGAGCCTGGAAGCGCGTGTCCCCGAGCAGCATCGCGACTTCACCCGAAAGCTCCTGAAGAGATACGACATCGAGCTTGCGGCGCCCCCGGTCGCCGACAACCAGGCCCAGCCCTTCGATCCCGCGTGGGCTCTCGAGATGCTCGAAGTCTCGTTCCGCCATCCGATCAAGCTGATTGCGAACGCACTCGGCGTGCCGCCGAAGGCGATGATCGACATGGGCAAGGCGCACGGTGTGCCGGTTGCGGCGCTGGTCGGCGCCAAGGAGCATGCGCTGCGCCAGGTCGCGGCCGGCGTCGACATTCTGGTCGTGCAGGGCACCGAGGCCGGCGGCCATTGCGGCGAAGTGTCCACCATGGTGCTGGTGCCCGAGGTGATCAAGGCGATCAGAGGAATCCGCGACGTGCCGGTGCTGGCGGCGGGCGGCATCATGACCGGACGGCAGATGGCGGCCTGCATGGCGATGGGCGCGGCGGGCGCCTGGACCGGCTCGGTGTGGCTTGCGACCGTCGAATCCGAAACGTCGGAGATTTTTCGCGAGAAGATGATCGCCGCCTCCTCGCGCGATGCGGTTCGCTCGAAGGGGCGCACCGGAAAGCCGGCGCGGCAGCTGCGCTCGGTCTGGACCGATGCCTGGGACCGCAGCCCCGACAGTCCGGGCGCGCTGCCGATGCCGCTGCAGAGCATCATCAGCCGCGACGCCTTCCATGCCATCGACCGCGCCGCGGCGGGCGGCAACGCCAAGGCACGGGATCTCGTCTCCTATTTCGTCGGCCAGGGCGTCGGGCTGATCGACAGCGTGAAATCAGCCGGCAGCGTGGTGCAGGAGTTCAAGGAGGATTTTCTGGAGGCGGTCGAGCACATGAACACGCTGGTGGAGGAGTAGGACAACGACGGCGTCGTTGCGAGCGAACCGACGAGCGCGCCCAGCCTTCCGTCATTGCGAGCGAAGCGAAGCAATCCAGACTTTTGCCGCGGATACCGACTGGATTGCTTCGGCGAAGACGCCTCGCAATGACGGTGGGATAGGCCTGAGAACGACAACAACCAACAATCATGTTTTGCAATGATTCGTAGCCCCATTCCGGACCACCGCGTTCCCGTCATCGTCGGTGTCGGCGAGATCGTCGATCGACCAACCGACATTGCCGCCGGGCTCGAACCGCTCGACCTCCTCGAACAGGCGCTCCGCCGCGCGGAGGTCGACAGCGGCGCGAACCTGCTACGGGAGCTCGGCTCGCTGGATGTGGTCAATTTTTTGAGCTGGCGCTACCGCGATCCGGAGCAGCTGCTGGCACACCGCCTCGGGATCAGGCCCGCACATTGCCACTACGGCCCGGTCGGCGGCGAGAGCCCGATCCGCTATATTCACGAGGCGGCGCAACGCATCGCGCGCGGCGAATGCGCGGCTGCCGCGGTCTGCGGCGCCGAGGCGCAGTCGACCGCGACCAAGGCGCAGCGGGCCGGCGTCGCGCTGCCGTGGACGCCGTTCGCCCATGACGTCGAGGAGCCGAAGCGCGGCGCGGCGTTCCAGAAGCCGCTGGCGGTGAAGCTCGGCGTGTTCCGCCCGGTGACCGTCTATCCGTTCTATGAGGCCGCGACATCAGCGCATTGGGGCCAGACGCCGCGCGAGGCGATGGCGGAATCCGGCGCATTGTGGTCGCGCTATTCGGACGCGGCCGCAAAGAATCCCAATGCCTGGCTAAAGCGGCGTTTTGCGCCCGACGAGATCACGGCGCCCTCGCCCGACAACCGGCTGATCGCCTGGCCCTACACCAAGCTGATGGTCGCAAATCCCTCGGTCAACATGAGCGCGGCCGTGCTGCTCACGAGCCTCGCCCGCGCGCGGGCGGCGGGACTGGCCGAGGAGCGGCTGGTCTATCCGCTCGGCGGCGCCTTTGCCGAGGAACCGCGCGACTATCTGGTCCGCGACCAGTTTTATGAAAGCCATCCGCAGAATGCGGTGCTGAAGGCCGTGCGCGATCTCGCCGGCGACGACGCCTTCGCGGCCATCGAGCTCTACAGCTGCTTTCCCTGCGTGCCGAAGATGGCGCGGCGAACGCTCGGCCTTGGCGCGGACGTGCAGCCGACCGTGACCGGCGGGCTCACCTTCTTCGGCGCACCGCTCAACAGCTACATGACGCATGCGGCCTGCGCCATGGTGCGCAGCATTCGCGGCGGCGCCGGCCTCGGCCTGCTCTATGGCCAGGGCGGTTTTGTCACAAAGCATCATGCGCTGGTGCTATCGCGGCAGGCGCCGCGCAGCGCGATCGCGCAAGATGCCAGCGTGCAGGCGGAGGCCGATCGCCACAAGCGCACGGTGCCGGCGTTCGTGACCGACGCAAGCGGCAAAGGCAAGGTCGAGAGCTTCACCGTGCTGTTCCGTCAAGGCGGCGAGGTCGAGCATGGCGCGGTGATGCTGCGCACCGAACAGGACACACGTACGCTGGCGCGCGTGGGCGCATCGGACACGGCAACGCTCGCGCATCTCATGACCATGGCGCGCACGCCGGTCGGCTCGCTCGGCGACATCACAATGGCCGAAGACGGCGTGCCGGAGTGGCGGGTTGGCTAGTACTGCTGCCTCAGAGGTGGCGACGCGCATATTTGCGCCCTCTCCCCGCTGGGGAGAGGGCTGCACTGCGCGCTCAACAATCTCGGATGGGTGAGGGGCCCCTCACCCAACCATCTTCGTTGATGCTACGAGGAGCCCTCTCCCCAACGGGGAGAGGGCTCAATCACGACCACCGTGTGCCGTGGCGCGTGCCCAAAGACTTTGTGACGCAGTAAGACTAACCCTTGCTGTCCGGTCGGGCGGAGATCGCCTCGGGCTTGTCCTTGGCACCCGCGATCCGCACCGGATCGCCATCTGCGAGCCCGTCCGGCGGCGCGACGATGACGCGATCATCGCTCGACAGGCCCGATGCGAGCTCGATCTCGCGGCCGAGATCGCGCGCGATCGTCACAGTCTTGAACACCACTTTGTCGTCGGCGCCGACGGTCGCGACGCGCAGGCCGTTCTGGTTGAAGATCAGGGCGCTCGCCGGGATGTGAAGCGGCGTGCTGTCGCGCTGCAGATTGAGCCGGACGCTGGCATAGCCGCCCGGCAACAGCTCGCCGCCGGCATTGTCGAGCACGAGCTGCATCCGCGTCGTGCCCGAGGCGACATCGACCGACTGCGAGGAGGCCTCGACGGTGGCCGCAAATGTCCGGTTCGGATATTCCGGCACCGAGATCACGGCCTTGGCGCCGATCCTGATCGCCGGCACATAGGTCTGCGGCACGTTGACGTAGACGCGAAGCTTCGAGATGTCGGAGACCACGAACATCGGCGGACCGGAGCCGCCGCCGGCATTGATCAGCGCGCCGACATCGGTGTCGCGCGCGGTGACGACGCCGTCGAATGGCGCTGATATCTTCTTGTAGCCGGCCAGGGCCTCCAGCCGCTCCACATTGGCCTGACCGGCCTTGACCGCCGCCTTCTTGTTGGAGAGATCGGCGGTGCGCTCGTCGATCTCCTGCATCGAGACGAAGTTCGAAGCGACCAGCGTCTTGCGGCGGGCGAGCGTCGCCTCCGATAGGCTCGCGCTCGCCTCCTGGCTCGCGAGGTCAGCGCGCGCCTGCAACAGCTGCTGGTCGAGATCCGGCGCCTCGATCTCCGCGATCACCTGTCCGGCCTTGACCTTGGCGCCGATGTCGGCGCTCCAGGTCTTCAGGTAGCCGCTGACGCGGGCAAAGATCGGCGCGCGGTAATAGGCTTCCAGCCGTCCCGGCAGGTCGATGTTGGCCTGCAACGCCCTGGCGTCGGGCCGGGTCACGGCGACGGTCGGGATCGCCTGCTCGTCGGTCCATTGCCTGAGTTTGGCCTCGCTCTCCTCGCGCCCCCTGATGCCGCTGATGACGACAAGCAGCAGCGCCACGACGGCTGTCAGGGCGACCAGCGCGAGCTTCCGTATCGAGACCGTCACGCGCTCCTCAGCCATGCGCGGCCTCGGGCATCGCATCTGTCTGCGGCTCCATCCTCTTGTGCACCATGCTGAAGACAACGGGAACGAACATCAACGTCGCGACCGTCGCCAGGATCAGACCGCCGATCACGGCGCGGCCGAGCGGCGCGTTCTGCTCGCCGCCCTCGCCCAGCGCCAGCGCCATCGGCAGCATGCCGATGATCATGGCAAGCGCGGTCATCAGCACCGGGCGGAAGCGGACGAAGCCGGCCTCGATCGCGGCAGCGACGGGATCGCCCGTCGCGGCATAGCGCTCGCGCGCGAAGGAAATCACCAGCACGCTGTTGGCGGTCGCTACCCCCATGCACATGATCGCGCCGGTCAGCGCGGGTACGGAGAGCGTGGTGTGGGTGGCAAACAGCATCCAGACGATGCCGGCGAGCGCGGCCGGCAGCGCGGTGATGATGACGAACGGGTCCGACCAGGACTGGAAGTTCACGACGATCAAAAAATAGATCAGCACCACGGCGGCGAGCAGCCCGAACAGCAGCCCGGTAAACGCGGCATACATGGTCTGCACCTGGCCGAGCAGGACCACCGAACTGCCCTTCGGCACCTCCTTGGCGGTCTCAGCGACGAGGGCGCGGACATCGGTCGCGACCGCGCCGAGGTCGCGCCCCTGGGTGGTCGCGTAGATCTGCACCATCGACTGAATATCGTATTGCGAGACCACCGCGCTCGAGGTCGAACGGGAAATGTTGGCGATGCCGCCGAGGATCGGCGGGATCGCGGTGCTCGCCGCCGTGATCGGCAGGGTCTGCAGCGCGTTCAGCGAATCGATCTGGAACTGCGGGGTCTGCATCACGATCGAATAGGACACGCCGTTGTCGGGATTGAGATAATAGGTCGGCGCCACCTGCGAACTGCCGGCGAGATTGACCACCAGCGAATTGGTGACGTCGCGCTCGGTCAGCCCGACATATTGCGCGCGGGTGCGATCGACATCGATGTTGAAGGTCGGGCTACTGATCGACTGCTGGATGCGCGCATCGGCAATGCCGGGGATCCGGCGGATGCGGCCGAGCAGCCTGCTCGCATAGGCGAAATTCGCATTGACGTCGGCGCCGCGGACCTGCAGGTCGATCGGCGCCGGCGCGCCGAAATTCAGGATCTGGCTGACAATGTCGGCGGGCAGGAAGGCGAAGGTCAGGCCCGGAAAGGCGCGCGGCAATGTTTCGCGGAGCGCCGTGACGTACTCCTCCGTCGGCCGGTGGCCCTCCTTCAGCTTGATCTGGATGTCGCCATCCTGCGGACCGATCACGCCGGTGTTGTTGTAGGTCATGTTGATGCCCGAGATCGGCATGCCGATATTGTCGGCCAGCGTCTCGATCTCGCCGGGCGGAATGGTCCTTCGGATCGCCTTCTGCACCTCGGCGAACTGGCCGGCGCTCTCCTCGACGCGGGTGCCGACCTGGGTGCGCACATGCATCAGGATCGCGCCAGCGTCGACGGACGGAAAGAAGTTGCGCCCGAGATACGGGAAGAGCAGGAACGACAAGCTGACAAAGCCGAGGAAGCCGGCCAGAAACAGCGGCCGCCGCCGCATGCAGAGCGACAGCAGCGCACGATAGACGTCCCGCACGCGCTCGAAGCGTGCCTCGAAACCGCGCTGAAACCGCAGAAACGGATTGCGCGTCGACGCCTTTTCCTCATGCGGCGCGTGGGCTTTCAGCAGATACTTTGCCATGGTCGGCACCAGCGTGCGCGACAGGATGAACGACCACATCATCGCGAACATCACGGCTTCGGCCATCGGCACGAACAGGAAGCGCGGCACCCCGGTCAGAAAGAACATCGGTACGAACACGATGCAGATGCAGAGCAGCGAGACGAAGGCTGGCGTCACGATCTGCCGCGCGCCATCCATGATCGCGGGTTCGACGTCCTTGCCGTGTTCGAGATGCCAGTTGATGTTCTCGATCGTGACGGTAGCGTCGTCGACCAGAATGCCGACCGCCAGCGCCAGCCCGCCGAGCGTCATGATGTTGAGAGTCTCGCCGATCGCCGACAGCATGATGATGGCGCCGAGCACCGAGAGCGGGATCGACACCGCGATGATCACCGTCGAACGCCAGCTGCCGAGGAACAGCAGGATCATCACGCTGGTCAGCAGCGCCGCGATGATGCCCTCATAGGCGACGCCCGTGATCGCGCTGCGCACGAACAGCGACTGGTCGCCGATGAAGCCGATCCTGAGCGCCTCGGGCAGCTGGTCGCGGACCTCGATCACCTTGCGCTTGATGCCGGCGATGATGTCGAGCGTCGAGGTCGCGCCGGCCTTCAGCACCATCATCAGGACCGAGCGGTTGCCGTTGACATGAACGATGTTGGTCTGCGGCGGATTGCCGTCGCGCACGCTGGCGACATCGCGCATGTAGACCATGGCGCCGCCGACCGCCTTGATCGGCAGGTCGCCAAGCTCCTCCATCCTGAGCGGCGAATTGTTGAGCTGGATGTTGTACTCGAACGCGCCGATCTTCTGGGTGCCGACCGGGGTGATCAGGTTTTGCGCGGCGAGCGCGTTGGCGACATCCTGCCCGGACAGGCCGCGCGCCTGCAGGGCGGTCGGGTTGAGGTCGATCTGCACCTGGCGCAGCTTGCCGCCGAACGGATAGGGAATCGCGGCGCCGGGCACGGTGACCAGCGGGGTGCGCAACTGGTTGATGCCGATATCGGCGAGGTTTTGTTCGGTGAGCCCGTCGCCCGACAGCGCGACCTGGATGATCGGCACCGTGGCGGCGGAGTAGTTCAGGATCAAAGGCGGCGTCGCGCCCGGCGGCATCGCCTTGATCAGGGTCTGCGAGATCGCGGTGACCTGAGCATTGGCGGTGCGGATGTCGACATTGGGCTGGAAGAAAATTTTGACGATGCCGAACCCGTTATAGGAGTTGGCGACGATGTGCTCGATGTCGTTGACCGTCGTCGTCAGCGCACGCTCGAACGGCGTCGTGATGCGGCCCGCCATCTGGTCGGGCGGCAGGCCGGTGTATTGCCAGACCACGCCGATCACGGGGATGCGGATGTCCGGAAAAATGTCGGTCGGCGTGCGTAGCGCGGCCAGGGGCCCGATGATCAGGAGCAGCAGCGCCAGCACCACGAAGGTGTAGGGCCGGCTCAGCGCGATGCGCACCAATGCGATCATGGACGGGGGATTTCCTCGGCCGGGCCGCCGCGGCGCCCGGAACCAGCTGTCCTTGCAGCCGATTTAACCGGACAGTTGGCTCCGCGCCAAGGCCGAAACACCGCATGGCCGCCCTCACGTCAGGGAGAGGCTGACTCTCCCTGACGCGGCCGGTGGCATACGACCGCCGCAGCTCACGCGGCGCGCACCGCCTCAACGCTCGCCGACGGAATCCGATCCGCCGTCCGTCCGCTCGGCCGGCCCGGGTCCGCGGTCGAGATGGCTGGCCTGCTCGAGCTCGGTGCGGGTCCGGTCCTGCTCGCCCTTGCGGTCGAGGGCCGCGGCGCGACGGGTGGAGGCGCTCGCCAGGCGAGGGTCGATCTTCAGGGCCTGGTTGAAATCGGCGAGCGCGCGATCGTAGCGGCCCTTCTCGAACCAGACCGCGCCGCGGTCGCTGTAGACCTCGGGATCGGCAAAGCTCATGCGCACGGCGCGGTCGAGATCGACCAGCGCCTTGTCGAGTTCGCCGTTGCGCTGCCACATCACGCCGCGGTCGTGGAATATCGCGATGTCACCCGGATCGATCCGGATCGCCTCGTCGTAGTCGGCGAGCGCCCGGTCCATGTCGCCCTTGCGGCCCCAGAGGTTGGCGCGGCGGCGGTGCGCCTGCGCATCGTTCGGGGCGAGCCGAAGCGTCTCATCGAGTTCGGCAATGTCCGGATCCGGTCCGGCCGGGCTGATCGTGTCGATCGGCGGCTCCGGCGCGGAGGACGCGGGCGGTGGCGATGGCAGGGCGGCGAATGAATCGCTGAGCATCGATGAATCAATTCCGGCATCGGGCCCGGCGCTGTCGTCCGCGGCTTCGCGTGTTGCCGGCGGCGGCATCGGATCGGGTTCGCTTCGCGGGCCCGCTGCGGCATGCGCGTCACGGCCTCCGCTCGCCTGTGGTCTCTGGTCCGGCTCGGACATCGTCGCAACATCGGCGCCGCTGTGCGTCGATCGCGCCTCGCGGGCGGGCGATCCGGTCAGAGCAATCCAAACCTCGGCCCCGCCGATCACGACAAGAGCCAGCGCCATGGTGGCCAGCGCGGCGCGGACCAGCGCATCCCGGAAGGCCAGTTGCGAGAGCTCGCGCTCCAGCGCGAGCTGCCTGTCGTAGACAGCCCGCTGCTCGGGATCGCGCAAGACCTCGCTCGCGGCAATGATGTCGTGGAATTTCTCGCTTGCCGCGGGCTCATCGCCGCTGAGGTCGGGATGGTGCGCCTTGACTGCCCGCCGAAACGCCTGCTTGATGGTCTCGGGATCGGCATCGCGGCGGACCCCCAGCACGTCGTACAGCGTCCTGATGGACGCAAGTCCGAGCCAACGGACCGGCCGCCCCAGGACCTCACGCGTGCGCGACGTCCAGGCCATAGCCGGCTCCATCACGCGCGATCCGGCCGAAACCCGGCCAGGGAAAGTGTGAGCCGCAGATCAGCATCTTGTCGGCGACCACCCGGTCGAGCAGCTTGCGGCGGCTCGTCTCGGCAAGCGGCGCATCCTGGTCGAAGGCGCCATGCCAGGCCGGATGCGCGGCGCACAGCGCCGGCACATAGGCGGTGTCGCTCGAGATCATCAGCTGCTCCTGACCGGAGCTGACATGGAACGCCGTGTGGCCCGGCGTGTGTCCGGGCACGCTGACGAAGCGGATGCCCGGCACCACCTCGTCCTCGCCGTCGACCGGCAGCACATTCTTCCATTGCGGAATCACGGTCTGGATGCGGCGGGCGAGCGACTGCCGCCCCGGCGGCAGCCGTCCGGTCAGCGACGGATCGGTCCAGAACTTGTACTCGGCTGCCGGAACGATGATCTCGGCGTTGGGAAAGACCGGGGCGTTGCTGTCCTTGGCCAGCAGGCCAAAGATGTGATCGGGATGAAAATGCGAGACGAGAATGGTTTCGACCTGCGCGGGGTCGATGCCGGCGGCCTTCAGGTTGGCGAGCGTCTTGCCCGAAACGAACACCGAGTCGGGATTGAAACCCTGCACCTGATCGCCGCCGCCGGCGTCGCACAGCACGATCTTGCCGTTCAGTCGGACGACGTAGGTCGCGATCGGGATGGTCACGAAGGCGGTGGTGAAGCCCGCGGCGGCAAGCGCCTGCTTGGTCTCGGCGACCGTCGCGTTGCTGAAATAGGCCGCATCGTGCGGCTTCTCCCAGACGCCGTCATAGATCGTCGTGATTTCGGCATCGCCAACTTTAGTGCGGTGGAAACCCTGCGGCGGATCCGGCGTGCGTTGATGCAGCGCCTCTCGATCATGCTCGTGCCGGTGCAGCGCTTCCCGATGGCGTTCGTGATGGTGCGGACAATGCCTGCGCGGCCTCGCTTCCACCACGGCCAGTGCGCCATCGAGACCGAACGCCGCTGCCGCAGTCGCAGCCGACAGTACAAAACTCCTGCGCGAGGCGAATAGCGCCATGCCAATGACTCCGCCACAATCGATTTATGAAACTTCGAGCGAGCCTTGAACTTGCAGCGGTGCGAGAGCGTAGTTGGGATTGTGGCGCGACGGCGGCGGGATACCTGCACGGAACCCGATGATCAGGTTCCTCCACATGCAAGCACACAGCCATGAGTTGAGATAAAGCGAAATTCTACCAAGTTCCGCGACATCCTTAGATCGTCGATGCGAGGTCATTCGCGCGCTCAGTCCGCCGCGCGCAGCCGGTCGAATTTGGCCTCAACCCAACGCGCGTCGCAAAGATGGTCAGAACGAGGATTGCCCCCGGCTCGGACCGTCGTGATGAGCAGCCGCCGCGCTCGGCTTCCCCCATAGGCTGACACGCTTCCGCTTCTCGGCACGAGACCGGGCCGGCGCCCCACGGCAGGGGCGTCGCCCGGCTACCGTCAGATTGTCACGCGACTGCCGTCGAAGCGCGTGAAGGAGAAGCCGTCGAAGGGTTCGCGGAGCGTCGTGCGCTCGTCCCGCAGCATGCCGATAGCCACTTCCTCGCCGAGCGCCATTGAGGCGGCAGCATCGGAACGCCAGTGGATGCCCGCCCAATTCCGTCCAAAACCGAAATTCACCGCGAGCTTGTTCAACTCTCCACCAACCGTGAGCGGCGGGCCGCTATAGGGCGCGAGCCTCGTCGGGTCGGCCGGATCGGGCTGAACCGGGTTGGCGATGACGCGGCTCTCGTCAAAAAACGCCTTCAAGATGGTCGCCGTGACGGCACCAACGCTCGTGGCACCGCCGGGATAGGTGGAGTGGAGCGGCGCGGCCTCCGGATAGGTTTGTGACAAAAGATAGCTGCCGTATTTAGCTTTGCTGCGATCGAGGGCTTCCGATTTCAGGAAGTCATCATGCAAGGGGTAGTCGCTCACGCCATTAGCGAGGCGATGGTGCGCCAGGCCGCCATAGGCTTCCGGTCTCACAGCCCGATGCACGAAATACTTCTGCCAGTAGGCCGCGCGGACGGAGTTGCTGATCGCCGTGGCGAGGACTGCCTGCACATGGGCCACCCCGAAGGTGGCACCCGCAGGGGCTTGAGTTTTCGATTTCCGATACGGGTTCGATGGATAGGACACGGCCTCCGCCGGTGGATACATCCCGGAATAACGCTGGTCCGTCCCACCACCGTGGGTTCCAAGGATCAGTGCCGCCGCCCACCCAAGTGCAGGACCTGTGCGGATATACTCCGCGAGATCTCTTCCCGTCGTGATGTATCGCGGTGTCGTGTCGAACTGCAACTGGCGTTTCGGTGCAGCGCCGTTCTGGATTGCCAGCCATTCCTCGTATTCGGTCAGGAATTCGTTGGCGGGCGACACGGTGCGAATTTGCGCACTGATCCACTGTGCAGCATAGGGTACGTCCCGGAGCAGGAGTTGCGAGATCAGCGGCCCGTCTAAAACGCCTGGAGGCGTGACGGAGCGGCCCCGCGGATCGGACGGGTCGAAATAGAGCGCATTGGCACGGAACAGTGTACCGGGTGTGACCCGCCCACCGGACCTCGGCCCCCGGAAATCGGCAAGCTTGTTGAGTTCCTCGGTTGCTGCAAGCACGTCGCGATTGGAGGTGTCGTCGCGCAACTCGGTAAGCGGAACATCACGCAGCAGGGATTGCCAATAGACCTCGACCGCTTCCCCGCCGCGCTCCGCACTTGCAAGGACCGGTGCCGGCAGTATCGCAATCTGAGTTGGGTTCATGCCGCTGAGACTGACCGCCTGTGTGCCAACGGGATTGACCAGTTTGCGAGCGCCGCCGAGCGGGATTTTCTCAAAATCGGCTGGATCGCCCGACTGGCAAGCGATGTAGAGCGCCTGCCACGCCGCTTGATCCACTTCGCCGTGTTTGTCGTGGGCAGGCCCCGTGAATCGGAGCCGTTCTTGCTGGAGCGCGCCTCATCGCCATTCGTCGGGTGGGGCGCGATGGGAATTTTCTCGCCGTTGTTCGCGCAGACCTCTCGGACTTCGAAGGTGCGGCGTTTGAACGCTGCGTCGAGCGGTCGCGGGTCCGCGCTGACAGGCTGCATCGTGAATCCGGGCATGCTCGGCGAAGACGCAAGCACGGCGGCTAACCGCGATACCGGCGCCGCCGAGCAGCGAACGCCGAGTGACCGCGGTAGTTGGCCGGGCTGCAGATGTCAGGTCGGATTCAGTCGAAATGCTGGGATGATCGGCCATGGAGATCTCCTCCCTTGCAGGCACCGCTCTGCAGCGGGGCGAAGTAGCGGACTACGTGAAACAGGTTTTCGCTCGAAAACGCCAATCGGTCACATCATGACCCCGGGCATGAAACAACGAATGTCGATCCGCAGCTGGTCGTCGAGCACCCGATAGTAGACGGGCCAGACCATCGTGCGACCGGCGCGGTTCGGCCCCTTGATCACGGCCTCGTTCGGCACGTCCCACCATTGGCTCTCGATGAGCACGCGGTAGTGGCCGCCCTTCACCTCCCAGTCGGTGTCGGACAGCGCCTTGCCGTCGGCATCGGAACAGCATGGCCCCTTGCCACTTTTGAGGCTCTCGAACCAGCTATTCAGTTCGGGGTGATTATGATCGTGCGCGTGCGCCACGAAGTGCCAAACCGGCAGCATGACCAGCGTCGCGGCCGAGATGGCGGCCATCGAAAATATCGTTCTCATTTGCAATCTCCTTAAAAAAAGAGATTACGCCCCTGCTGTTGTGCCCCTTTCAGTTGCGTTGCAGCTTCTTCTTCTCGGGTTACCGCCGGCTCAGGACAGCGGCGCCTAAATTGTACGTAGCGCAGGTCTGTGGTGAGACGGGACGAAAAAGGACGATGAAAGACGAAATCAGGCTCTGCTCCCTGCCTTGAGGCGCACCGACCGGTCCGCTAAGATGAAGGGAGGGAGGCATGCTCATGGCCTGCCTGCGGCTGAACGGATATGCGCTCGATTTGGATCAGGCGCAGTTGTTTGACCTGCACGGCCAGGCCGTGGAGCTGCGGCCTCAGGCTCTGGCAGTCCTGCTCGAATTGGGGCGCCGGCACGGAGAGCTGGTTACAAAGCGCGATCTAAGTGCGCGGGTCTGGCCGGGCGTTTCGGTGACCGACGACTCGCTTGTGCAATGCGTGGTCGAGATCCGGCGCGCACTCGGTGACTCCCGGCAGCAAGTCGTGCGAACGATGCCACGACGTGGTTACCGTCTGATCGTCGACGCGGCACCGCGCGGTGTGCCGGGCTTCTATCGCTTGGCCGCCGCCCTTGCGATGATGGCAGTCGCGATCGTGCTGGTCTGGCAATTTGCAGTCCGCGCCGACCACGGGCGCCGCGAGGCACACGACGGGATGGTGGCCGATGTTGCAGTTCTGCCCTTGCGCGTGCTCGACGCCTCACGCGAAAGCAGTCCGGACGGCAACGGATTAGCCTACATGATTGCCAGCGAACTGGCGCGCAATCCCGACCTGCACATCGTCTCAACGCTCGCCACGGCTGAGCTTCGGGGTAAGAACCTGTCGCCGGCGCAGATCGCTGCGATGACCCACGCTCGCTACCTTGTGGACGGCAGCGCGGAGAGGCTTGGTGACCGGCTGCAGCTTTACGTGCAACTGATCGATTCCGGCAATAGTCGCATCGTCTGGAGCGGCCGGTTCGAGCCCACCGCGCAAGACCTGCCCGACGTTACCGAGGCGTTGATCTCGCGGACCAGCGCCTCACTTGGTGCAACCGTGCGCGAGTCGGACCGGGCCGTGTTGCGAAGCCGTTCGCCAGCCTCACTTGATGCGCACGCGCGCGTGCTGCGCGCGATCGCGTTGACCATGGCGCCGAGTCCTGAGGGCCTGCGCCAAGCGCGGCAGGAACTGGAACAGGCGGTCCGCCTTGATCCGAACCACGCCACTGCATGGGCACATCTCGGACAGGCGAAGACACTGTTGATCTTTGGCCATCACGATCCCGGGCTCGGCCGTCAGGACTTGCCGCAGGCGATCGCGGACATCGAGCACGCGACGAAACTGGACCCGCTGCTCGCCAGCTCGTGGCGAGTGCTGTCCGACGCAATCGACTCGAGCCAGACCCCTGAGGCAGCAGTGACTGCGGCCAAACGGGCGACAGAACTCGGCCCCGGCGATCCGGACAATTGGGTCGCGCTCGCCACGGCATTGCACCATGCCGGTCAAACCCAAGCAGCGATTGAAGCCTTCGAGAAGGCGATCTCCTGGAGCCCACTACGCCCACCGCATTACGCCGTCGTAGCGGCAAGGCTGCGCTATTCCGTGCAGGATTACGAAAATGCGCTGCGATTTGCGCGCGAATGTATGGATCGAACACCGGCGCTGGGCGTCTGCAAGGCGATCTGGTTGTCGTCACTGGTCCGTACCGGCCACGCCATCGAGGCGGAGGCGGCGTGGCCCGCTCTGGTTGTCGCCGCACCCTCTTTGCAGGCATACCGGATGACGCCGCACAATACGCCGATGGCTCTATCGGTTGATGAAGACCTCGACAGACTGCGCAAGAGCAGCACCCGGGCAATGGCCCAGTGAAGCTTCAGGCGGATGTACCTGATGTGATCATGCCAAGTCGGCTTTTTCCTGGCGCGGAAGCGGTCTTCGAGGTCGTTCCTTGACGATGCTACTGCGGTACGCCGAGGGTTTTCAGCTCGACATTGGCGGCGGTGTATTCAAAAAATGCCTTTGGACAGCGCGCCGCCGCCTGTCGCAGCCGTTGCGCCGCCTCGCCTTTGTCGCCCCGCTGCAGGGCCAGTTCGCCGCCGAAGAAACTCGCCTCGCAGAGCTGCCGGTCCCGGGTCTTCGGGTTCGGATCGTCGGCGGCGGCCAGCACGGCTTCAGCCGTCGATTCGCCGAGATACAGATGAATGATCGGCGCCGGCCATTTGCTCATGTCGATCTGGCGCGAGGCGTCGGCGAGGCGGTTGGTGAGGCTGTTGCGCTGGCCGACGATGTCGAGCCAGAGCGCCACATAGGCGTCGTTCGGCGCGAGTTCGCTCGCCATGTTGAGGTCGGCCAGCGCCGACGGCAGCTGGCCCGAGAACAGCAACAGCCGTCCACGCTGCAGATAGGCCGCCGCAGATTGCGGATCGAGGCGGATCAGCTCCCGACAATCGGCGATCGCGCGCGAAAAATCCCCGCGCTTCTCCCAGGCCCGGGCGCGATTGGCGTAGGCGCTGGCAAATTGCGGATCGGACCTGATCGCTTCGCCATAGTCGGCGACCGCCCGCACCAGGTCGCCCTTGGCCTGCCAGGCGAGCGCCCGGTTGTTGTAGGCGAGCGCGTCGTTCGGATTGAGCCGGATCGCGTTGTCGAAGTCGGCAATGGCGTGGTCGAGATCGCCCTTGTCCTGCCAGGCGAGACCGCGGTTGGTATAGGCCGCCGCGGTGTCCGGCTCGAGGCGGATCGCCTGGTCATGGTCGGCAATGGCGCGGTCGAGATCGCCCTTTGCGCGCAAGGCGAGGCCGCGGTCGTTGTAGGCGTAAGCGTCCTCCGGGTCGATCCGGATCGCCTCGTCATAGTCCGCGATGGCGCGGTCGAGGTCGCCCCGCCGGTAGCGGGCGATGGCGCGATTGATATAGGTGTCGGCCGATTTCGGCTCGAGCCGGACGGCCGCGTCGAAATCCGCGATGGCCCGGTCGAGTTCGCCCCGGTCGCGCAGGAAATTGCCGCGATTGTTGTAGGCGACCGCCTTGTCCTTCGACGAGCTGCGCTCCGACCTGATGATCGCGGTGCAGCTGCGCACATGGTTGCCGAGCGTGGTCTTTTCCTTCTCCTGGCAGACATGCCAGTCCTGCACCTGCTGCGCTTGTGCCGGCAACACAAACAGCAGCGATGCAAGTGCGATCCCCGTCAAACGCATCCGCACCCTCAACGCTACTCACCCGAGCGAGAGGCTAACACAACCGATGCGAAAGTCACCGGTAGTTGCGTAGCTTCCTTGAATCAACTGATCCTGACCCGCGGTTCCCGGGGCAAAAGCGAAGGTTTAAGCAGCGCTGTTCGACCAGAGCGAATACGGTCCGGACAAATACGGGTGTTCAGCGCATCAGCGCGAGCGCGTCGTCGAAGAACTTTGGGCCGCCGAAATTGCCGGACTTCAGCGCCAGCAGCATGTCGCCCGTGTGCGCCCCGACACTGCGCAGCACCGGCACGCCGGGGGCGATCTCCGCACCAACCAAAAAGCCGGGAAGGCACAGGCGGTCCACGACGGCGCCCGAGGTCTCGCCGCCGGCGACCACCAGCCGCCGGACGCCTGCCTGCACCAGGCCTTCGGCGATGTCGGCCATCGCCTGCTCGATCGCATGTCCCGCCGCCTCGCGGCCATGGCGGGCCTGCAGCCGCGTCACCTCGTCGGGCTGAGAACTCGAGGCGATCAGGACCGGGCCATCCGCGAGGCGCGCCGACGCCCAGGAGAGCGCACGCCCTGCCTCTTCCTTGCCGGCGATGACGCGCTCGGGATCAAGATGCAGCACCGGCATGATGCTTTCGGCATGGGCGATCTGCTGCAGCGTCGCCTGCGAACAACTGCCGGCGAGGCAGGCCGCAGGCCCGCCGACCGGGTCCATCGCCAGCGCCTCGGCGGTTGCGGCCTTGACCCGACCGGAGGCGACCAGCGCACGGGCGAGGCCAAGGCCGATGCCGGATGCGCCGACCGACAGCCGATGCTGCAGCGCGACCGCGCCAATGGTCTCGAGATCGGCGTCGAAGACGGCATCGATGATGGCAGCGTTGATGCCCTGCGCAGCGAGTTCGCCAAGGCGAGCGCGCACGGCATCGGCGCCACCTGCCACCACCGTGAGATCGACCAGCCCGACCTTGCCCGCGCTCTGGCGCGCCAGCACCCGCACCAGGTTGGAATCGTGCATCGGATTGAGCGGATGATCCTTGAGCGGGCTTTCGTTCAGCGGCACGGCGCCGACGAACAGATTGCCCTGATAGACCGTGCGGCCGGTCGCCGGAAAGGCCGGCGTCACCAGCACGATGGTTTCGCCGCAATCGGCGTGCAGCGCGTCCGTCACGGGGCCGATATTGCCCTTGTCGGTCGAATCGAAGGTCGAGCAGATCTTGAACAGGATGTGGCTGGCGCCGCGCCCGCGCAGCCATTTATCGGCCGCGCGCGAACGCGCGACCGCATCCGACGGCTCGATCGATCGGCTCTTCAGTGCCACCACGACCGCATCGACCTCGGGAAGAACGAGATTTTCCGCCGGCACGCCGATGGTCTGCACCGTGCGCAAGCCGCAGCGCGTCAGCGTGTTGGCGAGATCGGAGGCGCCGGTATAGTCGTCGGCGATGCAGCCGAGCTTTAATGTCACGCTTTCGCTCCGGCATAAGGCTTGAACCAGGCGAGGCCATCGGTGGTCTTGCCGCGCGGATTGTATTCGCAGCCGACAAAGCCGCCGTAGGCCAGCCGGTCGAGCTCGGCGAACACAAAGGGATAATTCAGCTCCTCGCCGTCGGGCTCGTGACGCGACGGGATCGAGGCAATCTGGGTGTGGCCGATGATCGGCATCATGTCGCGCAAGTGCATGGTGACGTCGCCGTGGATGATCTGGCAGTGATAGATGTCGAACTGCAGCTTGAGGTTTGGGATCTTCAGCTCGCGGATGAGGTCGGCCGCAAAGCCGAAATCATTGAGGAAATAGCCGGGCACGTTGCGCGGATTGATCGGCTCGATCACGACGTCGAGGCCATGCGGCGCAAAAAACTCCGCCGCCCAGGCGACCGATTTGTAGAACGCCTCGACCGCCCGGGGCTCGCCGCGATCGGCGATGCCGGCCATCAGGTGCACGCGCTTGACGCCGGTCGCCTCCACATAAGGCAGCGCGGTTTTCAGGCTCGCCTGCAGGTCGGCGAAGCGATCGGGCAGCGCCGCAAAACCCTTTTCGCCGGCGTCCCAATTGCCGGGCGGCAGGTTGAACAGCGCCTGGGTCAGGCCGTTGGCGCGGAGCCGCGCGCCGATCTCCTGCGGCGGATGATCGTAGGGAAACAGGAATTCGACCGCGGTGAAGCCGGCCTTCGCCGCCGCCTCGAACCGGTCGAGGAACGGCACCTCGTTGAACATCATGGTGAGATTGGCGGCGAAATGGGGCATGCGCTGTCCTCTCTTATTGGCCTTCGCCCGGCAGCGTGGTGCCGGTGATGCGCGCATAGAGCCGCGCCACCGAGGCGTCGTCATCGCGGCCCATGCCGGCGGCGGCCGTCATCAGGAACATCTGCAAGGCGGCGGCCGCGACCGGCACCGGAAAGCGCGCCGAGCGCGCCATGTCCTGGATGATGCCGAGGTCCTTTACAAAAATCTCGACGGCGCTGCGCGGGGCATAGTCGCCGTCGAGCACATGCGGCATGCGGTTTTCGAACATCCAGGAATTACCCGCCGAGGCCGTGATCACCTCATAGACCTTTCGGATATCGAGGCCCTGCCTGGCGGCAAAGCTGATCGCCTCGGAGGCGGCGGCGATGTGCACGCCGGCCAGAAGCTGGTTGATCATCTTGAACGCCGCGCCCTGCCCGGCGGCATCGCCGAGTTCGTAGAGTTTTGCGGCCATGGCATCGAGTGCGGGTCGGGCTTTGGCGAAGGCCGCCGGACTGCCCGAGGCGAGGATCGTGAGTTCGCCCTGCGCGGCGCGCTGCGCGCCGCCCGAGATCGGCGCATCGAGGTAATGGCGGCCGGTGGCTTCGAGCTGCTTTGCGAGGCGCCGCGCCACATCCGGATCCATGGTCGCCGAGGAGACGAAGACCGCATTTTTGGCGAGGGTTTCGGCGACCCCATCCCTGCCGAACAAAATCGCCTCGGTCTGCGCCGCATTGACGACGACGCTGACGACGATGTCGGCGCCCCGCGCGGCCTCGGCGGGTGTGGTGGCGCCCTTGCCGCCGTCGGCGACGAAGCGCGCCACGCTGTCAGCCGAAATATCGCAGCCGGTGACCGCGAGCCCGGCGCGCCGGAGCGAGGTCGCCATGCCAAATCCCATCGAGCCCAATCCGATCACGGCGGCGCGCGGTTTTGCGGCGTCTTGCATGCGGCTGGTCCCTTCTCGCGTTTCCTCTGGCCGGCTTCTCGGGCCCGCCACCTCCCTCTCGGTATCACGGCTTGGCCGCGCTGCCAAAGCATGAGACAAGGCGAAAAAGGGGTCACCTCATGAGCGAAACGACCATCCGCGAGGACATCTGCCGGCTCGGCCGCTCGCTGTTCGAGCGCGGGCTGACGCCGGGTTCCTCGGGCAACATCAGCGTGCGGCTCGACGACGGCGGCTACCTGGTGACGCCGACCAACGCCTCGCTCGGCTTCCTTGATCCGGCAAAATTGTCGCGGCTCGATGCGCAGGGCCGGCTCGTCTCCGGCGGTGCGCCCACCAAGGAGGTGCCGCTGCATACCGCGCTGTACCAGACCCGCGGCACCGCCCGCGCCATCGTGCATCTGCATTCGACGCATTCGGTGGCGCTGTCGATGCTTCCGGAGATCGATCCGCGCGCGGCGCTGCCGCCGATGACGGCCTATTATCTGATGAAGTGCGGGGTGACCGCGCTCGTGCCCTATTACCGCCCCGGCGACCCTGCTGTCGCCGACGCCATCAAGGGGCTGGCCGGCAAATATTCATCGGTGCTGCTGGCCAATCACGGCCCGGTCGTCGCCGGCGAGACGCTGGAGGCGGCCGTGTTTGCGACGGAGGAGCTGGAGGAGACGGCAAGACTCTATCTGCTCTTGCGCGGCCTCAACCCGCGATACCTCTCGCCGAACCAGGTCGCCGATCTGGTAAAGGTGTTCGGCGTGGAATTGCCGGAGCACCAGCCGTAGGGTGGGCAAAGGCGCTCTTGCGCCGTGCCCACCATCACCGTCGGAGATCGCTGCGAAACGGTGGGCACGCTTCGCTTTGCCCACCCTACAACTCTTTTCGCGCCTCGCAATGACGAGGAGAGAGTCATCACAGCCCGAGATACGCCTTGCGGACGTCGGGGTTGGTCTTGATGTCGGCTGCCGCGCCCTGCATCAGGACGCGGCCGGTCTGCAGGATGTAGGCGCGGTCGGCGATGTCGAGACATTCGGCCATGCGCTGCTCGACGATCAGGACCGTCATGCCGGCGTCGCGGATGCGTTTTACGGCGGCAAAGATCTCGTCGACCAGCTTTGGCATGATGCCCTGCGAGGGCTCGTCGAGCATCAGGAGGCGCGGCCGGGTCATCAGCGCGCGGCCGATTGCGAGCATCTGCTGCTCGCCGCCCGACAGCGTCTCGGCGCGCTGCTCCAGCCGCTCGGCAAGACGCGGGAACAGCATGAACACCAGATCCAGCGGTCCTTCGCGATCGATATGGCCGCGATAGAGATAGCTGCCGAGCCGCAGGTTGTCGCGCACCGAAAGCCGTGGAAACAGCCTGCGGTTTTCCGGCACATAGGCGATGCCGCGCGCAGTGATCAAATGCTGCGCCAGCCCGTCGACGCGCGCGCCGTCAAACGTCACGGTGCCGGCGCGCGGGCGCTCGGCGCCGGCGATCGATTTCAAGAGCGTCGACTTGCCGGCCCCGTTGGCGCCGGCGACGCAGACGATCTCGCCCCGGGCGACCTCGATCGAGACCGCGGAGATCGCAACCAGCCCCTGATAGGCGGTGGTGAGTTCACGCACCGACAGCATGACGGTCCCCGAGATAGGCCGAAATGACTTTTGGATTGCGGACGATGTCGGCCGGCTTGCCCTCGACCAGCACCTTTCCGAGATCGAGCACGATGGCGCGGTCGACCAAGGGCATCACGATCTCCATGACATGCTCGACCATCAGCACGGTGACACCGGTGTCGCGGACGCGGCGCACCAGCTCGACGCCGGTCTGCGCCTCGGCTGGCGTCAGCCCGGTCAGCACCTCGTCGAGCAGCAGCAGTTTTGGCGAAGTGGCAAGCGCGCGGGCGACCTCGAGCCGCCGCTTCTCCGCCGGAACCAGATCGCTCGCCAGCACGTCGGCGCGGGCGGCAAGGCCGGTGAACTCCAGCACCTCCTGCGCCTTGCGGCGCGCCTCGCGCATCTGCGTTGATCGAACCAGGCTGCCGACGATGACGTTGTCGATCACAGTCATGGTCTCAAAACTCTTCACGACCTGAAAAGTCCGTCCCACGCCGCGCCTGCAACGCTCCGCGGCAGGCAGCCGCGTGACATCACAGCCGTCGAACCAGATCGCGCCTTCGGTCGGCGGAAACACGCCGGCGATCAGGTTGAACAGCGTCGACTTGCCGGCGCCGTTCGGCCCGATCAGGCCGACGATCTCACCGCGCCCGACCGAGATCGAAACGTCGCTGTTGGCGACGAGGCCGGAAAAGCGCTGCGTGACGGCGCGGGTTTCGAGCAGCGCGGTCATGCCAGCAGCGCCTTCCGCAGTCGCGCGAACAGGCCGACCAGGCCCTGCGGCGACGCCAGCGAGATCAGCACGATCAGCGAACCGTAGACAATGAGGTCGACGCCGCGTCCCGAGCCGCCCATATGGGCGCGCGTCAGTTCGGTGAGCGGAATCAGGATCACTGCCCCGAGCGGCGGCCCCCAGAGCGTGCCGATGCCCCCAAGCACCGCCGGCAGCGCCATCAACAGCGAAAACTGAAAACCCATCACGCTCTCGGGATCGATATAGAACACGAACTGGGCATAGAAGCCGCCGCCGACCGCGACCAGGAAAGCGGACACGGCCGCCGCGCCCATCTTCGAGTCGAACACCACGACGCCGAGGCTCTCGGCGGCCTCCGGATTGTCCTTCACCGCGCGCCACCAAAAGCCCCATTTGGAATCTTCCAGCCACCACGTCACGAACCAGGCCACGGCGGCGAGCGCGAGGGCAAAGTAGAAATACGGCAGCTTGCTGCGGCCGAACTGGAAGGTGAGCCAGCTGTCGTGGCCCACGGGGATGTCGATGCCGAGCGCGGCGCCAGCCCAGCTCCAGTTCTGGAACAGCAGCAGCCCGATCTCCGCGATCACGATGGTGGCAATCACGAAGTAGTGCCCGCGCAGGCGAAAACAGGGATAGCCCAGCGCCATCGCGATCAGCGCAGCGATGACACCGCCGCCGAGCATGCCAAACCACGGCAGCACGCCGAATTTGGTGAACAAGAGCGCGGTGGTGTAGGCGCCGAGGCCGAAATAGAGCGCGTGGCCGAGCGAGATCTGGCCGCAATAGCCGGACAGGATGTTCCAGCTCTGCGACAGCGCCGCATACATCAGCGTCAGCACCATGATGTTCTGGGTAAAGACATCCGTGACGAACAGCGGCACCAGAGCGGCGATGGCGATGAGACAGGCAGCGACGACGAGATCACGGCGCCGGCGTTTTGCGAATTGCGCGTCCATCACAGCGACCCGAACAGACCGCGCGGACGGATGAACACGACCAGCAGATAGACCGCGTAGATGCCGACCGATTTCAGCGACGGCGGCAGGACGAGCGCGGTGACGGCCTCGACCAGGCCGACGATGATGCCGCCGGCAAAGGCGCCGAACACGCTGCCGAACCCGCCGAGCGCCACCGTGACATAGGAGATCAGCGCGAATGACGCGCCGACGTCAGGATAGATGTAGAAGAACATCGCCATGATCGCGCCGGCAAGGCCGACCAGCGCGGCGCCGAGGCCCCAGCCGAGCGCAAAGACCCGGTTCTTGTCGATGCCGACCAGCGCGACCGCACCGGCGTCCTCCCGCGTGGCTTCCAGCGCGCGGCCGAAATCGGTGCGGTTGATGAAGAAATAGAGCCCGCCGAACGCCGCGATCGCGACCGCGGCGCCCATCAGCTGCGGCTGCGGCAGGAAGATGCCGGCGACCGAGACGGTCTTGCCGCCGAGCCAGGAATGCGTGACGCTGCGATAGTCGGGCGTGAAGAAGAACTGCGCCAGCCCGCGCATCACGATTGCAAGGCCGAAGGTGGAGAAGATCTGCACCATGCCGGCATTGGCTTTCGCCCGCACGGCGAAACGCACGACGAGCAGATAGACCACGGCGCCGAACACGAACAACGCGGCGGCGACCAGCGGCGCGGACAGCAGCGGATCGAGCGCGAAAAACGCGAACAGGAAGAAGGTCGCGTACATCGCAATCATCAAGAATTCGCCGTGGGCGAAGTTGACGACGTCCATCAGGCCGAAGATCAGCGCGAGGCCGACAGCGATGAGGCCGTACAACAGCCCCATCAGAAGGCCCGAGGCGAGGCTCTGGATGATGGTCTCCGCGGTCAGCATGCGCGCTCCGCGTGATGTGGTAGCGCCAGGCCGCAAATTGTAGGGTGGGCAAAGGCGCCCTTCGCGCCGTGCCCACCGCTGATCCGATCGAGACCGTGAATGGTGGGCACGCTTCGCTTTGCCCACCCTAAGGCAGCTCGTCCGTCGAGACGCGCGCTGCTCATATTACTTCATCGGCCAGATGGCGTCGGCGATCGCGGCCTGCGCCGGGAAGATGGTGACGAATTTTCCGCCGACATATTGCAGCAGCACCGGGTCGGCGTCGTTGTTCTGGCCCATCTCGTCGAACTTCACCCGCTTCCACGGCATGATGGTCTGCTCGCCGGGGATGTCGGTTGCGACCAGCGCCTCGCGGATCTTGTCGCCGTCGGTCGACTTGGCGCGGTTGATCGCCTCGGCCATCACGATCAGCCCCATGAACTCGCGCGAGGTGAGGTCGTTCAGATCCTTGCCCGAGCGCTCCTTGAACAGGGCATTGATCTTGCCGACCATCGGCCGCTTGGCGGCGAGGTCGAGCGAGAACGAGCCGCGCGAGATCACGCCTTCCAGCTTGTCGCCGACCGCGTCATACAGCGCCTTCTCCGAGAAGCCGGCATCCTGCGCGACGATCGCGTTCGGCTTGTAGCCGAGCTCGGCCATGGTCTTGACCAGCAGAATGCCGTCGGTGGTGTAGCTCGACGGCATCAGCACGTCGGCATTGGCGGCCTTGAGCTGCTGCACCTCGGCCGACAGCGACGGCGAGTTGTTGCGGTATTTGATGTCGGCCGCGATCTTGTAGCCACGCTCGCCGGCGAGTTTTGCCTGCGCATTTCCGGAATCGGTGCCGAAGATCGTGTCCTCGTGGAACAGCGCCAGCGTCTCGATTTTGGTACCCTTCTTCTTCATCGCTTCGAAGAAGTCGAACATCGCGGCCGAGAACATCTCGTCATGCGCCGCCGGCCGGAAATAGAATTTCAGGCCGCGCCGGTGCAGGCTCGGCGAAGAATTGTCGGCCGACAGGAACGGCACCTGGTAGCGCTCACAAACCTGGCTGACGGTCACCGCGACCGCGCTGTGATAGGTGCCGATCACCGCGCAGACCTTGTCCTGCGTGATCAGCCGCTCGGTCTCGGCGCGCCCCTTCTGCGGATCGCCCTGGTGATCGGCGAACACGAGGCGGATCTTTGCGCCGCCGAGGCCCGGCAGGCCCTCGCCCTTGGCCAGCGGCAGATCGAAATCATGGTCGGCGTTGATGACATCGAGCGCCGTCTCGTAGGCCTTCCGCGCATCGACGCCCTGCTGCGCGCTCGCGCCCGAGAAGGGATAGATGATCCCGATCACCACTTCGGAAGCTTCTGCGCGGCTCGCGATCGGGGCGAGAGCGGCGGCGGCCGCACCTCCCAGCAAAACGTCTCGGCGGCTGATCGTCATCACAAAATCCCCTGTTGATCTCTCATCGATGAAACGGTTGAACGCTGTGGTAAAGCCTCAAGAAGCAGCATGGATTGCCCAATCAAAGCACGGCGAGTTGCCGGTTCATGAGATCGGTCACCAGCATCAGGCCCGGCGCATGCGTGATCGCAAACGGCAGTCTTGCCGATGCGATCACCGCCTGCGGCGTCACGCCACAGGCCCAGAACACCGGGATCTCGTCGGCCTCGACCGGCACCGGGTCGCCATAGTCGGGCTTTGCGAGATCGGCGATGCCGATCAGATGCGGATGGCCGAGATGGACCGGCGCGCCATGCACGCTTGGAAAGCGCGAGGTGATCTGCACCGCGCGGATCGCATCCTTTGGCCTAAGCGGGCGCATCGACACCACCATCGGCCCGGCAAACGGACCCGCGGCTTCGCAAGCGATGTTGGTGCGATACATCGGCACGCGCACCTTGCGTTCGATGTGCCTGATCGGAAGCCCCTCCGCCATCAGTGCCTCCTCGAAGGAGAACGAGCAGCCGAGCACGAAGGCGACGAGGTCGTCGCGCCAATGCGCCATGATGTCGGTCGGCTCCTCCACCACCTCGCCGCCCTGCCAGACGCGATAGCGCGGCAGGTCGGTGCGAATATCGAGGTCGAACCCAAGCGCGGGAATTTTGGGATTGCCGACGTCGGACATGCCGATGATCGGACATGGTTTTGGATTGAGCTGGCAGAAGCGGTGGAACGCGCCTGCGAGTTTTTCCGGCAGGATCGCGAGATTGCCCTGGACATAGCCGTTGGCCAGTCCTGCCGTGGTGCTCGCCATGCCGGCACGGCAGTCGAGCCGGGCCCGATGGCTCGGAAGATCGGCGCGATCGGGACTTTGCTGCGCTGCCGCAAAAACAGTCATCGGACTGACCTGCCTATAATCTCGACAAGAGCAATCAATCCCACGTAGCCTATAAAGTCTAATCCTGTTTTTTGATCATGATCGATAACTGAGATTTATCGGTCGGGGAGCACCCGGGCATGCTGGACTTCAGGTCAATCGAAACCTTCCTCTGGGTGGTCAAGCTGGGCAGCTTTCGCGGCGCCGCGCAGCGGCTGAACACGACCCAGCCCGCGATCTCCCAGCGTATCGCCCAGCTCGAACGCGAATTGGGGGTGAAGCTGCTCAATCGCGACCATCGCGCCGCATCGCCGACGCCGAGCGGCCGGCAGATGATGGTCTATGCCGAAAAGCTGATCGGACTGCGCGCGCAGATGATGGCCGAGGTCGGCGACGTCAGGGCGATGCGCGGCGTGCTGCGCCTCGGCGTCGCCGAGACCATCGTGCACACCTGGCTGCCGCGCCTGATCAAGAGCGTCAACGCCACCTACCCCAATCTGTCGCTCGAGATCGAGGTCGACATCACGCCGAATTTGAGCGAGCAATTATTGGCGCAGGAAATCGAGCTCGCCTTCGTGCTGGGGCCGCTCGCCGGCCCCGGCGTGCGCAACCGCGTGCTGTGCGACTATCCGATCGGCTTTCTGGCCAGCCCTTCGCTGGGCCTTGGCCGCGAACCGCTGCCGCTCAGCGAGCTCGCAAAATTCCCGATCATCACGTTTCCGCGCAGGTCTCGCCCCTATGAGACGGTTCGCGAGCTGTTCAACCGGCCCGATCTGCCGCCGGTCCGGCTGCACGCCAGCGCCTCGCTTGCAACCGTCATTCGCCTGGCGATCGAAGGCCTCGGGATTGCCGTCATCCCGGCTGCGATCGTCGAAAATGAGCTTACCGACGGCCGCCTGCAGTTTCTCGCGACCGACTTCTCGATCGCCCCGCTGACCTTCATGGCGAGCTGGCTGGCCTCGCCCGACAGCATCGCGGTCGAACGCGTGGCCGACCTCGCCGCGCAGATCGCGCAAGGCTGATCCCTCGGTTGACGCAGCGTTGCCGGCAGGCCATTGAACGGAGAAGCCGGGTCGAGACAAACATCGGGACAGCCGCATGAGCCGAGCCCTCTCCAACCTCCAGATCGATTCCGCCCGCCTCTGGGGCGCCATTCACGAGACAGCGCAATTCGGCGCCACGCCCAAAGGCGGCGTGCGGCGGCTGACGCTGTCGGCCGAGGACAAGCAGGTGCGCGACTGGTTCCGAAAGGCATGCGAGGAGGCCGGCCTCGAAGTCCATGTCGATGCGCTCGGATCGATGTTCGGCCTGCGGCGCGGCAAGGACATGTCAAAGCTGCCGGTCGGGCTCGGCTCGCATCTCGACACCCAGCCGACCGGCGGCAAATATGACGGCGTGCTCGGGACGCTCGCAGCCCTCGAAGTGGTGCGCACGCTCAACGATGCCGGCATCGAGACGGACGCGCCGATCTGCATCGTCAACTGGACCAACGAGGAAGGCTCGCGCTTTGCGCCGGCGATGATGGCCTCCGCCGCCTATGTCGGCGATTTCACCACCGACGACATCCTGTCGCGGCGGGATCATGATGGCGTCTCAGTCGGCGAGGCGCTCGACACGATCGGCTATCGTGGCACGACGGCGGTGGGCACTCAGAAGCTCGGTTCGTTCGTCGAGCTGCATATCGAGCAGGGCCCGATCCTGGAAGCCGAGAACAAGACCATCGGGGTGGTCGATTCCGGCCAGGGCGTCCTTTGGTACGACGGCAAGATTGTTGGCTTCGAAAGTCATGCCGGCTCGACGCCGATGCCGCTGCGGCGCGATGCGCTGGCCACGCTGTCCGAGATCGTGCTGGCGGTCGAGGCGATCGCCAAAAGGCACGGCCCCAACGCGGTCGGCACCGTCGGCGAAGCCGTGATCGCAAAACCCTCGCGCAACGTCATTCCCGGCGAGATCGCCTTCACCGTCGACTGCCGCTCCTCCGATGATGCGATCATGGACGCGCTGGATGCCGATGTCCGGGCGGCGATCAAGGAGATCGCGGCGCGGCGCAAGGTCGAGGCGACGCTCGATCTGGTCTGGCGCAAGCCGGCAACGCATTTCAACCCAAAACTGGTGGATGCCGTGGAGAACGCCGCAAAGATGCTCGGCTTCAGCCATCGCCGCATCACCTCGGGTGCCGGCCACGACGCTTGCAATCTCAACACGGTCATCCCCACGGCGATGGTCTTCGTGCCCTGCAAGGACGGCGTCAGCCACAATGAGCTCGAGGATGCGACGCAGACCGACTGCGCCGCCGGCGCCAACGTGCTGATGCATACCGTGCTGGCGCTCGCCGGCGTCGCGTCGTGATCCCTCGATCGAAGTAAGTGGAGAAGCCCGTGCGCGGAGTTTTTGTCGACGCCAATGAATCGCTGGCCGTCATTTTCGAGCGCCTCGAAAAAGCCGGGGACCCAAAAGTCCGCGTCAACCGCAATCCCGACATCAAGCCGGAGCAATGGCCCGAGATTCTCGACGACGCCGAGATCGCCGTGGTCGATCACACCGCGCTGCCGACCGAAGTCGCGAAAAAGTGCGCGGGCCTCAAGCACGTCGTTTTTCTCGGCACCGGCGCGCGCAGCTACATGAATCCTGAGGAGCTAGCCGAACTCGGGATCTCCGTGCACCTGATCAAGGGCTATGGCGACACCGCGGTCGCCGAGTCCGCCATCGCGCTGATGTGGGCGTCCGCCCGCGTCATCGCGCAGATGGACCGCGAGATGCGCGCCGGCAACTGGCTGCGCGAGGACGGCATGCAGCTCACCGGCAAGACGCTCGGCCTGATCGGGTTTGGCGGCATCGCCGCGGAGGTCGCCCGCATTGCGGCCGGCAGCGGCATGCGCGTGATCGCCTGGAATCGGACGCCGAAGAGCTTCCCGGGCGTGGCGTTCGTGAGCCTCGAAAAGCTGCTCGCCGAGAGCCATGTCGTCTCGCTGCATCTGTTGCTCAACGACGAGACCAGAGGATTCTTGTCGCGCGAAAAAATCGCGACGATGCGGCCGGGCGTGATCTTCGTCAACACGGCGCGCGCTGCGATCGTCGACGAGGCCGCTATGATCGAGGCCCTGAAGTCGGGACACATCCGCCACGCCGGGCTCGACGTCTTCAACATCGAGCCGCTGCCCGCGGATCATCCGCTGACCAGAATCTCGAATGTCACGCTGTCGGCACATTCGGCCTTCCGCACGCCGGAAGCCAGCGAGAACCTGATCCACGCCGCCTGGGAGCACTGCCGCAGGATTGTGACATCGTAGAATCTGTAGGGTGGGCAAAGGCGCTCTTGCGCCGTGCCCACCATCCCTCCTGCGTCATTGCGAGCGAAGCGAAGCAATCCAGACTGTCACCGCGGAGAAACTCTGGATTGCTTCGGAGCTACGCTCCTCGCGATGACATTACTCCACCATCTCGGCGACGGCCTTGCCGCAGGCGGTGGTGTCGGCATTGCCGCCGAGGTCGCGGGTCCTCAGCGTGCGCTCGCCGAGCGTGCGCTCAATCGCACCGACGACGGCCTCCGCCGCCGCCTTCTCCCCGAGATGCTCCAGCATCATCGCGCCCGACCAGATCATGCCGATCGGATTGGCAATGCCCTGCCCCGCGATGTCGGGCGCCGAGCCATGCACCGGCTCGAACACCGAGGGGAAATCGCCCTCCGGATTGATATTGCCCGACGGCGCGATGCCGATCGTGCCGGTACAGGCCGGCCCGAGATCGGAGAGGATGTCGCCGAACAGATTTGAGCCCACCACGACGTCGAACCAGTCCGGATGCAGCACAAAATTCGCGGTGAGGATGTCGATGTGATACTTGTCCCACTTCACGCCGGGATAGTTTTTTGCCATCGCCTCGACGCGCTCGTCCCAGTAGGGCATCGTGATCGAGATGCCGTTGGATTTGGTCGCCGAGGTCAGATGCTTCTTCGGCCGCGACTGCGCGAGATCGAAGGCGAATTTCAAGATGCGGTCGACGCCGACCCGCGTCATCACCGTCTGCTGGGTGACGAACTCGCGCTCGGTGCCCGGAAACATCCGTCCGCCGACCGATGAATATTCGCCTTCGGTGTTCTCGCGCACCACCCAGAAATCGATGTCGCCGGGTTTGCGGTTCGCGAGCGGCGGCGGCACCCCCGGCATCAGCCGCACCGGGCGCAAATTGACGTACTGGTCGAACTCGCGGCGGAATTTGATCAGCGACCCCCACAACGAAATGTGATCCGGAATCTTTGCCGGCCAGCCGACCGCGCCGAAATAGATCGCATCGTGCTTGCCAATCTTCTCCTTCCAGTCCTCCGGCATCATCTCGCCGTGCTTCTCGTAATAGTCGTAGGAGGCGAAATCGAAATGATCGAACGCGACCGCCACCCCGTGCTTTTTCGCCGCCGCCTCGATCACGCGCAGCCCCTCCGGCATGACTTCCTTGCCGATGCCGTCACCGGGAATGACCGCGATCCGGTATGGTTTTCTCGCGCTGCTCATCGAAATCGTCCTTGTGATCCGCTTCGGTCCTTCTGCCGCTTGCCGGGGCGGTTTGCAATGGACCAAAGTGAAGACAAGCGCAACGCTGCAGTGCAATGTTGACGGTCCTGACATCTCCCGCCTAACAATTCCCTCTCTCCGTCTCCTGAGCCAAGCGAGCATTTTCATGGACCTGCATCTGCGCGGCAAACGCGTTCTCATCACCGGCGCGTCCAAGGGCATTGGCGCGGCCGCCGCCGAAGCGTTTGCCGAGGAAGGCTGTCACCTTCGGCTTGCCGCGCGTTCCGGCGAACTGTTGACGGCGCTCGCCGAGCGGCTCCGCGGGGCGCACCAGATCGATGCCACAGCGCATGTGGTCGACCTGCGCAGGAGCGAGGACGTCGCGCGGCTCGCAAAGGAGGCTGCCGATATCGACATTCTCGTCAACAATGCCGGCGACATTCCCGGCGGATCGATCGACAGGATCGACGAGGCGACCTGGCGGCACGCCTGGGATCTGAAAGTGTTCGGCTTCATCAACCTGACCCGCGCCGTCTATGCGCAGATGAAGGCGCGCGGCGGCGGCGTGATCGTCAACGACATTGGTGCGGCCGGCGAAAAATTCGACGCCAACTACATCTGCGGCAGCGCCGGCAATGCGGCGCTGATGGCCTTTACCCGCGCCCTCGGCAGCAAGAGTCTCGCCGACAACATCCGCGTGGTCGGCATCAACCCCGGTCCGGTCGGCACCGACCGCCATGTCACGCTGCTGAAGACGCGCGCAAAACACCAGTTCGGCGACGAGAGCCGCTACAAGGAATTCCAGAAGGGGCTGCCGCTGGGCCGCCCCGCGCACGCCCGCGAGATCGGCGACCTCATGGCCTTCCTCGCCTCCGACCGTTCGGGCTACACGTCGGGCGTGATCTTCACGGTCGATGGCGGGATATCGGCGGGGTGGGGCTGACGTCGTCACTGCGAGGCGATTACAACAACTGGCAGTTGGTATTGCGATCTGCCGCGCTTGCAGACCGGCAGCGCGGAATTGACGCGTTGCTCGCGCGCGGGCAAATTGTCTACATCACACGAGCGGGATGTGCGCGGGAGACTTGCATTGCCAGACCAGAGACTAGTGGGCGAGAGCGCCTGCGCAATCGTCGATAGGCTGAGGCGCGGCGACGCGTCGCCGCTCGATCTCCTCGACGCCCTGGAAGCGCGGATCGGCGAGGTCGACGTCCATGTCAATGCGCTGCCGACGCTGTGCTTCGAACGTGCACGCGGCCATGCCAAGGCGCTGATGCAGAGATCCGCATCCGAGCGCGGACTGCTCGCGGGCCTGCCGGTGCCGATCAAGGACCTCACCGACGTCGCGGGCGTCCTCTCCACCCGGGGCTCGCCAATCTACAAGGACCGCATCCCCGATCATTCCGACATCCTGGTCGAGCGGCTCGAGCAGAACGGGGCGGTGATCTACGCAAAGTCGAATACGCCAGAGTTCGGCGCCGGCGCCAACACTTTTAACGAAGTGTTCGGCGCGACGCGAAATCCGTGGGACACTTCGAAGTCGGCCGCCGGCTCCTCCGGCGGCGCCGCGGTTGCGCTCGCCACCGGCATGGCCTGGCTGGCACACGGCTCCGACATGGGCGGCTCGCTGCGCAACCCCGCAAGCTTCTGCGGCGTGGTGGGCCTGCGCCCAAGCATCGGCCGCGTCGCCCACAGCCCGGAATTCGGGATCAATCGCACGCTCGGCGTACAAGGTCCGATGGCGCGCAATATCGAGGACCTTGCCCTGTTTCTCGATGCCATGAGCGGCGAACATTCTGCCGATCCGTTGTCGCTTCCCGTGCTGCCGACCTCGTTCCTTGCATCGGCGAGATCTAGCCGGAAACCGAAACGCGTCGCCTACTCGGCCGATCTTGGCATCACGCCGGTCGATCCGGAGGTAGCGGCGCTGACGCGCAAGGCCGCCGCGCGCTTCGCGGACGCCGGTGTCACGGTCGAGGAGGCACATCCCGATCTTTCCGAAGCTCACGACTGTTTCCACGTGCTGCGCGCGTTCGACTTCGCCATCAGCAAGGCGGAACTGCTCAGGACCAAGCGCGATCTGCTCAAGCCGGAGGTGATCTGGAACATCGAAAAAGGCCTCGAACTCACGGTCGAGCAGATCGCGCGCGCCGAGGCGCAGCGCGTGGCCATGACCGAGCGCGCGCGAGCCTTCTTCGAAAGCTTTGATCTGTTGCTGACGCCGGCCACGATCGTGCCGCCGTTTCCCCTCGAGCACCGCTACGTCGCCGAATGCGACGGGCAGAAATTCGACAATTACATCCAGTGGCTCGGCATCGTCTACGCGATCACGCTGGCCTGCTGCCCGGCGCTGTCGATGCCGTGCGGATTTACCGGCTCCGGCCTGCCGGTCGGGCTTCAGGTGGTCGGGCCGCCGCGCGGCGAAGCGCAGTTGCTGGCCGGCGCCAGGGTGCTGGAGGACATTCTGGGCCTGCGCGACATCGCGCCGATCAATCCGCGGCCGCCGAAGTCATGACGGCGCGGCGGCTTCGATCGCCAGCTTCAGGCTCATCCGTGTCTGCTCGACGATATCGTCGACCAGTTGCTCGCGTGTGATGAGAGCAGTCTTGCCGGTGAGCAGCCCCTGCTCGGCCAGCATCACCACGCCGTGCAGCGCAGCCCAGATCTGCAGGGCATGCCGCTCGTGCACCAATCCGATCGGCGGCGCCTCCATCGCCTCCAGCAGCAGGCCGTAGGTTTCCCGCGCGGCGTTGTGCAGCTCGCTGTCCTCGGGCGCGCAGGCCATGGTGCGCGAGGCGAACATCAGCCGGTAGACGCCGTGACGGCGGAGACCAAAGGCGAGCGCCGCCTGCGCGAGCCGCGACAGTTTTGAACGCCCTGACGGCTGCTCGATCTCGTCTCGCAACAGCACATTGAACTGGCGGAAGGCTTCCGCCGTCACCGCGACGAGCAGCGCGTCGCGGTCGGCGAAGTGACGGTACGGCGCCGGCTGCGAGACGCCGAGCTTCTTGGCCAGCGCGCTGATATTGACCGCTTCGGGACCGCCGCGCTCGACGTCCTGCAGCGCAGCCCGCACCAGGGCATCCCTGAGATCCCCGTGATGATAGATATGTTGCGGCTTGCGGGCGGGGCGCGGCGACATTTGATGTAATGATCTATAACTTTTGTCTTGACAGCATGATCGGAGCACGAATGTAATAGCCTATAATTTAAAAAAGCAATGCCGACGTCAAGTCGGCGACGGAACGCCAACAGGCGCGGCCCGCGAGCTGCGCGGACCGGGGAGAATGCATGTCCGGAAAGCTCAAGGTCCATGTCGACCCCGACAAGTGCCAGGGTCACGCCCGCTGCAAGGCGCTGGCTGGCGAGCTGTTCGATCTCGACGCGTATGGCAATGCGCACGAAAAGGGCGATGGCACGGTGCGCCCTGGCCTCGAGGACAAGGCCTATCTCGCCCGTGCCAACTGTCCCGAGAATGCGATCAACGTGACCGAAGACTAGTTGCGTGCCGCGGCTGCGGCCGCTGGCCAGACCGCCTTGAACTGCCCGAAGGAGCAGCAAAGATGTCCGACACCAGCTTCATGCCCGAACATCCGCCGGTCACCGACTGGGCGCACGATTTCGACCACACCGATCCGCGCTGGACCGAAAACCCGTATCCGATCTGGGACGAGCTGCGCGCAACAAGCCCGGTCGTGCACACCAGCCGCTTCCAGGGCTGCTATCTGCCGACCAGTTTTGAGGCGGTGCGGCAGATCGCGTACGACACCGAGCACTTTTCCTCGCGCCGCGTCATCGTGCGCGACGAGCGGCCGGAAGTCCAGAAGAACGGCGCGCCGCCGATCACTTCCGATCCGCCCGAGCACAAACCGGCCAAGCAATTGCTGCTGCCGCCGTTCACGCCGGACGCGATGAAGAAGCTGGAGCCGCGGGTGCGGGCGATCTGCAACGAGCTGATCGACGGTTTTGTCGCCGACGGGGCGTGCGATGCCGCCGACCGTTATGCCAAATACATTCCGGTGCGCGCCATCGCGCACATGCTCGGCATTCCCGAAACCGACGGCGACCTCTTCATCAACTGGATCCACCGTATCCTCGAGCTCAGCATCAAGGACGAGAGCCAGCTCAAGACGGCGGCGGAGGAGATGGGCGCCTACTTCGTCGGCCATATCGAAGCGCGCAAGCGGCAGCCGACCAACGACCTGATCACGACACTGATGAACGCGAGGGACAAGAGCGGCGCGCCGCTCGACGACATGCATGTCCTTGGCTCGTTGCGGCTGCTCCTGATCGCCGGCATCGACACCACCTGGAGCGCGATCGGCGCCTCGCTCTGGCACCTTGCAAGAACCCCGGTCGACCGCCAGCGCCTGGTTGCGGAGCCGGAGCTGATGCCGACCGCGGTCGAGGAGTTCTTGCGCGCCTTCTCGCCGGTGACGATGGCGCGCGAGGTGATGAAGGAAACCGAGATTGCGGGCTGTCCGGTCAAGCCCGGCAACATGGTCCTGTTGTCGTTTCCCGCCGCCAACCGCGACCCGGCGGTTTTCCCAGATGCCGACAAGGTGGTGCTCGACCGCAAGCAGAACCCGCACGCCGCGTTCGGGCTCGGTATCCATCGCTGCGTCGGATCCAACCTCGCGCGGATGGAGATGACGGTGGCGCTCGAGGAATGGCTGAAGCGCATTCCCGAGTTCCGCCTCGACCCGGCCCATCAGGTGAAGTGGTCGCAAGGCACCGTGCGCGGGCCGCGCCAGCTGCGTGTGCTTTTTTGAGGGGACAGGTCGTCCCCCCACCCCTTGGAACGACGAGAGCTTTCGACCTATAAGGAGGCCATAACAAATCATTCCCTGGGGAGCCTGATATGACCGACCAAGCCTTGAAGACGGCTTCCGAGGCTTTTGACCTCGGCGACGCCGAGCGCCGGATCAAGGCGATCTTCATCGGCTCGATCGGCAACCTGGTCGAATGGTACGATTTCTACGCCTACACCGCCTTCGCGCTGTATTTCGCGCCGGCGTTCTTTCCGCAGAGCGATCCCGTGGTGCAGCAGCTCAACGCGGCGGTGCTGTTCGCGGCGACCTTCCTGATGCGGCCGCTCGGCGGCTGGCTGTTCGGCTATCTCGCCGATCATTACGGCCGCAGGCTGTCGCTGACACTGTCCGTGGTCTGCATGTGTTTCGGCTCGCTGATGATCGCAGTGACGCCGACCTATGCCACGATCGGCATCGCCGCACCGGCGGTGCTGGCCCTGGCGCGCGTCATCGAGGGCCTCAGTCTCGGCGGCGAATACGGCGCGAGCGCCACCTACTTGAGCGAAGTTGCGGATGCCAGGCATCGCGGCTTCTATTCCAGCTTCCAATACGTCACCTTGATCGGCGGCCAGCTCACCGCAATCATCGTGCTGCTGCTCCTGCAAAAAGTCTTCTTGACTTCGGCGGAACTGAAGGAGTGGGGCTGGCGGATTCCCTTCGCGATCGGCGCGCTGCTGGCGATCTTTGCCGCGGTGATGCGGCGCGGCCTGCACGAGACCGACGCCTTCGTCGAAGCAAAGAAGGTCGTGCAGCCGACCGGCTCGATCGCCACCCTCTTGCGCTATCCGCGTGAGCTGTTGCTCGTGGTCGGGCTCACGGCCGGCGGCACTGCGGCGTTCTATACTTTCACCACCTACATGCAGACGTTCGTGAAGCTCTCGGTCGGCCTGACCGAAGACCAGACCACCATCGTGATCTTCTGCACGCTGCTGTTCGCCACGCTCCTGCAACCGCTTTATGGCGCACTGTCCGACCGCATCGGACGAAAGCCGCTCCTCATCTTTTTCGGCGTCGCCGGCACGCTCGCGACCGTGCCGATCCTGACCACATTGAAGGAAGCCAAGGAGCCGCTCTACGTCTTCCTGCTGATCTGCTGCGCCTGGATCTTCGTCGCCGGCTACACCTCGATCAACGCCATCGTAAAGGCGGAATTGTTTCCGACCAATGTCCGCGCGCTCGGCGTTGGCCTGCCCTATGCGATCACCGTCTCCATATTCGGCGGCACCGCGCCCGCGATCGCGCTCTCGTTCAAGAGCCTGGGGCATGAAGACTGGTTCTACTATTACCTCACGGGGATCATCTTCCTTTCGCTGGTCATCTATTCGACCATGCGCGACACCAAACACGACTCGGCAATGCATCGGCACGAATAGATCCGCGGCATAAGCGATGAGCAAGGACCAGGAACCGCCGCCGGAATCCAAGCTGACACGCAGCAAGGAACGCTGGGCCCGCGAGGGCAAGTTCCTCACCGGAAAGATCACACGCCCCGAGGATCAGCGCCTGCCGCCGGGGCAGCACCTGACCCGCGACTGGCCGGTGCTCGATCTCGGCTTGCTGCCGAACATTTCGCGCGAGCGCTGGCGGCTCGACGTCTACGGCGCGGTCGAAAATCCGCTCTACTGGGATTTTGCGCAGTTCTCGGCGCAGCAGCAGTCGCAGTTCGTCTCGGACATTCACTGCGTGACGACGTGGTCGCGCTATGACAATCAGTGGGACGGACTCGCGACGTCGGACCTCCTCGCCGCCTGCCGGCCGCGCGATGAAGCCCGCTTCGTCGTGCTGCATTCCTATGACGGCTACACGACCAACCTCATGCTCGAGGATTTCGCCGCCGAGGACGCCCTGCTCGCGCACAGCTGGTCCGACGCACCGCTCGAAGCCGAGCATGGCGGCCCGGTGCGGCTCGTGGTGCCACATCTCTATTTCTGGAAGAGCGCCAAATGGCTGAAGGCGATCGAATTCTCAGGTGAAGATGCGCCGGGCTATTGGGAGGTCCGCGGTTATCATAACCGCGGCGATCCCTGGACTGAGCAGCGTTATTCGGACTGATTGATTGCGTCGTTCGTCCCGAGCTCTCCGGTCAAGAGAGAGCGTCGCAAGTGAGGAGGCCAGAACGTGCCAACCGAACGCTTCCAATTCGACGGTGAAGGCGGCCACAAGCTTGCCGCCGCGCTGGACCTGCCCGAGCAGGAACCACTCGCCTTTGCCCTGTTCGCGCACTGCTTTACCTGCGGCAAGGATGCGCTGTCCGCGAAACGGATTTCGACCGCGCTCGCGGCCAAGGGCATCGCCGTGCTGCGGTTCGACTTCACCGGGCTTGGCTCCAGCGAAGGCGAGTTCGCCAACGCGACCTTTTCGTCGAACGTCGCCGATCTCGTCCGCGCCGCCGACCATCTGCGCAAGACCAGGAAGGCGCCGGCGCTGCTGATCGGCCACAGCCTCGGCGGCGCGGCGATCCTGGCCGCCGCGAAAGATATTCCGGAGGCCAAGGCCGTGGTCACCATTGCGGCGCCATCCGCACCGGCTCACGTCACCGGTCTGTTCAAGGAGCATGTCGAGGACATTCGCAATGTCGGCGAAGTCGAGGTGGCTCTCGCCGGCCGCCCCTTCCGCATCAAGCGCGAATTTCTCGACGACATCGCCGAGCACGACCTGATGGCCCAGATCGGCAAGCTCAGGAGAGCGCTGCTGGTGATGCATTCGCCGACCGATGACATCGTCGGCATCGACAACGCGACCCGCATCTTCATGTCGGCGCGACATCCGAAGAGTTTTATCTCGTTGGCAGGCGCCGACCATCTTCTGAGCGACCGCCGCGACACCGCCTATGTCGCCGACATGATCGCGGCCTGGGCGCCGCGCTACATTCAACCGGTCGCCGTCGACCAGGCCGCCGAGCGCAAGGGAGAGCCACGCCGGGTCGTGGTGCAGGAGACCCGCAACAGCAAGTTCCAGCAACTCGTTTCGGTCGGGCCGCACCGCCTGCTGGCCGACGAACCGCTCGCAGCAGGCGGCGACGACACCGGCCCGGGACCCTATGATTATCTGATCGCGGGTCTCGGCGCCTGCACCTCGATGACCATGCGCCTCTATGCCGACCGTAAATCCCTGCCCCTCGATCGCGTCACCGTGACGCTTGCCCACAGCAAGATCCACGCAACGGACTGCGCGGAATGCGAGACCAAGGAAGGCATGCTCGACCAGATCGAGCGGGTGATCAGGATCGACGGCGCGCTCGACGCCGAACAGCGCAAGAAGCTGATGGAAATCGCCGACAAGTGCCCCGTCCATCGCACCCTGACCTCGGAGATCAGGATTCTTACGAAGGAAGAGCCGCGCCAGTGATGGCGCGCGAAACCGTCCGCCGATGGAGGTGACATGAGCCGGATCTTCGGACCCGTCTGCCAGAACGGCTATGTGGTACGCGACATCCGCTCTGCCATGGATCACTGGATCAAGGTGATGGGCGTCGGCCCCTGGTACTACATCGATCGGGTCAAGACCGATCATTTTCGACATCGTGGCCGCGATTCCGACGTCGAGATGAGCATCGCGCTCGCCAATTCCGGCAACCTGCAGATCGAATTGATCCAGCAACGCAACGCTGCGCCGTCGATGTACAAAGAATTTCTCGACGCCGGCCGCGAAGGGCTGCAGCACATGTCGTTCTGGACCACGGATTACCAGGCGCTCTACGACCGCGCGCTCGCGCTTGGCTACAAGGTCGGACACGAAGGCCAGATCGGCGGAGAGAAAGGCCGGTTCGCCTATTTCGACACCGAAGCCTATCCCGGTACCGTGATCGAGATTTCCGACATCAGCGGCGGCAAAGGCAGGTTCTTCGAGCGAATCCGGCACGCGGCCGCCAACTGGGACGGCGCCGATCCGATTCGCCTCGTGAAATGAAGCCAGACAGGAGACGCGAATGGCCAGGCTGCCACTGATCGATCCGGACACGACCAGCGGCGACATGCGCGCCGCTTTCGACCGGATGCCGGTCAAGCTGAACGTGTTCAAAATGCTGGCGCATGCCGAGACCAGTTTCATCCCGGCGATGCGGTTCGCCAACGCCATCCTGCACAAGCAGAAGCTCAGCCACGTCCATCGCGAACTCCTGATTTTGCAGGTCGCGCAGCGCGAGCGGGCTGCCTACGAATGGCGTCAGCACGTGCCGATCGCGCTCGGGCTTGGCGTAACGCAGCGGCAGATCGATTGTATCGAACAGGGCAGATATGATGACGATGCCTTCGATGACACCGAACGCGCGCTGCTCGCCTTCGGGGCAGAGGTGATCGACAACGTGCGTGTGCCCGAGGCGACGTTCGCCGCGCTGCGCAGCTACTTCAGCGAGCAGGAAATTGTCGAAGCGATCCTGGCGATCGGCGTCTACATGATGATCGCGCGGCTGACCGAGGCGACCGAGACCGATCTCGATCCCGCGGCCGGAATGACGGTCTTTGACGGCGGCAGGACGCGGAGCACCTGACCAAACAGCGCAGGCCATCCGCCTCGCGTCAGCGGACGGCCTCCGTCGCCAGCGGCTGGACGCGAAACGCGCCGCGCAAACCGGCGGCGGTGCCGAGCAGGATGCCACCGACCGCGACGAAGGACGGCAGCGCCAGCGTCGAAAGGCCGGTCAGCCCCTGCCCGACCGAGCAGCCATAGGCCATGGCACCGCCTGCGCCCATCAGCGCCGCACCGGAAACCGAGCGCAGCATGTGACGCGGAGAGACAAAGCCTTCGAGCGCAAAGCGGCGCGCCACGAGCGCCGTGATAAGGCTTCCGGAAAACACGCCGGCGACCAGCGTCACGCCAAAACTCAAGGCGAGGCCGGTCGAAAACATCACATATTGCACGCTGTCGGCGATCGGCGCGATGAAGGTCAGCGAGCCGACAGGCGCCGGATTGAAATCATCCGCGCCGAGCGTGCCGGTCGCGAACCAGCCGGCAACGACCAGCAGGCCGACGGATATCCCCGCCGCGATCTGGCCGGGCGCACGCTGGAACGGCGCGTGGGCAAAGGCAAAGATGATCAGCGCACCGGACATCACGGACGCCGCGAGCGTCCGCGCAAAAGTCTCGCCCAGCCCTGTGACCGAAAGCAGCGCGGGAACCGAGATGGTTTTGGGCGCCACCTGGCTCGCCTGCAACAGCGCAATGCGCAGCGGCGCAATCAGCCCCTTCAGCGTCATCGTCGCGACGATGCCGAGCACGATCACGACCACCAGGGACCGCAGATTGCCGCGGCCGAGCAGCACCAGCGCCCGCGAGCTGCAACCATTCGCGAGCACCATGCCATAACCGAACAACAGGCCGCCTGCGAAAATGAGCGGCGCGGAGAAAGACGGCTGCAGATAGATCGATTTGGAGAGATCGACGAGACCCGAAGCCGCGAGCAGCTGGGTGCCTGCAATCGCCACCCCGAGCGCGAGCGCAAAAGTGCGGACCAGACGGCTGTCACCATTCGCCCACCAGCCACGCAGGCTGGACAGCAGGCAAAAGCCGCTGAGCAGACCAACCGAACCGTAGGCAAGGCCAATCACCAGTCCGCTCCAGAGGACGATATGCGCACTGTCTTGCACGATCTCTCCCGAGATTCACGGATGCGGCGCAGCCGGTTCCGACAAAATGAAGCCTGGCCGCGTGACAGATATAGAATGACGACGCCCGGGCATGCAACGGCCCTGCCCCTGATCCCCGGGCAGCGCGCTCATGCGCGCGTCTCGAAGGATGAGGCCCGCAACGGTCGGCATCCGGGGCCTCATGATTCGAGACGCGCGGCTTTGCCGCGCTCCTCACCATGCGGGGATAGAACTCAGGCGAGACGAAACGCACCCTACCCCTTCGGCCGCTTGTCGTGCACGCGCCTGGCCTTGCCGAGCGAGCGCTCCAGCGTGTCCGGCGCGACCGCGCGCACCTTTGACGTTATGCCAATCGTGTTCTTGATGTGCGTCGAGATGCGGTCGGCATGATCGGTGAGGCCGCGTCCGTCCCAGTATTCCGGCCGCACTTCGGCATGAATCGTCAGTTCATCCATACGCCCGTCGCGGGTCAGTTCGAGCATGAAATGGCCGCCGCACCAGTCGGTCGCGAGCAGAATTTCCTCGATCTGGGTCGGGAACAGGTTGACGCCACGCAGGATGATCATGTCGTCCGAGCGGCCGGTAACCTTTTCCATCCGCCGCATGCCCGGCCGCGCGGTGCCCGGCAGGAGCCGCGTCAGGTCGCGCGTGCGATAGCGGATGACCGGGAAGGCTTCCTTGGTGAGCGAGGTGAACACCAGCTCACCAAGCTCGCCGTCGGGCAGCACCTTGCCGGTATCCGGATCGATCACCTCCGGATAGAAATGATCCTCCCAGATGTGCAGGCCATCCTTGGTCTCCAGGCATTCCTGCGCGACGCCGGGACCGATCACTTCCGACAGCCCGTAGATATCGGTCGCGTCCATGTCGAACGCGTCCTCGATTTCGGCGCGCATGGCGTTGGTCCAGGGCTCGGCGCCGAAGATGCCGACTTTCAGGGAGCACTGACGCGGGTCCAGCTTTTGGCGCTTGAACTCGTCCAGGATCGCCAGCATGTAGCTCGGCGTCACCGTGATGATGTCCGGCCTGAAATCGTTGATGAGCTGCACCTGCCGCTCGGTCATGCCGCCGGAGATCGGGACGACCGTACAGCCGAGCTCTTCGGCGCCGTAGTGCACGCCGAGGCCGCCGGTGAACAGCCCATAGCCATAGGCGTTGTGGATGATCATGCCGGAGCGTCCGCCTGCGGCGCGGATCGAGCGCGCCATCACGCCCGACCAGGTCTCGATATCGGCCTTGGTGTAGCCGACCACGATCGGCTTGCCTGTCGTGCCCGAGGAGGCATGCACGCGCACCAGTTTTTCACGCGGCACCGCGAACATGTTGAAGGGATAGTTGTCGCGCAGGTCCGTCTTCACCGTGAACGGAAACTTTGCGAGATCGGCAAGCTCCCGGAAGTCGTCCGGATGGACGCCCGCCTTGTCGAAGGCGTTCTTGTAGTGCGCGACATTGTCGTAGGCGTGACTCAGCGACCAGGCGAGGCGCCTGGTCTGCAGGGCCATGATGGCATCGCGCGAGGCGCGTTCGGTCTCGTCCATTTCGGGCAAGTAGGCGCTTGCCGCGGACTTGAGTCGTGCTGAAGCCATGATGCTTTCTCTCGGCTTTCCTCTAGGTCGTTTCCGCTGGTCGGTTCTCGTCGTCATCCACTGTGGCCCGCACCAGTGGGCCGCCGATGCTGCGGGAATGGCCGCGAAATTCGGCGATCACCACCTCACCTGACGTGACGCGGACATCGTAGATGCCGGAGCGGCCGGTTCTGGACACCTCGCGCGCGGTGGCGATCAGCCTGTCGCCGAGCTTGCCCGGACGAACGAAAGTGATGCTGCCTTGCGCCGCCACCGTGCGCTCGTTGTGCGAATTGCAGGCAAAGGCGAAGGCGGAATCCGCCAGAGTGAAGATGAAGCCGCCGTGCGCGATGTTGTGGCCGTTGACCATGTCCGGCCGGATGGTCATCGCCAGCGTCGCCTGACCACATCCGACGTCGACGATCGCCATGCCAAGCCCCTGGCTCGCCTGGTCGTCCTTCCACATCGCCTCGGCACAGGCACGCGCCAGATCGTCAGGCGACAATTTTGTCGTGACGTTCATGGCACGCTCCCGCTCGCGAGGGATCCCTTGATCTCACGCAACGTCTCTCTCCCCGGTTCGGTCGGACCCTTCTATGGGCCTCTTGAGACCGTCAGTCCTCAATTGCGCGGCGAAGACGCCGCGGCGGCGCTCGCCTCACACATGGTCATAATCGACCACGACCCGCTCGGTGGTCGGCTTCGCCTGGCAAGTCAAGATGAAACCTGCTTTCAGCTCCCACGGTTCCAGCGAGTAGTTCAGCTCCATCTCGGCCTTGCCCTCGACGAGCTTGGCGCGGCAGGTCGAACACATGCCGCCCTTGCAGGCGAAGGGCAGATCGACGCCGCCGCGCAGCGCCGCGTCCAAAATCGCCTCGCCTTCGGCGACCGGAACCTCGCGCCGCTTGCCGTCGATGATCAGCGAGGCAAACGCCTTCGCCGGCGCAGAGACCGGAACGATCGCCTTGGGGCGGGGCTTGCCGCCGAGCCCCGACACGAAGCGCTCGACATGGATGCGCTCGTCGGCAATGCCGAGCGCGCGACAGGCCGCTTCGATCTCCTCGCTCATGCCGGTCGGACCGCAGATGAACACATGGTCGATGGTTTCTGCCGGCACCATCGCCCGGAGCAGCAGCCTTACCTTCTCCGCGTCGAGCCGGCCTTCGAGAATCGGAATGTCCTGCTCCTCGCCGGAGATCACGTGAAACACCGAGAGACGATCGAGGTAACGGTCCTTCAGCTCCTCGAGCGCTTCGCGAAACAGCATGCCGGCGGTGGTACGGTTGCCGTAGAACAGGAAAAAGCGGCTCTGCGGCTCGCGCGACAGCACGGTTTTCACGATCGACAGGATCGGCGTGATGCCACTGCCCGCGGCGAAGCCCACATGGATGCGCGCCTCCGCGGGGCTTGGCGTCACACCAAAGCGGCCGGTCGGCGTCATCACGTCGAGTTCGTCGCCGCATTTCAATTCGTCCGCGGCCCAGCTCGAAAACGCGCCGCCGTCGATGCGCTTGACTGCGATGCGCAGCTCGCCGTCATCAGGGCCGGAGCATATCGAATAAGAGCGCCGGACCTCCTCGCCGTCCATGGTCGTACGCAGCGTCAGATACTGGCCGGGCGCGAAGTGATAGTCATCGGCAAGGTCGTTGGGAATCGCAAAGGTCAGCGACACCGCATCAGCCGATTCACGGCGGAGGTCGTTGACCTTGAGACGATGAAAGCGGGGCGTAAGGGACATCAGTGCTTCCCCATCGTCATTGCGAGGCGCGACGCGCCGAAGCAATCCAGACTGCCTCCGCGGAAATTCTCTGGATTGCTTCGCGGAGCCTGCCATCCGGCCGCGTTACGCGCGGACCGGGTGGCTCGCAATGACGGCCTCTGGTCATGTTCGTACCAATCAGTGACACTTGAAATAATCGAAGGGTTCGCGGCAGCTCCTGCAGCGCCACAACGCCTTGCAGGCGGTCGAGCCGAATTCGGACAGCAACTCGGTGTCGACGGAGCCGCATTGCGGGCAGCTGACCTGCTGCACGCCGAACAGCGCGCGGCGTGAGCTCGTAGGAAGCGGCGGCGCGATGCCGTAGGCCTTGAGCTTGCTGCGTCCCGCCTCGCTCATCCAGTCCGTGGTCCAGGCCGGCGACAGCACGGTGCGCACCTTGGCCCCGGCAAAGCCGGCATTCTCCAGCGCGAGCGCGATTTCCACCGCGATCATGTTCATGGCAGGACAGCCCGAATAGGTCGGCGTGATTGCGACCTCGACGCAGCCATCCTTGACCTCAACGTCGCGCAGCACGCCGAGATCGGCGATGGTGAGGACCGGGATCTCCGGGTCGACCACACCCGCCGCGGCGTCCCAGGCACGCTGCCTAAGCACGCTGTCATTCCCGCCCGCGATCACCATGAGACACCCGGAAAGGTGCGCTGCATGTATTGCAGCTCGCTCAGGAGATGGCCGAGATGCTCGCTGTGCCGGCCGCTCCGGCCACCCTGCTGCATCCAGTCGTTTTGCGGCAGGCGCAACGTGGCCTCGCTGACGACGCGCGAGACGGTCGCGAGCCATTCCTGCTTGAGGTTCGCAGCGTCGATCGCGGTCCCCCGGTCGATCAGGCTGCGCTCGCTGTCGTCGACGGCAAACATCTCGCCGGTGAAGGACCAGAGATCGTCGATCGCTGCCTGCGCCCGCGCGTGACTTTCCTCAGTGCCGTCACCGAGCCGGATCACCCACTCGGAGGCATGCCGCAAATGATAGGCGCTCTCCTTCTCGGATTTTGCCGCGATCGCGGCGAGCGTGGCGTCGTTCGACGCCATCATCGCACGCCAGTAGGGATCGGCAAATGCGGAATAGAGGAGTTGGCGCACGATCGTCCTGGCAAAATCGCCATTCGGCTGCTCCGCGAGCAGCAGATTCCGGTACTGGCGGACGTCGCGGAGGTAGGCGAACTTGTCCTCGTCATTGCCCCTGCCCTCGACCTCGGCCGCATAGGCATAGAGCTCGCGCGCCTGCCCGATCAGGTCGAGCGCGATGTTGGAGAGCGCCATGTCCTCTTCCATGGCAGGGGCGTGCCCGCAACATTCCGACAGCCGGTGGCCGAGGATCAGCGCATCGTCGGCGCGGCGCAGCGTGTAGAGCACCAGCGGCGTTTCCAAAACATCAATCGATGGAGTTGCCATCTCAGCTTGTCCACTTGCGTCTACTTGCTCAACCTCATCCTGAGGAGCCCGCCGCAGGCGGGCGTCTCGAAGGATGGGCCGCGGGCCTCATGGTTCGAGACGCACGCTTCGCGTGCTCCTCACCATGAGGGTCGAGAGTCACATATGTCCGACTTCCTCAGGCACGTCGTAAAACGTCGGATGCCGGTAGATCTTGGATTCCGCGGGCTCGAACATCATGCCCTTCTCCGCCGGATCGGACGCGGTGATCGCGCTCGACGGCACCACCCAGATCGATAAACCCTCGCCGCGGCGGGTAAAAATGTCGCGCGCCGCCTGCAGCGCCATGGTGGCGTCGCTGGCATGCAGCGAGCCGCAATGCTTGTGGGCAAGTCCGTTCCGGCTGCGGATGAAGACTTCCCAGAGCGGCGTGTTCGGCGTGGTCATCGGGATTCTCCCAAATCCTATTCGGCGGCCTGCGCCGTCTGTCGGAGCTCGCGCTTGGCTGCATAAGCGGCTGCCGCTTCGCGTACCCATGCACCATCGGCATGAGCCTTGCGCCGCGCCGCCATGCGATCGCGGTTACACGGGCCGTTGCCGGCCAGCACCTGCTTGAATTCGGTCCAGTCGATCTCGCTGTAGATCCAGTGCCCGTCGGCATCCTGCTTCAGATCAGAATCGGGGATGGTGAGGCCGAGATACTGCGCCTGCGGCACTGTCGCATCGACGAATTTCTGGCGCAGCTCGTCATTGGAGAAGCGCTTGATCTTCCACCTCGTCGAGGTGTCGGAGTGCTGGCTCGCCTTGTCGGGCGGGCCGAACATCATCAGCACCGGCCACCACCAGCGGTTCAGGGCATCCTGTGCCATCGCCTTCTGCTCGGCCGAGCCGCGGCACAAGGTCAGCATGATCTCGTAGCCCTGACGCTGGTGGAACGACTCTTCCTTGCAGACGCGGATCATCGCGCGCGCGTAAGGCCCGTAGGAGCAGCGGCACAGCGGAATCTGGTTCATGATCGCGGCACCATCGACCAGCCAGCCGATCACGCCGATGTCGGCCCAGGTCAGCGTCGGATAGTTGAAGATCGAGGAATACTTGGCCTTGCCGGCGAGCATCGCATCGACCAGTTCCTCGCGCGAGGCGCCGAGCGTCTCGGCGGCGGCATAGAGATAAAGACCGTGGCCGCACTCGTCCTGCACTTTGGCAAGCAGCGCGGCCTTGCGGCGCAGGCTCGGCGCGCGGGTGATCCAATTGCCCTCCGGCAGCATGCCGACAATCTCGGAATGGGCGTGCTGGGAAATCTGCCGGGTCAGGGTCTTGCGATAGGCCGCCGGCATCCAGTCGTTCGGCTCGATGCGCTCCTCGGCATCGATCCGCGCCTGGAACTGCGCGGCCCGGCCGGCGTCCTCGATGTTGCGGTCGTCAGCTTCGGACGTATTGAGCGCCTGCGTATACATGCGCCTCCCTCCCGGTTTGTTGGCAACAATATATAACAGAAATCAGATCATGCAATATATTTCTGTAACATATCAATCCCTGAAGCGGCGTGCCAGAGCCCCGCCCGGGGCCGGCAGCGGGCCGTTTTCGTTGCTGGCCTGTCGATCGAGCCATTGTTCCGAGGCCGGCAGCAGCGCGCGATAGATCGCGCCGCACAGTTTTCGCGCCGCCTGCCCCGGCCAGTCCTTCGGCAGCAGCGCATGCGGCAGCAGCGGATCGCGCAGCACCACGCGGCGATAATGGTGGATCAGGAGAATGCGCGCAGTGAACGCATCGATGTCGGAAAGCGCCTCGCCGCGGCCGAGCCAGTCGGAGAGCGGCGCAAAGGTCTTCATGAATTTCACGTAGGCCTCGGCGGTGCGCTCGAGCGGCCAGCTTTCGCTGAGCAGCCGACGCCCGCTGTCATCTTCCGCCGAGACCTCGAGCCGGATCGCCTTCGCGGCTTCCTCAGGCACTGGAACGCCTGACGGTGCGACCCAGACGCCCGGCAGCGGGCTGCCAAAACCGGCATCCCTCAGTGCGTCGCGCGCGATGTCGCGATCCTCGGCATTGCCGATCAGCAGCAGCTCGAAACGGCCGGTCCAGTCGGAGGGCGGGGGATCATAGATGTGCTGCGTCGCGGTCTCGAACGTATGCTGGCCCTTCTTGGCAAGCCGGTAGAAACTGTTGCGGCCGACCTTGCTGCGTTCGAGCCAGCCGTCGGCCGCAAGGCGCGACATCGCCGTGCGCACGACGTTGCCGTCGATATCGAGCGCCGCGAAGAACGCGAGCAGGGTGCCGAGCCAGACCGCGCCGCCGCGCGGCACGATCGCGTCGCCAAACACGGTGATAATAATGGACCCGGTGCGCGAAGGCTCGCGCTTGAGCTGGTCGACGATGCGGGCGAGCGGCGGCGGCATGCCTCACGCATAGCGCGTTTCGGAACTTTGCAACAATGCCGCGGCGGACTTACCTGTGCGGATCGGGGAAGACCAGGGCCCGCCAGCCGCTGCGGTCGAACGGCCGCCACTGTCCTTCCGCCTGCGCCAGGCGGTCGGCCACCGCGTAGACGACAGCCGGGTGATGGCCCATGCCGCAATGGCTGCTCTCGACCTCGATGCTTTCCGACAGCGCGGAGGTCTTTTCCTTGCAGCCCTGCCAGGCGCAGACGCCGTCGGTGCGGCTGTAGATCGCGGTGGTCGGCACCGGCGGCGGTTCGGTCAGCGATCCGCCGAAACGCGGATCTTCCTCATCGGCGCGGCGGCCGCTGGCCATCTCGTAAACCCGCCAGGCGTTGGTCGATTTCGGCGAGCCGGCAAAGGGACTGCCGAGCGTGATGACGCTGCGTACGCGCTCCGGCATCATTTTGGCGAGCTGGCGCGCATAAAGACCGCCGAGACTCCAGCCGACCAGCGAGATTTTTCGGCCATGCTGGTCGCTGAGCGCGCGGACGAGATCGGTCATGCCGTCCTGCACGCCGGGGCGCAAACCGAGGTTGCGGCCCTGCCGCCAGCCGCTCACCGCATAGCCGCGGTTCTTCAGGACGTCGCGCAACGGCCGCGTCGAGACGTCGGAAGCGACGAGCCCCGGCAGCACCAGCACGGGATGGCCGTCGCCGCGCGGCACAAGGCTCAGCAGCGGCAGAGCGGCGACAAACGCGCCGAGCTCGTGCAGCGCCCGCCCCTCCAGCAGCATCAGGGTCTTTGACGGCGGGCGCAGTGCGTGCGCGGATGCGGACATGCCTCTTCTTCCTCTCTCGTGCCGGTCCCCGGAACATGCGAATGTTCCGCAATACAGCAAATCCAAGGGCTCAAGTTATGAAGCCCCTCACATCATTCAAGCCGTTCGCACTGACGTGGACAATAGACCATGAGGCGAAACCGCTGACCTGTCGTGGAAAAGTCACACGAGCCGCAGCAGGAACTCGGCGGTATAAAGCACAAGGCCCGCAAGCCCTCCGATCAGCGAGCCGTTGAAGCGGATGTATTGCAGATCCTTGCCGATATTGACTTCGATCACCGAGATCAGCTGGTCCATGTTCCAGGACTTGACCTGATCGGAAATGAAGGTGGCCACCCCGCTCTTCTGGTCTGCGACCAGCGTCTTCAGGACGGTGACCAGTCCCTGGTTGATCTCGCCGCGCAATTCCGCATCGCCCGCCAGCGCCTCGCCGGCCGAGATGAACATGCCGGCCAGATGGTGCCGCAGCACCTGCGTCTCGCCGCTCGCGCTGCGTTCGATGAAGGAGCGCGTGTTCGACCAGACGCTTTGGGCAAGCTCGCCGAGCTCGGGCCGCGCCAGCAGATCGCGCTTCAGGCTGGCGATGCGGTCGGCATAAATGGGGTCGCTGCCGAGCCGGTCGACAAACGACAGCACCAGACGATCGAACTCGCCGCGGAACGGATGTTTTGGATCGGCGCGCACCTCGTCGAAGAAGGCGCTTGCGGAGGCCACGATCTTGTTCATCAGAAACTTGTCGGCGCGGTAGAGGCGGAGCAGCGTCGGCAATTCCGCGCGGACTCTTTCGCGGATCATCGCCATGGTCTCCTGCTGCGTCAGCGTCTCGTGGATGAGGCGCAAGAAATCGTCGAACAGCACCTGATGCCGCCCCTCGCGGACGAAGGCACGCAACGTGCCGGCCGCGAGCGGCGCGAGATTGATCGCCTGCAACTGCGTGTTGAGACGGCGGATGATGAAGGTCTTCAGCCCCGATGTCTCCGTCGCGGAGACCGCCTCGGGCAGCAGGCGGAGCGTGAAGCGCGCGAGATCGTCGCTGCGCTTGCGGTCGCGGAGCCAGTCCGCGATGAAGGAGCCGAAGTCGATCTCGCGAAGTTTGGCTTCGACCGGCCCCTGCTCGAGGAAATGCACCTCGATGAATTTGCCGAGCGCGTCGGCGATGCGATGCTGGTTGCTCTGGATGATCGCCGTATGCGGGATCGGCAACCCCAGCGGCCGGCGGAACAGCGCCACGACAGCGTACCAGTCGGCGAGGCCGCCGATGGTGGCGGCCTCGGCAAAGGCTGCGACAAAGCCGAAGGCGGGATGCACGCCGACCAGCGCCTTGGAGATCGCAAACAGCGCCAGCGCCGCCACCAGCACCAGCGTCGCCTCGGTCTTGACGCGCCGGAGCTCGGCGGCGCGGGCGGCGTCGCCGGGCGTATCGAAGGAAAAAGGGACGGTTGTGGTCATCAACCCAAAGCTATGACCCTGCGCCGTAAAAAGAAGGCCCGCGAAACGCGGGCCTCTTCGGATCGATCGACAGGCAAGGCCGCTCAGGCGGTCTTGTTGTAAACCTTGGAGAAGTTGTCCTGCGCGTTCTTCGCACCGTTGGCAACGAGCTTGCCGAAATATTCGGTGGTCGACTTCGCACGGTTGATGAAGACTTCGCCGCGCGCGCGCGCAAGCTCGGACTGGATCTGGACGGCCTCGCTGATCGACTTGGCCGAAGCCAGCTTGTCGATGCCTGCGAAGAAGGCTTCGGCGTCCTGATACATCGCCTGCTGGATGTTGCGGCTGATCTTGGCGGCCTCGGTGACGGAATCGGCAACGGCCGTCTCGATCGCGGCGGTCACCTTCTCGGAGCCCGCATAGGCATCGGCAGCGCGTTCCTTGGCAGTGCTGGCGGTCTTCTTGACGAACTCGCGGGTGGCTTCCGGAACGTCCAGGTTCTGGAAGTTCTTGAAGGCCTCGGTCACGGGAGCAAAGGCTTCCTTGACGCTGTCGAGCACGTTTTGGGTTTCGGTGGTCATTGGGGTCTCTCCATCCTCGTTTTGGAGCTATGGGCTCACCCCGTCCGACTTGGCCCGGGGCAAAGTCTGTATGGCACGGTTAATGGTGCATCGCAACACGAATGTTGCAATGCGACATCACGAAAACGTGAACGGTTAAAAAAGCCGTCAATTGCCGCTTCAACGGGCTATTCGACCGCGCCGGGAACCCCGTAGACCTCCAATTGAGCCCGGACCTGCGCGACGTCGTGCCCGAACACCACGATGTCGTGGGTATTGCCGTCGACGTCGCGGACCTGGTCGCGCAGCAGGCCCTCGGCGCGAAAACCGAGGCTCTCGAACAGGACGATGGCCCCGCGCTGGTCGACCGTCATCTGCACCGTGAGCTTTTCCAGGCCCGCACCGAGCGCGAGTGCAAACGTCTCCTGCGACAGCGCCCGCCCCACCCCCTGCCCGCGCACCTCCGGCGACACCACCATGCGGATCTCGCCGACATGAGGCGACCAGGAATGCGGATCGCGCACCAGCGTGCCGCAGCCGACCACCTGGCGTCCCCTGAGCGCGATCAGGCTCGTGATCGCGCCCCGCTCGATCTCGTTGATCCAGGCGCTCAGCACTTTTGGCTCGCTGATGTTGCGCGGCAGGAACAAGAGATCATGGCTCGGCAGCGCCCGCGCGAAATCGAGCACCACGGCTTCGTCGGCCCGCGACATCAGCCGAAACTCGATCTCGCCGGCTTCCGTCATGACCTGGCGGGGATAGGAACGCGCTTCGCTCATGTCGATCGTCCGCTCAGCCAGGAGTTCAGTTTCGGCCACAGCCTGCGGATCGCGTTGCCGCCCGCGACCAGGGAGACGTGACCGCCTTTCAGGATGACCTCTTCCTTGTCGGCCGAGCCGACCATCGGAATGAGGTGCCTTGCCGACTCATACGGCACGATATGATCGTGCTCGGCGACCGCATGCAGGATCGGCACCTTGATATTGGCGAGGTCGCATGTGTGGCCGCCGACCGACATCGTGCCGCCATACAGCTTGTTGTCCCACATCAGGTCCTTGGTGATGGTGCGAAAATATTCGCCCGCGAGCGGCAGCGTGTCGGTCGCCCAGCGGTCGAACATCCGGTAGGATTTGACGAACTCGTCGTTCCAGATGTTGTCCCAGAGCTGCACCTGGCCGACCACGCGCGAGGCAGGCCGCAGCATCTCGAAGGAGGACAGGATCATCTCCGGCGGCACGTTGCCGACCTTGTCGACCAGGCCATCGACATCGAAATAGCGGCGATCGGAAAAATTCGAAAACAGCTCCATCTTGCGGAAATCGATCGGCGTGGTGAAGCAGATCAGGTTCTTCATCGGGCCGTCGTGAAAGATCGAGCCGTAGAGCAGCGACAGCACGCCGCCAAAGCAGTAGCCGATCACGGACACGTCGGTCTCGCCGGAATCCTCCTGCACGCGGCGGATGCAATACGGGATGAAATCGAGGACGTAGTCCTCCATCCGAAGCGTTTTCTCCTCGGGCCGCGGCGCGGTCCAGTCCAGCATGTAGACGTCATAACCCTGCCGCAGCAGGAATTCGATAAAACTCTGGCCGGGCACCATGTCGAGGATGTAGCCGCGATTGGTGGTCGCCATCACGATCAGGATCGGCACGCGGTAGACCTCGTCCGCGAGCGGACGATAGTGGTAGAGGTTCATCGTGCCGCGGGCGCTCAGGATGTCCTTCGGAGTGACGCCGAGCGAGGGACCCGAGGTGGTAAAATACTCGACGCCCTTGATGCTGCGCATGATCGCGCGCTGCACCTCCTGCTGGATGCGCTCCGGGATCGACTGAAGGTCCAGCCCCGCCGCTGCGTTCATTTTTGCTCTCCGGAAGAGTCCGGCGGACGCTTGGTGCGCGGCGGCCGCGGCGTGGCCGGGCCCGTCGTCTGGGCGCCGGCGCTGCCCTGCCCCTGCACGAGCAGCGTCTTGATCTCGCCAAGCTGCGCCTCGATCGACTGCAGCCGCGCCGCCATGTCGACCATCTGGGCCCGGCTCGGCATGTTCATGCCGACCAGATATTTCTCCATCACCTCACTGAGCTGCTTCTGCGCGCCCGCGGTCGCGCCACTCGCCTGATTCATGGTTTTGGAGAATTCGGGCGAGGTCATCGCCTGATTGGCGAAAGCGTTAAAACCCTTCTCCATCTCGCCGAGCATGGTCTGCCAGACGGCAAACGGGTCGTTGCCCTTGTCGGCCATTTCATTCCCTCCGTGAGTTCTGCGGCCGCTGCGCCGTCTTGTTCCGGCCATACCACACCGTTGCGGTGCGCCGGTCAACACGCCCCTGGTGGCCGAGGCATCAGAAAATCTTCTAAGCCGCGCCAAACCGTGGCATACATTCACCTTGCCACAACAGTGAAGGGAATGCCCGGCGTGTCCTCGACAGCCCATCAGCCGCCGCAACTGGCGCGCGCCAACGGTATCGATATCTGTTACGAGATTTTTGGCGACGGCAATGCCGAGCCGATGTTCTTGATCATGGGGCTCGGCGCCCAGATGGTGATCTGGGACGACGCGTTCTGCGAAAAACTCGCCGCGCGCGGCTTTCGCGTGATCCGGTTCGACAATCGCGACATCGGGCAGTCCAGCAAGATGCACGGCGGCAAGCGGCTGACGCCATTCGAACTGCTGAAGCTGCGGTTGTTCAAGATTCCCGTTGACGCGCCCTACAAGCTCTCCGACATGGCGCAGGATACCATCGCCCTGATGGACAACCTCGGCATCCGCTCGGCGCATCTGGTCGGGGCGTCGATGGGCGGCATGATCGCCCAGGAAATCGCCATCACCTTTCCGGAGCGGCTGCGCTCGCTGACCTCGATCATGTCGACGACAGGCGATCCCCGCCTGCCCGGCCCGACCCGCGAGGCCGCGGCGCTGCTGATGGCCCCGCCGCCAAAGACCAAGGACGAGTATCTCGAGCGGTTCGCAAAAACCTGGAAAATGCTCAGGGTCGGCAGCTTTCCCGAGGACGAGGCGCTCGACCGCGCGCGTGCCGAGCGCACCTTTTCGCGCGGCTTGAACCCCGCGGGCGTCGGCCGGCAGCTCCGCGCCATCCTCGCCTCCGGCAGCCGCAAGCCGCGCCTGCACAAGGTGAAGGCGCCGACCCTGGTGATTCACGGCACCGTCGACCCGCTGGTCAATCCCGCCGGCGGCAAGGACACCGCGGCCTCCATCCCCAACGCAAAACTGATGATGATCGAGGGCATGGGTCACGCGCTGCCGCTCCGGATGTGGCCTGACATCATCGACGCGATCGACAAGCACGCGCACGGCGCGGTGGCGAAGGCGGCGTGAAACCGCGTGAGCCGGCATGAGGAGCTTGCGCGAGATCGATGCCGACGTTAGGGCGCTCGCGCGACGCATCGGCGCCTCTCCTGACGATCTTCCGACCTATGGCGTTTCGCGTGATTTCGGGTATCCGCATGTCGAGGTCGAGCATGGATTTTATCACTACGTCGTGGTGGAGCGGGGTCAGGAGGTCAGTCGCCGCTTCACGGATGACTATGACGAATTGCTCTATTGGATCCTCCGGGACGCGACTCGAATCCTGGCGTTTCGGTTTGAGCTGCATCATCGCATTGAAGACCAGGACTGTCGGCGCATCGCTTTTGCGAAGCAGATGGAGTTGATGAAGCAGCTCGGTCCTGAGATGGGCGAGCGCCTCGAAAAGGACATGGCTGACATTCTTCGCCTCGCCCCTTACGACGACGAGCCGACCAAGGCCGTCAATCGGATGCGAAGAAGCCAAGCAAGCTGATCTCGTCATGGCCGGGCTTGTCCGCCTTCGCTCGGGAGCTTGCAGAGACGAGCCTTCGCAATCCCGCGGCGTGTTGCGCCCGGGGTGTGCAGCGGTCTCGCTCCCTCTGATAACAGAGGGCGCAGGGAATGCCGGGTGACGGCCTCACCCATGGCCCGCCTGCAGTAAAAAAAGCAGGCGGCAGTTACCACAGGTTCAGCCGAATCATCCGGCATTCCCTGCGCGATGGTTTTAACGATTATAACGTACTCTCCCCGGGAACCGGGCTTTCTTGCTCCCGTCATCGCGCGGTTCGCCGCCGCACGACTTGACCTCAGCGTCGGGAGGCGAGGACCACACGCCTTCACGTCCGCCCCGGCGACGTTCGTCCGCACGAGAAACTCGCGCGCGTCGCCAAAGCGTCCATCGCATCCCCGCCTCACGTGTCGTGACGATCGCGATACGTCCCTCTGCATCGAGGCGGGATGGCGCGGATCATACTTCTGATTTACGTAAATTGGCAACGGCGGCGGCCTGCGACAAACTGGCACGACGGGCAGTTTGCGCATAGCGCTCATGTGGGTTTTGCCCGTCGTGCAAGACATTGAATGCACTCGCCGCACGGGTCATCCGGTGCAGAAATTAGGGTGGGCAAAGGCGCACTTGCGCCGTGCCCACCATCTCGCAAGCGGTGCGTGGGTTGGTGGGCACGCTTCGCTTTTCTCACCCTACAAATCTGATGCATCACGAGAGCCCCGGCAGCCCAGGGCCAAAGGCGGACGTTAGCGCGCGATGCGCGCCGGATGCTCCGGATTGCGACGTATGAAGTCCTCAACGTTCCGCAGTCATTCCGGCAATGGCTGCGCGCCGGCGTAGTGCCAGAAGCGAAATCCTGCCGACCAAAGGGCCTGCACCTTCTGCCATTGCTCCGCGTCGGCGCGCTTCGGCGCTTTGAACGCGCGGCCCATCTCATGAAGGCAAGAGCCGCAGTGCGGGCAAACGGCGCCCGTATTCGCCCGAACCTTCCATGACTTGCGACACACGAAGCAAGCGTGGGCGATCAGGTAGTTGCGTCCCCGCAGCGACAGCTCCGGACGAGGCGGCCGGGGACGCGGATCGGCACGCGTGCCTGTAGAACGCCGCAAAGCCATCCGTCGAGCTTTTTCCACACCGCTTACAATTTGGAGAGAATGACAGCAGAGCCCAATGTCTGCAACGGGCCGATAGCGCCGCCGCATCCGCGTCAGCACCGGTGCGGTCTGCGAATGGTGCGATCAAGACCGGCCTAGCCAGCTGGAGCGGTACGCGGCGCGGTGGGCACGCTTCGCTTTGCCCTCCTACCGTTCCGCCGCGAACAGAGAGCGGACTGAACTAGCCAGCCGGCGCATCGAGGCCGTCAGGCAGCGCGATCCAGAGCACCGTCTGCTCTTCCCCGGAGTGACGGGTGATGTGGCCCTTGCCGTGGGTGTCCTCCACCAGCACGATGCCGCCAGCTCTGACATAGCGCACTGTGCCGTCGCTGGTCTGGTATTCGGCGCCGCCATTGAGGCGGACCGTCAACACCCGCTCCGGCACCGTGTGCCAGCCGACCTCGGGCCTGCCCGCCGGGATGCGGATGAAATGGATGCGCGAGGCCGGATAATCGGCCGAAATCTCGAACCGCGCGAGGCCGGATATCGCCGGCCCGTGCGGGGTCGGAATATCGACTTCATCGAAATGGGATTCTCCGTCGGCCGTGGCATAGATGCGCAGGCACTTCATGTGAGCGAACTCCGGACCTGACGAAGAAAGTGGGATGGCACAAAGCGATCTCGGAGCGCGAAGGCGGATGCTCGTTTCGCGGAGGCGCGGCCTCGTTCGCGGTCCTCCAGCTTCGGAACGAGGACACGTGAAAAGCTCAGCCCATCGCGGCCGCGCTGGTGCGGCCGGCATGTCGGCGACGATCGAGCCAGTAGCTGGATAGTGCGAGGAAGACCCAGCCGAGATTGTAGATCAGGCCGCAGCCGAGCACGGCCCAGCCGGGAATCGGCCCGATCTCGGCGCGTTCGACGAATTCGCTGAAGTGCGTCGCCATCTGCGGATGGATGGCCAGCTTGCCGAAATAGGCGGAGGTCTGGATGGCGACGATCCAGATGTAGGTGCGCCGGACCCTGCGGCCGGCGGCGCGAAAGAAGCTGATGTGATGGCGCGGATGCAGATAGTCGTTGGCGAGGGTCACCCGCCAGTCGGCATCGTCAGCGGCGCGTTTGCCGGTCAGGATCTGCGCATAAAGATGCGTTTCCATGTAGCGCGCCCGCGCCCGCCAGACGTTGAAATAGCGGTAGCGCCGCGCCTCCAGGCCGAGAAATACCGCAAGCAGCATACCGATCAGGATCAGCGGCAGGCCTGAGGCCTCGCGCGAGGAGAACGTCGTCGACAGCGCGATCCCCATGGTGACGATCGACCAGTTCGTGGTGTTGTCGAGCCGCGTCCGCCAGATGGTGCTGCGATAGATCTCCCCGCGATAGAGGTGAGCCATGGCGCCCAGCTCGGCCGCGTTGAAATCCTGAATGTCCTTTGGGGTGTCGACGGGACTGAGCATGGTGAGCACCGGATGGGCCGCGACCAGCGCGACGAACGCGGAACGACATGACGGGCCACAGCATCGCGCGTGCCGGGGCCGAGCCACCGAGCCTAGCATATTTCCGCCGGGCGGTCCCGCGGCAGATGATGAACGAGCGGCCTTCGCGCCGCGGCCGACAATCTCGCGCGCGCGAAAGGCCGGCGGCCGCGACGCGCCGGCCAGCCCGATACCGTCGCAAGCAGCACGCTTTGTCGGTCCGGCATTTTCATGCATACTCCGTACCCATTGTTCGAGAGGATGCGCGCATGGCCCAGGTCCTTCAGGCTGACGAGAGCCCGCGGCACTTTCCTCACAAGCTGCCCGCCGCCGCAATGCTGACCGCGCTCGGGGTGGTCTACGGCGACATCGGCACCTCCACGCTGTACGGTCTGAAACAGGCCGTCGACGCCGGCGGGCCGCCGACGCCGGAAACCGTCATCGGCACCGTGTCGCTGATCTTCTGGGCGCTGCTTCTCATCGTCGGGCTGAAATACGCCATCCTGATTCTGCGCGCCGACAATCACGGCGAGGGCGGCATCGTCGCACTGCTGGCGCTGCTCGATGCGAGGCACGCAGCCCGCGGCAGCGCCCGCGCCTCCCTGCTCGTGGTCGGACTGATCGGCGCCGCGCTGCTCTATGGCGACGGCGTGATCACGCCGGCCATTTCGGTGCTCAGCGCGGTCGAGGGCCTGAAGATCGATGCGCCCGCTTTGGCGCCGCTGGTGGTTCCCATCACCATCGCGATCCTGGTCGGCCTGTTTCTGGTGCAGCGAAAGGGAACGGAGTTCGTCGGCACCATTTTCGGGCCGGTCATGCTGGTGTGGTTTCTGGCCATCGCCGTGCTCGGCCTCAAGGGCATCATGCAAAGCCCGGCCATCCTCGCCGCGATCAGCCCGCATCATGCCGTGCTCTACCTCAGTCATGCCGGCCCCGGCATCGCCTTCGCGGTGCTCGGCGCGGCGTTCCTGACGCTGACGGGCGCGGAGGCCATGTATGCCGACATGGGTCACTTCGGCCGGCTGCCGATCCAGTTTGGCTGGTTTGCGCTCGTCTCGCCGGCGCTGATGCTCAATTATCTCGGCCAGGGCGGGCTACTGCTGGCCGATCCGCAGGCGGCGGAAAATCCGTTCTATCTGCTGGTGCCGCGCTGGGCGCACTACCCGATGGTGGCGTTCGCGACGGTCGCCACCGTGATCGCCTCGCAGGCCATCATTTCCGGCGCCTATTCGCTGACCCAGCAGGCCATGCAGCTCGGCTTCCTGCCGCGCATGCGCGTGAACCATACCGCGAGCCACGAGAAGGGGCAGATCTACATCCCGCTGGTGAACTGGCTGCTGGCGGCCGGCACGCTCAGCGCCGTGCTGCTGTTCCGCTCGTCCGACGCGCTCGGCGGCGCCTATGGCATTGCGGTCGCGATGCTGATGGCGATCACCACGGTGCTGGCGGCGCTGGTCGCGCTCAAATGGGGTTACAACCCGCTGCTGGTGGTGGCGGTCAACGGGTTCTTCCTTATCATCGAGATGGTGTTCGTCGCAGCAAACATGACGAAACTGGTCGAGGGCGGCTGGTTCCCGCTGCTGCTCGCCGCCGCGATCGCCTTCCTGATGCTGACCTGGCGCGCGGGATGGCAACTGCTCGAGCAGGAGCGCTCGAAACTGCGCCAGCCGGAAGATGCCTTCATCGAGTGGGTCATCAACACGCCGCCGATCCGGTTGCCCGGAGCTGCGGCCATCTTCACCGCGGCGACCACGGGCATCCCGCTCTGCCTGACCCATCATCTGCGGCACAATCGCGTGCTGCACGAGCGCGTGCTGTTCATCGCCTCCGTCAGCGTCGACGCGCCGCGGGTCGAGGCCAGCGAGCGGGTCAAGTTCATTCCGGTCGGCGCCGGCATCACGCGCGTGCTGTTCTATTTCGGCTTCATGGAAACGCCCGACGTGATGGCGGCGCTGCGGCTCGCCTGCCGCAAGCCGGAGCTAGCCGGCGTCGATCCCGAGAACATCACCTATTATTTCCGGCGCGTGATGGTGATCGCGAGCGACAAGATCGGCGGCATGGCGGTGTGGAGAAAATCGCTGTTCGCCATCATGCACCTCAACGCCAACCTGCCGGCGGCGTATTTTGGGGTCCCGCCGTCCCAGGTCGTGGAAGTGGGTCTCGAGGTGGAGATCTAAGTTCAGGGGCGTAGGGTGGGTAGAGCGCAGCGAAACCCACCATCTTCGCCGCGGGTGAGAATGGTGGGTTTCGCTTCGCTCTACCCACCCTACGCATTTACACATGGAGCTATCCGCCGGCCCAGACGTCGAGGACGTAGCGATTGGCCGCGCCGAGGTCGGCGATCCACTGCGCGGCTGCATCCGCGTCAGCGCCGCTGCAGTCGCGATGGATCTGCATCAGCGTCGCCTTGACGTCCGGCTCCATTTTCGAGCCGTCGCCGCAGACGAAGATGATGGCGCCCTGCTCGATCAGCTCCCACACCTGCGCCTTCTGCGCCGCCAAGAGATGCTGCACGTAGGTCTTCGGCCCCTCGCTCCGCGAGAACGCGACAAAGAGCTCGGTGACGCCACCGTCGACGAATGCGTTGAGCTCGTCGGCATAGAGAAAATCCTGCGCGGGATGGCGGCAGCCGAAGAACAGCATCGCGGGCCCGAGCGGCGCGCCGCCGGCCCTTTGCGCGGCGCGCGCCTGCAGAAATCCGCGGAACGGCGCAAGCCCCGTGCCCGGCCCGATCATGATGATCGGTACCGATGGATCTTCGGGCAAGCGGAAGCCGGCCTTGGTCTCGCGCACGGTGGCGAACACGCTCTCGCCCTCGCGGCGGGAAGCGAGATAGCTCGAACAGACGCCGCGATAGAGGCCGCGGCCCGAGACCGCCGGCCCTTCCACCACGCCGACGGTGACGCTGCAGCGGCGCGCATCATGCGCGGGCGCGGACGAGATCGAATAATAGCGCGGCGCCAGCAGCGACAGCATTTCGAGATAGGCGGAGAATGGCAGCTCGCAGGCCGGAAACTCCTCCAGCAGATCGTAGACCGATTTGCGTCTGGACAGGACATCGGCGCGATAGCGCTCGCTCGCCTCGCCATCGTCGCCGACATAGGCCAGAAGCTTTGGCTTGGTCACCGGGCAGCGCGTGTGCTCGGACATGATCTGGATCTGCTTGCGCGTCGCCACCTGCTGCAGCTCGACATAGTCGGTGAGGAGCTGCCCGACCGAGACGGTCTCGCCAACCGGCAATTGCGCGCGCCGGCCCTCGGCAACGGCGAGGCGGACCTGGTCCGCGGGCGAAAATCCGAGGCGACGCGCCACCCGATCGACCAGCGCGGCGTCGTTGCGGGGCACGACGCTCAAATGATCGCCGACGCGGTAGCTCATGCCATCGGGCAGTTGCACCTCGATATGACGCGTCGAGCGTTCTGACGGGTTGGCGCCGGTGTGGTTCTGAAGCTCGCGATTGACCAAGATCTTCATCGGGGCGGTGCCGCCGAGCGCGGCCACCGCGTTGACGGCGCCGGGAGCGACCGGTTCGACCGAATAGAGCGGCGCGTCCTCGGCGCTGCGGCGGAAACTGGAGTCGAGGCCGAACTCCTTCACCGCCGCCGTGCCAAGCGCGGCGAACCAGCTCTCGAACTGGCCGTCGAGGTCGCTGCGCGCATCGCCCTCGCCGCGCGGATAGACGGTGCGCGCACCATGCGCGGCAAGCCGCTCGTCGATGAAGCGCGGCACCGACTGATAGGTCGCGGCCCAGTCGCGATTGCCGCAGCCGAACACGGCGTAGCGCAGCTTCGCGAAGGCATCTTTCGGCAGCTCGCCGCGCAGCCAGTCGATGAATTTCGTGGCGTTGTCCGGCGGCGCACCATTGTAGGACGCGCAGAAGATCAGTACGCCGCCGCTCTCCGGCAGTTGGCCTGCAAAGTCGTCGAGCGGCGCCAGGCGCGTGGCAAAGCCGTTGACCTCGGCAAGATCGGCAACGCGTGTCGCGAGCTCCTCGGCGGTGCCGAGATTGGAACCGTAGAGCACCAGGAGCGGCGTGTTGTGCCCCGGACCCGTCAGCGCGCGCGGAGCGCCGGGACCGGCCGCCGTCGCCGCGCCGGCGCCGAGCGAAGGACCGCGATCACGATCGGTACGCGGGCGCACCTTGATCTTGAACCCGTCCGGCTTGATGGTCAGCGTCTCCTTGAGCCTGATCTGATAGCGCTGATGATCGATCAGCTTGAAGCGCTGCAAAATCATGCCGAGCGCGAGCGCCGCCTCGTGCATGGCAAAGCCCCTGCCGATGCAGGCACGCTGGCCATTGCCGAACGGCTTCCAGGCATTGACCGGGCGCTTCGCTTCGGCCTCCGCGCTGAAATTTTCCGGATCGAACAGATCGGGGTGCGGTCCCCAGACGCCGGGATCGCGATGCAGCGCGGTCACCAGAATGGTGATGAACTGGTTCTTCTTCAGCGTGTATTTGCCGCCGCCGATGCTCTCGTCCTTGAGCGGCGCGATGCCATAGGCCGGCGCCGGCGGCCATAGCCGCAGCGCCTCCTTCAGGATCTGCGTGATATAGGTGAGCTGCGTGACCTGCTGGTAGCTGGGCCTGGCGTCAATGTCGGGGCCGAGCACCCGGTCGACCTCCTCATAGGCCTTCTTCAGCACGTCGGAGTGTTTCAGCAGCGCATAGATCGCGTACGACAGCAGCCCGCTGGTGGTCTCGTGGCCGGCGATCAGAAAGGTGTTGATCTGGTAGCGGATGTTGACGTCGTCGAGCTGCTCGCCGGTCGAACGGTCGACGCCGCTCATCATGGCGTTCAGCATGTCCTTCTTGCCGTCGGACCCGTCGGCGCCCTTGCGCCGCTCGGCGACAATGTCGTCGACCATCCTGTTCATGAAGGCGACGTCGGTGGCGAGATCGCTGCGGCGCCGGCGCATCCAGAGATTTTCCAGCGGCAGGCCGCGGATCATCATGATGGTTTCCAGCGAGCGCACCAGCCCCTCGACGAAGGGGTGGTAGTCGCGCCGGTAGAACGAATTGAAGCGGTAGTCGAAACCGCACAGCCCGATGGTGTCGAGCGTCAGCGCCGTCATGTCGTGGACGACGTCGATCTCGTCGTCGGCATTGAGCCGCTCCCACTTCTTCACGAGCTGCTCGGCGATGTCGACCATGCTCGGATGATAGGACTGCATGGCGCGGTTGCCGAACGGCTGCAGCAGGATGTTGTGCGCCTTGCTCCAGTTCGGCTCCGATGTATCGGCGGTGAACAGGCCGTCGCCGCCGATCGCGCGCACCCGCCGCAGGGCGCCGCGCACCACCTTGTCGAACCGCGTCTCGTCGGAGAGTTCGTCGACCAGCTCGTAGCCGGAGACGATGACGAGCGGCGCGCCCATCATGTCGAGCCAGAAGATCGGGCCGAGTTCCTTTGCGAGCCGGGTCAGATCCTGCACGGGCGCCGCGGAATCGAGCGACAGCATGTTGCCGACCACCGGCCTGGCCGGTGGCTGCGGGATCGGGCTCAGTCTGTTGTTGGAAGCCATTTTGGAAATTGTCCCCTTCCCTAACCACCCGTCATTGCGAGGAGCGAAGCGACGAAGCAATCCAGACTGTCTCCGCGGTGAGATTTCGGGATTGCTTCGCTTTGCTCGCAATGACGATGAGGCAACAGCCTAACCAAAGCGCCGTCTCCGCCATTCGATCAGCTTGGCGGAAACCTCCCCGGGCTGCTCCTGCTGCGTCCAATGGCCGCTGTCCTTCACCAGGTATTTCTCGAGGTCCGGCACCAGCTTCTCCATGCCGTCGGCCGCCGACGGCGGCAGCACCGCGTCGTCCTCGGCCATGATCATCAGCGATGGCACCCGCACGGTGTGATCGAGACCTTCCGAGCGCTGCCAGTTGCGCGAAAAGTTGCGATACCAGTTGATGCCGCCGGTGAAGCCGGTCTTGCCAAAAGTGTCGACGAACACTTTTTTCTCCTCATCCGAAAGGATCGGCGTGCGCGGATCATGGCGGGCGTCGTAATTGGCGATCATCTGCGGAAAGGCGAGATTGAGCCGCGGCGACGCGCCGACGCCTGCAACGGGCTGCTCTGCCGGCGCGGCAGCAGGCCGCGGCGCCGGCTTGCGCATGAAGGCGTCAAAAGTCTGCTCGACGCGGCTGTCGAAAATCCTGTCAGCCTCGCGCGCCGGATTCTGGAACTGCACGATATACATGTGTTCGCCAAAGCGCTGCTTGAACAGCGCGATCGGATCGATGGGCGCGCGCGGCAGATGCGGCGTGTTGACGCCGACCACGCCGGCGACGCGACGTAGATGCCGCAGCGGCATCTGCCAGACGACGAAACCGCCCCAGTCATGGCCGACGAAGATCGCCTTGTCGATGTTCAGGTGATCGAGCAGCCCGACGAGGTCGCCGGTCAGGTGCTCCATGTCGTAGTCCTCGACGGCTTCCGGCCGGTCGGTGGCGCCATAACCGCGCTGGTCCGGCGCGATCACGCGGATTCCGGCCTCGCCGAGCGCCTTGATCTGGTGACGCCAGGAGAACGCGATTTCCGGCCAGCCATGGCAGAGCACCAGCGGCGGCTTGTCGGTCGCAGGGCCCGCTTCGTAATAGCCCATCCGGATCCCGTTGGTCCGGGCAAATTGAAGCGGCGGCATGTCGATCATTGTAATGTCCTACTCATACGCACGATGAGTTTCCTCTAAACCATCCCGGCGGGAGCTCGTCACCTCTCCCCGCCTGCGGGGAGAGGTCGCATCGCATCCTCGGATGCGATGCGGGTGAGGGGGACTCTCCGCGATCTCGGTCCCCTTGAGAGGGGGGGGGGCCCCCCCCCCCCCCCCCCCCCCCCCGGGCGGGGGGGGGCCGGGGGGGGGGGGCGCCAATAGGTGTTGATAAAAAAACAAAAAAA